>ULOY01014757.1_pt1 | contig 8166 bp, 4 predicted proteins | sample 1952991 | NCBI WGS metagenome assembly ULOY01 (sample SAMEA4835615, study PRJEB28245) | human gut metagenome | biome: gut microbiome; material: fecal sample | place: Denmark | collected 2008 | reverse complement strand
CCCCGCCACAGCATCGGCATCTGCTACGAAGGGGGACTGGACGGCAAAGGCCTCCCGCGAGACACTCGCACGCCTGCCCAGAAGGCTGCCCTCACGCAGTTGTTACAAGAGCTGGGCCACCACTTCCCGGCAGCTCTCACCGTAGGACACCGCGACTTGAACCCCCAAAAGGCCTGTCCTTCGTTCGACGCAGCGAAAGAATACAAGAAAGACGCACCCCGTGGGAGGCCCTGAGGCCTCCGCGGGAATGCGTCTCGTTTACGCGGTGTTGTTATTGTGCGCGTTTTCCGTTATTCTTAAATAGCCGGATCAACAGGCTCGACTTTCAGCGGTTCCAGATTATCTTCTGCCCCCGGATAACCTATATTCTGATTGATCACGCCACCAGTATTGCTGGTAATAGCTGTTTCGGGAACCGGCCACAAGACGTGATGCACACTCATGCGATATTCGCCGTTCGGAATTTTAACTCCTTTGTTGAAGAAGTTGTTATGAACCATCACCCAGTCGAAATAGAAGTTTACGCCGGCATCTTTGCAGTTCGTTCCGACACCACCCGGTCCTGAGAAATTATCCAACTTATAGACACGTCCACCCAATGCTTCACAGGGTTTTCCGGTTTTAGCATACAAGTAGGAAATACGAACAAGTTCAACATGACGGTTCTCTTCGTAATACAATTCACGGGCACGTTCGGCCAACACTTCGGCAATACCGATATTTCCACTCAGCGGTTCAGCGCCCGCACGTGCACGAACCACGTTTAACATAGCAGCTTCGTTAGTCGCATCACCTTTCCAATAATAACATTCCGCCATCATCAGATAGACTTCGGCAGAACGATAGACATACCACGGTGTTTCACCTCCCTGAAGATCCTGCGTCTTCGTAGGATCCGGAACAAACACTTTGTAATGCGGCCACATATACCAGCAACGGATCGAATCGGCAACAGACAAATCGACAGGACGAATCAAATTTTGACCGTAATAGGGATTGTTTGTTTTTTTCAATCCAGGGTCGTTGTAACGCAAATCTTCCATCCGTCTCCAGCTATCGTGGTTGAAAGGACCGCGCAAATCGTTTTTCTCTTTTTCCCCCCAGATTTCATACTGATAATAGTTCGTCGGACGGCACGTACCGATACCACGTCCATATTTCGTATCATTATCAATTTCTGTATTTTTATCAGCTTCATCTGGTGCAATAGCTGTACCCGTCTTTCCGTCCGGTGTCTTAATCGCTCCCCCCTTCGCCCAATATGGCAATGCATTACGCATTGTATAGATACGGTTATCCTTATCCAGCGGTGTTGTTGTAGGATGAGCGACCACATACATGATACCCTCGGTGTTACTCATATCAATTTTTGCCTCCACACTGTGCAAGTCATGCATTAAATTGGTGTTCGGCTTCGTCTGGTTGCCCGTGAAACGCCCTGTCATCAACGGATGACGCCCGACTACTTCTTTCCCAACCGCTATGGCTCTATCAAAATCACCAACAGCCATGCATATCTTCATTAGCAAAACGCCACAAGCATCCTTATTAGCTCGTCCGCGAGGTTGAACCTCTGGAACCCATTGATAGGCGAACTCCAAATCTTTCTTACATTGCTCCAAGATGCTCCACCGATCGTAGCTATAGAAGTCCAACTTCGGCTCGGTGATTTCTTTGTCCAAATAAGGGACATCGCCAAATTGATGCGTCAACTTATAGTAGCGATAAGCTCTCTGAAAATAGGCGGCTCCCAACACAGCATTCCTCTCTGCTTCATCTTTATACTCGGCACCATCCAAACGACTAATGGCTATATTAGCATATTTGATTCCTTTGAATCCCTCTTCCCAATACCATTTGTTTTTACCTTTCATGTCGTTTTTCGTACGGGAAGGTAACATTTCGTTATCCAAATCAACCAAAGAACCACTTTCATCTGTTTTCCCATGGACTGCGATATCGGTCAAATACATTTCCGTCAAAATCGGAGCACCATCACCAAAAAACTCATGGCGCATATTACGTTCACAGGCTGTCAAAGCTGCATAAAGTCCAGCAGCATCCACATATGTATTTTCAGGTGAATAGAAAGAAAGGGGCTTCGGATCCAACCAATCACTACATGAATTTAACATTGGAAGGACTGCCAGCGCCAAAATCATACACTTTTTCTTATTCATATTCTTCTACGTTTATCAATTTAATTACAAAGTAAAGTTCACACCAAAATTCACAGTGCGCAAAGTTGTATCACCACCTTCCGGATCACCAAAATCCCAACCGGTAATCACAAACGGATTGCGGACGGCCAAAGAGAAACGCATATTTTGCACAGAAAACTTTTTCAGCAGATTATTAGGCACACTATATGAAAGCGTAATATTCTCCATACGGACAAATGTTTTCTTCACATAATTGTTTCCTTTATTGGTAGAACCAATACGTGCATAGTCATCCGTCGGGTTGTCTTTGGTCCAACGTGGAATATCGACAATCGTGTAACGGTCATACATCCCCCCTGTATTAGCAGCCCGGTTGAACGTACCATATTGCCCTATATGCGAATACATCATAAATGAAAGGCTCAAATTCTTGAAGAATACAAATTCATTACGCCAAGACCACACATAGCGGGGAGTTTTATAACCTTGAAAAGTTTTATCTTTCGTATCCAAAACTCCGTCTCCATTTTGGTCGACATATTTAAAGTCTCCAGGTTTGTTTCCGTACTTGGAAGCTTCCTCCTCTTCTCCTAACTGCCAAACACCATCACGTTCGTAATCCCAAATCTGCTCTGTATCATGGCCTATAAACCACTGGTTTTCATAATCATCGGCTTCTTTATATCCGATTACGTTACCCGCTTCATCCTTCACTTCCTCGACATCACCGTAAAGATGCTTGATCTTACGACGATTAAAAGAGAACGTTCCGGTCGAATTCCATGAAAAATTGTCACGATTGATCAAATTGGCGTTTAACGAAAGCTCAAAACCTCGATTTGTCAAAGCTCCTAAATTGGCCATTACACTTGCATATCCCAAGATGGAAGGTAGTGAACGGTTAACCAGCAAATCGTTTGATTCAGCCATATAAGTTTCCATACTACCACTCAATTTATCACCAAACAAAGAGAAGTCCAAACCTATATTGTAAGAAGCCGTACGCTCCCATTTTAACGAACTGTTCGGCATACGATTGATATATACCTGAGATGTCAGATATACATTTCCGTTTGGATCAACATAAGTATAAGCACCGGAATTCAATTGTGCCAATGCTTCATATTGGCCAATATCACGGTTACCGTTCTGTCCCCAAGAAAAACGCAGTTTACCATAATTCAACCAATCAGAAGTTTTTTCCATGAATTTTTCGGACGTGAATACCCAACCCAAAGCAACAGCCGGAAATACAGCATGCGGATTCATACTCCCGAATGCAGAATAACCGTCACGACGCACAGAAGCAGTCAGCATATACTTGTCCTTGAATGAGTAAAACAGACGTCCCATCAAAGCATCTCCGGTTTTATATGTATCTTCGCTAGAAACGGAAGGAGCAGTACCGGCACCAATATTATGAAAGCCTAATATGTCACTCGGAGAATAAAGTTTATTCTGGGCTACGGTTTTCCACCATTGACCTTTTTCGGCATTCTGCAAAAAAGTGGCTTCAACTCGATGATCTTCACCGAATTCTTTCTTCCAACGAAGAATATTATCAACCTGCCAATTAAATGTTTTTTCATTTTTACGCTCTGAACGACCTCCATCTCCAGCCCATTCCGGATGTTCTGCTGACTCATGATTCATATATTCATACCAGTGATAACGAGGCGTAAAGTTCATCTGATATTCGAATCCAAACGGAAGTTTTACGATTGCATACAGATTGGCATTCAAATCATGGTGAATGTCACGTCTGTCACGATACAAGTTATCGAAGAACGGATTCTTTGTATTATTATCTCCAGACGGATACATACGATAAGGACTGTCAAGAATATCAATATCATTTGTGGTAAATGGTGAGTTATGTTCGCGCTGCTCCACATCAGCAGCCAAATAACCACCTAAGCGAGTCGCGAACTGAGCGTTCAAACCCACTGTCAAGAAAGAAGTCACTTTGGATTCCAAGTTCAAACGGGTACGCAAATTACGATAACGATCTCCCACTTTTACACCATCTCTATCAGCATATCCCATTGACCAATAATAACTGAAATCTTCTTTACGATTGGAAAGACTGACCGTATAATCCTGTTGTAGACCAGTCTGATAAACAATATCATCCCAATCAGTCTCCACTCCATTCAAATAGTTTTCGATTTCAATCGTTTTAAAATTCAAACGGGTCAACCATTTATTAATCATAGTTTTTTCATCAGGCAATGCAGAAACAGGTGTCTGTTGGTCATAATTATACCAAGCCAACGGATCTATGCCTGCTGCTGCTAAATTTCTCGGATCAGCAAACTTTCCCGGCTGTGCAACCATTTCGGCTTCAGTCATCAAACTTTCACCATATTCCTGTCTGAATTTGATAAAACCGGCACCATCTACTGTTTTAGGTAAACGAGCATTGCTTACCATACCAACATTAGCATTAAATGAAATAACCGGCTTACCCGTTTTACCTTTTTTAGTTGTAATGGCTACTACACCATTAGCAGCCTTGGCACCATAAACAGCAACCGAACTGGCATCTTTCAAAACATCGATACTTTCAATATCCATCGGGTTGATGTCCTGCAACGAACCATCATAGATCACACCGTCAAGAACCAGCAAAGGTGAAGAACCAGCTTTCAAAGAGTTCTTACCACGAACTTGCAGATCAGCTGTGCCAGCAGCATCAGTCGACATTGAAATTGATAAACCGGCAGCACTAGCACATAACAAATCTTGAACTGAACGAGGCGCTTCAACCTCCATCTTCTCCGCTTTCACACGCGAGATCGCCCCCGTCAAGTCCTTCTTCTTGGCCGTGCCGTAACCGATCACAACCACTTCTTCCAGCTCTTCCGTGTCTTCTTTCATCGTCACGTTGAGCGTTTTCTGATTCCCAACCGGAATCTCTTGGGAGATATAACCGATGTAAGAGAACACTAGGATGGTTTTGCCCCCTTTTACAGAAACACTGTACTTACCATCCACATCCGTGATGGAACCATTGGTCGTCCCCTTTTCCATCACGTTCACGCCAATCAGAGGTTCACCCGACTGGTCTTTTACGACACCGGTAATCGTCACATTCTGAGCAAAAGACTGGGTAACAAACAGCCCTAACAGAATTGAAATCAAACCGAATCGTAGCAAAAAATTCAATTTACACTTTTGCATTTTGATTTTAGGTAATATATTAGACATAAAAAATCACAACAAAAAATTCCACTAAGACATTAACTGTCTGCAGAAAACCAAAAGGAAATATTTGAGAATAAAAACAAAGACATCATGATATTACATTTAATTCTTACTTCAGTTCTTAAGGAACTGTGGTGTGATAAATCGTTTTTTTTGTGTTTAAATAAAAAATTAAGTTTGCATTTTCTAAATAAAGTGTGTATGTTTGCGGCCACAAATAACAAAAACTTGAGTGAGTGTTAATTTTTTATCTACAAATACCACAGTTCCTTAAGAACTATAGAATAATAAAGGCCTATAACATTTCATGCATAACCCGTCATATCTTTCACATGACGGCAAATGTCTAAACTGACGTATTGTCACACTTCCTGCCACCTGAACTTTTACAAACCGATCCTTGTTACTTTGGCATACGATTTGTAGAACAGTTAATGCAGCTCGAAAGAGAAAAGCAAGTACAGGAAAATAATAACAATTAAAATAATAGAAAATTATGGGAAAAATTATCGGAATCGACTTAGGAACAACCAACTCTTGTGTTGCCGTACTGGAAGGTAACGAACCGGTTGTAATTGCAAACAGCGAAGGTAAAAGAACGACTCCTTCAATCGTTGCATTCGTTGAAGGTGGTGAACGTAAGGTTGGTGATCCTGCAAAACGTCAGGCTATCACAAACCCGGAAAAAACAATATTCTCTATCAAACGTTTCATGGGTGAAACCTATGATCAGGTTCAGAAAGAAATTGGTCGAGTTCCTTATAAAGTAGTCCGCGGTGACAACAACACACCACGTGTCGATATCGAAGGACGCCTTTATACTCCTCAGGAAATTTCAGCAATGGTACTTCAGAAGATGAAGAAAACAGCTGAAGACTATTTAGGACAGGAAGTAACGGAAGCCGTTATCACCGTTCCGGCATACTTTAGCGACGCACAACGTCAAGCGACTAAGGAAGCTGGTGAAATTGCAGGCTTGAACGTTCGCCGTATCGTAAACGAACCGACTGCCGCATCTTTGGCTTACGGTTTGGACAAAACGAACAAAGACATGAAGATCGCCGTATTCGACTTGGGTGGCGGTACATTCGATATTTCTATCTTGGAATTAGGAGACGGTGTGTTTGAAGTAAAATCCACAAACGGTGACACTCACTTGGGTGGTGACGACTTCGACCATGTGATCATCGACTGGTTGGCTGAAGAGTTCCTGCGCGAAGAAGGCGTCGACCTGCGTAAGGATCCGATGGCTTTGCAACGTTTGAAAGAAGCGGCCGAAAAAGCTAAGATCGAATTGTCAAGCACGACAAGCACGGAGATCAACCTGCCGTATATCATGCCGGTAAACGGTGTTCCAAAGCACTTGGTCAAGACACTGACACGTGCAAAATTCGAACAGCTTGCAGACAGTCTGATCCAGGCTTGTATCGAACCATGCCGTCAGTCTTTGAAAGATGCAGGTTTGAGCACTTCCGACATTGACGAAGTCATCCTCGTAGGTGGTTCGACACGTATTCCGGCTGTACAGGCCATCGTTGAGAAGTTCTTCGGCAAGGCTCCGTCAAAAGGTGTTAACCCGGACGAAGTGGTAGCTGTAGGTGCTGCTATCCAGGGGGGGGTATTGACAGGTGAAGTAAAAGACGTTCTGTTGCTCGATGTTACTCCGTTGTCACTGGGTATCGAAACAATGGGTGGTGTAATGACCAAGCTGATCGAAGCCAATACGACTATTCCTACCAAGAAGTCTGAAACATTCACGACTGCCGTTGACAACCAGCCTTCTGTAGAAATCCACGTATTGCAGGGCGAACGTTCACTGGCTAAAGACAACAAATCGATCGGCCGTTTCCACCTCGACGGAATTCCAGCCGCACAGCGTGGCGTTCCTCAGATCGAAGTTACTTTCGATATCGATGCAAACGGTATCTTGAATGTATCGGCTAAGGATAAAGGCACCGGAAAAGTACAGAGCATCCGTATCGAGGCTTCCAGCGGCTTGAGCGACGACGAAGTAAAACGTATGAAAGAAGAAGCTCAGGCTAATGCCGAAGCAGACAAGAAGGAAAAAGAACGCATCGACAAACTGAACCAGGCCGACAGCATGATCTTCCAGACCGAAAAACAGTTGAAGGATCTAGGCGACAAACTCCCGGCTGACAAGAAGGCTCCTATCGAAACAGCCCTGAACAAGCTGAAAGAAGCTCACAAGGCTCAGGATATCGCTGGTATCGATGCAGCTATGGCAGAACTGAACAGCGTATTCCAGGCAGCAAGCCAGGAAATGTACAATGCCCAGAACGCCCAAGGTGGCGCACAACCGGGTCCTGACTTCGGTCAGCAGGCTGGTGGCAACGCCGGCAACAACAAGCAGGATGGTGGTGTAACGGATGTTGACTTTGAGGAAGTAAAGTAAGTATCGATAAATAACGATAACAATAAATAGGAATATAGGGTGTAACTCAACAAGTTACGCCCTATATCTTTTTGTAGACTTTTCTTTGGCTTTGCTTATTTCTCGGATTTTTATCGTATATTTGTACCATAATTGTACCGACACTTAAAAGTAGATAATGTGACACTTGCAAGAATGCCGGTATTGAGAATGAGGAATATAAGTAAAAAGATTATGCCGGCAGCAAAATTTGAAATAAAACGGAAGTGCCAGATTTGTGGAGAAGAGTTTTTAGCCAAAACAATAGAATCTTGGTATTGCTCTCCCAAATGTTCCAAAATTGCATGGAAGCGACGCAAGGATGAAGAACAAAGATTGCAAAGGTTGGACGAAGTGGTTAAGAAG
>ULOY01009009.1_pt1 | contig 8978 bp, 10 predicted proteins | sample 1952991 | NCBI WGS metagenome assembly ULOY01 (sample SAMEA4835615, study PRJEB28245) | human gut metagenome | biome: gut microbiome; material: fecal sample | place: Denmark | collected 2008 | reverse complement strand
GAAGAAGGAGAAACCGATGTCACAGAAGATGTTCAAGGTAGTTTAATATGGAAGAAGGATGATGCTCTGGCTTAGGCGGGGGCGTTTTTTCTGTGGAAAAAGTAAGTGTTTGGTGCTATAATAAACCTTATAAATGATGAAAGAAGGTTATACATGTTATCAATTTACCAGTTGATGAAATATTTACGTAATACACACCATATCAATGTTAAAAGCTCACAGACACAAGCACTTAGAAATATGGGCTATTATCATGGATTTAAGGGATATAGATTTATTCGAGAGGATACTAACCGTGTTAATTTTAGCTCTTTGGATGAAATTATAGCACTGAATAAATATGATATGCGACTTAAAACAGTTCTTTATCCTAAGGTAATGTTTATAGAAAATGCATTGAAGAGTTATGTTATTGAGGCTTTATTGGCAGATAGCAAATCTGAGAATTTTGATGTTATTTACAATAAATCATTAACAGCATATAGAAATTATACTCCGGGGAGCCGTGCATATAAAACAGAGTACACGAAGAGAATGAATCTAAAAGGAAAAATAAATGCTGCTCTTGTTCGTGACTATAATAAGAGAAGTGTGGTAGCACATTTCTTTAATAATGATATTACAATACCTGTTTGGGCAATATTTGAAACTTTAGCGCTTGGTGAGTTTGGAACTTTATATGATTGTGCCTGTACAAATGTTAAGCTTTATGTTTCAAATATAATGAAGCTCCCAACTAATTTAGATTCAGATGGCATGAACACAAAGTTCTTTATATTTACAGTTAAAGATTTGCGAAATGCAATTGCTCATAACAATGTGATTTTCGATACTAGATTTAAAACTGGTAAGATTGATCAGCGTCTTGTTACTCTGCTTGAAACTGAAGTAGGGATTTCTAATATTGATTTCAAATATATGGATGCGTATATTATTATGATTACATATTTCCTTAGAAAGATGGGCGAAACTAAAACTGCTTGTAAGCAGTTTGTTGCTTCGTATCAACAGCAGACAGAGTATTTGAGAAATGAATTGCCAATTAACATTTATAATCAGGTGGTTGGTACACAGCATAGACCTAATATGAATGCCTTACAAAAATTCATTAGCAAATCATAAAATTCTTGCATATTTTATGCAGAAGTAGTATATTATATATAAGAATTGCGGTGGATGTCTTCGGATTACACCTGGGAGAACCTGATGCGTCGGGTTCTTTTTTTTTGTAAAATTTAGTGTAGCATTCTAAGTAGTAAGACTTTGAGGTGTTACTACCAATTTTACTACTGACAGGCAGTACTAACTTGCTCAATCTTGCTCTGATTTGCCACAATCTGTAATTTCAGAGCAAACTACACGAATTCCGGAAACCTTGCAAAACAGGGCATTCCGGGGCAAAACAAGGAGAAATAAAACTATGATAAAAGTACTATTCATCTGCCACGGCAACATCTGCCGCAGCACCATGGCTGAAAGCGTCCTCACCCACCTGGTCCACCAGCTGCACCTCGACAACCAGTTCGAGATCGACTCCGCCGCGACCAGCCGTGAGGAGATCGGCAACCCGCCGCACTACGGCACAAAAAATAAATTATACGAAGAAAACATTTCGCTTGTTCCGCACCGGGCGCGCCAGATGACAAGGGATGACTATCTGTATTTTGATTATCTGATCGGCATGGATTCCGCAAATATCCGGAACATGACAAGAATCGCGGGAGGCACGGACAGCCAGGATAAAATATACAAGATGCTTTCATTTGCGGGCTATGAAGACACGCAGAAATTTACCGGGGCAAGGGATGTGGCAGATCCATGGTACACCGGCAATTTTGATGAAACCTATGAAGATGTGGTTGCAGGATGCAAAGGATTCCTGTATTATTTACAGCAGAAAGGGGACATTTCAAAAGAAATCGAAATTCCCCGGTAAGTAAGGAGTGACATTGGGTGAAATATCTGATCATTGGAGCTGGTTGTAAAAAGATATTATTTCCGTAAATCAGCAGATTTTATCCAATCTTCCGCCGGAGGCAACCACGTCCATGCAAAGGGATGTGATGGCACACAGACCGTCGGAAGTGGATGGTCTGGTATACGAAGTGGTGCGCATGGCGCACAGATATCAGGTTCCGGTGCCCGCATATGAAAAAGTGGCACAGAAACTGCAAGGAGAAATTATGTGCGAAAAAATTCTCACACAGAAGGAAATGTGGAGATAAAAAGGGAAGAAAAATAACAGGATTCATTGCAGATAATGAATCATAAAAACACAGGAGAACAACATGGAATACAAATACAGCACAATTAACGAGGTAAATCATTTTGAATTTGGCGAGGCTGTGGTTGGGGACATCCAGCTGACAGAGCGCATGTTTCATCTGGTACTGGACAATGTAAAAATCTGTCCGGAAAATTCCTGCAACCGCGACATCCGGATGATGCGTACCAATGAACTTTTATTTAAGATTTCAGATGCAGAAATCATTTCGCTTGTTGAGGAAGGATACAACGAATACGATGCTGATGGAAATTTAAAGCACACGTATCCGGACGAGGAAGTGGAAAAAGCAAAGTATGATGAGGTGGCACAGGTTCTTTTGGAGGGAATCATATATGAACTGACGTTACAGAGCGGTGTTTATACGTTTATCATTGACGGAACCAACGACCGTACCTACGCGCTGAAAGTAACCGGAAGCGGCGATACGCAGGAGTGGAACCGGTTTCTTGAGGTATAGAGTCGGGAAAGCTTTTGTTCGCCGGGTAGCCTTTGAACAGAAACACAGGAGGAAAAAGACATGATACAGACCGTTATTTTTGATCTGGACGGGACCCTTTTGGATACAGAAAAATACTATTTCGCGAAATGGAAAGAGGCTATGGCGCATTTCGGGTATCATATGACCGATGAGGAGGCATACAGCGTGCGTTCCCTTGGGATGCCTTATGCACCGGAACATTTTAAAAAGCTGTATGGAGAAGATTTTGACTATGACAAAGTGCATACCTATCGCAGAAAACTGACGGATCAGGTGCTTGATGAGGGACCGATTGAGGCAAAACCGGGAGCAGAGGAACTGTTAAAATATTTGCGCAAAAAAGGTGTGCGTACAGCGATTGCCACCGCAGGAGGTGTGGAGCGCAGCAGCAGTCTGCTGAAGAGAGTGGGATTGTATGACTATCTCGACCACATTGTTTCTGCCCGGCAGGTCGCCCATGGCAAACCGGCGCCGGATGTTTATCTGTACGCCTGCAGCCAGCTTCATGTGCAGCCACAGGAATGCTATGCGGTGGAAGATTCTCCAAATGGAATTCACAGTGCATACAGTGCAGGATGTAAGGTGTTTATGGTGCCGGATCTGACACAGCCGGATGCCGAACTGGAGAAATTTATATACAAAAAAGTGGAATCGCTTGTAGCACTAAAGGAGTATTTTTAAATTTTTTCTTGCAATCACTGGAATTGTGTGATAAAACAGATTACAAAAGGAACGTACATCAGGGATGTACGACAGAAAATGCATAGATGGAGACTCTGATCATCAGACATCGACAGGAATACAGCGTCACCGACTGAGAGCGCTGTTTGAAAGAGATGATTATGGGAACACTGCCGGAGCAGACGGATTGAACACGGGCAGGATGGTTTTGAAAAACCGGAATGTGGAAGTAGGTTCGTACGTGAGCGCACGTTACGCGTAAGAGAGGGAAGATGAGAATGTCTCATTTTTCAATGCGGGTGGTACCGCGGATAATCTGAATTATTCGCCCCGGAATACAATTATAGTATTCCGGGGCTTTTCTTTTTTCATAAGAGGAGCCCCGGACCAGAAAAAGGAGTAGAAAAGATGAGTAACATTTACAGAGATGTCACACTGAATCAGGTAAGCGAGCAGGACATCGGAAAGACGATCCGTGTCGCTGGCTGGGTAGAAAATATCCGTGACCATGGCGGAGTATCTTTTATTGATTTAAGAGATATGTATGCAGTGATGCAGATTGTTATCCGCGATGGAAAGCTGTTAGAAGGAATCCGTAAAGAGCAGGCTATTACCGTGGAAGGTCTGATCGAAAAGAGAGATGAGGAAACCTACAATCCAAAGATCCCGACCGGAACCATCGAGCTGGATGCAAAGGAAGTGACGGTACTCGGAGAAGTATATTCCCAGCTTCCGTTTGAAGTAATGACCAGCAAGAGTGTGGTACACGAAGATGTACGTCTGAAATATCGGTATCTGGATCTGAGAAACCAGAAAGTAAAAGATAATATCATTTTCCGTTCTAAAGTGATTTCTTATCTGCGTGAGAAAATGACAAGTATGGGATTTCTGGAGTTACAGACACCGATCCTGTGCGCATCTTCTCCAGAGGGTGCAAGAGATTATATCGTACCGTCCAGAAAATTCAAGGGAAAATTTTATGCACTGCCACAGGCACCACAGCAGTACAAGCAGCTTCTGATGGTATCCGGATTTGATAAATATTTCCAGATTGCGCCTTGTTTCCGTGATGAGGATGCCAGAGCCGACCGTTCACCGGGAGAGTTCTATCAGCTGGATTTTGAGATGAGTTTTGCCACACAGGAAGATGTATTTGCAGTTGGTGAAGAAGTTCTTTCGTCTGTATTTGAAAAGTTCGCACCGGAAGGAAGCGTTGTGACCAAGGCTCCATATCCGATTATCAGTTATAAGCAGGCAATGCTGGAGTTTGGTTCCGATAAGCCGGATCTGCGTAACCCGCTTCGTATTATCGATGTGACCAACTTTTTCCAGAAATGTACGTTCAAGCCGTTCATCGGAAAAACGGTTCGGGCAATCCGCGTACACGCCGATATGTCCAAAGGTTTCCACGAGAAACTCCTTAAATTTGCAACCGGACTTGGCATGGGTGGTTTAGGATATCTGGAAGTATTGGAAGACGGCTCTTACAAGGGACCAATCGACAAGTTTATTCCGGATGATTGTAAGGAAGAATTCCGCACACTGGCAGGACTTGAAGTTGGCGATACAATTTTCTTTATGGCAGATAAGGAAGAACGCGCTGCATATTACGCCGGAATGATCAGAAACGAACTCGGTGAGAAGCTGGATCTGATCGAGAAGAATGCATACTGTTTCTGTTATGTCAACGATTTCCCGATGTTTGAGAAAGATCCGGAGACAAAGAAGATCGGATTTACCCATAATCCATTCTCCATGCCACAGGGCGGCTTAGAAGCACTTAATACCATGAACCCGCTGGATATCCTGGCTTACCAGTACGATATCGTCTGCAACGGTGTGGAATTATCTTCCGGAGCTGTGCGTAACCACGATATGCAGATCATGGAAAAAGCATTTGAGATTGCAGGTTACGACAAAGAAGTGTTAAAGAACAAGTTCGGCGCATTATACACCGCATTCCAGTACGGAGCACCGCCACACGCAGGTATGGCTCCTGGAGTTGACCGTATGATCATGCTTCTTCGTAACGAAGAAAATATCCGTGAAGTCATCGCATTCCCGATGAACGGAAACGCACAGGATCTGATGTGCGGTGCACCAAACGAAGTCACCGAGCAGCAGCTGCGTGAAGTGCATATTAAGGTTAGAGATTAAGGAGAAGGGAACAAAATATGGCAAACGTAATCTCAGACGAGACAATGGAATATGTTGGAATCCTTGCAAAGCTGGAATTGTCTGACGCGGAAAAAGAAGCTGCGAAAAAAGACATGGAGAGCATGCTGGATTATATTGATAAATTAAACGAACTGGATACCTCCAATGTGGAACCGATGTCCCACGTATTTCCGGTACAGAATGTGTTCCGGGAAGATGTTGTGGAAAACGGCGATGGTGGAGAGGACACACTTGCGAACGCACCGGAGCGTCGCGACCGCGCATTTGTAGTTCCAAAGACGGTAGAGTAAGGAGGGGCAGCTATGAATTTATTATCGCTCACAGCGGTAGAGCTGGGAAAGAAAATAAAAGCGCATGAAGTGACCGTTGAGGAAGCAACAAGAGCTGCTTTTGACGCGATTCGTGCAAAAGAAAAGGATATCAACAGCTTTGTCACCGTAGATGAAGAGTCTGCGATGATCCGCGCAAAAGAAGTACAGAAAATGATTGATGACGGGACACTGACCGGGCCTCTGGCAGGTGTTCCGGTTGCCATCAAAGATAATATGTGTACAAAGGGAATGTTAACAACCTGCAGTTCTAAGATTTTATATAATTTTATTCCAACTTATACAGCGGAAGCAGTGATCAATCTGGAAAAAGCGGGCGCAGTCATTCTCGGAAAGACGAACATGGATGAATTTGCCATGGGAAGTACCACAGAGACTTCTGCCTATGGGGAGACAAAGAATCCATGGAATACCGCACATGTACCGGGCGGTTCTTCCGGTGGAAGCTGTGCGGCAGTGGCAGCAGAGGAATGTTACTATGCACTCGGATCGGATACCGGAGGATCTATCCGTCAGCCAAGTTCATTTTGTGGTGTGACCGGAATCAAACCAACTTATGGTACCGTTTCCCGTTACGGACTGATCGCATACGGTTCCTCTCTGGATCAGATCGGACCGATTGCAAAGGATGTGACCGACTGTGCCACAATTCTGGAGACAATTACTTCTTATGATAAGAAGGATTCCACATCGGTAAAACGAGAAGAAACCGATTTTACATCGGCACTGGTGGATGATGTAAAGGGAATGAAGATTGGTATTCCGCGTGACTATCTGGGCGAGGGACTGGACCCGGAAGTAAAGGAAGCCATTCTTGCAGCGGCAAAGACGTTAGAAGAAAAAGGCGCAATCGTAGAGGAATTTGATTTAAGTCTCGTAGAGTATGCGATTCCGGCTTATTATGTCATTGCGGCAGCTGAGGCAAGCTCCAATCTGGCACGTTTTGATGGAGTAAAATACGGATACCGCACAAAAGAGTACGAGGGACTGCACAATATGTACAAGAAGTCCCGCTCCGAAGGATTTGGACCGGAAGTAAAGCGCCGTATTATGCTTGGATCTTTCGTGTTAAGTTCCGGATATTATGATGCTTATTATCTGAAAGCACTGCGCACCAAAGCCCTGATCAAGCAGGCATTTGACAAGGCATTTGCAAAGTATGATGTGATTCTCGGAACGGCGGCACCGACCACCGCTCCGAAACTGGGAGAGTCTTTGAGTGATCCGCTGAAGATGTATCTTGGAGATGTATATACCGTTTCGGTCAATCTGGCAGGTCTGCCGGGAATTTCCGTGCCGTGCGGTGTGGACAGCAAAGGACTTCCGATCGGTCTGCAGCTGATCGGGGATTGTTTCAAGGAGAAAAACATCATTCGTGCGGCCTACAGTTTTGAACAGACAAGAACGTATCAGCACAGTCCGGCAGCAGAAGCGTAGAAAGGAGAGAAGAGATGTCAAAAGAATATGAAACCGTCATTGGACTGGAAGTCCATGTAGAATTAGCAACCAAGACAAAAATCTTCTGTGCCTGCTCCACTGCATTCGGAAGTGCACCAAATACCCACACCTGTCCGGTATGTACCGGTATGCCGGGATCGCTTCCGGTCTTAAACAAAAAGGTGGTAGAGTATGCCATGGCAGTTGGTCTGGCAACAAACTGTCAGATCAATCAGTACAGCAAATTTGACCGGAAAAATTATTTCTATCCGGATAACCCGCAGAATTATCAGATTTCCCAGCTTTATCTGCCAATCTGCCATGACGGAGGGGTAGAGATCGAGACGGAATCCGGTGGGAAAAAGACCATCGGTATCCATGAAATCCATATGGAAGAGGATGCCGGAAAGTTAGTACACGATGACTGGGAAGGGGTATCTCTGGTGGATTACAACCGTTCCGGGGTACCGCTGATCGAGATTGTGTCCGAGCCGGATATGCGCTCCGCAGAGGAAGTCATTGCATATCTGGAGAAAATGCGTATGACGATCCAGTACCTGGGTGCCAGTGACTGCAAGATGCAGGAGGGTTCCATGCGTGCGGATGTCAATTTATCAGTTCGTGAAAAGGGCGCCAAAGAGTTTGGTACCCGTACCGAGATGAAAAATATCGGTTCGTTTAAGGCAATCGCACATGCCATTGAAGCCGAGACAGCCCGCCAGATTGATCTGATTGAATCCGGGGAAAAGGTTGTACAGGAGACCCGCCGCTGGAACGATGATCAGGGGTATTCCTATGCGATGCGTTCCAAAGAGGATGCACAGGATTACCGTTATTTCCCGGAGCCGGATCTGGTACCGATCGTTGTCAGTGACGAATGGCTGCAGCAGATCCGGGACAATCAGCCGGAACTTCATGATGAAAAACTGGCCCGTTATATTGCAGAGTTTGGTCTGCCGGAGTATGATGCACAGATTCTTACATCGGAGAAAAAGCTGGCAGATCTCTTTGAGGCGACTTCTGCGATTTGCAATAAACCAAAGAAAGTATCCAACTGGCTCATGGGAGAAACGATGCGTCTGTTAAAGGACCGGGAAATGGATGCCGAAGATCTCCGTTTTTCACCGGAGCATCTGGCAAAAATTATCGAATTGACAGAGGCCGGAACGATCAATAATTCCGTTGCCAAGGAAGTATTTGAAAAAGTCTTTGATGAGGACATTGATCCGGAGCGTTATGTGGAAGAGCATGGCTTAAAGAGTGATAACGATGAGGATGCACTTCGCGCAACGATAGAGCAGATTGTCAAAGACAATCCGCAGTCGGTGGAGGATTACCACAACGGAAAAGAGAAAGCAATCGGATTTTTGGTCGGACAGACGATGAAAGCAACCAAAGGCAAGGCAAATCCGGGAATCGTAAATAAAATCTTAAAGGAACTGCTTTAAATCTTAAAGAAAAATGAAAAAACAGGGGAAAACTTGTCTTTACAGGCTGAATATCGTATAATAATTTTGCCGTCGCTTACTGCGGCGGCAATGTTATATGTAAAAAAGGAGTTTATACGATGGCGGAAGACCAGAATAAT
>ULOY01013977.1_pt1 | contig 9709 bp, 10 predicted proteins | sample 1952991 | NCBI WGS metagenome assembly ULOY01 (sample SAMEA4835615, study PRJEB28245) | human gut metagenome | biome: gut microbiome; material: fecal sample | place: Denmark | collected 2008 | reverse complement strand
TAAAAAATATGCAGCCGCCTGCAGGCAGCAAATCTGTTGAAGAACTTGCTGAAATAGTAAAAGCTGCCGGTATTCCTTTTATTGTTAAAGGCATTATGACAGTACGCGGCGCGCTTAAAGCTCACGCTGCCGGTGCAGCTGCCATTATAGTTTCCAATCATGGCGGCAGGGTTCTTGACCAGTGTTCTGCAACAGCAGAAGTATTGGAAGAAATCTGCCATGCAGTAGGCGGAGGCATGAAAGTACTTGTAGACGGCGGTATCCGCAGCGGCGTTGATATTTTTAAAGCTCTGGCGCTTGGCGCTGACGGTGTTGTAATTGCCCGTCCGTTTGTAACTGCTGTTTATGGCGGGGCAGAAGAAGGCGTTAAAGTTTATATTGAGAAACTTGCCGGTGAACTTGAAGATACCATGAAAATGTGCGGCGCCGAAAATATTGCTGCTATTTCGCGCGATATGGTACGTATTTAACGGAGGGGTTAATTTGTCGATTGAAAAAGTAAGAAAATATTTTGCCGCACGCGGCATGGAAGACCAGATTTTGGAATTTGATGTTTCAAGCGCGACAGTTGAACTTGCAGCTAAGGCTTTGAACTGCGATGGCTGCTTGATTGCCAAAACACTTTCTTTTTTGGTTCATGATGATGTAATTTTAATTGTTGCGCCGGGTGACGTTAAAATTGACAATCATAAATATAAAACGCATTTTGGCGTCAAAGCAAAAATGCTGCCTGCTGCAGAGGCGGAACAATTGATTGGGCATGCGGTTGGCGGTGTTTGCCCCTTTGCTGTTAATGAAGGCGTAAAAGTTTTTCTTGATGAATCTTTGAAACGTTTTGAATTTGTTTATCCGGCTTGTGGAAGTTCCAACAGTGCCATTAAGCTGACGATACCGGAACTTGAAAAGAATACCGACCATTTTTCGGGATGGGTTGATGTTTGTAAGTTAAAATAAAAAATGCGGCTAAGCCGCATTTTTTATTTTCTGTATTAAACTATTTTTATTTCAGCGTTAATGTTTTTAAAAGTTTCCGGTATAAGTTCACATGCCAGCACAAATTTATCGGGAACTTCGCTGATGTTTTTTATATTATAAGAGTTTGTTTCATTAAAACCAAAGCGCTTGTAATATAATTGGCTGCCTATTAAAAAAGCCGCATTAAAGCCCTGTTTTACGGCTTCGTTTAAAGCGTATTTCATTAATGATGTACCTACGCCGCAGCTGCGGTATTCTTTTTTCACGCTGAGCGGCGCGACAAGAACGGCTTTAACAGGTTTGTTGCTCTTTAAATTTTGTTTAGTAAGCATTATGTGCCCGATAAGAATATTTTTATCATAAGCGGCAAATTCCAGTTCCGGTATGTTATTGCTGCTTTTACGCAGTTCCAAAACAAAGTCCTGTTCAGTACCGTCGCTTACTTCCGCAGTTTTAAATGCTTCTTCTACAAAAGCATAAATTTTATCGTAATCCTGTTTGTTAACTAATTTTATATCCATTTTAAACTCCTTTCTTTGCTATTATATTTTAAATTTGTTCTTACGGCAAGTAATGCAATAAATGTTTCACGTGAAACTAAAAAACTTTTTGCTTTTCTATATGTTTGGCTGTGAAAATGTGATAAAATTATTAAGAAAGTTTTAGTGATTTTTTATGAGGTGAGTAGTTTGGTAAAAGTAATTGCAATCGCAAATCAAAAAGGTGGTGTAGGCAAAACAACAACTGCCGTTAACCTTGCAGCCTGCCTGGCGCAGAAGGGCCGTAAAGTTTTAATGCTTGATGCCGATCCGCAGGGCAATGCCACCAGCGGCCTTGGTTTTGATAAGCGCGACATAAAAAAATGTATATATGATACCTTAATTAATGATGTAATGATGAAAGATGTGCTTCTGCACAGCGATTATGAAAATCTGGATGTAATTCCGGCAACAATTCAGCTTGCCGGTGCAGAAATTGAACTTGTAAGCCTTATGAACAGGGAAGGGCGCTTAAAAAATGCATTAGAACGCGTAAAACATGATTATGATTATGTTTTAATTGACTGCCCGCCTTCTTTGGGGCTTTTAACTATTAATGCCTTAACGGCTGCCAATTCTGTGCTTGTACCTATTCAGTGCGAATTTTATGCCCTTGAAGGTGTAAGCCAGTTAATGAATACCATTAAACTTGTGCAGCGCAACCTTAACCCGGCTTTAAAGCTGGAAGGCGTTTTGATGACCATGTTCGACCAGCGTACCAATTTATCAAGCGATGTTGTTGGTGAAGTACGCAAATATTTTAATACTAAAATGTATAATACAATTATTCCCCGTAATGTACGTTTGAGCGAAGCGCCTAGCCATGGGCAGCCTGTTATAGTTTATGACCCTAAATCCAAAGGCGCTCAGGTATATATGGAACTTGCCGCGGAGGTACTTGGCGATGAATAAAAAAGGTTTAGGCAAAGGGCTTGGCGCGATTTTTACGGATAATGAAACCATTGCGCCGGTTGAAGAAGTACAGCCTCACGAAAAGGAAATAGAAATTGCTGTAAGCGATATAATTCCTAATCCGCTTCAGCCGCGCAAAACTTTTGATGCCGGTAAGCTTGCAGAGCTTACTGAGAGTATTAAAGAACATGGCGTAATTCAGCCGTTAATAGTTAGAAAAAACGGAGCCAAATATGAAATTGTAGCCGGTGAAAGACGCTGGCGTGCTGCTAAAACTGCCAAACTAAAAACTGTACCGGTTATTGTACGCGAATACGATAACGCTAAAATGGCAGAAATTGCCCTTGTTGAAAACATTCAGCGCCATGACCTGAATGCCATTGAAGAAGCTGAAGGCATTAAACGCTTAATGAATCAATTTGGCTTTAATCAGGAGCAGGCGGCAAAAAAAATCGGCCGCAGCCGTACAGCAGTTACCAATATTTTAAGGCTTTTGAATTTACCGGCGTCTGTGCGCGAAGCAGTTTCACGTGAAACATTAACGATGGGGCAGGTAAGGCCGCTGTTATCGTTGGAAAATGCACAGGAACAGGAAAAACTTGCCCGGATAATTGCTGAGCAGGGGCTTTCTGCAAGAGCGGTGGAAGAAATTGTTAAAAAAATAAAGAACGGTGAAGAAATTACTTTTGAAAATGATGCAGAGCAAACAAAAAAAGCAAAAGGAACCCGCAAAAATAAAAAGACGGAAATCAGCATTTATTGCAGGGATTTTCAGAACCGTTTGATTGAACTTTTGGGAACAAAAGTGAAAATTGTGCCTAAAAACGAAAAACAGGGCAAAATAGAAATTGAATATTATTCTGCCGAAGATTTAGAGAGAATTTATGAGCTGCTGGAGCAGCAGCCGAAGCAGAACAAAATTAAAAGAGAAAAATTTACAGTTTAATGTGTTTATGAGGGTGAAAAGATGAGCGGGGTAATAAAAGGCGTGAGCTTATTATGAGCGGCCTGGGTACAATTGCCAATGCAGCAGCAATTATATGCGGAGCACTGGCCGGGATAGTTTTACGCAGGGGCCTGCCTGAAAAATGGCAGCAGACCATTATGCAGGGTGTTGCGCTGTGTATTGTGGTAATAGGGCTGCAAATGGCTTTTAAAACAGCTAATGTTGTAATAGTTGTGGTAAGCCTTGTAATAGGTTCAATTATTGGCGAATATTTTGATATTGAAGGCAATTTACAGAAATTTGGCAGCTGGATAGCTTCCAAGGTGTACCATGGAAAGGACGGCAGCTTTGCAGCGCAGCTTGCGCGCGGATTTATATCCGCAACGCTTATTTTCTGCATTGGCGCAATGGCTGTTGTCGGAGCTTTGCAGGACGGGTTAAAACAGGACCCTACAATTTTATATGCCAAAGCAACACTTGACGGTATTATTTCTGTAATTTTAACTGCAAATCTTGGTATAGGCGTAGTGTTTTCTGCATTCAGCGTATTTATTTATCAGGGCTGCTTAACGTTGTTGGCTGCTTTTTTACAGACGGTAATGACGGAAGCTGTTTTAAACGAAATAACTGCCTGCGGCGTTTTAATAACTGCCATAGGCATAAACATGCTGAAAATACTTGAAATACGTATTTCCAACCAGTTGCCGGCAATATTTGTGGCATGGCTGTTAGCGTACATATTTATTTAAAACGGAGGTAATATTTTGGAAAATATTAATTTAGTGCTGCAAAATTATTTGCTGCTTGTGATTATAGTTTTACTGGCATTGGTAATAATGTTATATGTAATGTATAAAGGCCAGAAAAAAGAATTGCAGGCACTTAAAGAAAAATATGACTTTTTTACCCAGGGCGATAATGTTAACTGGGATGAACTTTTAACTAAAACTTTAACGGAAGTGCGCGCTGCCAAAGCAGAGATGCAGGCGCTTGAAGAAAACCAGCAAGCAATGCGCGAACAGATGAAAGGCTGCGTTCAGAAGGTAAAACTTATGCGGTATAACGCTTTTGCCGATACAGGCAGTGATTTAAGCTATTCCTTATCTTTGCTTGATGAAAATAATAATGGCGTAGTGCTTTCAAGCATTTACGGCAGGGAAGACAACCGCACTTACGCAAAACCGATTGAAAACGGCAAATCAACTTATAATCTTTCTGATGAAGAAAAAAAGGTATTGCCGTAAAATTTTGCTCTGAAAATTTCGTGCATTTAAATCGCTTTTAAGGCGCATAAAAAGCAAAATTAATAGTCTGACAAGCGTTGACGCAAAAATACAGCTGTAAACGATTTATATGGATATAACGGCAAAAAGGCAAAATATTATATTTAGGTAAAATGTTGAGTAATTTTAAAAATTTTATATAGATATGGTATAATAGTAAACACGAGGTTTGAAAATGATTTTTGATACACATATGCACTGCCAGTATTCCATAGATTCCAAAATGTCTGCTGAAGAAGCAAAGGCCGCTGCCTTACAGCAAAACCTTGGCATAATTATTACCGAACACTGGGATGAGGATTATCCTACCAACCCGGAGGCTTTTGTTTTTGATATTGAAGGTTATTTTAAGCAGCTTGCTCCATACCGCAGCAAAAAACTGCTGCTGGGAATTGAGGTGGGCATGCAGGAAGACACTGCCGCTAACGATAATCTCCTTGGCAGAAAATATCCTTTCGATTTTATTCTGGGTTCTATGCACTGTGTGAACAGGCGTGATTTATATGAAGAAAAAACATACGCCGGAAAGACAAAACAGGAAGCTGTAGAGGAGTTTTTGCTGGCGACGCTTGCAAACCTTAAGCTGCATGATAATTTTGACAGCTTTGCCCACATAGATTATATGTGCCGTTATATGCCTTATGACGATAAAGAACTGGTTTACGCAGAAGCGCCGGAGTTATTTGATGAAGTTTTTAAAATGCTGATAACAATGGACAAGGCAATAGAAATTAATACACGCAGGCTTGACAGTTCTGACGCGGTTAATTCTTTGCTTGTTTTATATAAAAGATTCCGCGAACTGGGCGGCAGGTATGTTACCCTTGGCAGCGATGCCCATTATAAAGAACATGTAGGCAGGCGCCTTGATATTGCCCGGGAAATAGCGGAAGCGGCAGGACTGGTTCCGGTTTATTTTGAACAACGAAAAATGCAAAGGATGATTTTTTAAATGAAATGTATACGTTTTGAAGCGAATGGCAACAAAAGAATAGGTTTTATTGACGGAGATGTAGTAAGAACTGTTTATGGCAGCCTGGAAACTTTCTGGCGTATAACAGATGAAGTTTTCCGTTTGGAAGATGTTAAACTTTTAGCGCCCTGTGTTCCTAAACAGATAATTTGCGTTGGGTTTAACTACCGCAGCCATGCTGAGGAGTTTCATGCCGAAGTACCGAAAGAACCGATGCTGTTCAGTAAGGCGGCACATACAATTATCGGTGACGGCGCTGCGATAGTATATCCCTGGCAGAGCAAAGAAGTGGTTTATGAAGCCGAACTGGGCGTAGTTATAAAAAAACGTATGCGCAACGTAAAACCGGAAGATGTAAAGGATTATATTTTGGGCTATACCTGTGCCAATGACGTAACCGCCCGCGATTTGCAGCTTGACGATGTGCAGTGGCTGCGCAGCAAATCCTTCGATACTTTCTGCCCGTTGGGCCCCTGGCTTGAAACAGACCTTGACCCGACTGACTTAAGCATTAAAACATATTTGAACGGTGAACTTAAACAAAACGGCCGTACAAGCGATATGGTATATAATCCGTATGAAATTTTAAGTTATATCTCCGAGAGCATGACGCTTGATGCCGGTGATTTGGTGCTGACAGGCACACCGATGGGCTGCGGGCCGATGGTACCAGGCGATGTGGTTACGGTGGAAATTGAAGGCATCGGCAAACTGACGAATACCGTAGTAAAAGGCTGATTAAAAAGCTGATTAATATTATGTGGCTGTAAAAAAAGACGAGCTATCGTCTTTTTTTATTTGGGCAGCTTAAAAAATTTGCAAATGTATTTTTTTAAGGGGGAGGATATATTTTGAATACAGAGCAGCATTTTAAAGCAAGGATTATTATGTTTATCTGCGGCATTGCTACAATGACTTTCGGCATAGCACTGTCGTGTAAGGCTAATTTAGGTACGTCGCCGATATCTAGCGTACCCTGGGTTTTAAGCCTTTGTACTCCGTTCAGCGTTGGTTTTTTAACCATAGCAATGAATTTGCTTTTTGTTGCCGTACAGCCGCTTTTACTGCGTGCTTTTTACTGGCGCGAACTGATGGGGCAGGTAATAGTTACCATTCCTTTCGGCAACAGCATAGATTTTTTTATGTGGGTTTTGCAGGATTACAACCCGGATACGCTTCTTGAACGCTGGATAGCCTGCCTTGCAAGCGTGGTTATTCTCGCCTTTGGCGTATTTTTGGAAGTACGTGCTAAAATTTTTCTGGCAGCCGGTGAAGGCCTGGTAAATGTACTGGCATTTGTAAGCCATAAAAGTTTCAGCCTTATTAAAAACTGCTTTGATATTTCGCTGGTTACGCTTGCCATTATTATTGCTTTTATGGAGTTTGGCGGCTTGCACGGCGTAGGACTTGGCACGGTGGCTGCTGCTGTTTTGGCAGGCAGAATAATTTATTTATATGAAACCTACCTGCATTTTTTTGACAAATGGAAGGTAAAAGCCTGATTATAGGCGAATAATAAAATAGATTGTTTATTATTTAAAAAGATGTTACAATGAAAATGCTGACTAATAAGTCTGACTGATTAATATACAGGCAGGGATACTTATGAAAAATATGACGGAAGGCGAACCGCTGAAATTAATAATACCTTTTATGATACCGTTGTTAATCGGCAACGTTTTTCAGCAGCTGTACAATATCGCCGATATAATTATAGTTGGGCGTACCATAGGCGTTAACGCACTGGCAGCTGTCGGCGCAACCGCACCGCTTTTTATGATGCTGGTAATTTTAACGCTGGGCATGAGCGGCGGTTTCAGTGTCGTTACTGGGCAGCTGTTCGGTGCAGGCGATTTGGACGGCGTGCACCGGAGCGCGGCAATGTCAACCATGCTTTGCACAATGTTTGTAATTATAATGATGGCCGCCGCGGTAATGTTTATTGACCCTGTATTGGCGCTTATGAACATACCGCCGGAGCTTTATGCCGACGCCAAAAGCTATGTTATGATTATCGTTTACGGCCTGATTTTTATGATGGCCTATAACATGCTTTCCAACATTCTGCGCTCGCTTGGCGACAGCAAAACACCGCTGTACTTTTTAATTGTGGCCACGCTGCTCAACATTGTTCTGGCGCTGGTATTCATTATCAACTTTGGCTGGGGCGTGCCGGGAAGCGCGCTGGCGCTTGTAGTGGCGCAGGGCTTTTCCGGGCTGCTGTGCATAATTTATATTGCCAAAAAGTTTCCGGTGCTGCATGTACGTTTAAGCGATTTTAAATGGGACAGCCGTTTTGCGTGGGAACATATCCGCATGGGCCTGCCGATGGCAGTGCAGTTTTCGGTGCTTGGCCTTGGCATGATTATTATTCAGGCTATTTGCAATCAGTTCGGTTCCGAAACCATTGCTGCATTTACGTCCGCTATGCGCATTGAACAGCTGGCCTTGCAGCCGATGCTTTCATTCGGGCTTGCCATGGCCGTATATACGGCGCAGAATTTCGGCGCGCGCAAGTTTGGCAGGATAAGCCGCGGCGTAAAGAAATGCTCGCAGCTATCGCTGGCTTTCAGCCTGTTTGCAGCGGTTATAATGTATTTCTTCGGGCAGGAAATGATTGGCATCTTTCTGGATAACCCAAGCCCGAAGGTTATGGCAGAAGCCAAGCAGTATCTGCATTTAAGCGTGCCGTTCTATTTCTTTTTAAGCCAGATTTTTATTTACCGCAACTCGGTACAGGGCATGGGCATTTCAATGATTCCTATGCTTTCAGGCGTGGTGGAACTGCTTCTGCGTTCTGCGGCGGCTTCGTATTTAACCATTGATTACGGTTATACCGGCGTATGCTATGCCAGCCCGATTGCCTGGGTTGGGTCTTCTATATTTTTGTTTGCCAGCTACCATTACTTTTTAAGGCTGCTGGCGCGTAAAAATTTGGGTTTTAAACTAAAATAAATATCTGTTGGAGGTGCTGTATGGAAAACAAACAAATGCTGGAGGAATTTATGGAGCTGGTGCAGATTCCGGTAAACTCCCGTAATGAAAGGCAGATTGCCGATGTACTTAAAGCAAAGCTGGAAGCGCTGGGGCTGGAGGTTACGGAAGAAGACACCGGTGCCAAAATCGGCGGCAATGCCGGCAATAGAAGGGCAGTGCTGCGCGGCACGGCAGATTGTGAGCCGCTGCTTTTTTCCGCGCATATGGACCGTGTTGCCAATAATGGTGCCATTAAACCGATTGTTGATGAGGAAAAGGGCATTGTGCATACCGATGGCAGTACGATTTTGGCTGCTGATGACGTTGCCGGCCTGTGCATTATATTGGAGGCGCTCCGCAAATTAAAAGCTTCCGATAAGCCGCACGGCGATATTGAAGTGGCCTTTTCTGTATGCGAAGAATTTGGCATTTTAGGCGGCAGGCATTTTGATTTCAGCAAATTCCGCGCTAAAAGCGGCTATGTTTTCGACGCTGAAGGCGATATAGGCGGTATTGCCATTCAGGCTCCGGCAAAATGCAGCTACTGCTATAAAATTCACGGTAAAGCCTCCCATGCAGGCGAAGCTCCGGAAAAGGGCATTAACGCCATCCGCGCAGCAGCAGCTTTAATACTGGCTATTCCGGATAACAGGCAGAGCGTAAATTCCACTGCAAATATTGCTTCGGTGCATGCGGGCGGCCCAGCGCTGAACATTGTATGCGATTATGCCGAAGTAAACGGTGAAATGCGCAGTACTGATGCCGGTGAATTTGAAGCGCTGCTTAAAAAATATGCAGATGCAGTGCCCGTGATTGAAAAAGAATACGGCGTTAAAATAGATTATTCTTCCGATGTGCTTTACAAAGCCTTCTGCCTGAATGAAAGCAGCAGGCCGGCGGCACTTACTGCCAAAGCCCTGCAAAAATGCGGCGTTGAGCCTAAATTTGAAAAGAGCGGCGGCGGTATGGACGCTAACCACTTTAACGCTAACGGTATTGAAACCGTAGGCATTGCGGTTGGTTATTTTAATTGCCATACCGGCGAAGAATACCTGAAATTGGAAGATTTTTACAAATGCGGCGAAATGGCAGCACAGATTGCGTG
>ULOY01013183.1_pt1 | contig 10024 bp, 8 predicted proteins | sample 1952991 | NCBI WGS metagenome assembly ULOY01 (sample SAMEA4835615, study PRJEB28245) | human gut metagenome | biome: gut microbiome; material: fecal sample | place: Denmark | collected 2008 | reverse complement strand
AATTTATTTTGCTCTATTGATTTTTATGAAAAATCATATTATTAGCATAGTTGGCAAATCTATATTATCGTTTTTGGTAACATCCCTCAAACTTTTCTTCAGAATTTCAATATCTTTTGTATATTTTCCTAAGATGTATAATGTTAGATCAACCATTAAAGTTTGTGTTTTAGATTTTGTATCCATTTTTCCATTATTCCATATGATTTTATTAAATGGACTTTCAGGAAAATGATAGCTTACTTTATCTATATTTGCTTTGAAGAAATCTATTTCGTTATTTTTATAGAATTCAACATATAGTCGTGTTATCATTGTAAAGCCAACAGGACGAAATAATAAATAAGCATTGTTTCTCCTAAGATCCAGCAGAGTGGTACTCTTATTAACAAAGAAATCCTTATACTCCGATTTAGATGTGAAAATATCATCTAAGAATTGATCGACAATAGCCTTAAAATCTTGTATATTCTGTTCATCCCATTCATTTGTTTTTTGTGGAATCTTATATAATGACTTTAATCGTTTGATAGAGTCATATAGATTTGTAATATTCGTGAAGTGAGTAAAATCATTTGATTCTAAGTTTGTACTTTCAGATAAGGCAATCAAATCTCCTTTGTTGAAATATTTGGATTCTGCATACACTCGACGAGTCACTATCGATATAATTTCTTGTTCATCAATAATGATTTTATCCCTTTTTGCAACAGGTTTTGCATTTTTATTAATATCAGAAAATAACTTTCGAGTTCTTTTCATCCCAAGAACATCATCTATATGAGCAACAAATACTATAGAGTATTGATCATCTGTCAATATACGCTTATCTTCCTCTTTATTCATCTCTTCTTGATAGGCTAACTGTATGCCTGCAACTCGATGTTGTCCATCAATAGCAAACATTTTTTCATCACCATCAAAAATCATTAAGCCTATGGAATCTTTCAGGTAGAGTTCATCTAAATTATCAGAGTATTTTTCTTGGGCTTTTGATAAATCAAATTCTAGCCAATCAGGTACTCCATCGAAAATTCCAACAATAATTGAGTTGAAGAAACGAGATTTATCATTCAGAAGATACTTTGCAATATCTTTTTTTCTATCCTTTAAATCTCTTTGTAATTCCTCATCTAAAGACTTTGCTTCTCTAATGTCCTTAGCGGTCTGAATCCAATCATTGATTTGTGATGCAGTCATTAAAGATGAATAATATACCCAATCTCCAATTACACCTCTTAAACAAGGTAATATTAATTTTGTAGTACTCATGGAAATGCTTTTCTTAATTGTTTTAGTTCAACAGGAAAATCTCGCTCACAATATATTGGATAGAAAAAACCATGAAGATATTTTTCTATATTTCTTAATTCTTCAGATGGTTTCTGTATATAGGAAAAAGCAATATAAACATTATTATAGTACTTTTTCAATAAACTATGAACCTTTCCTCTCTTTTTAATTTGTTCAATATGGAAATAATCAGAAAGTCTTTCTCGCAATGAACGAGCAGAGTCATTTTCTCCTGCAATTCCTACATATAGAACGAACTTTGGTAAATCATAAATTAGTTGATTCCCTTTTACTATAAACAAATAAACACCTGTATAGTCTTGACTGATAATATTATTTATGTTTATTTTCCCTAATGCCACGTCAAGGTACTTAAATTCAGTCCAATTAAAATTGTATTTGCTTAGTTGTTCATAGTAAGAACTCCAATAATTGGGATCAAGCATTAACTCTTCTTTATAGAATGCAAACCTGTGCTCGGGTATTGCCCTGATATTATTTTGGTAATCTCTAGATAAATTCTTATCTAAAACATCTAAAGTAGCAAAATTCATGTGTTTAACTTTTTGCGCTTTTATTATTTATATTATTCTTCCATGTTTAAAATTGTAAAGCCAAATTTGCAAATAGTCACTTTCTTTCCCAATACTGTTTGACCTTAAATCTTTCGGCTGGTTTGAACTCTTTGATATTTGTAATAGCTTGTCCTTTTTCTATCTTTTCCATACTTTTGGAGATTGCATATGAATATTTACTTGATAGTCCAAGAAATTTTTCAATAACCTTTGTGTTTTTATCTTTAATATCAAGAAGAAATGCCATTTCACACATTGAAGAAAAATCAAAATTAGATTGATTATATTCTTCAATACCTTGTGATAATAAAATGATTGAAACACCTTTGGAACGTATTTCTCTTAATATTTTTTCTAGAATTTCTTGGTACTTCTTTTCTTTGAATAGGACATGCGCTTCATCAATTAAAATAATGTAGCGCATTGCTCTAACTCCATTCTCAACAGGAGTATTTTCCATATTCATAAATGTATTGTAAATATAGTTTATAATAAGGAAAAGAGATGTAAATCGAAGAGAATTTGATAAATCTCCAGATAAGGACAAGTATAGATTTTTGGATAAAAAATTAGACGAGTTTTTAGAGTCATCCAAAAAGATAGGATATCGACTTAACTCTCCGATAATTTCAGTTAATGAATCTCTTTTTTCACCAACAAGATTTAGTAATAATTCATTAATTTGATTTAGAGTAGGATATGTCCCTCCCTTTTGATTAATAAAAGCATCTTGAGTAGCTTCTCTCAATAATCCTTTTTGCTTAACCCCTAAATTTGAATATTTGCAGACAATATCTACAAACTTGTCAATACCCATATTTTTGTTTGATTCATTTACATTATCAATAAATGTAAGGGGGTTTATAGGAAATCGTGTTTCTGGAACATTGATAAATTCTGTTTTTGTTTTATCAAAAAATGTGGCCATACCTTTAATATCATCATTTTTTAGACCTTTAAAGTCTAAATATATAAAATTGACATGACCATTCGATCTTTCATGAATTTGAGTTATAAACTCTAAAGCAAATTGGGTCTTTCCTGTTCCTGAATTACCAGCTACAGCAATATGATTATTATTGTAAAGTTTTGTGTCATTAAATCCTAGTAAAATCGGCTCATTGTTTTCGAGAATAGTTCCGATTTCCAGTTTTATAAGCTCAGAAAAATATGATTTTTCAATATGTTGCTGGTTGTTAGGTACACTTCCTAATGAAACATTTAGCCCTATTAATGGCAATGTACCCTTTTCAATATATTCAATAAGAAAATCAAAGAAAGTATAGTTATAACTTTCTTTGAATATTTTATCTAATGATTCTAAACCATGATCAATATGAAGTTTTATGTACTTGGGAATATTAACATCGTCTGTCTTGTATATACCATAGTGTTGGCATATTAAGGCAATATAAAAATCACGATATTTCTCATCAAAAAGAATATGGTCTTTGTATTCTTTTCCTTTAGAATCATATAAATTGAAATCAGTAATTTGAAACTTCTTCCCAGTTTGTAGAGAATATCCCAACGCAATACGGGCTATTACATTTTCTTTTGTTCCATATGGCAATTTTGTTGTAAGACTTCTGACAACTGCCTGATTTAGTTCGGAAGTTTTAATATTAATCTGCATTATACTTTTGATTATATTTTTCGATGAATTTTTCTGATGAAGTTTCCACAAATTCCGAGCTATCAGTAGATATGTTATCTATTAAATAAGCACGACAAACTTTAGGTAAAAGAATTGAGTATTCTTTCTCTGTTAATTCTTTATTTATTAGAGGGAATATTACAACCTGCTTTGATACATTGGGATAAAAATATCTTATGATATTTTCAGCGTGTTGTTCATCAAATTTCTGCATAGGACTATCTATGAAAACAGGAAATTCAATTTCTGATTCATCCACAAGAGAACTCAATAAGGCAGACGCATACATTTGGCGTTCCCCCATTGATAATGAACTTTTATCTATTATTTTGTCGCTTTTACTATAAAGGACAATATCAATATCATCACCCGTTGCATTAATATCGACATCGACACGCTTAATAAAGTTTTTCTTATGCAACAAAATATTCAAAGATTGAAGCATTTTGGCTTCTAAAGATTTTTTCTTTTCATCTTTGAATTGAGCAATAAAGTTTTGAAGCCTCATTATTAGCTGCTTCGTTTTTCTTTCTTTTTGCGAATAAACAGAAGATTCCTCAATTTTTCTACGTAAAATATCTTGTCTTTGTCTGTGTGTTTTCAATTCATTGGATAATTCTCCAATTTTTCGATTTAACGCTTCTATTTCATTATCATATCTTATAATACTATTAGTTATATTATCTTTCTTTTCTCTTAGGCATGATATGTACTCGTCTTCTGCATTATTTTCCGCATCTCTTAATTTTCTGTTGATGGAATCAAGCTGATTTTTTATATATAAATATTCAGTATTTAACTGCGAAAATTTATCTTTAAAACTATGTCTTATAGTGTTTATAAGTTGAGAAAATTCATTGGCTTGATTCCCTGAAAAATCATGAAGTACCTTGAATGATTTAGGAAGTTCTACAATATCTGAATAAAAATACTTTTTAATTAATATTTCAATTTGCTCCTCATAGAAGTTTTTAATTTTCACTGTATTAGGATCGAAGCATAAATCAGATTTTGACTTAGCATTTTCAAGATCAGCTTGAATGCGATTTATTTTTTCTGAAACATCTTCTTGTTTATACTTCTGTTCAGAAAGTATTTTCTCATTATTGAGCTGTTCTAAAACATTAGCCATTGTTCCACCAGCTAAAGCAAATGGAATAATATCGAATAATTCTTTTAATCCATCTTGCTTTATTATAATCTCCTGACTAAGTCTAACTTGTACTTCTTTTAAGTCATTTAATTCTTCAAGAGACATTTTATCACCTTCACGGATCAATTTCCGTTGAATTTCTTCTGCTTCTTTCTCTAATGTGTTACGTTTTTCTTTAATATCATCTATTTGAGAATTGATATCACTAATTGTTATTTGAGCATTTGTTATATCTGTTTGAAGTTGGTTTAATTCTTTCTTTTCTTCAGGCTTGGCAGATCGACGACGATAATCATCTTGCTTCTCTTCAAGATTTGCTTTGAGATCTTCATATTTTTGTATGCCCAATACCTCAGAATATGCTTTACTTAATTGCTGTCTTTGCTGTGTAGAGTTTACCTCTGCTAATGAAACAATCTTCTCTGCATCAAAAAAGAAGAATTTGGCGATTTCAATTGGTAAGATAAAATCACGAATAAATATTTCTTCTCCTTGTTGATTGTTTTTTGATAAATCGTCTATTAGCTCATTTTGATAGCCATCTATAAGGACTTCTACTTTATCAGAAGCAGAGGTTATAACATTGTATGTTCGTTTAATAGTAACTTCTGAACAAGTAATATCTGGTATTTTAACATCGCTAAATGTGACAGAAACGGAAAATTCTTTTTCACCTTCTTCTCTTGCTTTTCTATTTAAGCTTTCGGAAATATACTTTGTATAATTCCCTTTATCCCTAATTTCCTTTTCGTATAAATCATCAACTTTCTCCATTTGTTTGCCATACAGACACCAAACAAGAGACATTAGAAATGTTGTTTTTCCAAACCCATTTTTCCCACTAATGACTATCACGTTTTTGTCATCAGAAGGTAAAAGAGAGATAATATTCTTCCCCTTGTATATCCTAAAATTATTTAGTTCTATTTCTTTTATATACATTATGCCGGACGATTTAAATATTTTTCTATAACTCGTTCAATATCATCTTTGAGGCCCCTTTTACGATTTAATAATGCTTTATTTCGTTGCAATGTCAATAATTCATTAATTAATTCATAATCAGATGGCTCGTCTTCGCAAACTGATTTAAGCAAATCAATTTCTCTTTGTATTTTTTCGGCATGTTTTTCCATTTCCATTTCTTTATCATAAATCTTATTGTAAATACTCGATACAGTTTTTGAAAACTTCAAATTATAATATGCTGCATCTCTATGCCAAATAACTTGAATTGCGACTAGCTCTTGATTTGTTATTAGCTCAATATTTGGATTTTCTTTCTGAATTATTCGTTGAGAATTTAACACTTGTTCTAATAATTTGATTCGATATTCTGGATCATAAGTTCCTAAATTGTCCCCATCTTCATTAACTGCATTTTTCATGTTACGACGTATGGGAAGGCGGTTCTCCGATTTATTACGTTCTTCCACCATACTTTCACGTAATTTCAAAAGGGGGGCTAACCACGTTAATCCCTTATTTACTAGTGATGTTAGTGATTTATCTTCCTTTACAACAGTACAAGTCCAACACCCAAAACGACTTTGCCCACAAGAGCGATGACTTTTGTCAGTAATAATGGTTGGACATTCGTAATCATCAGCACTTGCGTCCATATATATTTGGAACAATTCTGAATTATTTGCCCCCCAAGGAGATGTCATTGCATTTATAATATACCAAACTTCTTCTAGTAGTAAATCTTTGATTGGAGAATAAACATAAGTATTGGGGTTATGTGGATGTTTAGTAAGCCTTTTACCTCTTATTTCATGTTTTTTTATAGATTTGGCTCTTGTAGTACTTTCTGAACTTCGAGTTCCAATTAAAATAATTGCTTCTCCATTCTCTGTAACTTGATCTGTTAAAAAACGAGATGTAGGTTTAATTTTCATCTTATCTGTACACCAACGAAATGCATTATTGGGAACTGGATATCCTCTACCAATCACGTTTACCCAAAATGTGTCTTCCAGCCGAGGAATAGTAGTTTCTACTCTAATAGGCATACTCATTGACGCCGCTGCTTCCTTTATCTTCTTTAAAACCTCATATACATATGTTTGTATAACAGGGTTTTCAACTAGTGTATCATTGCAAACAACATGTACTTCTCTTTTTCGTTCCTCTAAAGGTACTTCAGAAATAGCCAGCCAAACTAGCTGCAAAAGAGCTGTAGAATCTTTTCCCCCACTAAATCCGATTATCCAAGGTCGTAGATTATCATCTATCAAATATTGGTCTTTAAGTTCTGAAATTATATAGTTAATTTTATTTGACATATATCTGCATTTGTAAATTACGCTAAAAATAGCATTTAACTTTTTAATATGCAAATATATAAATAAATTGTGACCTAGACCTTTTTGAACTTATTCTTTCTTGAATATCTGCTTAAAATACTTTTCTAGCCTTTGCTAGTTGCTTTAAAACAAGCTGTTTATTATTAGTTGCTTTTCTTTTCTAAGAATGAGGGTGTTTCCCTTTGCTATGGTTGATAAAATATGATCTATTTTCTATGCCTGAAGAAGAGCAGGTAACTGAGTTTGACTTAGTCTCATTTAGGATTTAATATTCATGTTATCAGTTTCTTCTATTATAACTTGCGTCTTTTCTTCTTTATCTTTTTAGGCTTAGGTATTAGTTCTTCATAAATATTTGAGTTTGACAAAAAGTTTGCTGATGGTGTGATAAAAGAAGCTAAGATACCGTTATTCTGATTGTTGAGTTGATGGGTAGTAATTTGCTTGTGACTTTCTTTATAAATTTCGCTATCTACATTGTAAGAAAGGCTGCTAATCTCCTTGTTTTCTTGATTGTTATCCTGATTAACTGCGGTTCTTTTTTCAATTGATTGAATTTCTTGCTCTTGTAGTTTTAGTTGTTCAGACATAGAGCCATTCTTAATTGTGTTTTGATAATGAAATGATTCAACTTGCTGACGATTATAATTAAATAGTTTATCAAAACCTTGTTCCGCTCGTTGGAAAAGGTTTACACGGTTGAAACCGCCTTTTATTACTCCGTTTTGGGTATTCTTGTGATTTGTAAATGGTGACAGCTTCTTTTTATTTGCTTGGTCTTTCCGGCTCACAATCAAATGGCAGTGCATATTCAGTTCATTATCCGAACGTCCACGGTCAAAATGAATCTTACCATAAAACTTTATATTCGAAGTGGATAGTTCTTTATTGAAGTTCTTGGCATACTCGGGAATAAAGACCTCACGTATATAGCGTTTCATTGCTTCGGCTTGTTCCTGTTCTATATTACCCATCGCTCGGAGCTCCTTTTCCGATGGACTGACGTGGATAGCAAAAAACTTAGCGTCCGTTTTTAAGAGTTGTCCGATATTGCTATCTATATCTTTTATAACCTTTGACTTATAGATATTATCATCTGTCAGGTTGAAAAATCCTTCAGTATAGATACCTTTTTCCATGCGTTCCAAATCTTCATGCTCTAAATAATTAGCTAGCTGTCGGCTACTACCAGCATTGTTATATGTACCGTTTGATGGCGGGGCAAAATCTATGTGCATAACTCTATGTATTTATCAGATTACCGATTTCAGTTTTTAGGTTCTCTTTCCTTTTGCTATCCATCACACCACAAGCAGAAAGTTCCGAATAGAGTTGTATCAGGTGAAGTAACTTTTTATAATCCCGTTGGTGTATCTGGTAGAGTGCGTTAATTTGTTTCGATTGGTTGTTTATCACATCGGCATGATTGCAGAACTGCTCACTTAGTTTTTTAAGCACGGCTGTTTGTCTCTCCTGACTGGCTTCCAGTTGAGAGAGAATAAGAGTTTCCAAAGTTTTGCCGATAGCATCAAAACGCAAAGCGATAGAATTTGTTACTCGAATCATGGGATTCAGTTGCTCTTCCTCATAGTGACGGATAAAACGTATAATATCATCCTGTCTTTTATTTATCTTCGCGAGTTCCGATTTTACGGATTCAGGGGCTTCCGATGGGTTGATATGCGCCTTATCAATATACCCGAAAGCCAACTTTACAACTTCGCTCTTTTTCAGCGAATAGCGTTTGCATATATTCTCTACCAAAGCTGCCGTTTCCTTGTCTATGGAAATGGTAGTAAATATTGTTTTTCGACTATTATTTGCCATAGTAATTACTTTTTTATAGAAATATGAATAGATAAATCTCTGATAATAAGCATAACAACGGAAATGATTATTACAGGTGTCATTACAGCGTGTTTTCATAACACGCTAAAGCCGAAGGCTTTGCCCCGCAGGGCAAGAGGGAAGAACAGGACTTGTCCAGTTCCCTCTTGCTCGATTTAGCGAAACGGGCTGAACCGATAGGTGAGGCAGTTTGTGCTAAATCAGGGTGGTAGCACAGAGGAATAGCCCGAACATAGGCTTCTTTCCTCTGCTGCTTTTTGCTATCAAGGCTGTGTAAACTGATTGGCTTTTTCAAACTGTTTGTAGGTTTGAGAATCAGCATATTCACGGACAAAAGCTCGGATGTCGCTGGCTCTATAGTACGTTTTCCGTCCAATGTTAAAGTAGGGAAGTTTCCCTGTTGCCCGATAGCGTTGCAGGGTTCTGAAAGATGCTTTTAGCAGAAATGCTAAATCCTGATTATCCAATAACTTCTCATTTTCATCTAATACGGTGTCAGTATTGATAAGGGATTTCAGGTCTTGCCCGATCTCGGTGAGTTTCTTTGAAAGCGTTGTCATCCACTTCTCGAAGTTTTCATTGTCTATATACATTTTGCTTCAATTTTTAGTTCAACATTATTGTTTTCAATCGATTGATGAAGCAAAGTTCTGCAAAACAAGGTTGCAGAAAAAGAGGAGTAGGTAACTACTCCCCGAAAAATGGTTTATAAACTGCTATAAATAAACAATTTGCAGAATCATCTTTTCTAATCTTTATTTATTCTTCCGTTTACGGTCTTCTCTACCAATAGCATTTCGCAAAGCGTCCAATGTTTTAGTAAGATTGTACGGTTTACGAGTAAACACTTCACCAATCTTATCGTAGATACTACCGAATTTAAGATTGAAAAGCTGCTCAAAGCCACGAGCTAAACAAGCCTCTGAAACAGGTTTTCCATTCTTTCCGGTAATCTCTCCTTGAAGAAACAAACCAAGTACAATTTCAGCAATACCAATAATTCCCAAGTCTTTTGACTTAGGAATTACATACAGGTCTGATTTGAACTCTGTAGACACAGGCGAATTAAACTGTTCGGGATGGGTAATTTTCAGGTTGAGTAACTCTAATTCTGCATCAATTAGGGATAATGCTTTGTGAATGTATAGATTTTTAGGCGCATTTTTCCCCCTGCCCATCCTGATATAAC
>ULOY01018624.1_pt1 | contig 10038 bp, 6 predicted proteins | sample 1952991 | NCBI WGS metagenome assembly ULOY01 (sample SAMEA4835615, study PRJEB28245) | human gut metagenome | biome: gut microbiome; material: fecal sample | place: Denmark | collected 2008 | reverse complement strand
AACACAGGGGATTCCAAGGGATAGATGAAGGGTGAAGGGTTTTATGCTAATTCTATTTTAAAAAAATCTTTGATTCACTTTTCGAGCAAGATATCCAGTCGGTTACAGACCTGAGAGTAAACATGGAGAGCTAACTAAAAGCAGAAAAATATGGAATTCTACAAATCACCGAACGAAACATCAATAAATAACCGAAAATAGTTATTCTCCCTATTCCCATTATAAGTTAACGAACTCAAAATATCAAGACGTAACCGTTAATTCTGCGAAAGAAAACTGCGGAAATCCGCAAAAATCCTACGTAGAATCAACAAAAGTATTATTTTTGCAAAAGAAAAACGCGGAAATCCGCAAAAATCTTTCCTGTTATGATTGTAAATAGAGACAAATATCTACAAGAGTTGGTTAGTTCACGCCATAATGGACTGGTAAAAATCATTACCGGTATGCGCCGTTGCGGAAAATCCTTTCTGCTGTTTCGTCTCTTCAAGCGTTTCCTTGAAGACGATGGAGTCATGCCCGACCACATCATAGAAATGGCATTCGATGACTATGCCTTCAAGGAGTTTCGCAATCCCGACAAGTTTTATAAGTATGTAAAAGAGAAGATTGCTGACGACCAACCTTATTACATTCTGCTTGATGAGGTACAGATGCTTGACGAGTTTGAAGACGTACTAAATGGATTATTGCATATTCCCAATGCTGATGTTTATGTGACGGGAAGCAATGCACGCTTCCTATCCAAGGATATAATAACCGAATTTCGTGGACGAGGATACCAAATACCCGTTTCACCACTCAGCTTTGCTGAATTTATGACCGTATATGATGGCGACAAACAGGATGGCTGGAACGAATATTTGCTTTATGGTGGCCTTCCGCCTGTTGTCCTACAAAAGACAGAAGAAGAGAAAGTGAGACTTCTGAACAGCCTCTTGACTGAGACTTACATGATAGATGTCATCAACAGAAACAAGATAAAGAACGATGCAGAACTCAACGATTTATTCAAGATTCTCGCATCAGGAATTGGCGGACTTACCAATCCACAACGACTTGCCAATACTTTCCAATCTGTAAAGAATGTCTCTATAAGCTCTGCAACCATCAAGAAATACATCGAATATCTTGCAGATGCGTTCTTGCTTGAGCCATGCAATCGCTATGACGTAAAAGGTCGTAAATATATCGGAACGCCATTGAAATATTATTTTTCCGACTTAGGCATTCGCAATGCACTTCTCGGCTTCCGCCAACAAGAGAAAACCCATCTGATGGAGAATGCCATCTATAATGAACTTCGCTACCGTGGATATAGTGTGGACATTGGCAACGTAGAAATCAACGGCGTGGACGAAAAAGGAACCAAAGTGAGACGGATGCTTGAAGTTGACTTTGTTTGCAACCAAGGCTACAAACGCTGCTACATCCAGTCGACTCTCAGTTTGCCTGACAAGGAGAAGACGAAACAAGAACTTGCCTCTTTGCTACGTATAGACGATAGTTTTATGAAGTATGTGATAACAGGCGACCTCATCAAGAAATACCAAAACGATGACGGCATCGTATTTATGGACGTATTTGATTTCTTGCAGGATAAAGATTCTATATGATAACTTAAATAAGAGGGTGTGTCAGAAATCCTGATACACCCTCTTATTAAAATATCAGTCTAATTGCTTAAACTCAAAATCTGCTTTGCTGCAACAACTCTTCTTATAGTCGAACTGATACATACGCATGTACTGCTCCTGTATCTCCTTCGCTCCATTATAAAATGGATCGCAAGTATATGATTTAGTTGTAACAGTAATCTCCATCTCAGGAGTCAACACTTGCCCATTCGATCTCTTGATACGCTTAGGGCGTACAGCAAAAACTCTTCTCTACAACCATAATATCTCAAAATCCTTGCAGAAAAACAAAGTGGAATTTTTATTCAACTCATATGTTTTCCTATATTGAAAATTTGCCATATACTTTCACCTATTTCTTTTTGATTATTAGGATAGAATGGCTGTACTTCTTTGGGAATATCAAACTTCATTGGAGTTAGTGGATTTTGAATGAAATATGAGTTTAGAACACCATCCACATAATTCAATTCATTTTCATCCATATAATCGCCATATAAAGATAGTGTTTGCTCACAAAGCGTTTCTATTTTGTTTTTTCTTGTTACAATGTATTCTTCTATACTTTCCTTACCTCCCATAAATGAAGACAATAAGTCGGTATTTACAAAAGCATCTATAAATGCTTTGTCTTCATAGTCTTTATTTATCTCAAATGGTTTTATTGAGTTGACGATTTGTCTCATATATTCTTTTACTATAGATACTTGTCTTTTAACATGCCTAACATAAATATCCTGTTTTTTAAACTGAGGGACATAGTCATTTAACAAGAAAAATATCGCACTTGCAAGATAACTAAAAGACAAGGCCTCTATAGCGATATTAGCATTTTGCCCAAGGCATGGGGCACATGGTATTAGGCGCCAATCTGTAAACCGAATAATTATAATAAGCACAACACTAACAACTGCACCAATCCACCATAATTGTTTCATAAAGTTCATACAATTTCTATGTTTCCATGAGAGGACGTGTCATTAGACACTTTCTGTCTGATTTACAAAGCACTTATGACACATCCTCTTCTTATATATTAGTAAATAATCTTTATTGTCTTTTCGTTAATTTTCACAAGATATTGTCCTCGTTTCAAAGGAATAACTTCATCCTTGTAATTTCTTGATTTGTAGATAAGTACGCCCATTGTATTATATATATAAACATCAGAATTTGTAGCATTCAAAATATTGATTCCAGAACTATTATGCTCTATCTTAATTTTTTCCAAGTCATACATATAGCCCTTTATATCTGTTGTAGAAGGTGTAAAGATATTACAAAATTCTTTCCATCCATCTGTTTGACGATATGCATCAATGCATCCTTCTGGTACAATAAGAGTAGAATGCTGATATACAGAGTCTGTAAATTCAGCACCTATAGGAGGATTAGTTGCCTCTACTATTACTGTATCTATTGCTGTACAGAATTTGAATGAACCTGGCGTTATATTGGCTTTGACTTGTGCTATATATTCCTGCCTTGGACCTAACGTAGATACATTTTTACCAATCGTTAATTTTTTAAGTCTTTCCATTTTAGAAAAAGGTCCATCGTATGATTCCAACAACTTACCAGACAAACTGTAACGTGGTTTATCAGACAAACTACTACCTATATATAAATCTTCTATCTTTGTATCATAAAAGCCTCCATAATAATACTTTATTGTGGTATTATATACTGTTGAACTTGTGTCTAAATCACCAGATGAAAATGACAGCATGTCATCTCCATCCTCAAAAGTTACTTTTTTAAGATGATGACAACCATTAAATATATTTTTACCAAACTTTATCACACTTGACGGCAAGTTAATTGATGGCAAGAATTTACAATTTTCAAAAGCACTTTCACCTATAGTTGTAACACTTTGTGGAATATTCACTTCTCGTAAATAATAGCACCATCCAAATGCTCTCTCTCCTATTTCTGTAACCCAATCAGGAATAGAGATTGACTTTATGTATGTATCATAAAAAGTAGAGGCAGGTATGACACTTAATCCTTTTGACCAATTTACTGTCTCCAAATGTGAAGAACCAAACACATAAGTGCCCATTTCTGTGACACTATTAGGGATTGTTACTGTTCGTAATGCCGTTGAAGAAAAGCAAGCATTTCCTAAAGAGGTTACACTATTAGGAATCAGAATCTCATCCCCTAAATTACAACCACAAAATGCGCTATCTTCTATTTTTGTTACACTTAATGGTATTTCTACATTTTCTAACTTAGAGCATTTTTCAAAAGTGCTCTTTTGTATAACTTCTACTGTATTAGGAATTTTCATTGAGATGAAACCACATCCATAGAAAGCTGCTTCACCTATAGAATTGATGCCACTCGGAAATGTAACAGAATACAAAGACTTACAATCTCGAAAAGTCTCCTTTTTAATTGTTTTTATAGAATTGGGAAGTGTCACTGTTCGTAAGCCACTACCATAAAAAGCTTCCTCTTCAATGTCTTTTACACTATTGGGAACAACTATAGACTTTAAGTTTGCACAATTATAAAATGCATGATAATTAATAGAAGTCACATCAAAGTCAAATCCTTGAAAAGACACTTTTTCCGGAAGTTTAACTGCAGAACCAGTCGTAAGTTTGTTACCACATACCGCAACCACATTATCAGAGACCTTGCGGTAGACAATATTATCTAACGTAAAATCACTAATAATATTTTCCGTAAGTCCCCAAAAGTTTTTCCAATAGTCTGCATTTTGATATAAACTTGCAGTTTCATATGGAATATTTACCTGAGTTTGAATATAATTTAACGCAGGGAAATCCGCTTCACATGAAGGAGGAGTCATAGAAGCTATATTGATAGTTTTTAAAGAAGTACAATCTTTTATCGCATTACTGCCTATTTTTTCTATTTTCCTTCCTAAAGTTAGAGCCTCTAATGCTGAACAACCCTCAAAAGCACTTTGTCCTATTGAACGAGCATCAGATGTTATACTTGTAAGTTTAACGCAACCTTTGAAGGCATTTTCTGGAATATTTAGTTGAGCCAAATTTATTACCTCAACTAAGTTAGTACAATTCTGAAAAGCGCCATCCCATGTGTCTCGTACATATATGTTTTTCGACGAATTTATTTCTGAAATCGGGTAGGTTGTAGGAACCCGAGTTACTTCTGGTCCAAAGATTACTTTCTCTACTTTTGAATTAGAAAATGCAGGATTTGGGATAACATGTTGGTAGTCGTAATAGTATGCACCACTCTGATAACTTTCTTTATAACGAAAACACTCTGTTATAAGATTTCTACCAATATAAACTTCCTTTATATTATTAGATTTAGAAAACATAGAACGAGAAGGCTCATACCAATAATGAGGAGAAGAATTGGTATAACCTTCACCATCATAGACACAAGTACGATTTCCTACACGCCCTATACATAGTTCTTTTTTACTATCAACAATTTTAACATATTGTAGATTGTTACACCCACTAAAAATGTCATTTAATAAAGTAATGCCATTACCAATAACAATCGACTGAAGATTCTTGCAATTTTTAAAAACATCATATCCTGTTTCTTTTACACTATTTGTAAGTTCAAATGCTGATAATTGAAGACAATTTTCAAAAGCATTGTCCCCTATCTTTTCTGCCATAGGTAACAGCAAATGTTCTAACATCGAACAATTATAAAATGCACTTTCTTTAATTTCTTTTACTGAAGGAAAATCACATGTTATCAAACTTGTACAATTCGAAAATGCACAAACTTCGATAGAGGTAAGATTCTTTGCATCTACAGTTTCCAACAAAGAGCAGCCAGAAAAGGCATAAGCACTAACTAATGTGTCCGAGATTGTCACAGAATACAAATTAGAACAACCTTGGAATGCACTCACCCCAATTTTCCCCTGTGTTAAGATTGTAAGATTAGTTATCTTTTTATTATTTTTGGCGAATTCATCTGCGACCGATAACACCGATAAATTCCTACCGTTTAATACAATTTGTTCAGGAATTACAACATCCCCTTCCTTGTTTCCTGCCAAGCCAACCGCTTTAACAGTCAATTCTGAAATTGAAACAACATCATAGTAAATGCCATCCTGTTCTATATCATGAGCAGAAAGGCTCAAAGCCATCGCCATAAACAACATGGCAAAAACAACTCTCTTAAAACAAGTTCTCATTTTTTGTATGTTAAGCCAATGACCCCCGTTAGCGGTTAGTATCCTTACTTTTACATACATATAAAAAGCGTGGAGCCAGTTCTGTCACTCGTTCCACGATAGAAAGGCCTTCGCATTGCCCGACAAGTCGAAACGAGCAACGCCGAAAGCCCCACGCCAGTGTAAGTATATAATCTACCCTCCCTACCAACGAACGCATTAACATCCGAAGCCATTGAGGTATATATAATACACCACATGAGACGTTCTGGTTGCTTTGTTCTTGACTTGTCGATGAATTTGCGAAGTTCTTCTATCGCCAAAACCAAAGCGTACAAAAACGCCTTTTCAATATGTATATGCCTACCCACCCTATACCCATTGGGCTTTCAGCATGGATTAAGCCATTGCAAATATACAAATAATGTTTGAAAGTGCAAAGGAAAATCTTGAAAAATCCCTCATTGAGGGATTTTTTGTATATTTGCCACGATTTTACATAGTATTCATCATAAAAAGCAAGATATGATAGACAATAAATTATACGAATACATGACAGAACTGCTGAAACGCACCCCACTCGATTTCGTCAGATATAAATATGATGAAATAAATTGGAATGGGCGATTAGTAGGTATCGTAGGACCACGAGGCGTGGGAAAATCCACCATGGTACTACAACATATCAAGCAATCCACAGAAGGACACCATCTATATGTTTCTGCCGACAATATCTATTTTGCCAATCATTCCTTGATCGACTTCGCTGACGAGTTTATCAAGGAGGGAGGCACACATCTTTATATAGACGAGATTCACAAGTATGCAGGCTGGAGTAGAGAACTGAAACAAATCTACGATATGCACCCATCACTGAACCTCGTTTTCACAGGTTCATCAGTCTTGGACATCCAAAAAGGCGAAGCTGATCTGAGCCGCCGCGCATTGATGTATATGATGCAAGGCCTGTCGTTCAGAGAATATCTGCAACTGTTCGAGGGCATCAAGACCAGGGTCTTTAGCTTTGATGAAATACTCAACCACCAAGTAAAGATTCCTGAGTTGGAACATCCTTTGCCTGTATTCAGAGAGTACCTCGATCATGGCTATTACCCATTTGCCATAGAAGGAGACTTCATGCAGAGAATGCAGCAAGTGGTTGACCAAACGGTAGAAGTCGATATTCCTCAATATGCAGATATGAAAGCCTCAACAGCGCGCAAACTCAAGCGAATGCTCGTTATACTCTCAGGTCTCGCTCCCTACAAACCAAGCATAGAGAACCTTGCTACGGAAATCGGGGTCAGCAAGAACAACGTGCCTGACTATCTCGTCTATTTGGAACGTGCAGGAATGATAGGTTTGCTGAGAGACGACACTTCGGGAATGCGCAATCTTGGAAAGGTAGAAAAAGTCTATGTAGATAATCCAAGCCTGATGTCTGTACTCACACCTTATCCCAACATTGGCAATATAAGGGAAACTTTCTTCTACAATCAGATGAGAGAAAAACAGGATGTTACCTCTTCTAAGGCTTCCGACTTCACCATCGGAGATTACACCTTTGAGATTGGTGGTCGCAAGAAGGGCAAGAAGCAGATAGAAGATGTGAAAAATGGCCGCATCGTAAAGGATGACATTGAGACGGGGCATGGCATTATCATCCCTCTTTGGTACTTCGGCATGAATTACTAAACAGGGAGTTTTTGTACCACGTTGGTACAAAAATTACAAGCAGTAAAAATGTGAACACATGCTATAGGTGTTTTTTACAAAATATTTCCTTCTTTTGGGGGATTTTTCGGGCGAAATGAATCTCATCCAAGATTTTTGTTGTAATTTTGCAGCCGTGCTTGAAAAAACAACAAACAGGCTCTCTAACTTTCTACCAAGCTGGTAGAAAATTAGAAGCTATAGTAAATTGAAGAATTATACAAATAAATGGTTTTAAATTACATTTGGATAGCATTTTTCGTGATTGCGTTCATCTTCGCACTCATAGGATTGGCAATGGGAGATACAACTATCTTCCAGAAGATTGTAGATTCCACCTTCGACTCTTCCAAGAATGCCTTCGAGATTTCACTCGGACTGACGGGCGTGCTCGCCCTCTGGCTTGGCATCATGAAGATTGGAGAAAAGGCGGGAGTAGTGAATGTGTTGGCAAGAGCGCTCAGCCCTGTCTTCACCCGACTCTTCCCCGATATTCCGAAGAACCATCCGGTGATGGGAAGCATCTTCATGAATATCGCTTCGAATATGCTGGGACTCGATAATGCAGCAACACCTACAGGATTGAAGGCGATGCAGCAGATGCAGGAGCTCAACACGAAGAAGGATACGGCGACGAACCCGATGATCATGTTCCTGGTTCTGAACACCTCTGGACTCACCATCATCCCTACCACTATCCTCGCCTTCCGTGCCTCCTATGGTGCAGCCCAGCCTACGGATGTCTTCATCCCTATCCTGATGGCGACGCTCGTGGCTACACTTGCCGGCATCATCATCACCTCGCTCTGGCAGCGCATCAACATCCTGCAGCCGGTATTGCTCGCCACTCTGTTGGGAATGTGCGCCTTCGTGGGCATCATCATCTGGGGATTCGGACAGATGGATAAGGATACGATGAATACGGTTACTACCGTGGCTTCGAATATGATTCTCTTAGGCATCATCCTCTGCTTTATTCTGGCGGGTTTCTTGAAGAAAGTGAATGTTTATGATGCATTTATCGAGGGAGCGAAGGAAGGTTTTACTACGGCGGTGAAGATTATTCCTTATCTCGTAGCTATCCTTGTGGGCATCGGTGTATTCCGTGCTTCGGGAGCGATGGATATGGTGATTCAAGGCATTTCGTGGTCGGTAGAACAATGCGGATTGAATGCAGATTTCGTAGGTGCCCTGCCTACCGCCATCATGAAACCGCTGTCGGGAAGTGGCGCACGAGGCATGATGCTGGAGGCAATGAAGAACTATGGTCCTGATTCGTTTGTGGGCCGACTGAGCTGCATCTTCCAGGGTTCCACCGATACTACCTTCTATATCTTGGCAGTATATTTCGGAAGCGTAAGTATCAGAAATACCCGCCACGCCGTGGCTTGCGGCTTGCTCGCCGATTTGGCAGGAGTCATCGCTGCAATAGCTATAGCATATTTATTCTTTTAAAGGTAAAAAAGTAAAAAGGTAAAAAGGTAAAAAAGACTTAGATTATATAGTCATATAATAAAAAGGGAATATGGGCAATAATGTCATTTATGAATTAAGTAAGAAATTTGCTATACGAATCATCAAACTCTATGTTTTCCTCAAAGAAGAGAAACATGAATTCGTTATGTCTAAACAAATATACAGATGTGGTACAAGCATAGGAGCAAACATTGCAGAAAGTACCTATGCTCAAAGTACACCAGACTATATAAGCAAACTTAGCATCTCCCTAAAAGAAGCAAGTGAAACTTTATATTGGCTGGACTTACTTCAAGAAAGCAATAATTTAACAACAGAACAATACGAATCAATATCCAATGATATTAAGACTATCATAGGAACTCTCGTAAATATCATCAATAAATTGAAACAAAAAAATAATCAATAAACAAAAGTAAAAAGCGAAAAGGCAGAGGATCCAGCTTCCTTTTACCTTTTTACCTTTTTACCCTTTTACTTTTAAACATATGGCAAACCTCAAAAGTTTAGCAAAGGATACCGCCATCTATGGTTTGAGCAGTATCATCGGCAGATTCCTCAACTATCTGCTTGTACCACTCTATACGGCTAAGATCAGCGCCGCCAGTGGTGGTTATGGTGTCATCACCAACATGTACGCCTATACGGCGTTACTCCTCGTTATCCTGACCTACGGAATGGAGACCACCTTCTTCCGTTTTGTCAACAAGGAGGGAGAAAACTCAGAAAAGGTTTATCACACGGTATTGAGCATGGTGGGATTCACTTCCCTACTCTTCATCGCCCTGGTATTCCTCTTCATCACGCCTTTGAGCGATGCGATGGGCTACGCCGACCATCCGGCTTATGTATGGACCATGTTCGTAACCGTGGCTATTGATGCCTTCCAGTGCATCCCGTTCGCTTACCTCAGATACAGGAAGCGCCCGCTGAAGTTTGCTGCCTTCAAGTTGCTCTTCATCGGACTGAACATTGCACTCAACCTGGTTTACTACGTCATCATGGATGGTCACGATGTGGGTTATGCTTTCTACATCAACCTGGTTTGTACCGCATCCATCA
>ULOY01009789.1_pt1 | contig 10164 bp, 8 predicted proteins | sample 1952991 | NCBI WGS metagenome assembly ULOY01 (sample SAMEA4835615, study PRJEB28245) | human gut metagenome | biome: gut microbiome; material: fecal sample | place: Denmark | collected 2008 | reverse complement strand
TAGTAAAATGTCGGTTGAGTGTAATATAAGTGAAAATGTTTTATTACCACCAGTGTTAATGTTTCACGGAACAAAAGACCGTACAATTAACCCAAAGGTTAGTGTCGTTGTGTATGAGACCTTGAAGAAATATAATAAAGATATATTTTAGCTTGAAATATATAAATATTATGTTATAATATATTTAACATTTAAGTTAAATGTTAAATGAAGGAGGTGTAAGTTTGGCATTACAGGATACGCTTCAGGCACTCGCTGACCCTACAAGGCGCGAAATACTTAATCTTCTTAAACATTCGCGCTTGTCGGCTGGTGAGATTGGTAATCATTTTTCAATATCAGGTGCAGCGATTTCAAGGCATTTGTCAGTTTTAAAGGAGGCTGATTTAATTCGCGATGAACGTGAAGGAAAGTTCATTTATTATGAACTTAATGCGACTGTGCTTGAGGAGATTATGTTATGGATTAGTGAATTGAAAGGAGATAAACAAGATGATTAAACAAAATAAAAAAATGATATTATTTACTTTGGTTTTATTGCTTCTTCCAATAGTTATGGGGTTGTTTTTGTGGAATCAATTACCTGATACTGTTGTAACGCACTGGGGAGCTGATAACCAGCCTGATGGCTACTCATCTAAGGCTTTTGCAGTGATTGGGCTTCCAGCTATATTATTAGCAACACATTTGATATGTATAATTGCAACCAATATTGACCCTAAAGCAAAAAATATTAACAATAAAATGTTTTCTGTTGTTATATGGATATGTCCATTTATTTCTATTGTAACATGTGCTATGGTTTATGGATATAATCTTGGATATCAGTTTGATATGGGCTTTTTTAGCTCTCTGCTTATTGGAGTTTTGTATATAATTTTGGGTAACTTCATACCTAAGATAAAGCAAAACTACACAATTGGGTTCCGTATTCCATGGGCATTAAATAATTCAGATAACTGGTATCATACACACAGGTTTGGTGGAAAATGTATGGTAATTGGAGGAATAGCGCTGTTAGCTACATCGCCATTTGAAAATGTATGGGTACTTCTTGTAGTTGCTATTATTCCCTGCATTTTGCCAGTAATATATTCATATATGTATTACCGAAAAACTATGCTATAATGTGCGTAAGCAATGAGCCGTGCCAGACGAAAGAATAACAAAGTGCTGTGCTTGCACAAAGTACTTTGTTAGGCTTTGGTATGATAGGCGAATGCCCGACAGTCCGGAAAAGTGATAGCTTTTCCGGACCTGCACGGCAAAACATACATTTACTTTTCAGCTGGCTTAACAAATGAAACAGGTGGCTGGGTTTAAGGATATTCATACTGGAAAAATAGAAGATATTATGCTTATAAAAACATCGGCAGATATCGAGAAATTTAAAGAAATGTATGGAATAGAAGGCAATATTGACAAAGAATATTAGGATTAAAATGTCTGTGGAAGGAAGATATAATTATGGTTAAGAAAATTGTAAAAGGAAAGCAGATATTTGCAAGAAAGGCACAGCCTGCGACAGAAGCGGACAAGCAGGTTGTAATAGATTTGATAGATACTTTAAGAGCAAACAGGGAAATATGTGTTGGAATGGCAGCCAATATGATAGGTGTGAATAAGTCAATAATAGCAGTGGCAGCAGGTCCATTTCAGTTTGCAATGATTAATCCTGTTATAACTAAAAAGTCAGGCGAATATAAGACGGAAGAGGGCTGTTTATCATTAGATGGTGTCAGACCCTGCATAAGATATGAGGAGATAGAGGTTGACTATCTTGACAGTAATTTTAAGCCACAACATGGGAAGTATAGCGGATTTACGGCACAAGTCATACAACACGAGGTAGATCATTGTAATGGAGTGGTGATATAATATTATAAATAAAATAATATTCATATATAATGAATATAAAACTATCAGCAAAACTGTTGAGTGAAAAACAACAAAAATAGTTTTGATATATTATAGAATGAAAGAAGAATAAAGTTATGGAATATCAGGTGGTGAATGAAATATCATCATTTTGGGAGAATTTAATGCTCCCCATTATTATGGGAATTATAACAATTATTTTTATTTTATGGATTATGGGGGAAAATAATAGAAATTATTTATTTGATAAAATTCTAACTGATAATTCAAATAAATATGTTCTTTCAAATGGCATATATATTCCTAAAAAATCAACTAAAGGAAATATGTTGAGAAAAAAATTAAAAGCAATAAGTGGTTTTTCAGATTTAAAACCTATGATAATAGTTTTTTTAATAATGTTATTGATGTTTGGAATGCATAGAATAGTCCTTATGATTTTTCTTCCTAGTTTGACTAAAATAACTCCAAACATATTATTTGCAAGTGGAATAGAAGAGTATTTATTAGCAGATATATGGAGAATGCATCCCAAATTAAAAGATTTAAATCAAGTATATTATTATATTCAAAAAAATTCAGATTATGAGAATAATATGATTTTGCTTTTTAGTGTTGAAGCATATTTAAAGTTATTTATTGTTATAGTGTTAATAATGTTAATTATAAAATTTATTAAAAAAAAGAATGAAAAGGGACGATTGCTTATTGTATTGCCAGTTATTTGTGTTTTTCTGATAATTATATATGCGTTTCAAATTCAAAATTATAATCAAGAAACACTTGATAAATGTTACAATGTTTATTATCAATTAAAAAATGAAGACTATATTGAAAATGAAGAAGAAATAGATGTTTATGTAGAAAAAATAAGAGAAAATAAGCAACAATATCAAAATGATTTTTATTTTGGTGCATATCGTATAAGAAATAATGAAGTTGAATTAATAAAGAATTCAATAAAAGAAATATATAGATTTTGTGTAAAAAATAAATAATTGTTTTAAAAAGAATTATTGTGTTGTTGAGATGTTAATCAATCTACTACAATTATGAAAATTTATAATTTGATATAGAAATATTTATATGTATACTTGAAATAAGCAGTTATGTTTAGAAACATGGAGTACAATTAATATTTGAAATTTATAAATGAGTATATTAAAACAGAAATTATTATTTTTATATTTAATTGACACAAGCAAAAGTAAATTATTATTGTGGATTGATATAGTATGGTGAAAGATACTATTAAACATGCATAAAAAGATTGCTTAAATTTGAAAAAGGTCTGTTTTTGCAAAAATAAAAAAATTACAGAAATTGTATTGACTATTTTTCTTTTTTTGGTAATATAATAATAGAGGTGAGTCCTACCTTTAAGTGGAGGTTGTAAAAGCGTAAGAATCGCCTTTGGTGATTCTTCATGGTGGCTATGCTTTTTAGCATAGCCATTTTTGGTATTGAGGAGGTATATGAAGCAGGAAAAATTAAATTTATATCGTATAGATATGAAATATATTAGAAATCTGCATAATGTTGATGATAGGGTTTCTTCAGTTTCGCCACAAATAGGAAAACAGCACCGCATATATGTAGGTACAGTTGTGGTGTGCAATGAACATAAATATCTTATTCCATTATCGCATCCGGTAGAAAAACATAAGAAAATGAGTCCTAGAGCCGATTTTGACAAAATAATTGATAAAAAGGGGAAATTGCTTGGGGTTTTAAATTATAATCTTATGATTCCAGTAGAGGATAAACAGTTAGTAAAAATAAATCTAAAAGAAGATAAAAGAGATACAATAGCTGAAAAACACTATAAGCAGTTGTGTATTGATGAGCTGAAATGGTGCAGAAAAAATGCAGAGATAATTATTAATAAAGCTAATTGTTTATATAAATTATGTGTGGGTCAATCAAATTATAAAGGAAAAATCAGATGTTTGGATTTTGAAAAGCTTGAAAAAGAATGCAGTCGCTATAATAATAAATAAAATTTACATAAGCCATTTGGAATAAAATCCAGATGGCTTTTTTGCTTGTTGGGGCATTACTATGTTTTAGCTTGTAGTAATAAAATTATTATGGTTTGATAACAACATAAACGCAGTAGGTATTTAAGTGATTTACTACATAAAAAATGTAATTGTAAGTATCATGTTATATTTGTACTTAAATTTAGATTAAGGTTTCGTGAATAAATAAAAAAAGTTATTCCATATTTGAAAAAAGACATAGAATATTTGTAAATGCAAATTGTACAAGCAGTTTTCTTATGATAAAATAATCATAGAGTTGATTGCATATTTTACGGAGGATATGAGGTATGGCAATTAGTTATAATGGATTGTGGAAACAATTGATTGATCATGGAATGAAAAAGGGAGATTTGTGCGAGAGAACCGGACTAAGTTCCAGTACTATTGCAAAGATGACAAACTGCGAGTCAGTAAAATTATCCGTTTTGGAAAAAATCTGTAAAGAGTTGGATTGCAACTTTGGAGATTTGATTGACTATGTACCGGATGACAAAGAAAAGTAAATTACCTTATGGAGGAAAATATAAATGGCTACGAGAAGTGCAAAAATAGATCAGAAAGCAGACCTAATATGGGCAATAGCAGATAAGCTTACCGGTGTATATAAACCACATGAATATGGAGATGTTATATTACCGCTTACAGTAATCAGACGCTTTGACTGTATTCTTTCAGATACCAAGGATGCAGTTTTGCAGAAATATGAGGAGGTAAAGAATCTTCCGATGAAGGATGTTTTACTTCGTAAGGTAGCAGGATATGATTTTTATAACATCAGTAAATATACATTTGAGAGACTTATGGATGATCCAGACCATATTGAAGAGAATTTCAGAAATTACCTGAATGGATTCTCAGCAAATGTGCAGGATATTCTGGAAAAGTTTAAGTTTGATGGTCATATTACTACTATGTCAAATAAGGGAATTCTTTATATTGTTTTAAAGGAATATACAACAGATAGGGGAAATCTTCATCCAAATGAAATCTCTAACCTTGAAATGGGATATATTTTTGAGGAGATTATAAGAAGATTTTCCGAGTCTCATAATGAAGATGCAGGACAGCATTACACTCCAAGAGAAGTTATCCAACTTATGGTCAATATTCTCTTCTATGATGATAATGATATTCTTTCCGGCAATAATGTGGCAAAGACAATTTATGATCCGGCATGTGGAACTGGAGGTATGCTTTCTGTTGCAGAGGAATATTTACATAGTCTGAATGCTTCTACAGAGCTTGTATCCTTTGGACAGGAAATCAATGACCAGACATTTGCAATTTGTAAGGCTGATATGCTGATTAAGGGTAACAATGCAGATTATATCAAGGATGGTAACACATTATCGGATGACCAGTTTGCAGGCAGCACCTTTGACTATATCCTTTCAAATCCTCCGTTCGGACGTGAGTGGAAGAATGAAAAGGCAAAAGTTGAAGAAGAGGCTAAGCTTGGCTTCGGAGGAAGATTTGGAGCAGGACTTCCAGCGGCAAGTGATGGACAGATGCTGTTTCTTATGACAGCAATATCAAAGATGAAAGATATTGATAAAGGTGGAAGCAGAATTGCTATTATTCATAATGGTTCACCACTTTTTACAGGAGATGCAGGAAGTGGACCTTCTGAAATCAGAAGATATATTCTCGAAAATGATTTACTTGAGGCAATCGTTGCTTTACCGAATGATATTTTCTATAACACAGGAATTGCAACCTATATCTGGGTATTGTCAAATAAAAAGGCAGGTACAGTCAGAGAGGGTAAAGTGCAACTGATCAATGCCAATGAGATGTTTGTGAAGAGAAGAAAGGCATTGGGAAACAAGCGAAACGATATATCTGAGGAGGATATCGCAGAAATCACAAAGATTTATGGTGATTTTAAAGAGAGTGAAATCAGCCAGATTTATGATAACGAGGATTTTGGTTATACCAAGATTACAGTAGAAAGACCGCTCCGTAATGAAGAAGGCAATCTGGTATTGAAAAAGGGAAAGAAACAGCCGGATACCAGTCTGCGTGATACGGAAAATGTTCCATTGAAAGAGGATATCAAAGAATACTTTGAAAGAGAAGTATTACCCTTCGCACCGGATGCATGGATAGATACGAAAAAGTCAAAGGTGGGATATGAGATTCCGTTTACGAGATATTTCTATAAATATGAAGCCCCAAGACCATCAGCAGAGATAATGGCAGAGATTATGGATTTGGAGACCGAACTGTCCGGAAGTCTTGAGGAGGTATTTGACCTATGAGAGAGATGAAGGATAGTGGAGTAAAGTGGATTGGAGAGATACCAGTAACGTGGAATGTATATAGAAATAAAAATGCCTTTGTGTGTTCTAAAGACTTAGTCGGTGGAAAATCATCTGAGACACAGCTTTTGTCATTAACGACAAAGGGAATAAAACTAAAGGACATCAATAATGCAGAAGGAAAGCTACCAGAGTCTTTTGATACATATCAGTATGTCAAAAAAGATGAGATGGTTATGTGTTTATTCGATTTGGATTGTTCAGCTGTTTTTTCTGGATTAAGTCCTTATGATGGGATGATATCTCCAGCATATAAAGTATTAACTTGTACTGATAGAATGGAACCAAAGTATGCAGATTACTGGTTTCAATATATTAGTCACGGAAGAAAATTCAACCATTATGCAAAAAATATCAGATATACTTTAAGCTATGAGGAATTCTCAGCATTACCTATGTTATTTCCTGATAGAGAGGAACAAATAAGAATTTCTAATTATTTGGATGCCAAGTGCTCAAAGATTGATGAAATTATTGAAAAGCAGCACGCAATTATTGAAAAGTTAAAGGAATATAAATTGTCTTATATAAATGAGGTTACTAATGTTAACGACGGAATTAAGTGTCATTTGGGATTTATAGGACAAATGAAAAATGGACTCAATTTTACTGATACATCTGAAGGACATAAAATAAAGTTTTTAGGGGTAGGTGACTTTAAGGATAACTTTTTTGTTGACAAAGAAGAAATGTTTTCGACAATAATCTCTGAAGAAAACGTTGCAGAGGATTATATGCTTCACAGCGGTGATATTGTATTTGTAAGATCTAATGGAAGTAAAGAATTGGTCGGCAGAGCAGTAATGGTAAATGGAATCGAATACCCTGTAACATATAGCGGATTTTGTATTAGATTTAGAAACATACGTCCAGATATTATTGATAGTAAGTTTTTACTGTATTATTTTAGGAGCCTCGATTTTAGAAAACAATTGGAAAAATACAGCCAGGGATCTAATATTAGCAATTTAAATCAAGATTTGTTGTCCAGTCTTCAGTTTACAATACCATCTAAGGACTATCAAAAGCGTAGGCTTGATGAGATGGAAATAAAGTGTAAAGAAATAGATAACGCAGTTATTAAGTTTGAAGGGATGAATAATAAACTCCAAGAATACAAAAAATCCCTCATCTACGAGGTTGTCACAGGGAAAAAGGAGGTGTAGCCCATGTCTGATTTTGATGTAAAAGAAAAGCGATTTGAAGAAGACATTGAAGACTATCTGATTCATCATGGCGGATATACCAAGGGTGATCCGAAGAAATTTAATCGTGAATCTGGACTTGATGATGAAACATTTGTGGAATTTATTAAGACAAGCCAGCCTAAGAAATGGGATAGATATGTGAAAATCTATGCGGAGAATTCCGAGAAACAGATTATTGAGCGTTTTAAAAGAGAAGTCAAGACAACTAATCTTTTGAATGTTATGCGGCATGGTTTTATGGATAGAGGAATCAAGTTTTATCCTATTTTCTGGAAGCCAGAGACCACTTTGAATGAGACTACACAGATTCAGTATGAGGCGAACATTCTTCATTGTACCAGACAGCTTCACTACTCTGTACATAATGAGAACAGCATAGATATAGTGCTTTTTGTAAACGGAATTCCGGTAGTATCTATGGAGTTGAAATGCCAGTTTACAGGACAGGATACCACAAATGCCATTAATCAGTATAAGTTTGATCGTGCCGGTAAGGATGCAATTTTTGCCTTCAAAGAAAGAGTATTGGTGCATTTCGCAGTAGACCTTACCAATGTCTATATGACAACAAAGCTTGAGGGCGCACACACTTATTTTCTGCCATTTAATCAAGGCAGTAATGGTGCCGGAAAAGTAGGTGGAAAAGGAAATCCGGTAAATCCGGATGGGTATGATACAGCTTATCTTTGGGAAAGAGTACTCTGCAAGGACAGTCTGATGGAAATTCTACAGAAATATATGCACTTGCAGCAGGAGTACGATAAGAACGGAAATCTTGTGAAAGAGACTATGATTTTTCCAAGATATCATCAGCTTGATGTTGTTACAAAACTGCTGGAAGATGTGAAAAAGAATGGTTCCGGAAAGAGTTATTTGATCCAGCATAGTGCAGGCTCAGGAAAGTCAAATTCAATTGCATGGCTGGCACACAGACTTACCGGACTCCATGATTATGAAGATAATAAGATTTTTCAGTCAGTCATTATTGTAACGGATAGGCGAGTGCTTGACAGTCAGTTACAGTCTACTGTTTATCAATTTGACCATGTGGAGGGCGTGGTTAGGAAGGTAGATAAGAATTCGGGACAGCTTAGAGATGCGATTAATGATGGTGTAGGCATTATCATCACTACTTTACAAAAGTTCCCGGTAATCTATAAAGAGGTAGATTCTGCAAACAAAAGATTTGCCATTATTATTGATGAGGCTCATTCTTCGCAGACTGGAGATGCAGCGAAAAAGTTAAAAAGAGCGTTAGCTGATACAGAAGAAATTCTGAAAGAGTATGCCGAGATGGAAGATGAGGACGAAAGAAATCGTAAGGACGATGAGGATAAGCTCTTAGATGAATTGGCAGCACAGGGTATGCATAAGAACTTATCATTCTTTGCATTTACAGCAACGCCAAAAGGAAAGACACTACAGCTGTTTGGTCAGAAGGATGCGGAAGGAATCTACAGACCGTTCCATATTTATTCTATGAGACAGGCGATAGAGGAGCATTTCATATTGGATGTTTTGCAGAACTATATGACCTACAAAATGTATTACAAGATTGCCAAGATTATTGAGGATAATCCAGAATTTGATACAACAGCTGGTTCAAAGGCAATTATAAATTATGAGACACTGCATCCACATAATATTTCTCAGAAGACTGCCATTATGCTGGAACATTTTATGAATGTCACAAGACATAAGATAGGTGGCAGAGCGAAGGCTATGGTTGTTACACCATCCAGACTTCATGCAGTACGATATGTGCAGGAATTTAAGAGACAGATAAAAGAAAAAGGACTGAATGACCTTGAAGTGTTAGTCGCTTTTTCCGGTGAAGTGAAAGATAACGATGATGTGTTTACCGAAGAGGGAATGAACAAGGATAAAGAAGGCAAGACAATCAAAGAAAAGGCTTTGCCGGAAACATTCCATACAGATGATTATGGAATCCTTGTTGTTGCAGAAAAATATCAGACAGGCTTTGATGAACCATTGCTTCACACCATGTTTGTGGATAAGAAATTGTCTGGTGTAAAGGCAGTCCAGACTTTATCAAGACTGAATCGTACTACAAGAGGAAAAGTAGATACCTTTGTACTTGATTTTGTCAATTCAGCAGAAGATATCAAAGCATCTTTCGAGCCGTTCTATGAGGAAACTGTACTTTTGGAGGAAACAGATCCAAATGTTGTATACGATATGAAAAACACTTTGGATGATTTCCGAGTATATCAGAAATCAGAAGTGGATAAATTTGCAGATATTTTCTATGAGAGTGAGAATCAATCAGCTGGTGATCTTGGAAAGCTTCAGGGACAGTTAAGACCAGCAGTAGACAGATATGAAGTGCTTGAAGTAGAAAAACAAGATATATTTAAGTCTACTTTGGCAAGTTTTAATCGTGTGTATGCCTATATTACACAGGTATGCAGATTATTTGATAAAGACATTCACAGATTCAGTATTTATTCAAAATTCTTATACATAATGCTTCCAAAGGGACATGGTGGCGAGAAGATAAATATTGATGACAAAGTTCTTCTTGAATACTATAAGCTGGAAAAAGACTTTGAAGGTCCGATAGAGCTTGAAAGCACAGAAGGCGGATATACACCTATCTCCGGTGATTCCGGTCATAGAGAGCCTAAGAAAGATCCGCTGACAGTAATTATTGATAAGATAAATGAAAAGTATGGAACACATTTTACAGAA
>ULOY01018214.1_pt1 | contig 10265 bp, 7 predicted proteins | sample 1952991 | NCBI WGS metagenome assembly ULOY01 (sample SAMEA4835615, study PRJEB28245) | human gut metagenome | biome: gut microbiome; material: fecal sample | place: Denmark | collected 2008 | reverse complement strand
TCCATTCTTCAACAACTACAGACCACAGTTCTACTTCAGAACAACTGATGTTACTGGTGTTTGCGAACTTCCAGCTGGTACAGAAATGTGCATGCCTGGTGATAACGTAGAAATGACAGTTGAACTTATCCACAACGTAGCTATGGAGCAGGGTCTTCGTTTCGCTATCCGTGAGGGTGGTAGAACAGTTGGTTCTGGTGCTGTTGCTACAATCATTGAATAATTGTTATTTATTATAGTAATTTTAAGGGTTTCCGAGATTTTTCGGAAGCCCTTTTTTTGTTCTGAAATAAATGAAAAAATAGCAAAATAAGTTTAATAGCGGTGACTAAACGATGTCATAAAACAAATAATCTTTAAACAAAATTGAAACAAATAATATTCTATTTTGTAAATACTATGTCTTCTTCGGCATAGATCCTAATAAGCGATGATTACTCTATAAATTTAATTTTGTCATTTTTGATACAAGAAAGGATTGCTGTTACAGCATCAGACTCATTTATAAAATCTACAGTTTATCGATAGTAGGTCTTATATATAATATGGTTGGTTGTTAATAGAGTATTTCAACAGGAAATCACACAGGTGCTATTGTCAATTTACGAGGAACAAGTTAGAGAAAATTTATCGTAATAAATAAGTGAAAGTAAAATTATTAAATATTTTTTTAATGTTTATAAGACTATATAAATGATATGATGTGAGTGTCAAAAGTGAATTTTGTCACTCGCTGTTGTATCAGGATTGCTACATTGCTATGCAATTCACACATACGTTATGATATAGCAAACAAAAAATGAAGCGACTGTAAAACAAGATGGTAGATAAAATACAAAATAGAATAATAGATTAAAGGGGTAAAAAGGTATGACTGCTAAAGAACTTATGAAACAATGCGAAGCTGAAGAAAAAGAATTGAAATTCAGGGAGTTTTCATCAGAAACAGCACTTGCAATTGGGATGGCACTTATAGAAGAAGCGAAAAAACGTGACAATAAAATATGTATAGATATTGCAATAGCCGGAAGAAGATTGTTTCATTATTCCAGTGATGGTAATGCTGTAAGTAATGATATTATGATTGAGCGTAAGAAAAAGACGGCGATGCATACTGGACATAGTTCATTATGGGCACACTATATGCTTGAGGATTGCGGTATGAATATTAAAGAAAAATGGGCTTTAGAACCATCAGAGTATGCACAGGTAGGAGGCGCGTTTCCAATAAGACTTGAGAATTGCCAGACAGTAATAGGTACAATAACATGCTCTGGTTTTAATCATGAACAGGATCATAGTATTATTATAGATGTTTGTAGAAAACTGAAAAGAGAAAGTGTTTTGTAAATTAATTGATATTATTTATTTTCAGGAGGTATGAAGCTTATATGGGTAAGTATCATTTTATAATAATAGGCTCAGGCTGGCGTTCACTTTATTATGTCAGAATAGCAAAAGCAATGCCGGATATATTACGTCTTGATGCGATGTATTGCAGGACACAGGAAAAAGCAGATAAGATGGCAGAAGAATTCAGTATACACACTACAACTTCTATAGAAGAGTGTGTAGGTTATAAACCGGATTTTGCTGTTGTAGCAGTGAATAAAACAAGTATCTGTGATGTTTCAATAGAATGGATGGATAGAGGAATAACTGTTCTATCTGAGACACCAGCAGCATTGGATATGGATTCGCTTAAAAAGTTATACAGATATCATATGTCTGATGATAAAACAGATAAGAAACAGGTTGTTGCTGAACAATACAGGGAATATCCATATAATAAAGCACGGATTAATCTTGTTAATAGTGGTGTACTTGGCGATATCAGTTGTCTGAATATATCCATTGCACACGAATATCACGGTTTCAGTCTTATAAGAGCATATCTTGGTATAAAACCGGATGAAAACTACACGGTGTCAGGTAAAATATATGAATTTCCGACAACTCAGACACTTACGAGATATGACAAATTTACAGATGGCAGAATAGCTCCTAAAAAAAGATGTGTAGCAGTATTTGAGTTTGATAGCGGAAAGGTTGCATGGTATGATTTTGACTCTGAGCAGTATCGCTCACCTATCAGAAAGAATATGATAAAGGTGCAGGGGGTCAGAGGGGAACTTATTAACAATGAGCTGTATTATCTTGATGAAAATAATGAAGGACAGTATCAAAAGATTGTGACAGATGTGAATGCAACGCACACCAAAGATACTAATCCTAACTTGTCTATCGTTCGTGAAATAGAGAAAATAATGTGTGGTGAAAATGTATTGTATGAACCGGAATTAGGGATGCGTGGTTTGTCAGAAGATGAAACTGCAATAGCAGGTCTTATGATAGGAACAGCAAAGTATAGCAGAGGTGAGGCAGAATCACCATATAGCATGGAAGATGCATTTGCAGATGCGTATGCGTCAATATTGCTTGATGAAGCAGTAAGGACAAGTAATAAGGTAAGTAGCTGTATTGAAAAGATATGTATAGCTAAAAATAAATAAATATCTTAATAATATATTGTGAATTCAGAAAATATTTGTTAAAGAAGTAGAAAGGAATATTACATATTATGTCAGATAAAATATTAAGAGCAGCTCTTATAGGTGTTGGAAATATGGGAAAAAAATATGTACAGATGATAGTATCAGGTGAGGTATCCAATATAAAACTAACAGCAGTAGTTATACGAAGAGATGAACTTATGGAATGGGGAGAGACTCTTGTAAATACTGATGGTGAATATGTGAAAATATTCAGAAGTGCAGATGATATGTTTAAAGCAGAAGATGTAGATACATTATTTGATGCAGTAATTATAGCAACTCCTCATAAAACGCATGCTAAGCTTGCGGTACAGGCATTTTCGCTAGGAAAGGATGTCTTGTGCGATAAGCCGGCAGCATCAGATATAGGAGAAGCACTTACTATGAATGAAGCAGCTAAAAAGAGTGGAAGAATATATGGTATGGTGTTTCATCAGAGATTATATCCTAAGTATATGAAGATTAAGAGTATGATTGATGCAGGTGAGCTGGGAGAACTAAGAAGGGTGAATCTTATTAATTCAAGATATTTAAGAACATCATATTATCATCATTCTGGCGCATGGAGAAGTAGTTTTACAGGTGAAGGCGGCGGCGCACTTATTAACCAGGGACAGCATATTCTTGATATGTTCCAGTATCTTTTTGGTATGCCGCAGAGAATGTTTGCACTTATACCATTTGGCAAATATAATGATTTTGCAGTAGATGATGAAGATACTATTATTATGGATTATGATAATGGCATGACGGCTTCATTTGTACTGACAACAGGAGAAGCGTGTCATGAAGAAAGACTGGAAATAATAGGAACAAAAGCAAAGCTGCTGCTTGAAGATAATACACTTACTATAACAAGACATCAGGATGTAGAAGAGTATATAAAAACGGAAATGGTTAATTCAAGGGAAAATATGCAATATGTGAAAGAAACAATTGAGTTTCCAAAGGCACCAGAGCCATATATAGAGCTGCTTGAAAGATTTGCCAGAGCTTCCTTAGAACATAATGATACATATCTTGTGGCGAAAGGAGATGAAGGAATCAATTCCCTGATGTTGTGTGCAGGAGCTTATTATTCAGCATGTAATGGTATCCAGGTTAAGCTTCCGGTTGGCGCGGAGGATTATAGCAGACTTATGGAAGAACTGATTATGAAGGAAAAGAGCATAAAGAATAATATATAAAAAATAATACAAGAAAAATAATATAATAAAATATAGTATAAAATGCTGCCACATAAAATGGCAGCATTTTAATTGGTAATTAATATTCAGAACCGCACCATCTTCCAGAAGCTCCACAAGGAAGCACAAGTCCGTTAGCGGATACAGGAAGTCCGACTTCATTAGAACTACAGTAGCCGTCAAAATCTTTAAGTTCTGTGCTTAACATATAAGTAAGAACTGCTGGCTGAAGTCCTGTTGTGTAGGAGTTGATAAGGAAGAATAATGGCTTGTCAGAAAGAAGCTTTGCACACAGCTTAACAAGTGGGTGTATAGCTTCTTCTATTTTCCATATCTCGCCCTTAGGACCTCTGCCATATGATGGAGGGTCCATAATAATAGCATCGTAGTGATTGCCACGTCTTATTTCTCTTTCAACAAATTTAACACAGTCATCGACTATCCAGCGGATAGGCTTGTCAATAAGTCCTGATGATGTGGCATTTTCTTTAGCCCACGCAATTATTCCCTTAGAGGCATCAACGTGTGTAACATGAGCACCAGCGGCTGCACAGGCAAGAGTAGCACCACCAGTGTAGGCAAATAAGTTAAGAACCTTTATCTGTCTGTCAGGTTCATTATCTTTAGCTTTCTTTATAATTTCAGAGAACCAGTCCCAGTTGGCTGCCTGCTCAGGGAATATTCCTGTGTGCTTAAAGCTGAATGGCTTTAAGTTAAATGTAAGAGGAACATCAACAGAAGGACTTTCGTATTTTATTGTCCAGCTTTGTGGCAGGTCGAAGAATTCCCATTCGCCGCCTCCCTTAGAACTTCTGTGATAATGTCCATTCATATGTTTCCATATGTTGTCGTTCTTAGGAGTGTCCCATATAACCTGTGGGTCTGGGCGGACAAGAATGTAATCGCCCCAGCGTTCAAGCTTTTCTCCACAGGATGTATCTATAACTTCATAATCTTTCCAATTATCTGCAACAAACATATTGTAATTAAGTCCTTTCTTGTTTAAGCATATATATTAAGTATATAACAGATTGTATGGTTGGGGCAATCAAAAAGTACAGCGATTAGGATATAATTAACGTATGGTAGTGTATAATAATCATTTAATACAGTGATTAGGATATAATTAATGTGCGGCGGTATGTAATATGTTAAATGTATAGTTGTGCATATATTGCGTAACTTGAAAAATATACCATTTTACTGTAACATATAACAGACAAAAAATATAAATTGTTATATGGTATTAGTGTTAAAAGTAACTATTGATAATTGCATAATATATATAAGGAAAGGAAAATGCACATTTGAAAAATATATCTTTTAAAACGGCAAAGAATGATATTATAGCAGGAATTATTGTGGCGTTAGTGTCAATACCAATATCTATGGGGTATGCCCAGATAGCAGGGCTTCCAGCGGCATATGGACTGTATGGTTCGCTTATACCAGTGCTTATATATGCTTTTACAACAACATCACCACAGTTCGTATTTGGTGTAGATGCAACGCCGGCGGTGCTTGTAGGCGGTACGTTATCGGCACTTGGCGTTACTTCAGGCTCTGAGGAAGCGATGAAGCTTGTGCCGGTCATTACATTTGTTGTTGCAATATGGCTCTTGATATTCAGTCTTATTAAAGCAGGACGAATAGTTAATTACATATCAACGCCGGTTATGGGAGGTTTTATAAGTGGAATTGGTATTACAATAATACTTATGCAGGTTCCAAAGCTGTTTGGTGGTTCTGCAGGTACAGGAGAACTTATTGAACTGGGTATCCACATATGGGGACAACTTCAATATTTTAATGTGTTATCGGCAGTTCTTGGATTTGGAACAGTTGTAATTATACTTGTTGCAAAGAAATATATTCCGAAGTTTCCAATGTCAGTTGTGCTTATGGTGCTTGGTGCAATGGCAACAGCATTTTTACACATTGACAGATTAGGGGTTAAGCTTCTGCCTCACGTTGATTCGGGATTTCCGAAGCTTATGGTACCCGATTTTACATTATTAAAGACAGATACATCAGATATAATTATACTTGGACTTACCTGTGCACTTGTTATTATGGCACAGACACTGCTTGCCACTAATAACTATGCTAACAGATATGGATATAAGGTTGATAATAACAGAGAGGTGCTTGCTTATTCTTTAGCCAATATAGCTTCTTCGGTATCAGGAAGCTGCCCTCTTAACGGAAGCGTATCAAGAACAGGTATAGCTGACCAGTTTGGCTGTAAATCACAGCTTATGTCAGTTACAGCTTCAATTACAATGCTTGTTGTCGTGCTTTTTGCGACACCTGTGCTTGAATATCTTCCTGTGCCTATTCTTACAGGAATTGTCGTTGCTGCACTTATCGGAATAGTTGAATATAAGCTTGCTGATAAACTTAGAAAAGTCAACAGGGCGGAGTTCTTTATATTTCTTGCGGCTATGTTTGGCGTATTATTATTTGGAACTATATATGGCGTTATTATAGGTGTTATTCTTTCATTTATAGCGGTAATAATAAGGGCAGTTGTTCCTCCAAGATCATTTCTTGGCTGTATACCAGGACACGAGGGCTTCTATAATCTTAACCGTAACAAGAACGCTTTGCAGATAGAACACACGTTATTATATAGATTTAGTGGTAATCTTTTCTTTGCAAATGTGTCTACATTTTTGCAGGATATAGAAAATGCCATAAATGATGATACAAAAATTATAATAGTTGATGCGAGCGGTATCGGAAGCATAGATATAACAGCAGCAGACAGGCTTGTATCATTTAATAAAATATTAAAGGGCAAAGGAATACATTTTTATATAACTGAGCACGTTGACCATGTAAATGACCAGTTAAGGCAGTTGGGTGCTGGCTGTCTTGTTGAGGAAGGTGTTACAAGAAGAACAATATCGCTTGCTTTAAGAGATGCCAGTGTTGACAGGCCTTATCCGCTTGTTGGCAGTCCTGAGCAGGTTGCTGTACACGAGGATTTTATTGAGGATAACGAAAGGCTTGCAGAGATAGAGTGGGCATTTGGCAAGGACGCCGCAGAATGGCTTGATAAATATGCCGTACAGGTTACAGATGACATTACAAGCAGTATTGATGGTGGGTCATCTGAGCTTGCGGAAAATGTTCTTGATAAGGCGGAAAGCAAGAATGCATGGGGTAGAATTGGCTTATTTGATGAAGATGAACTTCTTGAGAGAGTTGAAATGCACTTATCTGAGCTCGCACAGAACAGCAATGCAGAAGGGTTAGAGGAGCATATTGAACAGAGAAGATTAAGGCTTGAGGCTAAGATTGCGAAGTTAAATCCGGATGCGTTAAAGCATTTAAGGGAACATAGAAAAGAAGTGTTACAGAGATTTAAAGAGAACAATCCAGAAGCGTATGCTCATATGATACAGCATAGAAAAGATCATATAAGCAGACTGGAGAAAGAAAAGCCGGAGCTTGCTGCTAAGATGAAGGAATTCTATAAGCTTGATGATTAAACTGTCATATATCATTATATATAAGGGAAGGTTTTAATTGTGAATATATTAAATGTTGAAAAAGTGAGCAAAGCATTTGGTGAGAAAGTGCTTCTTGACAATGTCACACTTGGGATTAATAAGGGTGACAAGATCGGAATTATAGGAGTTAATGGAACTGGAAAGTCTACACTGCTTAAAATAATTGCTGGCATTGAAGAACCTGATGAGGGTAATATTATAAAAGGAAGAAAAGTTACTGTTACATATCTTGCACAGTCACCAGATTATATTAAAGATGAAAATGTACTTTCATATGTGCTTCGTGGCAAAGATTCATCGAATGAGCCAAAGGCGAAGGAAATACTTAATAAGCTGGGCATAGATGTATATGATGCTCCTATGGACAAGCTATCTGGTGGACAGAAAAAGAGGGTTGCATTGGCGAAAGTGTTAGTTGAACCTACAGAGGTACTTATACTTGATGAGCCGACTAATCATCTGGATAATGATATGGTTGTGTGGCTTGAGCGGTATATCAAGGCATTTAAGGGTGAACTTCTTATGGTAACGCACGACAGGTATTTCCTTGACAATGTAACTAACAAGATAGTTGAGATAGACCACGCAGATCTTTACAGTTATGACTCTAATTATTCAGGATTCCTTGAATTAAAGACTGAAAGAGAACAGATGGAAAGAGCTACAGAGGCTAAAAGACAGAACACATTAAGAAGAGAACTTGAGTGGATAAGGAGAGGCTGTCAGGCACGTTCAACCAAGCAGCAGGCAAGAATAGATCGTTTTGAAGATATGAAAGAAGCTTCAAGACAGGCAAGAGCTAAGTTTGACAAAAGCCTTATGGATATGAGCTCTGTAAGCAGACGTCTTGGAAGAAAGACAATAGAACTTAACAATATAACTAAAGCTTATAATGGACACACATACATTAATGATTTTACATACATTTTCTTAAGGGATGACCGAATAGGCATAATTGGAAGCAATGGCTGTGGCAAGTCTACACTTATGAAGATAATAACAGGACAGATACAGCCTGACAGTGGAAGTGTTGAGATAGGCGATACAGTTCATATAGGCTATTTTATGCAGGAGAATGAGCCTCTTGATGAGAATCAGACAGTGCTTGAGTTCGTAAGAAGCATAGGCGAGTATGTGCAGACGGTTGATGGAAAAGCAACAGCAAGCCAGATGTGTGAGAAGTTCCTGTTCCCGCCTAAGCAGCAGTGGACACCAATAAGAAAGCTGTCTGGAGGAGAAAAGAGAAGACTGTATCTTTTAAGTGTGCTTATGAGTGCACCTAATGTACTCATACTTGATGAACCAACCAATGACCTGGATATTGAAACGCTTGAAGTATTAGAGGATTATCTTGATGGGTTTGCAGGGATTGTAATTACTGTTTCTCACGATAGATATTTTCTTGACAGGACGGTTGATAGAATATTTGCATTTGAGGCTGGAGGCCACCTTACACAGTATGAAGGAGGTTATTCAGACTATAAAGAAAAATGTGTTTCTTCTATATATAATGCGTCAGAAAATGGAGTTTCAAAAAGTAATTTATCATTAGGCAGTAATAGTGTAGTGGCAGGTGTAGATGTAACAGCAGGAGGCACGGCAGCAGGAAGAGTATCAGGTGGCGATACGGATAGTGTGCAGAAGGCTGTATCTGGCAGTAAGACACTTACAAGCAAGGAATATAATAAGTCAAGAAGCGAACGTCTTAAGTTTACTTATAAGGAACAGAAAGAGTACGAAACTATTGATGATGATATAGCGGCATTGGAAAATGATATAGAAAGAATAGATGCAGAGATGTCTAAGTGTGCAACTGATTACGGAAAGCTTAATGACTTATCTAAGGAGAAGGCTGAAAAAGAACAACAGCTTGAGGAAAAGATGGACAGATGGGTATATCTTAATGACCTTGCGGAAAGAATTGCAAACCAGTAAAAGGTGTGTGTAAATAAAGCAGAAATGTTTATAAATATTCATTAAATAAAGCATATTGTGGATAAATAACAACTAGAATGGATAATAATTAAACCAGAGAAATATTATATGATTGTACTTAAAAAAATACAATAAAATAATATTTTTCTGGTTGATTTTATAGTAGGGGTAGTGTATATTAATATTTGCTGTGACATTGATAGCGTAGAAGCGTGAGGTTGCTATCCGTAAGGGTAGGTTTTCCGTGGAGCGAATGTCAAGGCCGGTAAGTCCGGCGAAGAATCTGGCGACAAGTCACTGTACCTAATATCATCTGCAAGATGCAGAAATGACACGTTGGTTAATCGGGATATACCAATAGCGGTTTCTCGATACGCGTGGGAGTGTGTACAGTCACCGCTTGTCGTGCTTAAACAATAAAGTGCGAAGGAGGCGACTTTTTTTATGGCAAATCAGGTAATAAGAATTACACTGAAAGCTTATGATCATCAGTTAATCGATCAGTCAGCTAAGAAAATCATCGAAACTGCTAAGAAGACAGGAGCAAATGTGAGTGGTCCAGTACCTCTTCCAACAAAGAAGGAAGTAGTTACAATCCTTAGAGCTGTTCACAAGTATAAGGATTCAAGAGAACAGTTTGAACAGAGAACTCATAAGAGACTCATCGATGTATTATCACCATCTCAGAAGACTGTAGATGCATTATCTAAATTAGAAATGCCAGCTGGTGTATTCATCAACCTTAAGGTAATGAACTAATCATTACACAATTTTTCATTATTATTTAAGAGCAATAATCCTAAGGGTTTAATATAGAAGTAACGATACACGAAAGTGTAGCACAGTGGTGCGGGTTCCACTTATATTAGCTGTTCTAGGATGACAGGATGCGCTTATGACGTATAAAATATTATTACAATATAATATAGAAACTTCCGGACTAAAGTCGGAAGAAAATCCGCTAGGATTTTGCTTCCAGATGATTACGCCGGAAACGGCATAATCATCTTGTCCGCTGTAGATTAAACAGGAGGAATATCAATGAAGAAGGCAATTTTAGCTACAAAAGT
>ULOY01004720.1_pt1 | contig 10465 bp, 5 predicted proteins | sample 1952991 | NCBI WGS metagenome assembly ULOY01 (sample SAMEA4835615, study PRJEB28245) | human gut metagenome | biome: gut microbiome; material: fecal sample | place: Denmark | collected 2008 | reverse complement strand
CAGCCTAAATATTGCGTATTATCCGTTACCAATATTTTACCTGAAGAATCGACTAATTTACGTCCCTGGTCATCACGTTTCCAAGCACGTCCCCGAATGACTCCATAAGGCATGCCTTCTTCCAACATGATACTGACATTACTTGATTTCAATAATTGCACATTAGGATTTCCGTCCACTACCTTAATCACTTTCGACCGATTACGCGCCCAGTTGATATTCGCATTCCATTCAAACAATTTGGTCTTGACGGGAGTAGCAGACAACACAACTTCCCATCCTTGATTACGTACATGACCTGTATTCAAGAATTTAAAACTATAACCGCTAGGCACCGGCAAAGCGACTTTCGTTATCAAGTCATAGGCATCAGAACGATAATAAGTTACATCTACACCCAAACGATTATGGAAAAAGCGGAGATCAGCTCCAAGTTCCAAAGAACGGTTACGTTCCGGCAAAAGTTGATCATTATTTAAAGTTGTACTAATGGTTTGCAAAGGTGAACCATTATAAATGCTACCCAACTTATAGGTTTGATTAATCCGATAGGGGTCTGTGTCAGAACCGGCATAAGCAAAAGAAGCACGAATCTTACCGAACGACAAGATAGGTGATTTGATCTTAAATGCATCGGTAAAAATAAACGTAGCACCAAAAGAAGGATAAAAATAAGAGCAATTATCCAGTGGTAAAGTAGACGACCAGTCATTGCGGGCCGTTACATCTAAATAAACATAACTATTGTAACCTAATGACACCGAGCCGTAAGCAGAACGGATTATCTTCTTAGATTGCAGTTGAGTGGCACTAGGATACTCATTCGAGTTAGAAATATTCTTGAAATCAGGAACCAATATGCTATTCACACTTTCCGTTCTTTTCTCCGAGTTGCGTTCATATCGGCTAATACCGGCAATGGCATTGACTGATATTTTATGAAATGTTTTATTATACATCAATAAAGCTTCAAAGTTAGTAGAAGTACTGTTATTAATCCAGTTCTTCATACCACCGTCCACATCACTACGTGCACCCAGATTAAAGAACTCCATTCCTTTCCACCAATAAGCATCCAATCCGGCTTTACCTACCGCCTTCAAGCCCGGAAGTAATTTTACTTCCAGATTCATCGATCCGCTCACCCTGTCACGCGTGTCAGAGTTCGTATTTTCATAAATATTCCAATACGGATTATAACCACGTTCACCAATCGGAATCATTTCATTTCCATTTTCATCCTTATAATGTTTCAATACATCAATAGAAAGCGAACGGGGAAGAGTAACAAACGCATATATAGGATTCTTATCCGAACCATTCATATATTGACGATTGTCTACCTTTTCATGTGAGTAAGTCATTTTAGAATCTAAAGTCATCCATTTGGTAATCGTATTCATCAACCGGAGATTGAATATATCTTTAAAGCTTTCATTGATACCATGTACTACACTATTACCCTTACTTCTCGTATACGATACGCGATAATTATTCTTTTTCGAACCACCTTCCACAGCCAATGTATGTGTGTACCGATGGGCGGTTTCGTAGAAATCCTTCACATTGTCCGGATGTGAAGAATGAGTAGTAAGTACACCGTCATGTCCATAGATAACCTGATCCCACAAAGGCGCTCCCCAGCTACGCAATTTAGCACCTGCAGAAGAATTATAACCACTGAAATTCGGTAAATCTGTTGGTAATCTGTTACCATTAGGTTGAAGCGTCAGTTTGTGGTCAAGCAAATAAGAGTTTTCTCCCGTTCCCCAACCATTCTGATAATCTAAAAACTGGTTCACTTTTTCAAATTGAAAATTTCCGCTATAAGATACTTTTGTTTTTTCGAATGTGCTCGAACGTTTAGTTGTCACCAATACAACTCCCTGTGCTGCACGCGAACCATAAAGTGCAGCAGCATTCGGTCCCTTCAGGATTTCAATGCTTTCAATATCATCCGGATTGATATCCGCTACCGGATTACCAAGGTCGGTAGAACCTGTACCACCATCAACGGTTACACTTGTATCACCCGGTTCGTTTTCAATAATCATACCATCAATCACGAATACGGGCTGTGAGTTTTCAGTCAGTGAGCTTGTTCCGCGAATGACAATACGCGCACTACCATTGCTCGTTCCCGGAGGAGTAATGGTAACCCCCGCCACCTTACCGGAAAGAGAAGATATCAGATTGCCACTACTATTTTCTGCCAAGGCTTCCGCATTTACACTCTGCCGTGAATAATTAAGACTCTTAGCTTCACGCGTCACTCCGAGAGCGGTAACAACCACTTCATCAAGAGCCTTCGCCGTGCTGGCCAAAGATACATTGATGTGAGTCAAACCGGTAATTTTAGCCGTTTTCGTCTCCATTCCAACATACGAAAATTTCAATTCTTGACATCCATTAGGCACATGAAGTGTAAACGTACCATTTATATCGGTAATTGTACCTACCGATTTAGCGTTCGTCTTACCATCCGGATCAACAGCTACCACCGTAGCTCCTATGATAGGCATTCCATCCGCAGCATCTGTCACTTTACCCGTTATACGCTTTCCTTGCGCATAACCCGATACACTTATTACTAAAAAGAATAAGAACAGGAAGTAGTTTTTCATAATACTTAATTATTAAATTAAAAAATACAGTATTGATTAATGCATTAAAGATGAACCAAAGATATTTTATGGTGATTAATATTAGATTAATATTCTCTTAATGGCGAGACTTTACAAAAAAAATATTTGTAGAAGATAGATTTTAAGGTTACATTAAGTTTTCATTAATCAAACTATCCTATATTTACAGCAAATCTAATTAAAACCATCGAAAAATAAAAAAATCTGTTTATGTACAAGAGAAAATTCATTCCGTTAGTACTGTTAATGATTTTAATCGTCAATGGATGCAGCAACAAGCAAGAGGTAGTGTCAACTCCGGTTGACTATGTAAATCCTTATATGGGGAATATCAGTCATTTATTAGTTCCTACTTACCCAACTGTTCATCTTCCCAATAGTATGCTCCGCATCTATCCGGAAAGAGCAGATTACACCTCTGATAAAATAAAAGGCTTACCGGTCATTGTCACCTCGCATCGGGGAAAGTCTGCATTCAGCCTGTCTTTCTATCAGGGAGCAGAGAGCGGATTACAACCGGTATATTACTATTGTTATGATAATGAAGTGATAAAACCCTATTCCTATTCTTCCTATTTTGAAGAAGAAGAGGTTTCCACTAAATTCGCTCCTTCCCACCAGGCAGGAATCTATGAACTAAGTTTCCGGAAAAACGATGCTCCATATTTAATACTTAGTACCACCAATGGTGAGCTTAAAACTACGGAGAATACCATTTCCGGTTATCAGAACATAGATCATCAAACCAAAGTATATGTTTATATGGAGACTTCCGCACTGCCGGAAAAAACGATGACTGTCAGCAAAGAAGAAATAAATCACAGCCACACTGCCATAAAAGGCAAGAACGTGGGTATCGCTCTCTTATATTCAACAGATATAAAAACAATCAAAGTTCGCTACGGCATTTCCTTCATTGATGAAAAGCAAGCAAAAGCCAATCTACAGCGGGAAATAAAAGATTATGATGTGGAAAACCAGATGAACATTGCCAAAAACATCTGGAACCAAACATTAAGTAAAATCAAAGTGGAAGGAATAGACGAAAATGCAAAAGCAATATTCTATACTTCTCTCTACCGGACTTACGAACGGATGATTTGCCTTTCGGAAGACAACCGCTATTACAGTGCTTTCGACAATAGTATCCACAAAGATTCTGTCCCATTTTATACCGACGATTGGATTTGGGACACGTATAGAGCAGTCCACCCCTTACGTGTTATCATCGAACCACAAATGGAAGCTGACATGATTCAGTCTTTTATCAGAATGGCACAGCAAATGGAACATAACTGGATGCCTACATTTCCTGAAGTTACGGGAGACAGCCGTAGAATGAATTCCAATCACGGTGTAGCCACTGTTATTGATTCATATATAAAAGGAATCCGTAACTTTGATTTATCAGCTGCTTACGAAGCCTGCAAACTTGGTATTACAGAAAAAACGTTAGCCCCATGGTCAGGCATAAAGGGAGGTGAAATCACAAAATTCTATTGGGAAAACGGATATTTACCGGCATTGGCACCGGGAGAACAAGAAACTGCTGACGAAGTACACCCATTTGAAAAACGCCAACCGGTAGCTGTCACTCTAGGTACGTCTTACGATGAATGGTGCCTGGCACAAATAGCCAAACAACTTGGGTATGAGAAAGACTATAACTACTTTCTACAAGGGAGTAAAAACTATCGGAATATTTTCAATCCTGAAACAAAATTCTTCCATCCCAAAAATGCAAAAGGCGAATTCATAGAACCCTTTGATTATGCCACTGCCGGTGGATTAGGTGCCCGTGAAGCATACGGCGAGAATAACGGTTGGATATACCGATGGGATGTTCCCCATAATATTGCTGATTTAATTGAACTGATGGGAGGGAAAGAAGCATTCAGAAATAATCTTGAAACGATGTATAACACCCCATTGGGCGAAGCCAAATATGTATTTTATGCACAATTACCGGATCATACGGGTAATGTAGGTCAATTTTCAATGGCTAACGAACCCAGTATGCACATTCCTTATCTGTACAACTATATAGGAGAGCCCTGGAGAACTCAAAAAAGAGTAAGGACATTGCTCGATGAATGGTTTAGAAATGACCTGATGGGACTCCCGGGCGACGAAGATGGCGGAGGAATGTCAGCATTTGTAGTCTTCTCCATGCTAGGTTTCTATCCTATTACTCCTGGTTTGCCTATTTATGTCATCGGAACTCCTATGTTCGAAAGAGCAGTTATTGAAACAGGAGCCGGCAAATCATTCGAAGTTATTGCGCACAACTATTCGCCGACAAATAAATATATCCAATCAGCCAAATTAAATGGCAAAGATTGGAACCAATCCTGGTTTGAACATAAAGAACTGATGAATGGCGGCAAACTGGAATTTACAATGGGAAACACTCCCAATAAGAATTGGGCGGCAGACAGTGTACCCCCTTCTTTTGAAATGAATAAATAACAGAATATGAATAAAATATTATTTGTCCTTTTATCGCTTTTGACTTCTCTGCAATCATACTCCCAAGAGCAAAATGAAAAAGAAGTTTCATTTCTCTTGTTAGGAGATATACACTATGATTTACTGGAAGATCACGATATGGAATGGTTATCCACCAAACCGGATGATCTGCGCCAAGTTACCAAAGAATATTCAGTATTCACGAAAAATACATGGCCGGAATTCTCCCGGATAATCAGCGGGCAAGTTCAAAAACACCAGCCGTCAATAAAAGCCCTTCTGCAAATGGGGGACTTGTCAGAAGGATTGGCCGGTTCTCCACAAAAAGCAATACAGATGGCTAACAGTGCTTTTAAAGCTGTCAACAAAATGAATCTGAAAGTACCTTTCATTATGACTAAAGGTAATCATGATATCACAGGGCCAGGGGCTAAAGAAGCTTTTGAAAAAGTATACTTACCCAATATGGCAAGATTGGCAGGACATCCATCCTTACAGTCAGCCAATTACACTACTACTCTTGATGATGTATTATTTGTCTGTTATGATCCATGGGATCGGAATCCGGAAGGGCTACAACAATTAGAAAAGTCACTAGCCGGTTCGAAAGCAACTTACAAGTTTGTCATGTTACACGAGCTTGTGATTCCGGTAAACGAAAGATGCTGGCATGTATTCCGACAAGATAATGCCAAGAGGGAACAATTGCTGCAAATCATTGCCAGTCAACAAGCAATCGTGCTCTGTGCACATCTGCATCTATACTCCGTTGTCTGTCGGGACACTCCTTGGGGACCTATCGTTCAGATTCTCGTCAACAGTGTCATCAAAGATAAAAATATACTGGTTCCAAAAAATGTAGTTACAGACTATAGTCCTGAATTTGTAACGGCACACCCACAATGGCAACCTTCTACTCTACAACAGCGTATGGAATGGATTGATAAAGAAACTCCCCATATCCGTTTTTTCAAACAAATGGATTTACCGGGCTACGGCATCCTTTCTATTGACAAAGAAAACAACAAAATGCAATTAGAATATTATGCCGCATTTGGAGAAAAGCCATACGATACAGTTAACATATCCGAATTACTTACTTCTAATTAAAAACATATTAGCCATGAATGTAAAATTTAAAGCTCATTTATTTATTTTCTCCTTATTCTTTTGCCATAATCTATCAGCACAAGAAATCGTCAAAGGAGATTTTAAGAACGAAAATCCACAAAGTTCGTATGTTCCTTCATTTGACATGGATGCTACCGACAAACCGGTGAAGAATGTCATCTTAATGATAGGAGACGGCATGGGACTGGCACATATCTGTTCAGGAATGTATGCCAATCAAGGACAGCTTACTATCACTAATTTAAAAACATGCGGTTTCGTCAGAACGCAATCCGCCAACAAGTTTACAACAGATTCAGCTGCTTCCGGAACTGCTTACTCAACCGGAAAAAAAACTAAAAACGGAGCACTCGGAATGGATGAAAATAACCAAGTTATTCCCAACTTACCGGAGAAGTTATCCGGCTATGGCTACATTTCAGGAATCGTTACCACTGACAATCTCGACGGAGCTACTCCTGCTGCTTTCTTTGCTCACCAACCGGAACGTGGAATGTCTAAAGAAATTTGGGCAGATCTTCCTAACAGTAAGCTGACATTCTTTTCTGCCGGTAGTTATGAACTATTTGAAAAACAAGCACCAAACGTTCAAAAGGAAATCAAAAAAGAGTTTACCATCATAGAAGAACCGAATGACAAAGCCATCAAGAAATCTAAAAAACTGGGATACTTACCCACAAAAAGCAAAACAGCTTCTGTAAACGAAAACCGGGGAGATTTCCTTCCGTCTACCACCCAAATGGCTATTGACTATCTTTCGAGCAGGAGTACTAACGGTTTCTTCTTAATGGTAGAAGGTGCCCGAATAGATAAAAGTGCGCACAGCAATGATTATTCGGCAGTTGTCCGTGAAGTATTGGACTTTGATAAGGCGGTAGAAGCTGCTATCAGATTTGCAGAAAAAGATGGAAATACATTAGTGATTATTTCAGCTGATCATGAAACCGGAGCATTAGCTTTACGTGACGGAAACATAAAAGAAGGCAAAATGAAAGCAATGTTTGTATCTAAAGGACATACACCAATCATGGTTCCACTGTTTGCATACGGTCCACAATCCAAGCTTTTTGGCGGTGTTCAGGAAAACAGCGATGTTAGTAATAAAATTCTCCAATTACTCGCTAAATAAGATATAAAACAGATCTGTCATTCAAACTGAAATAAGAAAGAATTTCTTATTTGCATATAGAAAAAATTCTTTCTTATTTCTTTTCTGCCTGATAGACTCCAAAAATAATGCAACCTGCTCCCAATAATGTAATCCACGTGATTTTTTCGTGGAGAATGATAACCGAAGCTACCATAGTTACCAACGGATTGAGATAGATATAATTGGAGGCTCTAACGGTTCCCAACTGTTTCAATACCACATTCCAGAGGACATAACAAACCAAGGATGCCAGGACGGCCAGAAATAAGAGATTGGATAATACAACCGGTTTTAAAAGTACATCGAAATCCGGTTGCAGCGGATGAAGAAGAAAGGCGGGAAGTATGGTCAATACTCCATAAAAGAATATTTTGCGGGTGATAAATACAGTGGGGTAACGCCCTGTCATTTTCTTTATCACCAAACTATAAAATGCCCACGACAAGGCGGCAAGTAAAGTGAGCAAATCCCCTACCGGAGATAATTTGAGTACAAAACTACCGTTGAAGACCACCAGTCCCACCCCGATTAAAGCTAATATGGAACCATAAATCAAACCTTTGGTGGCTTTTTCACTCTTATAAAAGAGAAGGGAGAGAATGGTAGTAAGCAAGGGAGCTGTGCAAATGATGAAAGCGACATTGGATGCTTGCGTAATTCCCAAAGCTGTATTCTCTGTAAAGAAATAGAGTGAACCACCGAAGAAACCTCCTGCCATCAACCAAAGTTCGTCTTTCCAATTACTCGTAAACAGACGTTTGGGAGAAATCACCCAAATGCCCAGATAGGCAATGAGAAAACGATAGAAGAATATCTCCTGTGGGGTCAGTCCGTGATTAATCAATACTTTGGTTGATATGAAAGTCAATCCCCAGATAGCAACTACAAGTATCGCAATCAGATGGTAATATCCATGCTTCAATTCCATAATGGCGGTGATGTTTGTTTAATAGAGTGCAAAGATAGCGAGAAGTTATGGAATGTTTGTTTGGAGAAGTAACAAAAAGCCCGTACCTTTGTTTATGTTCAAAGAAAGTTCCTAAAATAAGGTATAAGTTATGGAAAAATATATAGCACCGGACAGGAAACGTATCCCATATGGCATGATGAACTTTGCAGTAATCCGCCGCGACGACTGTTATTATGTAGACAAAACCCGGTTTATACCCATGATAGAAGAGGCGGACAAGTTTTTCTTCTTTATTCGTCCGCGCCGTTTCGGCAAAAGCCTCACAGTAAATATGTTGCAGCACTATTACGATATACTTGCCAAGGATAAATTCGAAGCGCTGTTTAGCGATCTTTACATCGGAAAGCACCCTACGCGCGACCGAAACAGCTATCTGGTACTATACCTCAACTTCTCCGGAATAGTAGGCGAACTGCACAACTACCGCAAAGGACTGGACGCGCATTGCCAAACAATGTTCGACTATTTCTGTGACATTTACGCCGACTATCTCCCCAAAGGCATCAAGGAAGAACTCGACAAAAAAGAAGGAGCTGTCGAACAATTTGAATACCTGTTCACAGAATGTAATAAGACCAACCAACGTATTTACCTCTTTATTGACGAATACGACCATTTCACCAATGCCATCCTCTCGGATATAGAAAGCCTGCACCGCTATACGGACGAAACACATGGCGAAGGTTATCTGCGCGCCTTCTTCAATAAAATTAAAGCTGGAACCTATTCCAGCATTGAGCGTTGTTTCATTACCGGCGTAAGCCCCGTGACAATGGACGACCTCACAAGTGGTTTCAATATCGGAACCAACTACTCGCTCACACCGGAATTCAACGAAATGATAGGTTTCACGGAAGAAGAAGTGCGCCAAATGCTCACTTACTATTCCACCACCAGTCCATTCAACCACAGTGTGGACGAACTGATAGAAATAATGAAACCTTGGTATGACAACTACTGCTTTGCGGAAGAATGTTATGGTGAAACCACTATGTACAACTCTAACATGGTACTCTACTTCGTCAAGAATTATATTCAACGAGGCAAAGCCCCCCGGGATATGGTAGAAGACAATATCCGTATCGACTACGAAAAATTACGTATGCTCATCCGGAAGGACAAAGAGTTTGCTCATGATGCCTCCATCATACAAACATTGGTGAGCGAAGGCTACGTCACCGGAGAACTGAAAAAAGGTTTTCCTGCCGTCAATATCACCAACCCCGACAACTTTGTGAGCCTGCTCTACTATTTCGGTATGCTCACCATTAGCGGCACGTATAAAGGAAAGACCAAACTCACCATCCCTAATCAGGTAGTCCGCGAACAAATCTACACTTATCTGCTAAGTACCTATAACGAAGCCGAACTCAATTTCAGTAGTTACGAAAAAAACGAACTTGCCAGTGCTCTTGCCTACGATGGCGACTGGAAAGCCTATTTCGGTTATATTGCCGACTGCCTGAAACGCTACACTTCCCAGCGCGACAAGCAGAAAGGTGAATTTTTTGTCCACGGCTTTACGCTTGCCATGACGGCACAAAACCGTTTCTACCGTCCCATTTCCGAACAGGACACACAGGCAGGTTATGTCGATATTTTCCTCTGTCCGCTACTGGACATCTATTCCGACATGAAGCACAGCTATATTGTAGAACTGAAGTATGCCAAGTATAAAGATCCCGAAAGCCGCGTGGAAGAACTGCGACAGGAAGCTATTGACCAAGCGAATCGTTATGCTGACACTGATACGGTAAAGAGAGCAGTCGGCACTACACAGCTTCATAAGATTGTGGTTGTGTACAAAGGAATGGATATGCCGATATGTGAAGAGGTTTAACAGATAGGCTAACAATATGAAAAGATCAATAAAACGTTTGCCCAAACGCACGCAAGAAGAGTTGGCGGTGTTGCAAGAGCTGATATTGTCGAATCTTACGAATGTGCGTATGATTATCTTGTATGGAAGTTATGCGCGGGGAAAATATGTCATCTGGGATGAAACATACGACGAACGTGGAGTAACTACTTACTACCAAAGTGATTTGGATATTCTGGTGATATGTGATACGAGAGACGCAAATAAAGCAGAGAGGCATG
>ULOY01013468.1_pt1 | contig 10472 bp, 10 predicted proteins | sample 1952991 | NCBI WGS metagenome assembly ULOY01 (sample SAMEA4835615, study PRJEB28245) | human gut metagenome | biome: gut microbiome; material: fecal sample | place: Denmark | collected 2008 | reverse complement strand
CAGCCGGTCCGCTAAGCACCGAAATAGACTCGATATCTTCCGGATTGACATCCGCAATACTTTCTGTCCCCGGCTGATTCGCATACATCATTGCATCCCCCTTCAATTCTCCCTGGCTTCTACCAGTCACAGGAATACCATCAATAACATAAAGAGCCTGATTACTTTGGCTGATAGACTTCGGACCACGCATCACCACACGGGCAGCGCCGCCCATACCAGCTGAGGAAGCATTGATATTCACTCCTGCAACCTTACCGGACAATGAATTCATGAAATTGGCACTCTTCACAGTAGTGACAGCATCATTGCCCACTTTCTGAACATTATAACTTAATGCTTTCTCTGAACGCTTAATTCCTAAAGCCGTAACGACCACTTCCCCCAGTTCCTGAGCTCCATCCTCCAAAACAATATTGACAATATTTTCTGTAGCATGAGTCTCTTTTGTCTGATAACCTACGTATGAAAAAACAAGAACAGGCGTTGCAGTCTTAGTTGTTATTTTATAATTGCCATCCAAATCGGTCACCGCACCGTTAGTTGTTCCTTTTTCAATCACTGTAACTCCGATTAACGGTTCTCCTTTCGCATCTACAACATTGCCGGATATATTTCTGCTTTTAGCCTTTTTGATATTTTGTTCCGGCACAATCATTATATAATTATCTTTTATCAAATATGTAAAACCTGTTCCTTTAAGAATTACTTTCAAAGCTTGCTCCAAAGGTTGTTTTTCAATATCTAAAGATATTCTATTCACAGGAAGTTGAGAATCATTATAAGAAATAGACATGTGGGTTAACTTCCTGACTTCAGCCAATGCTTCCTGTAGTGAAATATTTTTTCTTTTTATTGTTATTTTACTACTATTCTGAGCATAAATCGCTGACCCTACTAATAGCAGACAAATTATTAATATACTTTTTCTAATGTTTTTCAGATATAAATTCATATCTTAGCAGCGTTTTAGTGTTAAAATCATAATATTTTCTCAAGTCAAACAAAGGTAGTAAACTATTTTTTACACCATTTTAATACTAAACTTATTTCATATCCGGAGTAGGTGGGGCCTTCTCCGGATATTTTTCTACATAGGCGGAGTAAATTGAGCGTTAAATAATAAGAAAAATATTCATTACCAAATTATATGGCAGGCATTGTCTTTCAAACGATAATCAAATTGGCCGACAACCACTTGCATCACTTCCAAAACTTCTTCCAGCCCTGCATTTTCTTTAAACACAAAGTTGTAGCGATCCTGATTACGTTTCTTCGTAGAAACATAAAACATAATTCCAAAATGACGCTCCAATGTCTGTATAATTTCAGCAATTGTGGCTTTATTAAATACAATTTCCCCTCGTTGCCATGCCGTTACATCTTTCATGTTGGCAGTCAGCACTTGGCAGTCAGCTGTACATTTATTATACACAACCTGATATCCGGGAGTTAAAACATAACTAATCGTATCATTACAGTCCACTCGTACTTTCCCTTCGATCAAAGAAGTGGTTATTATATCTTCTTCCGGATAAGCTTTCACATTAAACTCTGTTCCCAAGGCAGTTATTGCCATATTTGATGATCGCACAATGAAAGGTTTCTCCGGATTTTTTGCCACTTTAAATTCGGCTTCTCCCATCAGATAAACCGTTCGGGTCTTGCCCTCCAGATTTTCAGGATAAAATACATATGAACCAGAATTCAGACATACGGTAGTTCCGTCCGGAAGACTGATTGTCTCTCTGGCCCCATTATTCACATAATGTTCCACCATTGCGATATTGTCCCTGTCAAAATGATTATAACTTACCCACAAAGTAGTTGTCACAGACAGAATGACGATAACAGCAGCTGCCGCAACAGATTTCCACAACTTCCAACGATTTACATTTGTAACCATTGGAGTATATTCAATGCCGATTTTATCCAATACCTGCTGAAACGAATGCTCCATACCGTGTCCAAACTTTCCTTTCGTCTTAAACCATAAATTATGAAGCGCCATTTCTTTCTCTTCTGCAGAATCAGGACTAATCATCCAACGATGAAATCTGTCGATTGTCCGCTTTGAATAATCAAAGTCAATAAAAGAGCGTAGCTGTTTTTCCAATTTACTTTTCATCTATACCAAATCAAGTGTTACATATAAGAGACAACTTGCCAGACATACATACTTAGTCTAAATAGAAAAAAAATAAAAATAAAATGATTTTTTTTAGATCTTGAAGGGCTTTATAGATATGTTGCTCAACTGTACGAACCGAAACATTCAACTTCTCAGCAATTTCCGGTGAAGTCATCCCTTCCTCTCTGCTCATTAAAAAAACACGCCTGCGCTGTTCCGGCATGCGTTCAAGAGCCATCTGAACAAAAAGCTCAAGTTCATGAGCACAAAATTCATCATCCGGCGTAGGCAATCCCAGTTCCGCCATTCGCATTTTTTCTGCTGCAACATCCAAGTAGTCATATTCAACAGCCTTATGCTTCAAAAAATTATAGATATGGTTTCGTACAACTGTATATAAATAACTATCCAATTTTTCACGTTCTAACCATAAATCCGGTTTCTCCCATAGCTTAACAAATATATCTTGAGCTATATCTTCTGCATCTTCTTCTGATTTTAACAATTGCCATGCGAAAGTTTTTACTTTGGGGAAATTCAGATCAAAAAACTTTTTAAAACGAAGAACTTTATCTTCCATTCGTGTGATAATCATCATGTATATCCATTAAGATTAACAAGTAAAATATAAAACCCTTCAACAAAGTTAATTATTAAATAATTTATCAACAACCTTTTTCATAAGAAAAGAATCAAAAAAAGAAAGATTTCAATAGCTTCTCGAACCTAAGCAATTAATAATCAACAGATAAGAATTAATTCATTATTTTTATTTGAAACAACTGTACAAAACGACTATCTTTGTACAAATATTAAGGTATAGATAAAAGATTTGCACTATGAAATATGATATTCCGTATATGACAACAGAGGCTGTAAGCCTGCTTAAATCACTGATTAGTATTCCTTCAATCAGCCGGGAAGAAACCCAGGCTGCGGATTTCCTGCAAAACTATATTGAAATGGCAGGTATGCAGACGGGACGTAAAGGAAATAATGTGTGGTGCTTTAGTCCGATGTTTGATCTGAAGAAGCCGACTATTTTACTTAACTCCCACATAGACACAGTGAAACCTGTTAACGGTTGGCGGAAAGATCCGTTCACTCCACGTGAAGAAAACGGTAAGATCTATGGATTAGGAAGTAACGATGCCGGTGCCAGCGTTGTTTCGTTATTACAGGTGTTCCTGCAACTATGTCGTACTTCGCAGAAATATAATCTGATTTATCTGGCCTCTTGTGAAGAAGAAATTTCAGGCAAGGATGGCATTGAGAGTGTATTACAGGGGCTCCCTCCTGTTTCGTTCGCCATAGTAGGTGAACCTACAGAGATGCAACCCGCCATTGCCGAGAAGGGATTAATGGTACTAGATGTTACCGCAACAGGTAAAGCAGGACACGCAGCGCGTAATGAAGGAGACAATGCTATTTACAAAGTATTAGATGATATTGCCTGGTTCCGTGACTATCGTTTTGAGAAAGAATCACCCTTGTTGGGTCCCGTGAAGATGAGTGTCACTGTCATCAATGCCGGTACACAACACAATGTGATTCCCGATAAATGTACTTTCATCGTTGATGTCCGGAGTAACGAGCTTTACTCAAATGAAGAACTGTTTGCTGAAATCAAAAAGCATATTTCCTGTGAAGCCCAAGCCCGTTCATTCCGTCTCAATTCTTCACGAATTGACGAAAAGCACCCATTTGTACAGAAAGCTATGAAGTTAGGACGCGTTCCTTTTGGTTCTCCAACATTGTCCGACCAGGCACTAATGTCCTTTCCATCAGTGAAAATAGGTCCGGGCCGTTCGTCACGTTCACACACGGCAGAAGAATATATCATGCTAAAAGAGATAGAAGAAGCGATCGGACTTTATTTAGAGCTATTGGACGGACTTCTGATTTAATAAAAGTCATTGGTGAATTGATAGTGGTTATCCTATTATATAGTTTCTCAACTATCAATTCACCCATACAATAAAAACAAAGCAACGATTATTCAAACAACTTCGATAAAGCTTCCTCCAGTTTTTCACCCCTTAAATTTTTGTCTATAACAATTCCCGTAGGATCTACAAGAAAAGTTCTGGGTATAGCATGGATACCATATATATCAGAAGCATCCACATCCAACAATTGTACCCAATTCATTCCAAGTTCTTCAACAGCAGCCCTCCAAGGTTTCAGTTTCCGATCTGTGGATATGCTAATCACCTCAAATCCCTTAGAAGCATATTTTTCATAAGCAGCTTTCACATTGGGCATTTCATGCCGACAAGGTCCACACCATGAAGCCCAAAAGTCAATCAAGACATATTTTCCTTTACCCACATAATCAGACAAGAGCTTCATGTTGCCAGCATTGTCTTTCACTTTAGCATCCGGGAAACGTTCGCCAATCTTTATCTTGGCATCCATTTCCTGCCGTTTCTTTTGTTCTTCACGCTGTTCCGGAGTCATTTTATTTTCAAGTTCCGCCTTCATTCGGAGCTCTGCTTGGTTCTTCTTTTCCACAATATTTCTCACCAAATTATTTTGTGAAAACAGAGGCGAAGCTTCTTTCATCAGAATCTTCATATCATCAAAAGGCATCATCATACCTCCAACGGAGAAAAGATATACACCCACTATACTATTCTTATAATCCTTTATACAATGTGATACTGAATCCATTTGTGCAAGAAATAATTTATTATTCCGATCAAATTCCGCTTTAAATACAGTATCATTCCTCATCTTATCCGAAAATACTTCCGGTTTCATCCCAAGCATTAACTTATAAATATCATTCGATGTTTTCAACATATTATCCATTATTAGCTGCATACGATTTAAAGCTATATTCAATGAATCATTTAAAGGCGTTCCCCCTCTCTTATTCGCAGCAATATTTACTGATATTTCTCCTTTTTCGAAAATCAACGGATAGGTTTCTCCATCCATATCCTTGATGATTGCAATATCCGGCATCTGATGTACACCAGAAAAAGAGAACTTACCTTTTTCCACTGTTGTACTGTCCAAAACGACTTCTTTGGCTTTCTCTCCATCTCCCATCAGGCATAAATACAACAATTGATTATTCAATTCCTCATTAGCAATACCTCGGATAGAGAATTTCTCTTGGGCAGAAGAAAATATAGCAATAGCACAAAAAGTGCATAAAATCATAATTCGATTTCTCATATAGAATAAATTTAGGCAACTATACCTTGTTTACATTAATATTTAAAAAATTCACGTTTATGATTATAACATTTAAACTATTTGTTATATTTGCACCAAATATACAAATAAGATTGGACTTTTCCAATCATTGTAACGACATAAAATAGCTCAATCGCCTTCTGAATCACCACCTCGGAAATTAAACGAGCTATAAATGAACCAATACATATTGGGCGAGTTGAAACCTTTAGGCGTAGACTTCCCCATAATGTATTGTGGCTTGTGGTGAGCCAAGAAGGCGTATGGGTGATAGTCTGCGCTTTCTTGTATACTTGTAATGCGTGGTTATCGCTGAAATTGGCGACCCTTTATTTTTAGTATTAACCATAAAATTTCAAGTTTATGAAAAAGTTTTTAAGTATGACGCTGTTACTTACAGCTATGTTTTTAACGTTCTCTGCGTGTTCAAGTGATGACGACGAAACAAATTACCCAGACATCACAGGCTCTTGGAGTGAAATAAGTGAAACTCCCGGAGAGTACATATCTAGTTATATGGAAGTGATGTGGACTTTCAATTCCGATAATACGGCTACTCAAAGAGTTATTCTGAAATTCAACAATGTTACTTCTAGGGACACAAGTACTAATTTTACTTATGAATATAAAGGTAGTACTATTACTTTGAAGAATGATAAGGTAACATTAGATTATGAAATAAGCATTTCAGGTAACAACATGAAATTAGGGAATGAAAAAGATGGTTACTTCAATCTAACTAAAAAGTAACAATGTTATTTAGCAACTGATTAAACGACCGGAGCGATAAACTCCGGTCATTCTATTTCAATCCTCTTTTGGCTCATATCCTAATATATCATCTATTCCTTTGTCGAATTCATCGTTAGGTGAATCTTCTTTTATTTCTTCTGCTTCTACATCTATTATCTTTTGTGGTTGTTTAGGGAAAGCCCTATCTAAAAGTTCCATAAAAATATTCCAGTTGTAATTAGCTGCTCTTCCCAATGCTTCGACACTTGCTAAATATTCTTTTAGTTTAGGTTTACCAATATCTTGAGTAAAAAATTGATGATGTTTATCTTTTCTATATCCTTTATCATTTTTAGGATTTTTCTCATTTAAAGTTGAAAGAGTTAATGGGGCTATTCTTTCATAAACAATATTGTTTATCCATTGTCCAACAACTCCCGGTCTTTTATTAGTCATAGTCCAATTCCATCCCCGCATTTTATATATCATTTCAAAAAAACTATCCTCAAATGTTTTTATCCATTTAGATGCTTCATCAGACAAAAATTGATTTAAGAACTTTTGCAATTCATCCTTTGCTCTTTTTTTCTCTTTATCATAGCCTGTTACTGCATCTACAAGAGCTATGATTCCGACTTTTGAAACAGCTCTAGTTATTATACGTGCTGCTTTGTAATATTCCTCACTTACTTGATATACTCGGGAATCATAAGCGTCAATTATTGCATAGCACAAGTCTATCAATAATGTTACTTCATATCCGTATGTATCTGATTGAGAACCACTTGCGGTGGGTCTTTTAATTTTAATAGGATGAGATAACTTATCATAAATCCCGGGAGGCAAATTAGTAGATATAGGTTTACTATTAATAAACTTAGATAGCCATGTACCCGAATAATTTGGGTTTGCACCAATTGCATTTTGGATTCCCCGCCCTGAAAATACGCGAGTTCCATCTTCTAACACATAACAAGGGATAGATAATTCACCTAAATATAATGGTGTTTTATCAGAGCCAAACTTTGCTTTTAAAACTTTATTTTCCATATATCAATTCTTTATACGTTAATCTATACTCTAAGTTCTCTAAAAGTCGGTCAAATTTTTCTCGATTAGTAAGTTCTCGATTGTTTGCCCTATATACAAATTCATCTATGTATTTCTGCATGTGTCTCCTAGACCAATAATGATATACACCGATAACACCTCGTTTAACTACCGACCAAAAGTTTTCTATATGATTAGTAGTGAATGCCCCTTTTCCGTAGAATCCTTTCTTATGGTTTACGTTTTGATGATTATATAACGTATCAGCTTTCTTTCCATAATTCCATTCATCAGTATAAAGATCACTTCCTAACTTGACATATCTTAGGATTAATGGCGAAAGATTTTTAACCTGTGTATTAGGAACGACCTTCGCTATCACCCTTCCACCTTGTTGTATTAATCCAAACACTGGCGTTTTATCTTTGAAAGACCTACCTTGACTTCTTGGAACTTTCTTGTTCCAATGCCTGTTCTTGTTCTTTCCTCCAATTAAAAGTCTCATCGATCTCTACAGTTCCGCTTAATTTACCACCTCCACCCTCATCTTCACTTCCAACGTCATTGTCTATTCCTAATGCTTTCCGAATTCGGTGCATCATAAACCATGCTGTCTTTTGTGACACTTTGATGTTTTCTCCTAGCTGAACGGAAGAAATACCTTTTTTGTAGGATAAAATCGTCCATATTGCTTCAAACCAACTAATCAAAGGAATCCTTGTTCCTTGAAAAATAGTTTTTGTTTTAACATCGAAGTATTTTCCTGTGTTTTTACAACGATATTTATTATCTTTGCACTTGTAGACTTTGGAAGTTTTATCGAATGGGGAAATTACGTTTCCATGCCACCGTCTTTCTTCCAAATAATCTATGCAGGATTGCTCTGTTGGAAAAGCCTTCCGCAAATCTGACAGGGAGGTGAATCTACTATTAAACATAAGAACACTTTTTTATATCACAAATATAGTAGTTATTTACATAATATCCAAATAATATTCGGGAAAATTTTCCTATTTTGTGTAATCAAGGTATAGTTGCCTAAATTTATATCAAAAACAGTAAACACTCATGTTCAATACCTGCTATTATCATTTCAAATTCTGATAATCATTTAAACTAATAATAGATCTTCTTATTTTTCTTATCGGAAATGGTCTGATAATCTTTCACCTTTATATTAAAATATGATTTAGACTTTCCATCATCATTAGAAGGCAACTGTTCTTTATCTTTTTTGTGTGGCAACTCAAGAATATCTATTTCTTTCACACTCTTCTTCAGTTTCGGGAATAAAAGACTGATATAAATATATTTATGATTAAATCCTTTGACAGCCAACAGCCTACCTATCGGAGCTCCACCATCATATCCTCGTACATTATACTCATCGCCACTTTTCTTATCGATAATCTTAAATCCCGGACTATAATACAACCATTGCCAGTCCCAATAAATAGGTTGTATAAATGTCACTTTAGTATCATTCTTTCTCCTTTCAATCGAATATAAAGAAGGACTTGTAGACATCCCATTTTCATACGCTTTCTCATACACTTCTTCAGGAACTATAACTATACTATCGCTTGGAAGCATATAGGCTTGTGCATATAATTCTTTATCACGTTTCTTCTTTTGCTCATATTCTTTCAACCGCTGTTCACCTCTTTTTACTCGTTCACTTTTCTCTGATCTAACCACTTTGAATGTCTCTGTCTGGAGTTGCTTCACTAACAACGGCATTGTCTCACGCATAACAATCAATGAAGCCTCTTTATATTTCTTACCTACGGGAGATTCATAAAATGCAGCAACAGCTTTTAATTCTTCCAAAGTTAAATGCTTCTCATAAACAGGCATATACATTTCAAACACCTTACTTTCTATTTTCTCTTTCCAGTTTTTAGAAAACTCATTCCAATAAGCCTCATCCTTTTCCGGCGCATTTAATTTCATCACAGATGTGATTTTTTGGAAGAAGTCATCCGTAGTAGCCGAAGCACCGGAAAGTACCATAATCTTTTTCAACGTTTCTTTGTACTCATCTGTCGCATTTGTATTTTGTGCAGAAGCTGGTAAAATTAAAGTAAACAGTGCAATTATGCACATCATTACTTTGGGAAGGAAAATGTTTTTCATAATTATCTGATTTTATTTATTTTGATTCCATATTTTATTTTGCATTTCCTACAAAGATACACATTAAATCTATATCATTTAATAGAATAGTACAATCAATGAGGCTACTATCCGGCTGCCCTGCAATGTATAGATAAACGAAATACCCCCTATTCATCCCTAATTATAACATTCATCCCCCTCTCTTATCAAAATGGCTTTGAACAATTCATTTCATCTTTTGATATGATATTATTATCTTTTTCTCACATACTTCGTTCATTTTTCGCAATTAACGCTATCTTTGCAATAGGTCGCTAAATCTAAATAAGGCTTTCAAAATACATAATATACGAATATGAAAAAGATTTTATTTTTATATATCATTCATCTAGGATTTGCCCTACAACCCATACAAATTCAAGCTTGTTGTCTCGACAATGAGGTTGTTCTCGCCAATGGAACTGCCATTATTCTACAATCACCTAAAGTGGACAATACCAAAACCATTCAGTTCATCAAAGATTTCTACGCAAACTACGTTTTTGGAGCAAAAAATTATGTTCCGGCAGTAAAAAAGCATTGTACAGCCAAATTGCAAAAGCAGCTGAAAGATAACTACGAGTATGACGGCGAAGGATATGCGATATGGAACTTCCGAACAGGTATGCAAGACGGACCAAGCGACATATCTAAAGTAACATCAGTAACTACATTGGGAAATGGTTTATACAAGGTCAATTTCATTGATATGGGAATAAAGGGTAACCGTACTTTGAAAATTATCGACGTAAACGGGACACTGAAGTTCGATGCTATTAAATAATCCCCTCTAAGCAGATATATTATCAATTTAACAGATAACTAAAAAAGCCTTACTATTCAATCAAACAATGAAAGTAAATCATCTATAAGACTACATCCTTCACCGCTTTCACCTTCTTCCTGAAACCTCCATCCAGAGCAGGAAAGCGGGTGAAAGCGACCATGCAAAGCCCTTCTATCCTACTTTCAAAGGTTTCACCTACACAATTCAAATCGTTTCCATTTACCGCCGAAGCACATCACGAGACACCCCGTAATAACCCGCTGCAGCCACATAAATCGGCTGCATACGTTTGCCGATATTTTTCAATTTGCCTTCTTCCAGTAATCGCCGGAGGTGACGGTTCGCCGTAGTCCGTGTCATGCAGCATACCTCCTGAAAATCATAACGAAGCATTACGTCATGATCGGC
>ULOY01025349.1_pt1 | contig 10994 bp, 6 predicted proteins | sample 1952991 | NCBI WGS metagenome assembly ULOY01 (sample SAMEA4835615, study PRJEB28245) | human gut metagenome | biome: gut microbiome; material: fecal sample | place: Denmark | collected 2008 | reverse complement strand
ATGGAATGTACAGCGGTGACAGCCAAAGGAGATGAACGGTTTGCGGCACTTTAGCCATTTGGGCAGAATCCTTTTATCATAATAACAACGAAGCCCCGACGGAATTACTCTGTCGGGGCTTGTTTTGTGTCTGCTCTCTTTCCTCACGGAAGTACAGGCAGCATTGTTATTTTTTTACTTTAGTATTAATGTACCACTTGTTCGCCCTCGCGGGGTAATTGACTGGTCGGAAAGACCGGACACATGGTCATTATTTGATTATAAAATCTTTATTTCAATATAGTAGAGACACTGTTTCATAGTGTCTCTACGGGAGATCATTATTACTTAACGATCGCTTTAACAGCTTCTTCACCTTCAACAGCTACTACAACTACGCCCTGAGGAGCAGCAATTGTTGCATCGCTTGAAGTGATAACTGTGTTAGCAACTGTCTGGCCCAAGATGTTAGTGATAACAACTTTCTTACCTTCAGCGTTAGCTACACGTACAGCACCCTGCAAAGCGATTACTGTAACTTCAGATGTTGCAATTTCTTCGTTGTCTGTTGCCAGCTGATCGTCAACCTTATTTTCAACATTGAAGATCAAAGCTCCGTCGCCACCTGTTGCAGCATGTGAGAATGTAGATGATTTGTCTGTCAAAACCACACAACCATTCTGAATCTTCAACCATGCAGCATTTTCAGGTGCAATAATCTTACTGTCATAGTTGTTCGATTCGAACAAGAACTGATTTTCTACGCCTTCTTCCGTTACATTACCTGCATTTTCCGGATGTACATAACGGAATGACCAAGTGTAATTCTTATGTTCGTTACCGTCAAGTCTATTCTTGATCAAATATGATTTAGAAGCAAGATTTTTCACAGAATCATTATAAGCTTCCAAAGCATCGAAGCTAATCTTATCGTTAGCCAAAGCTACGAATTCTGCCGGCAGGATCCACAACGTATCGGCAACACGGATACCTTCAACGAAACCTACGCGAGTATAACCACCCTTGATATCTGCATAAGGTTTGTCCTGACCGTAAACATCTACAGAATCCTGGAAACTTACCAAATATTTAGCTCTTTCGAAGCCAGGGATAGCCGGAGTAGCGTGAACACAATGTTCTGCGTCTGTAATATTACCGTCTTTGTCTACGTGAGGACCATCTTCCGTACAAGGTTTACCCGGAGTTCCGGCAAAGTCGTTATGTGCAACCGAAATCAAGTATTGCGGTTTGATATAACCAGCACCACGATTAACCCAAGCAGTATCGATCTGGAATGACAAACCTGTTGCTTTGTCAGCTGTCCACATACCCAGATAGTCAACATTAGCATCAGTCAAGTTGCTATTGTTTTCATCCATCAAGTATTCCTTACGGATCGTTTCGAAGAATCTCAAGCTGTCACGGCCGTCCGTTGCGCTTTCACTCAGTGCAACGTTGTTGAAACGACGATACAACGGAGTTGTAGAAGGTTCAACAGTGAAAGCAGAAGTTCTTGTTTCATTCAGGAACTGAACTTTCAGACCAGCACTCATACCGTCATCAGCGATACCGACTTTCTTCGTATCAGCTGTATTTTGAATTTCAGTAGCATGAGCAGTGCTATTATAATAAGATTCGACGATAGCATAGAAGTCTTTACCATCATAGTGGTTATTTTCTTTAAAGAAGAATGTATCAACAACCATATTAGAACCATAGTTTGCTACACCCATTGAATACTTGCTTCCATAAGCTTCAACCAAACGATCCTGTTCGTCTTTAGCAATGACATAATTCGTTCTTTCCAACTGAGCCAGTCCCGGAATCTTTTTCAAAAGAGCGGCATCAACATCGATACCATATTCGTATGTAGAACCTTCAACCAAAGCATAATCGCCGGCATCCTGCTTAACATAGATCAAAGAATCTTTACCTGTACCGTTAGCAATCCAATATTCCATTGAGAACGGGTTCAGATAATTGAATTTATATCTGTTGACCAACAAATCTTTTGAGTCGATATGTTTGTAACCTAACTTCTTATCTTTGATGATTGCAGAGTCTTTGATCTGAACAAACGTTACGTTGTTCAACATATCAGCATCCGTTGTAAGTGTATAGATTTCACCATCTTCATTCAAACGGAACTGAACGTTATCCCAATTTTTCGCTTTCGGGAATTCACGGTTTACAATTTTAACCGGAGAAACCGGTTGAGATACTTCTGCATTCAATGTTTTTGTAATAACCCACTGGTATGCAGGCATGTGCAACGGCTCCTGTTCGTCCAATGTCACCCATTCGATTGCATATTCGCTGTTACCTTCTGCATTTTCATGAATAGGAGCAGCCAATACTTGACCCTTTGCATTCTTGATGATATACAAACCGTTGTCAACAGAAGTCTTATCGCTAGTTACGAAACAACCTTTCAGACCGAAACCGATCTTTGTATTAATAGGTCTTTCGCCAATAGTTGCAACACTCAAAGATGTGGTAAAGTCCTGCAATTTAACGAACAATTTAGAAGGAACACACTTTGCATTAACAGCATCCATCTCGCTATCATTCAGATTTATATTTGCATATGCAGCACCATACTTTCTAACATCTGTGACATCCTTCCAATATTTTTCAGGTTGTTTCTCATTTTTATAACGAGCTTCTTTCACCTGAATAAACAAAGAGTCAACAGACGGCTTATAAGAGAACAAGAATTGATGCTGAGCATCCAACAAGCTACCTTCAACCTTATTTTTAATGTTATCAGTCCAACCAAATTTCAAGAAACCAATACCAGTACTATTAGCAGCAGTATCGACTTTCAAATACAATTCTTCATTTGCTTTTGATGTTACATAAACAAAATTATGGTCGGATGCCAAACCTTTGTTTAACGGCTTAGCAACAAATGCATTTGAAGTAAACGGATTTACATCAGCCTTTGCATCCGGAGTAAATGTAAGAACATTCTTATTATCTTTCAAATAAGCGTTGATTTCGTTTGCACTTAACACATAAGTTCCTGCGTTAAAGACAGTAAACTTAACCGCATTAGAAACCTTATCGACCTCCTTGGCCAACACTTTTTTCACCTGTAACTGACCTTTATTATTAGTCAAAACTAAAACATGATCAGCTTCTTGATAGGTAAACATGGGTTGCTCCTGCTCCAAATCTGTTGCATAAGTACTGGAAAAGGCCCAACCACCAAAAGTTTCACCAACAGACAAACCACCACTAATACTTGTTTCCTTGCCAAGTACCAGATCTTGAACATCAGCTTCAGAAACAGCCAAGAATTCACCCGTTGCTTTATTTACAAAATCGTAAATAGGCTCCTTACCTTGTCCTTCTTCTGTTATTGTTATACACCATAAAGAACTTTGCAGATCTGTAATTGCAGTCGTTTTTTGAATAACATACTTACCATCTTTAATAGCAAGCACTCCATCTTGTCCCTTTGTACCAACTCTCAACTGATACACTCCACTCAGCGCTGCCTTATCCAATTTTAAAATTGCAGCAGCATCACTTCCTTGTGCATAGCCTCTAATATTGCCCGCATTTACAGCTGAGAAAGCTGAAGAGAACAGTAAGCTAGCACACAAAAGAGTAGAAAACTTTTTGTTCATAATTCTAAATTTAATATTAATACTAATGTTTATAAAAGTTCAGTTCTTATCGTACGTTTGTTAACTATTGTATCTTGAAATCGAATACGTACGTTTTTTTTCGTCATTTTTTTGGAGCATTCAGTAAGTTCGTGAGCAAAAGAAGGTTTTTTGTACATATTAAGCTATCTGATTGATAAGAAAGAATATAGAAAAGAAAAAAACTTTGAAGAAAGAATTGCAGGTTTAAAAAGTATATGTATTTTTGTAGCTGAAAAATGACGAAAAAAAACGTACGTTTTCATTAGTCATTTCTAAATATCCTCTTATTTTTCTATATATCAACATCTTAAATACGATCACACACCCGATTTCACTCTTAAAATTCTTCATTTACGCGTACATTATATAAATTAGTATATCTTTATTAATCAACCTATTACAAAAACTGTCAAAATGCAAAAAGTACCTTTTTTGCGAATTACTACCCAAAACAGCCCTTTTCAGTCCCTAAGCAAGACGGATATTTTCCTAAAATCCACTAATCATTCGTTTCCTGCCGCAAAACAAATGTGTCTGCGGTCGAAACTTTTATTTCAATCGTTGGAACTATCCGACTTACCGAATTTACTAATTCTGTAAGCGCAGTCTGCAGAATCTATTTTTTATGTATCTTTGGCTATTCAAACACCAAGACAAGAGAGAAAAGCCTATGTATAAGAATGGTAAATATCGGGAAACCGATAAAATGAGTGATCTGATCTGTGAGAATTATCCGATGGTGCTCGTCATGAGCCGCTTCGGTATTGCACTCGGATTCGGAGAAAAGAATATCGGAGAGGTATGCCGTCAAAACGGTGTCGATCCCTGCACGTTCCTGACCGTCGTAAACTTTCTGACGGAAGAGATATCCGCGCCGATGACAAATATTGACAAATGTCTGTCGATCGAGGCTTTGATCACTTATCTGCATAATGCACACGCCTATTTCCTGGACTTCCGGCTGCCCCATATCCGCCGTAAACTGACCGATGCTATTGCAGACTGCCCGAAAGATGTGGCGTTCGTTATCACTAAATTTTTCGACGAATATGCAGCAGAAGTCCACAAACACATGTCGTATGAAGAAAAGACAGTATTTCCATACGTCCGGGGATTATTAAAAGGGATAAAAGACCCGAAATACAACATAACGATCTTCCGAAAACATCATGATCAGATCGAAATGAAGATTATCGAACTGAAAAATATCTTGATCAAGTATTATCCGGGACCCGGAAGCAACCTGCTGAACAGCGTCTTGTTTGACATCTTCGCGACCGAACAAGATCTGGCCTCCCATAACCACGTAGAAGACTATCTTTTCGTCCCGGCGATCCTGACTCTTGAAAAAACAATACAGTGATGCCTATGAGCGCCTTATTAAACATAGCGGTTGCCGAACCGTCTGCCATCATCCGCAGTGGGCTCGAAGCGGTATTAAAGCGAATTCCCGGATTCCGCATCCAGATCATCGAAATTGCCACTGCGGAGCTTTTGCAAGAGACACTTCGCTCACACAAACCAGACATACTGATTATTAACCCGTCACTTCCCGGTTACTACACCATTCAGCTTCTCAAGGAAGAAACCGGCTGTACGGAAATGAAATGCATAGCCCTGCTGTATGCCGTCGCTGATCATGCCCTGCTGCGACCTTACGACGACCAGATCAACATCTATGACAGCCCGGACGAGATCCGCCACAAGCTGGAACGCCTCCATACGTCACCGGAAGAGGAAACCGAAAACGAAGAACAGCAGACGCTCAGCGCACGCGAAAAAGAAATCGTGGTCTGTGTCGTCAAAGGGATGACAAACCGCGAAATAGCCGACCGCCTGTTCCTTTCCACACACACCGTTGTTACACACCGACGCAACATCGCCCGGAAATTGCAGGTACACAGTGCCAGTGGTCTGACCGTATACGCCATTGTTAACAAATTAGTTGAACTAAACGATATCAAATTATAATCCATGAAGAAAAACAAACTCGCCGTCCTTACGTCATGCCTTGTCCTGTCAGGGACATTCTGTACGCAGGCACAAAACAAAACGCCACAGGAAATCCGGATACCGGATACTTACAAATTAACGAACAAGTCTATCTACCGGAATGGCTGGATAGATTTCAACAAGAATGGGAAAAAGGATGTATATGAAGATCCTACGGTCCCGATCGATGCACGTGTCGAAGACCTCCTTTCGCAGATGAATGTTGAAGAAAAAACCTGCCAGATGGTTACGCTCTACGGTTACAAGCGGGTGCTGAAAGACGACCTGCCGACATCGGACTGGAAAAAACAACTCTGGAAAGACGGCATAGGAGCCATCGATGAACATCTGAACGGTTTCCAACAATGGGGACTTCCTCCTTCCGACAACCCGTATGTCTGGCCGGCTTCCCGTCATGCCTGGGCTTTGAATGAAGTACAACGGTTCTTTATCGAAGAGACACGCCTCGGCATCCCGACCGACTTCACGAACGAAGGCATACGTGGGGTAGAAAGCTATATCGCCACCAACTTCCCGACACAGTTGGGATTGGGACACACCTGGAACCGGAACCTGGTTCATAAGGTCGGCTATATCACCGGGCGCGAAGGACGGTTGTTGGGATATACCAATGTCTATGCTCCGATCCTCGATGTCGGGCGCGATCAACGTTGGGGACGCTATGAAGAGGTATATGGCGAAAGCCCGTATCTGGTAGCCGAGTTAGGTATCGAAATGGCAAAAGGAATGCAGACTGACCATCAGGTTGCCGCCACTTCCAAACACTATATCGCTTACAGTAACAACAAAGGCGGACGCGAAGGGATGGCACGCGTAGATCCGCAAATGTCACCACGCGAGGTCGAGATGATCCATGTCTATCCCTGGAAACGGGTGATCAAGGAAGCCGGGATCCTCGGAGTCATGAGTTCATACAACGATTACGACGGATTCCCCATTCAGAGCAGCTATTATTGGCTGACGACACGTCTGCGTGGCGAATTCGGTTTCCGCGGATATGTGGTATCGGACAGCGACGCCGTCGAATATCTTTTCTCTAAACACGGAACTGCCGCCGATATGAAAGAATCCGTGCTACAAAGCGTATTGGCGGGATTGAACATACGTTGTACATTCCGCTCACCGGATTCATACGTCCTGCCACTTCGCGAACTGATCGCGGAAGGAGCTATTCCAATGTCCACCATTGATGACCGAGTGCGTGACATCTTGCGCGTCAAATTCCTCGTTGGATTGTTCGACCATCCGTATCAGATCGATTTGAAAGAGACCGACAAAGAGGTAAACTGCGCCGAAAACCAACTGGTAGCCTTGCAGGCTTCAAAAGAATCGCTCGTTCTGTTGAAGAACCAGGATGCCGTCCTTCCTTTAGATGTAAACAAAATTTCCAAAATCGCCGTATGCGGTCCGAATGCAGATGAAGAGGCATACGCTTTGACACACTACGGCCCGCTTGCCGTAGAAGTGACAACCGTGTTGGAAGGCATTCGGAATAAGGTAAAACCAGGAACGGACGTGCTCTTTACGAAAGGTTGTGATCTGGTAGATGCCAATTGGCCGGAATCGGAACTGATCCGTTATCCGTTGATAGCCGAAGAACAGAGCGAGATCGACAAAGCAGTGGAAAACGCGAAGAAGAGCGATGTGACTGTAGTCGTGCTGGGCGGAAGTAACCGCACCTGCGGAGAAAACAAATCGCGCTCCAGCCTCGATTTGCCAGGCCGCCAACTCGATTTGCTGCAAGCCGTCGTAGCCACTGGAAAACCGGTCGTATTGGTGCTGATCAACGGACGTCCGTTGTCTATTAACTGGGCGGACAAATATGTTCCGGCTATCCTAGAAGCCTGGTATCCGGGTTCGCAAGGCGGTACGGCCATTGCAGACGTTCTGTTCGGCGACTATAACCCAGGTGGAAAGCTGACCGTTACCTTCCCGAAGACAGTCGGACAGATTCCGTTCAACTTCCCGACCAAACCGAATGCACAGGTCGACGGCGGACGCAACAAAGGATTGGACGGCAACATGTCCCGCGTGAACGGTCCGTTGTACCCGTTCGGCTACGGATTGAGTTATACGACTTTCGAATACTCAGACATTTCGATCCAGCCAGCTATCGTGACACAGGTTCAACCGGTCACCGTCCGTTGCAAGGTGACGAATACAGGTAAACGTGCCGGAGATGAGGTAGTACAGTTATATGTACGCGATATCCTCAGCAGTGTTACGACCTACGAGAAGAACCTCGTCGGCTTCGACCGTATCCATCTGAATCCGGGAGAAACGAAAGAGCTTACCTTCACTATCGAACCGCGCGACTTGCAACTGCTGAATAGCGATAACCATTGGGTGGTAGAACCGGGAGACTTCAAGGTTATGATCGGAGCCTCATCCGAAGACATCCGCCTGAACGACCGTTTTACGGTAGTGGAATATGGTAAAGAGCAGGCAAACATATCGGCAGCTTCCCGACAGCAGAAATCAGTTATTGCTAGCTCTACTCAGGAGTCTGCTCCGTCAGTATTAGACGGCAACCCATCTACGGCTTGGAAAGCCAACAAGGGTGAATACATAACTTTTGCACTCGAAAACAACGCCTCTCCTAACAACATCGCGATTGCCTGGAAAGAAAAAAGCAAAGATGCAAAATTTGAAATCCAACTCTCCGGTGGCGGAGGCCAGTTCCTGACCGTATATGAAGGGACGGTAGAAGCTACGAACGAGCTGACGAATTACCGGTTCAAAGGCACGACCGCCAGTGATATCCGTATCGTAATAACCTCCGGCAATGCAAGTATCTCGGAAGTAAAAATCAAGGAGTTGAAAAATTAAAAATTAAAAATTAAGAAATGGTGTCTTATGCATTCATTTCTTAATTTTTAATTTTTAATTCTTAATTTATAAATAGATTTCCCCAAAGAACTCCGGACAATGGAAGTTCGGAGAAGGAAGATCAATCGGACTCCAACTTACGAAATGCGGAAATTCCGTATCGTCCGCACATTTATAGAAGTTGCCCATTATCTTTTCCGGTAGGTTGTCAGGATCGAGGCCCATCAACCGGAAAGGAATGGCAACCACCAACTCCCAGCTATAAACCCCCAGTTTCTCTGTAAAAGCGACATGAGGAAGACTTGAAAAACGACGTATCGAAGCATACTCTTCGGGGGTCAGAGATTTCTTCGAATCACGCGATTCCCGATAGGAAGCATCACATGTTCCGATACAATTAAACTCGAAATTGTAGTAATTGGGATCATTCACCCGCTTCATAAAAAACTCCACGCAACTATCTTGATAGACAGGTGAACCATCCGTTTCATAAAGAGCTTTCAATGAATTGCCTTTTACAAAGTAACGAATATACAGATTCACTTTCGATCTTGCGATATCGAAAGCCACGATAGGCTTATAGGAATATTCCTCCCAGTTAATCACATCGATCGACTCTCGCTGGGCCTTTTCCATCAAAAAGCCTACGGACGACAGATCCAGTACGTCCAGCGTTTCCAAATAAGGGACTTTCAGTTTCTTCATTATCAATTATAGATTTGGAGTAATGGTAAATGTAAATAAGAAGTCAGCAATACGGATAAGACTCCGATTATAGCCAAAACAATAATGACCGATCCTACAATCCTATTCAATAACCATATACCTCGCACGTTAAACCATTTCTTCAATTTAGCAACTATATAAGTGATTCCGAACCACCAGAGAACAGCCCCCACCCCAATAAAAGCAATGCCACCCGACAACATCCAAACAGAATGTTCCGGCAAGACAAAACCAAAGCGGGCAAACAAACCAATATATAGCAATACGATTAATACGTTGCTAAAGGTAAGAAGAAAAGCTGTAATAAAATCCTGAGTGAAAGATAACTTTTTCTCCCGTTGTTTTCTAAGATTCCGGACAGGATTGGATTGGAAAATATAATAGCCGAAAATACCCAATACGATACTGCCGATCAATTGCAAAGGAGCCTGATTCGCCTCCACAAAGTTCACCACAACTCCCATCCCCAAGCAAGTCAGTGCAGCGTAGATCACGTCTGACAGAGCAGCCCCTAATCCGGTAACAAACCCATGCCAACGTCCTTTGTTCAGCGTTCGTTGTATACATAGCATACCGATCGGACCCATCGGGGCGGAAACCAGTACGCCAATAACAATTCCTTTACTTATCAATCCCAGCATTATCCTTCTATTTTCTGTCTAATGATTTGCAAAGATAACGCAAACCGGGAGCAGAATAAAATGAACTCGTCCATTTTTAACCAAAAAACACCTGCAGGAATGTTTTTTAGATTACCTACAGGCGTTTTCACACTTTATGTAAAAAGGCTATTTAGCTTTTTCCTTTTCCAATATAGCTTTCAACTTTGCAACGATTTCGGGATGTTCGGCCGCCAGATTCTTCTTTTCTCCGATGTCCTGCTTCAAGTTGTAAAGCTGTTCTTCCTTGCTGTTGCCCAACTCGATATTCGTCAGTTTAGCATAAGCAGCACCATTACTCGGAGCTATGTATTTCCATTCGCCGTCGGAGACAGAAAGAGAACCGGCAACTTCGACCACATAGTCGCGCCCTTTCAAGTCCTTCCCCAAGAATGCGTCCAGATGATCCCGGCTGTCAGGACCGGCCCCTTCTTCGAGCGGCTTACCCATCAGGCTTGCCATGGAGGCATACAGGTCGATCTGTGATACCAATGCGTCGGAGACACCCGGTTTTACCTGAGCCGGCCAGCTCACAATCATCGGAACACGCGTACCGGCTTCGAAGATACTGTATTTACCTCCACGGAACGGCCCCCAGGGTCTATGTTCGCCCAACAATTCCACAGCCCGGTCTGCATAACCATCATCCACAACAGGACCGTTGTCGCTACTCAACACGATCAAGGTGTTTTCGGCAATACCGGCTTTTTCGAGTGCGCCCATTATTTCGCCTACGGTCCAGTCGAATTGCAACAAAGCGTCGCCACGAGGGCCCATGCCGCTCTTTCCGACAAAACGGGGATGCGGCCAACGGGGAACGTGCGCGTCGTTGGTTCCGACATACAGGAAAAACGGTTCATCTTTGTGGTTTTCAATAAATCGGACAGCTTTGCAAGTGATGCTGTCTGCAATGTTTTCATCTTCCCACAAGGCCTGCTTGCCCCCTTTCATGTAGCCGATACGCGAAATGCCGTTCACGATCGCCATATCATGCCCATGGTTCGGACTCGGTTTCAATTTGGTAAGCAATTCCGGATGGTCTTTTCCCAACGGTTCGCCAGGGAACGGTTTTTCATAGCTCACTTCAATCGGATCATTCGGATCAAGATTGACGATCCGCTGATTCTCAACC
>ULOY01034313.1_pt1 | contig 11376 bp, 10 predicted proteins | sample 1952991 | NCBI WGS metagenome assembly ULOY01 (sample SAMEA4835615, study PRJEB28245) | human gut metagenome | biome: gut microbiome; material: fecal sample | place: Denmark | collected 2008 | reverse complement strand
GCTATTTTTTGCTTTTTTAGTCATTCTTTTTCCTTAAAATAATCTACTATTCCCTTTGCCCTAAGAAAAGAATAAGGTATCTTTGCACCAGAATTTAACGAAAATATTAACTTATAAACAAAAGCGATATGAAAAAGATTACTTATTACTTCTCAATGATATTCATGGCTGTCATGATGCTCTCGCTCACTTCATGTGATGAGGATGCTGAAATTGCTTATGCCCTCAATGGTACATGGAGGGGAAATATGCAGACGCAGCTGGATTATCAAGGACGTTATTATCAGTCTAATAAGTCTGAGGTAACTTTCAATTCGGGTTACGATTCTGGCGACGGCTACTGGATAGACTATTACAGCAATGCGCCCTGGGACTATGTAGCCAACCGCATTTACTGGAAGGTGAGTGGCACAACCATTTATATCACTTTCCGTGACACGCAGGAGAAGGCTGTCATCCGCAACTATCACCTTGACGACAATGGTTACTTCTATGGCGATATAGATTTCAACAGTACGAACAGATGGATCAGCTTCGAGTTCTACAAGGTAGATACGCCCGATTGGGACAATTATTACTGGTATGGTTCCGACGGCTGGTATAATTCTTGGGGATATTACGGCTACGCCAAGACGCGCAGTAATAATAAGGAAGAACAGCAGGAGAGTGCTCAGGAGCAGAACGACAGCACCATGCTGCCGAAGCGATTCTTTCCGGAAAACAAATAAATTCTGATTAAACTACTATTGATATGAAAAAAGTATATTCTTTGCTGACAATGGCTGTGATAGTTGCCATGTCGCTTACAATGACCAGCTGCGATGGTGATGATTATTGGTATGACCCTTATGGTTGGTACGATCATTATGATGATTGGGGATGGAGCAACAATGATTGGAATAATGGTTGGCAAGGAGGTTCGCAGAATAATGGACTTGTTGATATGGCACGGTTGCTTACAGGCGAATGGTATGGACCGGTAACCTATTCTTATCTTTCAGATGATGGGCAGTCACGACAGACTAATGAGTTCTATGCCGATATGAAGTTCTTCCAATATGCTAACACTCGTGATGCTTTGAGTGGAGAGGGCGTGGAGACTGACTATAAGTATAACGATGATGGTTCTGTAGCGGATCAACAGACCTTGGAGTTTAAATGGTATATTGATGACAATTACGATATTTATATCCAGTATAAGAACTCTGGGGCTACGTTTGTCATGGACCATGGCTCTTCACAGGCAGGCTTCCACTTAGGGGCAGAAAAGGGATATGACGTGGATACTTTCTGGGGCTATATGATAGGTACTGGTAAGGTGAAAGGCGATGTGATTTATATTGACTTAAAGCGTGTCAACCAGACAAGCCAAGCCAAGGCCTTCGGTTCTTCTAAGACCAATGAGAAGACCATTAAGAAGTCGTTTGGCATGGGTGCGACCATCAAGCCTCTCAAGGCTGACTCTTCCCGACTGAATAATCGGAGATAACGAAGGATGTTACGATAAATACAAAGTTGCCTTATAAAAAATCGCATGTTTCGACAGTTCTGTAATGAACTTTAGAAACATGCGATTTCTTTTTTTGTCTTACTGAAGTATTACGTGTGTATAGGAAACCAAGCTAAATGGCTATTTTCCTTTGACTTCTTATTTTTCTATACTTCCCCAGTCGCTAAGTATTTTTTTGCTTTCTACATCCCGCTCGATATCGTCGGGAAGATTGCAGAAGAAGTCTATACCAGTCTTTGCTTCCAGATCCTTGATGCTCATGGCGTAATCAGACAGTTTGTCGTCTCCATGATATACATTGGTGTGTGGGAACCACATACCGATAGACTTGTAGTAAGCCTGTCCGTTGACCATCTTCTTGACGAGGACTGCCACAAAGAAATACTTGGGGACAATCAGTTTGTTTTGAATACGCATCAAGATATTTTCTTCTTTGTCAATGGTACCACCCTTGCATACGTACATGGTGTCTGTGTCATTGAGTTTGAATCCGTGCAGGTAGTTCTCCATCTTGATCCAAAGCCCTTCATACTTATGGTCTGGATGACTTCCATTGAAGACGCTATATTGTGGCTGCATATTGGTGAGATAGAAAGTTTGCGTGTTGGCATTTAAACTGTACAGGCGGTCGTTCGAAGGACAGATGTGTCCGTGGTCAAAGCCTGATCTGTAGATGTAGTCTTTCTCCCATCTGTTTGAAGCAGCCAACTCACGATCATTGGGGTATTGGTTGCTTTCACTATAATAGCGATTTGTATTTTTGGCTCTGTTGTTTTTGGTGATGATATAGCAAGACCAGCGCTGCGATTTCTTGTCGCAATCCCATTCTACTGAATAGTTTACGTTGTCCGGGTCGAACTGCTTGCTGTTGCCGTCACGATAAACACGGATAATGCTGTTTCCACCTTTCAGTTTAGGAAACTCCAGTCGGGTGACAGCCTTGTCGGTTGTTACCTCGTTCTTGTTGGTGTTGATTTCATTCGAACCATTTCCGTCTCCGTCGTCGCTGCTTCCGCAGGCTGCCATAGAGAGCACAGCGAGGAGAGCGAGTAAATAAATCTTGATTTGTTTCATAACATAGTGAATGTTAGATGATAAAATAGATAATAAGATGTTAGGATGAATCTTATAAGAAAGAGTGGGGTGATAAAGAAAAGGTAAAAGGTGCGCACTAACGCATATGCAACTACGTTAGAACGCACCTTCTATCTCGTATTGATAATATATCCTTATATATAAAAAGGTATATTACTTCTTCAACTTGCCGTAACGGTTCATGAAGCGGTCAACGCGACCTGCAGTATCAACGAGCTTGCTCTTACCTGTATAGAATGGGTGAGAGGTGCTTGAGATTTCAATCTTTACTACTGGGTAAGTCTCGCCTTCGAACTCAACAGTGTCGTTGGTCTTGCAAGTTGACTGTGAGAGGAACATGTCGCCATTAGACATATCCTTGAATACTACTGGACGATAGTTCTCTGGATGAATACCTTTTTTCATTTTGTTTTTTACTTTTATTTGGGTTATTAAAATTAGACGTCATGGGGATGTTGCCATCATTTCATGTCCTTGCGGTGCATGCCCATTATAGCCTTTTGACTTAACAGGGTGCAAAGTTACGACTTTTTCTCCTTACTGCCAAATATTTCCGGATGTTTTTCTCTCTTTCCCTCTCTTTTCCTGTTCTTTAGCGTCTTGATGATACAAAAATCCCCATTGCCTGTGTAGAGAGGCAATGGGGAAATATGAAGTCTTCAAATATTGTTTACTTGATGATAACAGTCTCGTCGAGAGTCAAGGTGAGGTCATCAATGAGAACGTCACCACCAGGCTTCTTTGAGTTCATGATAACGATGCAGTATGTGCCATCTGATGGAATGACCAATTCCTGCTCAACAAGTGTCTACTCTGTATTTGAGATATTGTTGATGTAGCCAGAGTATTTGTAATCGCCGACCTTACCTTCAGTAACAGGTACAAATCCAGACTGTACTGATGCGCCTGTTGCAGTAGCTGCCTTTACGTAGTACTTAATCTTATAAGTACCAGCTTTGAGCTCCATTTCCTTGTAGCCAAGACGCTTGTTGGCTGTTGTTGAACCACCTACCTTTACAGAATACTTGCCACTGTGAGCGTCTGTGCTCTGAGCGACAGAGGCGTTACCTGCTGTAGAGGCAGTTTTCCAGTTGTTTGGTTTACCGTCTACCCAAGTCTCGAAGTTACCATTAGGTGTTGTTGTGTCGCCTGTAGAAGGAGTGTCAGGTTTCTCGCTGCCACCCTCAATGCTGGTCTTGCCATTTACAGAGATGAGTTTGCCGCCCTGATTTGTCTCAGGAGTGTTACCCATGTAGTTGATAAGTTTGGCGCAAACTACAACCTCGTCACCAACCTTGAGCTGTCCGTCGCCTTCTTTCCATTTCTCGCCACCAAAGTAGTAAGTGCGGAATATCAGGAATTTTTGACTTTTTTCATCATCAGCAATATAGAATGTGGCGTTACCGAATTGGGCAGCGAACTGATCCTTGATTTCTTGAATCTTACCCTTGATGTAGTATTCCTTATCTGAAACCTTACCTGATTCTAAAGAAGCAGCCAAGTTATTAGCAGCTACGCTGTTGAAAGGATCAGCCTCTGTACCTGTACCCTTAGCTTCGCCTGATGGTGTGCCAGGAGTATCGGTTCCACCTACGCCATTAAGAGAAACAATGTAGTTGCCTACAAGGAACTCTTTAGTGCCGTTATAGCTGTCTACCTTACCGCAGATAACGACCTCATCACCTTGCTTCAAAGCATCTTCGCCCGAGAACTTAGTGCGGTTAGGACCTGCATAACCATTGTATACATAGAACTGGTTAGTAGCAGTTCCGTCTTCTGAAATGTAATATTTCAAGCTACCGAAATTTGCATCCCAACTGCCCTGTACTACAGATACGACCTTACCCTTCACGTATACCTCGGTCTCAGCGCTTCCGCCTTCATCAATGTACTTTTCTACACCTGCCACATTGAATGGGTCTGCGGCAGTACCTGTACCTGCAGGCTGAACTTCTGGAGTTTCATCCTCTGTAGGCATATTGTAAGGAGCAGGAACGTCTTCGCAGCTGCTGAATGTTATGGCTGCCATAGCCAAGAACAAGCATGAATAAATGAACTTTTTCATATTGATTATTCTTTTTATAGTTTTCTACTTGAGTTAGTTTTATTTGATGGAAACGATATAGTTTCCACTGTTGATTTCCGGTGTTACACCATTGTAGAGCAAGAGCTTGCCGCAGATGACAACTTTCTGTCCCTTCTTGATCAAGTCCTTGTTGGCATCGGTGTACTTATCCTTGTTGAGATAGTAGTTGCGGAATACCTTGATGGTCTTGGTAGGATCGCCAGTTCCGTCAGCATTCATACCCTTGCCGTCTACAGAGATGTAGAAATCAGCATTACCATACTGTACACTTACACTTGGCTCAGAACAGATGATACCTTCGGTATAAACATTGGTCTCGGTAGTCTTTCCGTCGTTAATCAACTGGATGGCTTCCGCTACGGTGTATGGACACTGTTCTGTTCCCTTGGCTACCTTCACGTCGTCTGCAGTACGGATAAGAATCTGCCATGTGTCGTTCTTGCTTCCAGCATAACGTGTGAAGATACCTGTTACGTTCTGTGGACCTTCTGGCAGGAGAGCATTAGCAAACTTGGCGTAGGCAGAAGTGCGAACCACCATGTTGTTGGTGCTGATGCCAGAGAATCCGCGGTTTACGCAGTTGGCGTTGTCTTTATCTGCCGCAGCAGCAAACACCTTCTTGCCTGCATCGGCGAAGGTTACGCCCTCGATTCTCATCAACTTGCCTGAGCAAGACTTCAGATAGTCGGCATCCTTGATCTTAGTCTGGTCGAATACCTCAACCATTGCCTCTGCCTTGGCCTCGTCGGCCTCACCGATAATCTTGTAGTGCTTCTCCCATACGTAGCGGTCTACCTTACCGATAGACTGTGAGCCCTTGTTGGTGTTGGTATAGACACCGCCCAACTCTGCCTGTTTGCCGTAGCCACCGATGTAGAGGCCCTTGCAGTCGATAAGCACTTGCTGACCTACAGGCAGTTCGCCATAGAGTCCGCTCTTGCCGATGCAAACCAAGATACCGCCCGTCTTGTCCTGCAGGCAAATCTGGTTGTAGAGGTTGCCTCCGAGGTCGTTACCTGTGACGATACCCAATATCTTGATATCCTCGTCCACCTGCTTGTACAGGCCGCGTTCTATCTGTGTGGCATATTTCTCCTTCAGTTCGGAGATGGTGATGACATTGGTAGCCTCCAGTTTGTTGTTGCCGATGGCAGGGCCGGTATAATCCTTTTCTCCCACGGAATCAGCATAACCGTCGCCCATGCATGAAGCCAAGAGCAGGGCAGCAAATGCCATTGCGATATATTTTAACTTTTTCATATCTTTCTCTTCTTTTAGAATCTGTATGATACCTGGAACATTCCGTTGGTTCCGAATACGTAATACTTCTTAGGGTTCTTAGAGAACTTGTAGACGCGATCCTTGGCCTCGTTTTCCTTGTTGAGGGTATAGTCGCTTCGGCTCTGCTCGTAACCACCAGAAACAATCTTGCGGTTGTTGAGGATGTTGGTTATCATGAGGTTGAAGTTCAGACTACCGTGCTTGAGGCGGATACTCTTGCCGATGCTTCCGTCTACCATCCATCCGCCGTGTCCCTTAGCCTGGTCAACAGAACCTGGGAGAGGCTCGTCGTTGAAGAGCATGTCGCGGTTCTTCAGAGAAGACTTGTAGCGATAGCTTGGTGAGTATGACAAATAGATGCGGTCGTACCAGTTGGCGTTGAGGTTGACGAACCAGCCGCTCTTATGGAAGTCGAGTGCAAGGCTACCGATAGTAAGAGGAGTTCCGCTTTCGCGCATGTCCTTAATATATGCGTAGTCCTTAACCACCTCTGCCGACTTGGAGAGCATGTAGTTCACGTTGGCATTGTTGATGTTCTTGGCGTCGCTGATGGTTCCGATGGCCTTGAAGTTAAGGAAAGAAGCCACCTTGAAGTCGAGGCCTGCCTCGATACCATAGTATTCTTTCTCCAATCCTGTCATGCTGAGGTAGGTGAAAGAGTTCTCGTCATCGTTATAGAAGTTCTGCCACTCTGTGACGTGGTCGAGGCGGCTATAGTATGCGTTGACGTTGGCGTGTACCCAGGCATTCTGATACTGATAGCAGAACTCGCTGCTGAATACATGCTCGTCGCCAAGGTTGAGCACGTAGTCGTTGCAAATCTCAGGAGAGATGAATGCAGCGTTGGCCATTGGTGGACGCCACTCGTAACCTACACCAATCTTGAAGACGTGGCCCTTGCCGGCATCGAAGTTGATGCTACCCTTGGCACCGCCTTCACCGAAGCGTGCTATACGGCTGTTGCCCTCAGAGTTGTTGGCAGCCATACCGTTGCGCATATAGCCATGACGACGCATGTTGGTCTGACCGAGCTTGGCGCTGATCATGGTCTGGAAACGTCCCATCTCAGCAGTGTAGGAAGTCCAGAGCAAGCCCTTCATCACCTCAATCTTATAGTCGTAACCGAACTTGTCGCCTTCGTAAACGAGAGAGCCGAGGTTGTTGGGTCCTGCTGTGTTGAGGTCGTACTGCACTCTTGGGTCATCGGCAGGATAGGTGCCGAGCGCATAAGTGTTGATGTTGTGGAAGAAGGAAGCACCGAGCAGGTCGTCCATGGTCTGATAGTGACGGTTGCTGTTGCTGCCCAATACCAGTCCGCCTACGAGAGTAGAGCGCTTGGTAACCTTAGCCGACAGGGTGGAAGCCATGTTGAACATCAGGTTGTCGCTGTGCTTGGCCTGGATGAAGTAGAGTGCATCATGGCCCTGGTTGGCAGCCTGAGTGTTGGCATAATAGAGGCGATCCCAGTCAATCTGGCGGTTGGCCTTGCTTGCTGTCCAGTAGTTGTATGAGTTGTACCAGCTCTGGAGTGTAGACGAGTTGTTGCCCAGCGCGTCAGCATTCCAGATGTCGTAGTAGCTGCTTGGCAGGTTCTTCCAGTAGTCTGGCTGCGGATTCTCAGCATTGGCATAGTTGAGCTTGGTGCTCTTATACATAGAGTACTTGCCAAAGACAGAGGTGGTGAGCTTCATCTTGTCGTTGATGTCCCAGTCCCATGTGGCGATGGCTGATGGCGCAAAGTCGTTCACAACGCGTGAGTTGCGTTTGTGGCCATTGTAGTAGCCCCAGTATGGGTTGTAATAGTAGTCGTTGGCGAGCCAGTAAGTCTCGTCGGTTGCTGCTCCCTGTGTAGAGCGCTCTGTAGGATTGCCCCATGTGGTGAAGCTCAGGGAGTGACCGTTGTCCCACTTCTTCTGCACACCGAAGTAGTAAGACAGCGCATTGTAGAAGGTTCCCTCTACATAACCGCGGTTTGCCCAACGATAGGTAAGACCCGCTGAGATGGCCCATCCCTTGTCGTTGAATCCACTGCTATAGGTATAAAGACCACGAAGCGTGTAGTTGCGGTTAGCAACTCCCACAGAAGCATAGTGGCCTGTCTGCATGCTTCCGGCACGGAAGTCATAGTTGTTGCTGCCTCCCATACCTGTCATGGAGTAGTTGTTGCCCTCGAAAGGCAAGGCAAAGTCAACGTTTCTTGAGAATCGGTTCAGACCTCCGATGTTAGAGAAGCGGAACTGACCAGACTCCATGTCGTTCATGGGAGCACCATTGATGTACACATCATTGTACTTCTGATTGAAGGCACGATAACGGAAACGCACTGGCGAGAACAGGTAGCCTGCCTCTGATGCGTAAACATTTGAGTTAGAATTCAGAATGGTGACGTTCTGTGACATATCGTCATCCTCACCCAACTGTGCTTCGGTGAATGTGAATGCATTCTCGTCCAATCCATTTGCTATCTTCTGCTCGGTGGCGTTCTGAGCGAAGAGCAATGGGCTGTAGCAGAGAGCAATCATTGCTAATTTTACCTTTTGTTGCATAGTCAATTGTTTAATTAATATAATGTGTGTGCAAAGTAAATAAATAAATTTTAAAAAAGAAAGTTTTTTTGATTAAAATTTCATTAAAAATTCACTTTTTCCACTTTTCTTACTGATAATTACAATTTAATAGCTACTTTTGCAGTAAACAAATTTTAAAACTATAAATAATGAAACGACATTTGCTATTCTTGGCGGCTCTTTTGATAGTCAATTTGGCTGCCTCTGCCCAGAAGAAGTTCTCGGTTTACGCCGTAGGTTTTTACAATCAGGAGAATCTCTTCGATACCTGTCACGATGAGGGAAAGAAAGATTACGAGTATTTGCCCAACAAGGGCTGGAACGGCATGAAGTACACCAATAAGTTGCGTAATATGTCGAAGGCTTTGGCGGATATGGGAACAGACGTGCTTCCTAATGTGGGGTGTGCCTTCATCGGACTTTCCGAGGTGGAGAACCATAAGGTGCTTGATGCCTTGGTAGACCAGGCACCTCTTAAGGCCCGCAATATGAAATATGTACATATCGAGGGTCCCGACCGTCGAGGCATCGACTGTGCGCTGCTCTATAATCCTTCGCTCTTCAGTGTGAAGAATGTGAAGCTGTTGCCTTATGTGCAGGAGTTGGCAAAGGACAGCGCCTTCTTCACCCGTGGCTTCCTCACCGTAAGAGGAGAGATGGCTGGTGATGATGTGGCGGTGATCGTATGCCACTGGCCAAGCCGTTTCTCAGGTCCTTTCTATCGTGAGTCGGCTGCACGACAGGTGAAGGTGATCAAGGACAGTCTGCTGAATGTGAACCAAGAGATGAAGATCTTTGTGATGGGCGATATGAACGACGACCCAGTGAACAAGAGCATGCACGTCTATCTGCAGGCTAAGCCCGAAATCAGTCAGGTGGGAGCTGGCGATATGTACAACCCCTGGTACAACGTTCTGGCAAAGGAAGGCAAGGGCACCTTATTCTATAGTGGCAACTGGAACCTCTTCGACCAGATAGTGATTACTCCTAATCTGCTCAACAAGGACGCCAAAAAGAAGGACTACTCTTCGCTGAAATACTGGAAGAGCCATATCTTCCGTCGCGATTACCTCATCCAGCAGGAAGGTCAGTATAAGGGAGCTCCGCTGCGTACCACAGCAGGCGGACGCTGGCTCAATGGCTACAGCGACCACTTGCCTGTAGTGTTGTATCTCGTGAAGGAGAAGAAGTAACTTTTTAAAGGTAAAAAGGTAAAAAAGTAAAAAGGTAAAAAAGTAAAAAATGATAGAAAATCATCCTTTTGAGCCGTGGCTGCCATCGAATGCCCATCTGCTGATGCTCGGCACTTTCCCGCCTTCGCCCAAGCGCTGGTGCATTCCTTGGTATTATCCTAACTATCAGAACGATATGTGGCGCATCTTCGGGCTTATCTTCTTCGGAGATAAACTTCATTTTGTCGATGCAGAGAACAAACGCTATCGTGAGGCAGAACTGAAGAGTTTTCTGCAGGAGAAAGGTGTGGCTATCTACGACACGGCTCAGAAGGTGATACGTACCAAGAATACGGCTTCAGACAAAGACCTACAGGTGGTGGAGCCCTCCGACCTTGATGGTATGCTCAGAGCATTGCCCCAATGCAGGGCTGTGCTTACTGCAGGACAGTTGGCCACCCGCATCTTCTCCGAGCATTACGGCATTACAGCCACTCCGCCTATGGGAGGCTATGTGGAGTTCGTTTTCGATGGACGTATTCTCAGACTCTATCGCATGCCGAGCAGCAGCAGGGCTTATCCCTTAGCCGTGGAAAAGAAGGCTGAATATTATCGTAAAATGTTCGAAGATGTGCTCTAAGTGTATGTGCTACCAAAGAGTAGCTCTTTTAACTTCTATAACTTCAGAACCTGATAAAGTTCAATAAAAATTAAAACTATGGATAAAGACAAAATAACCATTATCGGTATAGCCGGAGGAACCGGCTCGGGCAAGACCACGGTAGTGAGAAAAATTGTTGAGGCTTTGCCTCCTCACTTTGTGGCTGTAGTGCCTCTCGACTCTTACTATAACGACACAACGGGCATGACAGACGAAGAGCGTCATGCCATCAACTTCGACCATCCTGATGCTTTCGACTGGAAGTTGTTGCACAAGCAACTCAACGATTTGCGTAACGGAAAGGCTATCGAGCAGCCTACCTACAGTTACCTCAAGTGTAACCGTGAGGCAGAGACGATACATGTAGAGCCCAAGCCTGTCATTATCATAGAGGGTATTATGACGCTGCTCAACAAGAAGTTACGCGATTTGATGGATTTAAAGGTTTTTGTGGATGCCGATCCCGACGAGCGGCTGATCAGAAACATTCAGCGCGATACTATCGACCGCGGACGTACGGTCTCTATGGTGGTAGACCGCTATCTGAAAGTGCTCAAGCCCATGCACGAGCAGTTTATTGAACCTACCAAGCGCTATGCCGACATTATTATTCCTGAGGGAGGCGAGAATGTGAAGGGTATCAATATTCTTTGCCGCTATGTGGAAGGTTTGGTGAAAGAAATTGAAGCTTAGTAATTTGTCTGTATTTTTATGCTGTATATTCATACGGTAATAGCCCAAAAAACGTTTCCCAGTTAGGTTTTTTAATCCGCCTAACTGGGAAAATATTTTTTCCTAACTATGAATTTTTTTTTCATAGTTAACTAAGCTATGGCTGTGAATATTTATGCAAAAGTATTCTTGCTGTCTTATTCTTGTTTTACAGCAAGAAATATAACGTGCAGCTAATAATAAACTCCGCTTTAGCAACTGCGAAAGTGGAGTTTACCAAATTATTTCGAGCTGTACGATTGAAACACCCTAAAAGGAAAAAACTCTTAGAA
>ULOY01035635.1_pt1 | contig 11514 bp, 13 predicted proteins | sample 1952991 | NCBI WGS metagenome assembly ULOY01 (sample SAMEA4835615, study PRJEB28245) | human gut metagenome | biome: gut microbiome; material: fecal sample | place: Denmark | collected 2008 | reverse complement strand
GTTCTTGGATCTTAGCTTCAGCCCTGGCTTTTTCTTCGGAAGCGTGGGCTATTAACTCGGGAGATGGAAGAACTACTTGTTTTTGTGCAGTTATAAACTCGGCCATCAGTTTGCAGAGTATTTCCACTTGTGAGTGTTCTTTTTCTGTCTTTTCAGGAACTGATAGGCATGGGGTTGCTTCTTTATCGTATATATCAAAGTCGTTCTTTGATATAAACTCCCAAGCGGTTTCTACCCAGTCTCCTACTTGTTTACCGTTTTTAATGCAGTATCCTTTTATCTCTTCGAGAGTGCTTTTGGGTACTTTTATTGTTGTCTTTGGAATACTCTCCATATTGCTGATATTGATAGTTGTATATGCAAAAGTAACCAAAATATCTTAGACTGTATACGGAAAATACGAAAAAGATACTTGGCTTTATAAGGTGATGTTCCCCTCTTTTCAAAGTTTTTCCTATATTTGCAGAATCAATGCCGGATCTCATTCCGGTTTTTGTTGGCTTAAAAGTGGAAAAAAAAATATATTGATAATATATGCCCCCCGAGAGTGCCCGAGCGGTAGCGAGGGCAGACCTGTGGGGAAAATTGCCGGATCTCATTCCGGTTTTTGTTGGCTTAAAAGGGGAAAAAAAAATATATTGATAATATATGCCCCCCGAGAGTGCCCGAGCGGTAGCGAGGGCCAGACCTGTGGGGGAAATTGGTTTAGGTATGGAAGAAGAGAAAATGGTCGTTGTGAGTGATGCGGATCCGGTCAAGAGACGGGATGTGGTCGTTGTTCCGGTGGAAGAGATTGAGAAGGAGTTTGAAGCCAAGAGCCTGGCCTTGTCGGATGAGTTTTTCGAGGTAGGGTTGCAGGAGTTCCTGGGGGAGGTGTTCGAGAGGGAGGATGCCCGGACTGGAGAGATGGGGGTGCAGCCTTTCGAGGAGGTTCAGTCAGCGGAGTACCAGAACTGGAGGAAGCAGAAGCAGCAGTTGGCGGTCAAGCGCAGTCAGGGTGTGCCGGAGGAGCAGCTGGTCATGGACTACAGAGGCTACGGCTGCTGGAGGTACAACCCCATCGTGTTTTACCAGGAGGTCGTGGATGGCCAGAAGAAGAACCGTCACCGCATCATACTGAAGGATGACGATGCCAGTTTGCTATTCATCAGTGGCCGCAAGTTTGCGATTATGTCACCCATCACGTATGTTGGGCGTAACAACACACAGGAGAATGCCCGGTATCTGTATGCGATGGCCTTTGACCTTGATGGAGTTTCGCTTCGGAAGCATCACAAGATGTTCGACCTTGTGAAAAGGGGGATGATGCCCATGCCCAACCTCATTGTCAACAGCGGTCATGGCTACCACCTGTATTACCTGCTGGAGGATCCTGTTCCCTTGCATCCGGTGATTGTCCCCTTGCTGAACAGGCTCAAGTATGGAATGACCAACATTCTCTGGAACATGGGTACGTCAGAGCTGGAAGACCGACAGTACCAGTCGATCCTGCAAAGCTTCCGTTTGCCGGGTACACTGACCAAGTTCGGGAAGCGTATCCGGGCTTTTGTCTGCCCAGGAGTGGACAGATATACCTTGGAAGACTTGAACAAATACCTATACACGTACAAATTAAGCCCCGAGGAGCTTTCTTCTTGCACGGGCAAGGCAAAGTATAACCCGAAGGGTGTTACGCTCTCAGAGGCCGAAAGAATGTGGCCTGAGTGGTATTTCAGTCGTGTAGTCCAGAAGAAACGTGTCGGAAGGAAGTGGCACGTCAACCGGGCGGTCTATGACTGGTGGCATAACACGCTTTTAAGTGCTGGTGACGAAATCAAGGTGCATCACCGTTACTGGTGTATTCTGACACTCGTAATCTATGCCGTTAAGTGCGACATTCCGCGTGATGAAGTGCTGGCCGATGCACTGGCTCTGGTGCCCAAGATGGACTCGTACACGGATACTGAAGACAACCGTTTTACGGAGGATGATGTGCATGATGCCATGCTTGCCTATGACGAGAACTACAACAAGTGGCCGATCAAGACCATTGAAGATACTACACTGTTCCGGATCGAGCGAAACAGAAGGAATGGGCGACCTCAGGAAGAACACTTGATGATAGCTAGAGCCACAAGAGATATTGTGTCAAAACAGCGAGGAAAACGCTGTTGGAGAGATGGAAATGGAAGGCCTTATGCAATACCCGATAATTCAAAAGAATGTGCTCTTGTGGCTTCTTGGAGAAAGGAGAATCCAAACAACAACAATAAGTCCCAGTGCGCTAAAGAAACAGGGTTATCACGGCCAACCGTCCGCAAATGGTGGGATCCGGATAAGGTGGTTGTGTCAGCTGCTTCGAAACCGCAAGCCAAGAAAGCCGAAGGACCAGAGAACAAGCCTGTATTAGTAGATGTGATTAGACTCTTCGCCCCTAAATCCACATACACTATACCCGGTTATACTCATGAAGAGGTAGTCGAAATAATGACAACTGGCCGATGGCAAGAACTCGGGTGGGAGGTCATTCTTTCGTGATGTGTCTTGATCTGTTTGTTATTTGAAATTGTAACACTATCAAACAATAAACAGCAGGGAACAGAAAACAAATTCCGGACATGTGTCCTCCATCCGTTTTCTGAAGTATAGAAGATTAAAACAGCCTAAAAAAGTGCCCTTTTGTTTGGCTGTTTTGAAGGGTAATCACTACCTTTGGGCAGTAGCGATTGCCCTTCCGGCTATCCTGTGTGCTAACCATTTCTGGCTAACTAAGCAAGTGGTGTTTTTGTAATACAAAAACTCACTTGCCCCGCTCACTATGTTCGCAGGGATGCCTCGCTTCGCTCGTTAAGAAGACTTGCCTATGAGACCCAAGAAAACCGAGTCGCAACGACTTACCAAGACCGTCCTGTTCCGGTTGACGGAACTGGAGGAAGCCCAGCTGAAGCGCACTGCAGCACAGTGCGGAATGTCGGTGTCCGACTACTGCCGGGCTGCCATTTTCGGGACGACCCCGAAGCAGCGTCTGACCCCGGAGCAGCAGAAGCTGCTTGAAGAAGTCCGTGAAATCCGCTGGAACATGTCACGGATCACCAACCATTGGCGCAGCAGAGACTGGCCGGATGTCCGGCTGGAGCTTGACCGGATAATAGAGAAACTGAAACCATTGCTAAACCTTTGAATTATGATAGCAAACTGTAAGCAGGCTCGCCATGGCGAGGAGATAGGAGACTATAACGAAGAGAAAAAGGTGAATGGGGTGTATGTGGCCACAGAGATTTTCCGGAACAACGTCTTTGGCATTGATGCGAAAGAGTGTGTAAAGGAAATGAGGGAAGCTCAGGAACAGTCCGGCCATAAGCTGAAGAACGGCTTCTTCCGCATCGAAATCACTCCGAGCAAGGAGGAACAGGCCACGGAGTGGACGGAGGAACAGTGGCAAAGCGTGATTACAGACTATTGCCAGCGCATGGGTATCAGCAATTCACAGGCCATCTGGTTCCATCATAGTAGGACGGACAACGATGAGCAGCTTCCGCACGTTCACGGACTGGTGAACCGGATAGACCGGAACGGTAATGTGCTTTCGGATAAATACTGCCAGAAGCGTTCCATTGATGTTATTACGAAAATGACGGCCGAGCGTGGATTTACCACGGCTGAAGAAATTTCCAAGAAGGAGCGTGAGACCATCAAGGAGAAGGCTCATCAGGCTTTGCGCCAGATGAAACGGTATGACTTTACTTCCTATGTCATAGCCTGTGCCGATTTCGGGATTACTGTAAGGCCGAATATCAGCCCAAACGGTAAGCGCAGCGGTTACTATCTTTCTTTGGAAGGCAGCAGCCGGGAGTACAAGGCTTCCACCATCGACCGGGCATTGACTGACAGCCGGATTGTGAAAACCCATTATAACGAACATAGACTATATGAACAAGAACGAAGAAAACAGCTGGAACGTCAGAAAGAACAAGAGCGACAGCAGTATCAGAAACAGCAGCAAGAGCGAAATCCCGGCAGAGGGTTCCACCTCTGAAAGGGGAAAGAAAATCAACGAGTATCGCCCAGTCCGGCAATCTGTTCCGAAAGTAAAGATGGGTGCATACGATGTGTTGGGTGTTGTTCATGAACGTCTGGAAAAGGTTGCTACGAAGTCCGAGGAGATGGCGGATCGTGTCGATAGGGCATCTTCCCGGTTTGTCAGAGCTTCGCAGGATCTCCCGAACGAGATTGCAAGCAAGATGGATGCAGCCTTGCAGAAAGAGGTTCAGTTTATGCAGCAGTCCACAAAGAAGACGCTGGACGAATTTAAAGTGTGGTGCAACAAGTGGATGCTTTGGTTCTTTGGTGCTGTTGGTTGTGCCGTTCTGTTGCTAATAATATCTGTGTTTATGGGTGCCAAGGTGTGCCAGGCTAATGAAAGGTGTGACCGCTTGATACAGGAACGTGACTCTATACAGTACCGTGAGAATGTGTTTAAAAGGTTTGCTGCTGAACATCCGGAGGATTTCAACAGATGGCTGGATAAACAGAAATAATATGATAAACAAGAGGGAAATAAATAGCATTGTCTTCCCTCTTGTTCTACCAGAGCTTGCTCCCCAGAGGAACTCTTTAGAGTGGTAGCCTAATCGTGGTTTTGCAAAAACCGCTAATTAGGCTTAGCGGTTTAGAAACCTCCCCCTGCGCGTAGCCGTCTAACGTCATGGATGGGGAGAAAAATCTTTTGATTAGATATTGTTACAAAATCAAATAGTTTATATTCTTTAACTCGTTTGATTTTGTTACATTATCAAAAGTAAGTATATTTGTATATGGATTTGAATGTGTAACTAAAATCAAATATCTTATGGAAGAGAACGAAAAATTTGCAACGTACAAGGAATTTGGAAAGATGCTCAGGGAAGTAGCCGACCTGTGCGCTAAGTATGGTGATACACCTCTGTATGATTCCGTGCCAGAACTCAAAGAAAAGGTATTCTTCGTTACCAATCGAGGTGCCTACGATGCGTATATTGAGCCATGGATGAGAGATTTCTCAGAAAATCCCATTGATGTGACGGCAGCCAAGAAATGGGCGAAACAGGTGAATGACAAATCTACCAAATAGGAATTGCCATGGCAGGAGTGAAAGGCAAGAGTGGAGGGAAGCGTCCAGGAGCTGGACGGCCCTGTAAGTCGGAAGGTTGCCCGACTAAGGTGATGAGAGTTCCGAGTTACATGAAGAACAAGATAGAAACTCTTATCCGTGTGAAGTCTGAATGGCTTTCGGAGGATGAAGGTAATAAGCCTGTCGGCTATCTGGATGAAGCGGAAGAGAAGATGCGTAGAGAACTGGTGCAGGATTTGGAGTGCATTATTCTCTATGAGAAGATCCGGCTGGAGAAAGCCAAGCTTCAGTCCAGGAAGCAGGAAGATGACAAAAGGCAGCTGAAACTGTTTTAGAATATAGCAATAAAGGCGGTTCTTCAAGATACCGCCTTTATTGCTGATGTATTATTGCTCTTTTATAATACTGGTGAAGTCTGACCAGTTCTCGACTTTATAGCCTCTTATGTCTCGAACTGATTTTCTGAACCATTCTATCTTCTTCAAAGCTTCAATTGCTCTAAATAGATTGCCTAAATCATCGCTCTGCGTGAGGTAGGTGCTGCCTTGAATCCAATCGAAGCTGTTTTTCTTCATCAGATCCTTGATCTCAAAGTAAGCCCGGTTATACGGCTTTCCGTAGTGCTTTTCAAGGTCTGAAACTGACATATCGAAACTTATAGCAAACATACTTCTTCCGTTTGGGGTTTAAATAAATCTTCCTTGCCGAAGAAGACGTTCTTGTCTTCCGTTTCGGCGGAAATGACAGTGCCGATAAAGGGGTTGTCCTCAACCTCTATGACTGTTCCTGTTATCCAGCCTTCCATCCGGGTCAGGTCTGGAGAAATCAAAACCTTGTCTCCTATTTTCATGATTGGTGTATTTTATTCGACCTTTTTCAAGTCTATTGTTACAATATATTTTTCGTTTGCGCTATTTAGGTGTTGTTTAAGAATCATGCGGTGGTTGTCGAATGAAACAACAGTCCAAGGAGCTTCATCTAATTGCAGAGCCTTATAAAAGGTTATATAGTTACCCTCAACTGAATAAGTGCAATTTTGTGTAAATGGCTCTTCCGAATTGTTCCAACTTATAGAAGCATTCGTTTCGTCTATAAATTGAATACCAACCCCTCGTTCCACCTGTTCCCAAGCTTCACAAAAAGCAGTACCTCTCCATGAACTTTGAAATAAAAGCTTAGAAGAAAAATCATTAGGTTCATCATCAGAGCAACTAATTAAACAAAAATTTGTCAAAATTATGACAAAAAGAAATCTTAAAGATAAATCAGAATAAGTTCTCATTATAACAGTATTAAGTTTTATTAAATATGCACCTTGTATAGAATAATGGATAGGAAGTGTTGATATTCAATATCATATAATCTTATTTTATGTATAAACTCTATTAAATATTATAAAAACACTAACCAGTTTTTATAATCCTATAATTGTATATAAGTTTGCTAAAGTTGCCATTGAAATCTTTTTCTCTGGCAAGTTTGCTCCCCAAGAACTTAATCCATACACCTCTAACAAACTTTCATCACCATCATCCGCAAAGAAAGAAAAACAAATCTTAGTAGCAGGATCATACAAGTATTTTATATTAGTTTCCTCATTATAATATTTATAAAATCCTATCTCATTAAACTTTTCTAAAACGATACATAGTGGAGAACGCATTTGTGGATTAATACGCTTTTTGGCATTATGACTTATTTCTAAGTCAGAGCTAAATTGTTTTGATAATCTTTCTATAATAGCTTGAGCTTTTTGTGTGAAAACATTATCATCTTCATTTTGTTTTAGTTCTTCATCGGAAGAAACGTTACTATTTCCAAAAACAATTAAATCTCCCTGTCTCGTAGTCAATACAGCAGCTACATCATATAAATTTTCTCCTGAATGAGAATTTTTAACCAATACTCTTGCTATCATAATAGATGGAGTATACAGTTTAGTAACTGGGAGTAAAATCTCCTTAGATGTATCATCAAACCTCCGCTGAAAGTTTTTTTCAAGTACAAAATTCGACATTGGAAATAAACTTTCTTCCGTTAAATCAATTACTGTATGATTTTTAGAGTCATTAAGTGATTTTCTCCAAGATGTTAAGTCAATACTTAAATCAGATAATTTTGTAGTCGAATTTATCACACCAGTTTCATCTTGAATACCACCTAAAGTTTTAATATTCACAAAAATGTCATTATGCTTATTATAAACAGAATCATAACTTCCATTTTTCCCATCAAACCCAAAATGGGCAGAAAGAGAATCCTTATCATGTATAAGAGAGGCATTGATACTTTTTTCTAATGATTTAGTTTGTTTCTCAACATTTACAGATGAAGAAGCATTACCCATAAACTGTGCAAAAGCTCTTCCACCAGTATAATATCCTGTAACTATAAAATCACCATATGCGCTAATTACAGAAGAAATTGTAGAATTATATAAGTTATTCACAAAAGACCTCCTTAAAAACTGTCTCCCAAAAAGTTTTCCAGATCCAGCAGAACTTAGCAGCATATATTTTCCATGAGCAAACAGTATATTCATTTCACCATATACTTGTTCTTTTGTATCATTAATATAAGTCCTGAAAGTCTCAACAGTTTTTTTCTTCTTTCCTATCGAAAAGAAACCCAAATTCAAAGAAAAGCCACTTGTAACAGTTTTACTTATAGATGAAAAATGAGTATAATCACTAAAATCAGAATAAGCAAAAGAAGACTGGTTATTCCAATTTGGATATTTAACATCTATATACGATTCATCGTATCGCTTAATAGCTTCAATATCAAGTATTGAATGCGTAAAATTATCAAAGTCACTTGGAATATAATTGCCATCAAACAACTTATACCCATAACCCAAAAACTTATCTGATGCTCCTTCCTGTTCTCCATTTCTTAACCTGTTTTCATCAAAAACAAGAGTTTTAGTTACAACTTCTGGGAGAGATGGGTTACGTTTTTGAACAATAACTTTTTCATTTAAGTCTTCTGATTCTAACTTTGAGTCTTGTTGTGTAAGAGAATTAAAATCGTCGGTACAAGAAGTTATGAATGAAGCCGCTAAAAAATATATTACGCTATATGGTTTCATAAGATTTATTATGAGCGGTTATTAATTACGGTATTGGATAAGTTAGGATGCATAACTAATTATCTGTTTCGTTTTTTATATTCTTCCAAAGGTATTATTTCTATATCGTCTGGCTTTGCTTTTACGGTTGTGTGAACAATACCACTCCAAATGCCTTTAAATTTCACTTCTCTTTCTTTTTCTTCGTTCCCATTATGATAGGTCATAGTTATTGTGTAATTTGCTTGCACACTATATTTCTTTAAATAACTGGTAACTGAAACAAAAGAAGGCTCAGGTACTTCTATTGGTATAGTAATTGAGAGAGTCTTAGTAATATTAGATGTTGTAGAACTATAAGAAACCTTAGGCATAAATAACGTTGAATCAGCAGCTTCACCAGTACTGAAATTCCCAGGTGGAACAAATCGTCCAGCTATAACGGTCGGTCGTAAAAATTCTCGATGAGGATTGTCTTGCGGGATTTTTAAAGCCCCTTTTTCTGTATAGCAAGAAGTATCATTAACCTCTTCTTTTGCAAAAATAGTTATATTAGAAGGTCCAGCAACATCTGCTGTTTTTCCATTTGATTCTACTTTAATAGGTTCTAGTTCTTTAACGATAGCTGATTTTGAATCAAATGAAATGTCTTTAACTTTAAAACCATGTTCAAACTCTAATAAAAATTCTTGTTGCGCTTGCTTTTGATATTGCGCATATCCAACTTTGCCATCTTTTTTTAGTTCTATAGAATAATTAAAAACGCTCCAAGGATTGTCAGGGTCTGTCTGCCCTAAATACGTCTGATTTTCAATATTAAAATAGCCTTTATATAATGATGGTATAAGATTCCAACTACCTGAACTTAAGTCTTCTGAATCCCATACAAAAACGAGTTTATTGTCCGGATTGTTAGTGTATTGTCCACATACTAATGGCATATTTTCAGATACAGAATAAATCAGATATGGAATACCGCTTGAAGCAGGCAAAATCTTCAAATAGAATTTTGAGTTATTGTCTGAAGAAGAAATCAATTCCTTTCTTTTTCCTTGGGTCGCAAGGTATAATTTGCCACTAGATCCTCCTCCTCTGGCTTTTAACGAAAATGGAAGTTCTCTGATAGCATGCATGTTTGATGAATAAAACTCATCTTCTTCAAGATTGTATGATAGCGTCTCCGGCTTTTCAAACTCTTCTGTGTTGGAAAACAAACACACAGAGTCTGTAGTAGATGTAGCCCTTGATTGAATTGATTTTTTTGATTCTTCTGAGGTGTCATACAGAAGTTCAGACCCTTTTTCGCAAGAAATAAGGACGGATGCTAAGAATAATAACAATAATAAAGAGGCATTCTTCATGACATGGTTGAATTAAGGGTTAATAATCGCAAATATAAAAACATTTTCTATATGTTTCTCTTCGCAACGCAGAAAATTCCACCAGCCAGATTGATTTTTATCTTCAGTTGTGTTTTAGTAAACCGAACAGAAACTTGCTTATGTGCGTTGTCATTTGACGAAATAAGCATATACAGGTTTATAGTTCTGTATTCACTTTTATTTTCCCTATTGTTTTCTGCTCGTCACGCACCCGGCATAGTTCTCGGTATGCTCTTTCTTTGTAGGATTCCAATTCTTTGATTTTGTTACGTAATCGAATATTCTCTTCTTGTATCCGTTGAATCTCCTTTTCTTGTTCTTGGATCTTAGCTTCAGCCCTGGCTTTTTTTTCGAAAATATGGGCTATCAGTTCAGGAGCAGGGAGTTGGTTCTGCTTTTGTGCCGTTATGAGGTAACAAACAAGGGCGAATCTCTTCAGGAAATCTACCTTGAAGAAGAAAAAAGCCCACCGGAATAGTTAAATATTAGATTTTGAGAATAATGAGCCTATATTTTGTGTAACTTTATGGCGTAACCTTTAAATTGTTAGGCTTATGAAATACTATTTGAGTTGTTTTTATTGCATGGTTATATCTATTTTTATGTTTTCATGCAGTAATGATATGGGTGATATGTCTTCTGAAAAGGGAGATATATCAACGCGTTCCTTAAGAGCTGCGCACTCTTTCCCTGATGTGTCAAGAATAAAGTCGGATCCTGATGTGGTAAGGAAGATGAATGAAGCTTGGGAAGCAATGAAGTCTTATGCTTCAGATGGTCAAAGAAGGGAGTATGGATTTTATATCTATTACAATGAATATTCGGATGATATTTATTGTGGTAGGTTACAGTATGGAGATAGGATAACAGGATGTGCTGGAACTCATGGTACATTAGATTTGGCAATGGATGATCCTATAACTTTTAATAAAACTGTTTGTGCTCATTTCCATTGTCACACAACCTTACAATATTGTCCTCCTGATGTTTCTAGACTAACGGGACCTTCAAGTGGAGATATAAGTTTGGTTAATTCAAGAAAATTACCAGGTATTTTGTATGACTATTCGGCTCCTTCTATATATGGTGGAGATAGTAAAAATAATAACTATAAAGTACAAACGTTTGGTAGTTATACAAAACGTCCAGATATATATTATTAAAAATAGGAGGTTTATTATGAAGGTGATATATTTTTTTATATGTGCTATGTTTAGCATGAATGTTATGGCACAACACATGAATTTAGATACTTTAAATGAATCAAATAGGAATGATTATTTGATATCGTTATCTAAAGAAATAGTTAAAACATTTGGCCCCGATTATTATAGAGATATGGCTCCAGTTATTACTGATGGCGTTTTTGAAACTATAGATGAGAGACCTGAAATAAAGAAGAATGTTGGGCGTGAATATTATGAGGTTATATACCCCTATAATAATTCTAAAGAAGTTTTAGATTTTGATTTTTCTGCGAAAGTAAAAGTATGGAAAGATACAGGTGAACCGTTGGAAGTAATTTTTGGCAATGGTTATGGACGTAACTTCTTTTTTATTCCATATGATGAGCTTATAAAAGAAAGGTCAGCGATTGAGCAGATACCTTATGAACAGGCTAAAGTTCAGAAAGCAAAATTTGTTGGTTCTAATTAAGAATTAGATAGTAACGGGTTTCATTATAAATGGAACCCGTTTGTTATTCCTAATACTTTTTGTAGTTTGTTCCAAAGTCCCTTGAAGAAAGTCTTGAAATGTCGTTCATCCTATGATATAAGCATATACCAAACTACAGTTCCGTATTCACTTTTATTTTCCCTATTGTCTTTTGTTCATCACGCACCCGGCAGAGTTCCCGATGTGCTTTTTCTTTGTAGCTTTGAAGATTTTTGATTTCGTTACATAATCTAATATTTTCTTCTTGCATTCTCTGAATTTCTTTTTCTTGTTCTTGGATCTTAGCTTCAGCCCTG
>ULOY01029264.1_pt1 | contig 11582 bp, 9 predicted proteins | sample 1952991 | NCBI WGS metagenome assembly ULOY01 (sample SAMEA4835615, study PRJEB28245) | human gut metagenome | biome: gut microbiome; material: fecal sample | place: Denmark | collected 2008 | reverse complement strand
CGGAGTGCCACGTTACCTGGAAGGAGCGCGCTACTGGGGGCAATGGGCAGGAATGCCATACGAGGTATACAGCAAGAGTCAGGGGGAAAACGATTATAATGATGATATCAATGCACGTTCACTGATGACCAACTACCTAAGTGGAGGTTCGGTGTTCAATCCCACGGAAAAAGGTCTGAAAGTTCCTTTCGAACTGACTTTTGCCATGCATAGTGATGCCGGATTCAAGACTGACGATGCGCTGGTTGGCTCACTGGGTATCTATACAACCAATTTCAACGACGGAAAGGTAAACAGCGGGATTTCACGTTATGCATCACGCGACTTGACAGACATGGTACTGACCGGATTGCAAAAAGATATCAGTTCACGCTTTGGCATACAGTGGGCACGACGCAGCATGTGGAACCGGAACTATAGCGAAACTCGCCTGCCGGCTGTACCTTCGATGATACTCGAAACACTTTCGCATCAGAATTTCGCCGATTTAAAACTGGGCTATGAACCGGAATTTAAATTTACGGTAGCACGTTCTGTTTACAAATCGATATTGAAATACCTCGCAGAAATGCATCATTGCAACTATACAGTTCAGCCGTTGCCAGTCAGCCATTTTGCAGTGACTGAAGGAAAGAAGAAAAATACATTCGAACTGCGCTGGATTCCAACAGAAGACCCGTTGGAACCAACAGCAAAAGCTCAGGGATATGTGGTTTATACGCGTATCGGATATGGTGGATTCGACAACGGAACATACGTAAAAGGGACCAGTTTTACTGTAAAAGCAGAACCTGGGCTGGTTTATAGTTTCAAGGTTACCGCTGTAAATAAGGGAGGTGAAAGTTTCCCTTCAGAAATTTTGTCGGCTTACAAAGCAAAGAGAAGTAAAGGTACAGTACTCATTGTAAATGCATTTCACCGTACAAGTGGACCGGAATCAATGAATAACCTTATGATGCAAGGTTTTGATATTCAGTCCGACCCGGGATTGCCATACATCAGCACGACAGCATTTTGCGGCTACCAGCAGAATTTTAACCGCACAAAAGCCGGTATTGAAACTGAAGATGGTTTAGGTTATAGCGGCAATGAGCTGGAAGGAATGCAGATTGCCGGAAATACATTCGATTATCCGTTTGTGCACGGTAAGGCTATCCAGACAGCCGGACGCTATTCGTTTGTGTCATGCAGCAGCGAAACTGTTGAGAGTGGTTCTACTGATTTAAGTCCGTATTACATGGTAGATATTATTTATGGAGCAGAAAACAGCACTTTGAGCAGCCGTATGCAACAGGCTCTTACCAATTATTGTCGAGGTGGAGGAAAATTGTTTATCAGCGGTTCTTATATCGGTAATAAGCTGGGCGATACAAACTTCACCGCAAATGTTTTGAAATACACATACGGAGGAAGCATGAAACATGTACGCTCGGGAGAGATTTTCGGAACGAATATCAGGTTTCAGATTCCACGTGGTGCCAATGAGCAGACGTATGCTGTCCCTGCCCCCGACTGTATTCTTCCAGCTGAACAAGCTTTCCCTGTATTTTGTTATACAGAAGGAAACCAGTGTGCCGGAGTGGCTTATAAAGGAGCGTACCGTACTTTTGTTTTGGGCTTCCCTTTCGAAAGTATCGTGAATGCTGACCAGCGGACACATGTCATGAAAGCCATGCTGCACTTTTTTGAGGAGAAATAATGCTCTCTATTCATTTAATTTTTTATCTTTGCTCGTGTAAACGTTAAAAATAATCAAGACTATGTACACAATACAAACAAACGTATCTGGCACACGCAGCATGGAGATATCGGAAGAACATCTGAAAACAATTCAAAAATATGCCTTGTTCCAACAACTGATAGACAGCAACGGTATTGTTGATGAATCTGTTCTTGACAAGCTGAAACTGAATGTCCGTTCGCTTATCGCATCCATGACGGAGAATTGTAAAGATTTATTAGATCTTTGCATTGATGTTATTTACCACAATAATATGAAAGCATTCGGACTTCATCAGTTGATTCTGCTTTACATTAAGTGGGAAAACGAACAACAGACAACAGAAGAAGAAACAGAAGAATAATAAGAAAGGGCCTGTTTTAAATTTCATACCGGTTTATTTTTTTAGTTTTCCGTAAAAGAAAGCTGTAAAAATGCCGGAAAAACACATATCCGAAATTTTAAAACAGGCTCTTTCCTTGTTTTCTGACAAGGAATTTAAGAAAAGGGCAATGCCTGTGACTAACTAAAAATATTGAAATTTGAAAGAGTATAAACTAACCGACTGGTTGCCTACAACCAAAAAAGAAGTAGAATTGAGAGGATGGGATGAACTGGATGTTATCCTGTTCAGTGGAGATGCATATGTAGATCATCCTTCGTTTGGTGCTGCCGTCATCGGTCGTATGCTGGAAGCACAAGGACTAAAAGTGGCCATTATTCCCCAGCCTAACTGGCGTGACGATTTGCGCGATTTCAAAAAACTGGGACGACCACGATTGTTTTTCGGTGTTTCTGCCGGATGTATGGATAGTATGGTCAACAAATATACGGCCAACAAACGTCTGCGCAGTGAAGACGCATATACTCCCGACGGACGACATGACATGCGGCCGGAATATCCAAGCATTGTTTATACTCAGATATTGAAAAAACTCTATCCAGACGTACCAGTCATCCTGGGGGGAATCGAGGCTTCCCTGCGCCGGTTGACTCATTATGATTATTGGGAAGACAAAGTTCGTCCTTCTATCCTAACTGAATCAGGAGCCGACTTGTTGATATACGGAATGGGAGAAAAACCCATTACAGATTTATGCAAACGGCTGAAAACAGACGGTGCTATCCCCTACGACTTACCTCAAACGGCTTATTTGTGCCGGAAAGCTAAGTTTGCTTCCAGCGAAAACGATTTGCGCTTGTTTTCACACGAGGAGTGCTTGAAGGATAAAAAGAAACAGGCACAAAACTTCCGCCATATTGAGGAGGAATCGAATAAATATGAAGCTGCACGCATCTATCAGGAAGTTGGAAACGATGTGGTAGTGGTGAATCCTCCATACCCTCCAATGACACAGGGAGAACTTGATATGTCGTTCGATTTGCCTTATACCCGCTTGCCTCATCCTAAGTATAAAGGGAAGCGGATTCCTGCCTTCGACATGATAAAATTCTCGGTCAATATTCATCGGGGATGCTTCGGAGGATGTGCTTTCTGTACGATTTCTGCACATCAGGGAAAATTTATCGTGAGCCGGAGCAAGGAAAGTATTTTAAAGGAAGTTAAGGCTATTACGGAAATGCCTGATTTTAAAGGTTACTTAAGTGATCTGGGAGGACCTTCGGCAAACATGTATGGCATGCACGGACGTGACGAACGTATGTGCCGCCGGTGCAAACGCCCGTCGTGTATCCATCCTAAGGTATGTCCGAACCTGAATACCGATCATCGCCCGCTGCTGGATATTTATCATGCTGTCGATGCGCTCCCTAAGATTAAAAAGAGTTTTATCGGAAGCGGTGTCCGATATGATTTGCTGTTGCACGAGAGCAAGGATCCTGAAGTAAACAAGAGTACAGCGGAATACACTCGGGAGCTGATAGCACGTCATGTAAGTGGACGCTTGAAAGTGGCTCCGGAACATACCAGCGACCGTGTGCTTTATATCATGCGTAAACCGCCGTTTGAACAGTTCTATCGCTTCAAACGTATCTTCGACCGAATAAATAAGGAGTTGAACCTGCGCCAGCAAATCATTCCTTATTTCATCAGCAGTCACCCGGGATGTACTGAAGAAGATATGGCTGAACTTGCCGTTATCACCAAACGGCTGGATTTCCACCTGGAGCAGGTACAGGACTTTACTCCTACTCCTATGACTGTAGCCACGGAGGCATGGTATACAGGCTATCATCCTTATACCCTGGAACCTGTATTCTCTGCCAAAACTCAGAAAGACAAACTGGCACAGCGTATGTTCTTCTTCTGGTACAAGCCAGAAGAACGACGTGCTATCATCAATGAGCTGAAGAAAATAGGAAGAAGTGATCTGATCGACAAGCTATATGGCAGGTAGCAAATACAAAATACCCTAAAAAGGGTATTTGCTTCAAAGCCAGCAGGCGGTATCTTTGCAGCAAACAAAATATCGCCCATGAATATAGCTGCACTTATCTCAGGCGGAGTAGACAGTGCCGTAGCCGTACATTTACTCTGCGAGCAAGGATACAAACCTGACTTATTTTACATTAAGATAGGAATGGACACCGACAACGAACTTAATTGTACGGCAGAAGAGGATATCGAACTGGCTACTGCTACGGCACGCCGTTACGGTCTGCAACTGGAGATTATTGACCTTCAGAAAGAATATTGGGATCAGGTGGTAGCATATACAATAGAAAAGGTTAGAAACGGATTTACTCCCAATCCGGATGTAATGTGCAACAAGCTGATCAAATTCGGTTGTTTTGAGCAAAAGGCTGGATATGCTTACGATAAAATAGCGACAGGACATTACGCGTCAACTTGTAAACTGAATGGAAAAACTTGGCTGGCAACAGCAAAAGATGCAATTAAAGACCAGACTGACTTTCTGGCTCAAATCAATTATCTGCAAGTTTCCAAATTGCTATTTCCGTTAGGCGGTTACATGAAAAAAGAAATACGCCATATTGCAGCTCAGGCAAAACTGCCCAGCGCACAAAGGAAAGACAGTCAGGGAATCTGCTTTCTAGGAAAAATCAATTACAACGACTTTATACGACGCTTCTTAGGAGAACGTCAGGGAAGTATCATAGAACTGGAATCGGGTAAAGAAATAGGCAAACATCGCGGATTCTGGTTTCATACTATCGGCCAACGTAAAGGACTGGGATTGAGTGGAGGTCCGTGGTTCGTTATAGACAAAGATACAGAAAACAATATATTGTATGTATCGCATGGATATGACACAGAACAGCAATACAGCAATGAATTCAAATTAACAGACTTTCATTTCATTACAGACAATCCATGGCTTACGGAAAAAGAACAGCAAGTCTGCTTTAAAGTCCGCCACACAGACGGCTTTCATCAGGGAAATCTCATATTAAAGAATGGCATATGCCACATCAGAAGCTCTGAAAAAATACAAGGTATCGCTCCCGGTCAGTTTGGGGTTATTTACGACAAAGACGCCCATTTATGTATCGGAAGTGGAGAAATACGAAAATAAAGTCTCTCTACATCTGGATAAATCGGGAACAAGCTGCAGTTTTTTTCCTGCATGGCTTGTCTTGATTTTATTATTTTAACTGTTGGAACTGATCTATCAAAGAAGTTATATTTGCAGTAAACAGGCGAGCGGAAATGGCAAGCAAAATTATACCGAAGAATTTCCGGATAATATAAATACCACCTTTCCCTAAAATGCGTTCTATACGGTCGGTCATCTTCAGTACGATATATACCCACACCATATTTAGCAGTAGCGCGATAATAATGTTAATGGAAGCATATTCGGCTCTTAGTGAAAGCAAGGTAGTAAACGAACCGGCTCCGGCAAGCAGAGGGAAAACTAAAGGGACTAGTGTCGCCTCTTTTATAGGTCCTGTATTCTTAAATATCTCTATATCAAGAATCATTTCCAGCGACATTAGAAAAATTACAAACGCTCCGGCAACGGCAAACGAAGCAATATCAACCTGAAATAGCTTCAGCATCATATCACCAGCAAAAAAGAACCCTAACAATAATGCCGCAGCAATTAAAGTAGCCTGAACAGCATTTACCGCACGACCTTTTTGCTTTAAATCTAAAATAATAGGCACAGCACCTATTATGTCAATTACTGCAAACAATACGATAAAAGCACTGATCAGTTCTTGAAAATTTAAAGTTCCCATATTCTCTTCATTACGATTAATATTACGCAAAGTTATGCAAAAATAACCATAATACAAGGGAGCAGGCAAACATTATCAGACGGAAAGAAACGATAAAAAAGGTAAAAGCCGGAAAAACATTCAAAATATTCGCTACTTTTGTACGTTAAAATATAACTTAATAAAGTTAAATGCCGATGCAAAGCACTATGTACGATAAGCTTTTATTGCTACCTCTGTTTCAAGGACTATGCAAGGAAGACTTTACATCCATACTGGAAAAAGTTAGATTGCATTTTCAGAAGTATACAGCCGGAAGTCGCATTGTAAAACAAGGTGATTATTGTAATAATATCATTTTCATTTTACAAGGTGAAATACGCGCTGAGTCTGTAGACCATACTTACCATTACACCATCCACGAAACACTGGAAAGCCCTCAAATCATTGAGCCTTACTCACTGTTTGGCATGTATCCGCAATATACGGCATCGTATTATGCACATACAAATGTAAATGCCATAACCATAGACAAAGCTTATATTCTGTCGGAGCTTAATAAATATGAGATATTTCAGCTCAATTATTTAAACATGTTGAGTAACCGGGCACAAACGGTCTACCGTAAGCTGAAAAGTCCACATGCAAGTGACACACTGGATAAAATAGTGAATTTCATGCAACTCCGGTGCATTACTCCTACTGGGGAGAAAAAACTCCAGATTCGCATGGAAGACCTTGCAGAACAGATTGACGATACAAGAATTAATGTATCGAAAGTGCTGAACGAACTAAAAGACGGAGGAGTTATCCGGTTGAGCCGAAGAATTATCGATATACCCGACATGGAAACATTGAGTAATTACAAAGAGAATAAAAAAACTTTATTTATGGAAAACCCGTTTTTACAACCATATACAACGCCGCACGGAACCGTTCCTTTTGACAAGATAGAGCTTGTACATTACGAGCCTGCTATCCGGGAAGGAATCAGCCAGGAAGATAAAGAGATAAATGATATTATATCGAATCCGGAAAAACCGACATTCAAAAATACAATACTGGCACTGGAACAGTCGGGCAAGTTACTGGATCAGGTAACTACAGTGATGTTTAATCTGATGAGTGCTGAAACCTGCAATGAACTGGATGAAATTGCAGAGAAAATGATGCCTTTACTTTCGGAGCACAGCAACAATATCAGCTTAAATGAAAAACTCTTTGAACGCGTAAAGCAGGTTTACGAAGACAGAAAAAGCCTGAAGCTTACTCCGGAAGAATTGCGACTGCTTGAAAAGACATACGACGGTTTTGTACGAAACGGAGCTAACCTGTCAGAAGAAGATAAAGTAACATTCAGAAAAATAAGTACAGAGTTAAGTTCACTGACTCTGCGTTTCTCACAAAACCATTTGAAAGAAACAAATAGCTACGAGTTGCTTTTAGATTCTGAAGAGCAGTTGAAAGGACTCCCTGAAAGTCTTATAGAAGATGCGGCTCATACAGCAAAAGAAAAAGGGGAAAATGGCTGGATAATTACCCTGCAAGCACCTAGCTATGTTCCTTTCATGAAATATAGTGAGAACCGCGAATTGCGCCGTAAACTGTATATGGCTTACAATACCCAATGTATACATGACAATGAGCAAAACAATGAGGATGTTGTAAAACAATTGGTAAATCTGCGCATGCAGCTAGCACAGCTTCTCGGATTTAAGAATTATGCAGACTACGCACTTCGCAAACGTATGGCAGAAAACAGTGAGCGAGTATATCAGTTACTCGATCAGCTGCTGGAAGCATATACGCCAACCGCCCGAGAAGAAGTGAAAGAAATTGAAGCGCTTGCACAACGTACAGAAGGAAAAGACTTCCAGCTGATGCCGTGGGATTTTTCATATTATGCAGAAAAACTGAAAAATGAGAAATTCAATCTCGACGAGGAAGCACTTCGCCCCTATTTTGAGTTAAGCAGAGTCAAGGAAGGTGTATTCGGACTGGCAACCCGCCTATATGGTATTTCATTTAAAGAGAATAAAGACATCCCGGTATATCATCCGGACGTAAAGGCTTATGAAATATATGATAAAGACGGCAGTTATCTGGCTGTTCTGTATACTGATTTCCATCCGCGTGCGGGAAAGCGCTCTGGAGCATGGATGACAAGCTACAAAGAGCAATGGATAGAAGCAAACGGAACCAACAGTCGTCCTCATGTTTCTGTAACCATGAACTTTACCAAACCGACAGCCAATAAGCCTGCATTGCTCACTTTTTCGGAAGTAAATACATTCCTTCACGAATTCGGACATGCGCTGCATGGTATATTCGCCAACACTCGCTTTAAAAGCATGAGTGGGACAAATGTCTACTGGGACTTCGTAGAACTGCCTTCGCAAATAATGGAAAACTTTGCCATTGAAAAAGATTTTCTTAATACATTTGCACGTCATTATCAGACAAACGAATCTATTCCGGAAGAATTGTTGCAACGGATTATAGATGCTTCAAACTTTAATGTTGCTTACGCTTGTCTGCGACAAATCAGTTTCGGATTACTGGATATGGCTTGGTACACCCGGGATAAGGCGTTCGACGGTGATGTTCGTGAATATGAACGTGAAGCATGGAAACGTACGCAATTATTACCTCTGGTAAAGGAAACATGCATGACCGTACAATTCGGACATATCATGTCGGGAGGATATTCTGCCGGATATTATAGCTATAAATGGGCTGAAGTGCTTGATGCCGATGCTTTCTCTGTTTTCAAGGAGAAAGGAATATTCAATCAGGATGTTGCCCAATCGTTCCGGGACAATATTTTATCAAAAGGAGGAACTGAACACCCGATGACTCTTTACAAACGATTCCGGGGACAAGAACCGACCATTCACGCATTACTAAAACGAAATGGAATAAAATGAAGCTAGATATAAGAAAATATATACGCTGTCTGCTATTTGTACTGCCTTTCTTGTTGGGCAGTTGCAATCAGGAAGATGACATAAATGAAATTTTTGTCAGTGGCCAGTGGCAACTGGTAAATTATTATACAGGCATAGACTGGAATAATTATAATGCCAATGCCAAACCTACATATACCAAGCCTGAAGATTTGAAAGTAATAAACGCTTTCAGCATTATGTTCAACGACGACGGAACGGTTCAGGGCAATATCGAGAATGGTACGTATAGCGGTAAATGGCAGGCCAATGCCAAAGACCGTTCTATCAGAATTACTCAGATAGAATGTACGGTAAGTCTTTCTGGAAAGAACAAAGAATTTATAGATAAACTGAAAAACGTTCAATTTTATCAAGGCGACAATATCATGTTGCGCCTTGCACCCAATGAACGTACCACATGTATGCAATTCAGACATTAATATATTATGGAAAATACGGAAAACAAACAAGAGATTCTTGACAAGCGCTATATGCAAATGGCTACTATCTGGTCGGAAAACTCATACTGTAACCGGCGAAAAGTAGGTGCCTTGATAGTAAAGAACAAAATGATTATTTCTGACGGATACAATGGTACTCCGGCGGGATTTGAAAACGTGTGTGAAGATGAACATGGCATCACTAAGCCTTATGTACTGCATGCAGAAGCCAATGCTATCACAAAAATAGCAAGATCGAACAACAGCAGTGAGGGAGCAACCCTTTATGTCACAGCATCTCCTTGCATAGAATGTGCCAAGCTTATTATCCAAGCTGGAATAAAGCGTGTGGTTTTTGCTGAAAAATATCGGCTGGAAGATGGATTAGAACTCCTAAAACGCGCAAATATAGAACTAGTTTATTTAACTCCTAACGAATAAAAGATATGAGTAGTAACAAGAATCGACTAATGCCTTTCCTACTGGCTATCTGTCTTGTAGCTGGTATCCTGATAGGAACGTTTTATACGAATCACTTTTCTGGCAACAAGCTGGGAATCATCAATACATCTTCTAATAAACTGAATGCCCTGCTGCATATAATCGATGAACAATATGTAGATACTGTAAGTATGTTCAATCTAGTAGAAGAAGCCATGCCGCAAATCCTTGCCGAGCTGGACCCGCATTCATCATATATTCCGGCAAAAGATCTGGAAGCTGTTAATTCGGATCTGAAAGGAAGTTTCAGTGGCATCGGAGTTCAGTTTACGATACAAGATGATACGATTCATATTAACAGTGTAATTCAAGGTGGTCCGTCTGAAAAAGTCGGCCTTCTTGCCGGCGACCGTATCGTAGAGGTAGACGATTCTAGCTTTGTAGGAAAAATAGTGACCAATTCGGAAGCCATGCGCCGTTTGAAAGGCGAAAAAGGAAGCAAAGTCAAATTAGGTATATACCGACCGGGAGAAAAAGAAATTCTTCATTTCACCGTGGTACGTGGAGATATACCTGTGAAAAGTATTGATGCAGCTTACATGATTAATGACAAATTCGGATACGTCAAAGTCAACAAATTCGGTGAGACAACCTATCCGGAGCTGCTGGTTGCATTAGCACAATTGTCTCAGGCAAACTGCAAAGGCATGATTATAGACCTTCGTGGAAACACCGGAGGATATATGGCAGCTGCCATTCAGATGGTAAATGAATTCTTGCCGAACAATAAACTTATTGTATATACGGAAGGAAGAAAGTCGCCACGTGAAAATTATACTTCAAACGGAACAGGAAGCAGCCAGACTATGCCACTTATTGTCTTAATGGACGAAGGATCTGCATCGGCCAGCGAGATTTTTGCCGGAGCAATTCAAGATAATGACCGAGGAACCATTATCGGCCGCCGTTCTTTTGGGAAAGGTCTTGTACAGCAGCCTATCGAATTCAGCGACGGTTCTGCTATCCGATTGACTATCGCACGTTATTATACACCTTCCGGACGTTGTATTCAGAAACCTTATGAAAAAGGGAATGATGCAGAATACGAAATGGACATTATCACCCGTTACGAACATGGAGAATTTTTCTCAGCCGACAGTATCAAGCAGAATATAAAAGAAATTTACCATACAAGCTTAGGACGTACGGTATATGGAGGTGGTGGTATCATGCCGGATATTTTTGTTCCGCAAGATACAACAGGTATGACTTCATATTACAGAATGGCTGCTACACGCGGCTTAATTGTCCGTTATACGCTCGACTATACAGATAAAAACCGTAACAAGCTTAAAGAGTATGATACTCCACAAAAGATGGAAGCTTATTTAAAAACTCAAAATCTGTTAGAGAAGTTCGCTGAATATGCAGAGAAGAAAGGACTAAAACGCCGGAATATTCTGATGTATAAATCGAAACAGCTGTTCGAAGAAAGCTTATATGGAAACATCATTTACAACATGTTAGGCATAGAGGCATACATCACTTATTCAAACTTGACAGATAAGACTGTACAAAAGGCTCTTGAAGTACTGGAAAAAGGAGAATCATTCCCTCAAGCTCCAGAAAAAACTTCAGAAAAATAAACGAAGCGTCTTAATTCAACGAATATTCAAAGAATAAGAGAGTATGTCAAAACTCAAGTTCCATAAAAAGGAATTTAAAATCTGAAACTTGACTACTTTATTTACAATAAAAGAGCCTTATCATTATCCTGAAACTGGGGTTTGATAAGGCTCTAAATATTTAGATTCTATAATAGATAATTAGGGATAGTCATTTAATTCCTTCAAATTGAGTTAACCGGCAGACTTTCCCTTATTTTTC
>ULOY01016546.1_pt1 | contig 11950 bp, 13 predicted proteins | sample 1952991 | NCBI WGS metagenome assembly ULOY01 (sample SAMEA4835615, study PRJEB28245) | human gut metagenome | biome: gut microbiome; material: fecal sample | place: Denmark | collected 2008 | reverse complement strand
GGAAGCCAAACGCAAAATTATCGGCGAAGAATTTATCCGCGTGTTTGAAGAAGAAGCCAAAAAAATCGGCGCAGTCGATTATCTGGCACAGGGCACCATTTACCCGGACGTTGTTGAAAGCGGCCTCGGCGGCGAATCGGCAACCATTAAGAGCCACCACAATGTAGGCGGCCTGCCCGACTTTGTAGATTTTAAAGAAATTGTTGAGCCTCTGCGCGATTTGTTTAAGGACGAAGTGCGCCAGTCCGGCAGAGAACTTGGCCTTCCGGAATATCTGGTAACCCGCCAGCCGTTCCCGGGACCGGGGCTTGCCATCCGTATTATCGGCGAAGTAACGGCAGAAAAAGTTGCCATTGTGCAGGATGCCGATTACATTTACCGCGAAGAAGTGGATAAACTGCCGCTGGCAGAGCGCCCCAGCCAGTATTTTGCGGCGCTGACCAACATGCGCAGCGTAGGCGTTATGGGCGACGAACGTACTTACGATTACGCTATTGCCCTGCGTGCCGTAACCACCACCGACTTTATGACGGCGGAAGTTACCATGCTGCCCCCTGCAACAATTACCACCGCAGCCAACAGAATAGTAAACGAAGTAAAACATATCAACCGCGTGCTGTTTGACTACACAACCAAACCACCCGCAACGATAGAGTTTGAATGATTTCAGAGACCCGAAAAAGCCTGATTTTACTGGGTTTTTGAGGGATTAAGGCCTTTCGTGGCAACGATTTGGCAACATTTTTTCGTTATTCACAAAAAGAGAGCTAACTGATTTTGATTAGTCAGTTAGCTCTCTTTTTCTTTTTTTTATTACTCTGTGCAACAAACAGTCTCTCCCGTGGCCTACAAGTGAGAGGATCAATAGAGATCCTGGGGCGGCACCTTCACATAGGTTTGAGCTTCATCAAACTTCGGGTAATGGTAGCGCCACTTGTCGTAATCCTCTTTGGAGATCTCGCCCGCCTCCAGCATGGCAGCGGCCTGCTGCCAGGAACAGAGCATCTCGTGCAGTCGAGCGGCGTCCTTGTTCTTCCGCACATCAACCTTCAAGCTGACTTCTCCATCTATCTCGCTGATCTTGAGTCCGTAGTTATCCTCCAGGGTAAACAGGGTGTGCATGAGCCCCACATAGGAGTCTATGTCCGGGACGGAGAGGGCATGGGGAGAGACATCCAGTACCTGGGCTAGGGCGGCGGTAAGGTCTGCCTTTGGGGTTCTTGATCCTGTTTCATACTGAGCAAGGCGCACATCGGCAGACTTCTCCGGGAAGCCCAGCGCCATACCAAGATATTTCTGTGTCATTCCTCTCATGAGCCGGAAAAAGTGAATCCGTTCGCCAATCGCCATATCATCCACTCCAATCGTTGGTTGTCTTTAGGAAAAGCGTAGCAGAAATGCTTAGTAAAGTCAAGGGAATCCTAAACAATTTTATTTAATTTATTTTGCGTACTCTGATTGACACAAGCTATTTTGCTTAGTATAATGACAATAGACTAAGCATAATAGCTTAGAATCAATAAATAAAAAAGAACTGCCGTAATCCCTGGTTATACATCCGGGAAAAAAGTGGCGGACGAAAGTGAGGAGGCATTTATGAAACACAATATCCATCCGCAGCAGCCATCAACGAGGAAAGGAAGGTATTTTCAATGCAGGCACAAAACTTTATGCGCGTGGAGGAAGTGGCCCAGGAGCTGGGTATCTCCAAGTCCCACGCCTACAAGGTGATCCACCAGCTCAACGCCGAACTCCGGGACAAGGGCTATCTGACCATCGCCGGGCGGGTCAACCGGAACTTTTTCATGGAGAAGTTTTGCTACGGCAAGACGGGAAAGGAGGGCTAATCATGGCAGTCTACAAGGAAGAAAAGACCAACACCTGGCGGGCGGTCTACCGCTACACCGACTGGAACGGCGAACGCAAGCAGACCCAGAAGCGGGGCTTCAAGACCAAGCGGGAGGCACAGGCATGGGAGCGGGAACAGCTCAATAAGACCAGCGCCGATCTGGACATGACCTTTAAGAGCTTCGTGGACCTCTACACGGCGGATATGAAGACCCGGCTCAAGGAAAACACCTGGGCCACTAAGGACCATATTATCCGTACCAAGCTGTTGCCCTACTTCGGCAGGCTGAAGATGTGCAACATTACTGCCCAGCAGATCATCACCTGGCAAAACGAGATGCTGAATCACAAGGACGAGAACGGTAAACCCTACTCGCCTGTGTACCTCAAGACGGTCCATAACCAACTCAGCGCCATCTTCAACCACGCGGTTCGGTACTACAACCTCCGGGAGAATCCCTGCAAGAAGGCGGGCAGTATGGGCAAAAAGAAAAACCGAGAGATGATGTTCTGGACCAAGGAACAGTACCTGAAATTTGCCGAGGTGATGATGGACAAGCCGCTATCCTTCTATGCCTTTGAGATGCTCTAATGGTGCGGTATCCGAGAGGGGGAGCTGCTGGTCCTGACCCCGGCGGACTTTGATTTTGAGAAGCGCACCGTTACCATCAATAAATCCTATCAGCGGTTGAATGGCCAGGATCTGATTACTACCCCCAAGACGGAAAAGAGCAATCTGGTCATCACCATGCCGCAATTTCTGGCCGAGGAAATCCAGGATTACATCAAGATGCTCTACGGGATCGGGCCGGATGACCGGATGTTCACCGTCACCAAGAGCTATCTCCACCGGGAAATGGACCGGGGAGCCAAAGAAGCCGGTGTGCCACGCATTAGAATCCACGATATTCGTCATAGCGCGGTTTCACTTCTGATCGACATGGGGTTCTCTGCTACGGCCATCGCGGACCGGGTGGGTCATGAGAGTATCGACATCACTTACAACTATGCGCACCTGTTTCCGTCCAAGCAGGCGGAAATGGCAGATAAACTGAACATGGAAAGGGGCAATTAAAATGTCAGCAAAGAATTTGGACAAACACAACCGTTGGAGGAACAAGACCGTGGCTTTTCGGGTCTCCACGGAGGAGGACGCCCAGATCGAGACGGCGGTGAAGCTCACCGGCCTGACCAAGCAGGATTATATCATCCGGCGACTGCTTTGCCGGGATGTGGTAGTCCAGGGCAACCCCAGGGTCTACAAGGCGCTGCGGGATCAGCTGACCGCTGTGCTGGACGAGCTGCGCCGGATCGAGGCTGGGCAGGGCGTGAACGACGAGTTGCTGGACACCATCCAGATGATCGCTACCATTATGAACGGGATGCAGGAGGACTTTGCCTATGACCGATGAGAAAAAGAAAATGACCGCCCATGGTTCATCTGTTGGCGCAGATGATGGGCAGTCAATCTCTCAAAATTCCAAGACCACTATACCAGACCCGGACGAAAAAAGCAATTCCCCGGAAAGAGATTTGGAGGAACTTTACCAGAAGATGCGCCGCATGAGCGACCCGGCTTACCTGCATACTGTGACCCTGGACGAGCTGATGGACAATGTGTTTGAGGGTAAGTCTGCGGTGATCGAGAACCTGCTCTACACGGGAGCGTACATTCTTGCCGGAGCGCCCAAAATCGGCAAGTCCTTCCTGATGGCGCAGATCGCCCACATGTCAGCACCGGGCAAGACCTGTGGGGCTACAAGACCCATCAGGGAACTGTTCTCTACCTGGCGTTGGAGGATGACGAGAGCCGTTTACAGCGCCGGATGTTCCGAATGTTCGGAGTGGAGGGGACAAGCTCCCTCCACTTTGCTACCAACGCTAAGATGATCGGCGGTGGCCTGGATGAGCAGCTGGAAAAGTTCGTCCGGGAACACAGTGACACCAAACTTGTTATTGTGGATACCCTGCAAAAAGTTCGGGAAGCGGTGAGCGACAGCTACAGCTATTCCAGCGACTATGAGGTGATCGGCAAACTGAAACAATTTGCCGACCGATATGGCGTCTGCGTCCTGATTGTCCACCACACCAGAAAGCAACCTGCGGGAGATAGCTTTGAAATGATTTCCGGAACCACGGGCTTGCTGGGCTGTGCGGATGGTGCGCTGCTGATGCAGAAGGAGAAGCGAACAGATAGCAAGGCCACCCTGGAGGTGGTAGGCAGAGACCAGCCGGATCAGCGGCTGTATCTGAGCAAGGATCAGGAGAACCTGATTTGGAGCCTTGACCATGCAGAAAATGAGCTTTGGAAACAGCCTCCAGACCCGATTCTGGAAGCCGTGGCAAAGATCGTATCTGCTGACAACCGGGAATGGGAAGGCAGTCCCACCGAGCTGACCCAAGCGATTCAAACGGATATGGCGGTGAACCGGCTTACCAAGCATCTGAATGTGAATGCCAGCCGCCTGCTGGAAGAACATCAGGTGAAGTACGAGAACAAAACCAAGCACGCCGGACGGCGTATCCGGCTGACCTACATGGTGGTGGAAGCACCCGCGTTTGAAGTAATCGAGTAAAGCGCGACGCTCGCAACGGTCGCGACGGTGTTTTGAGGGGTACTCCCAGCAGCGTCGCCACCGTCGCGGAAAGGAACAACTGGGGTGGTATTTTACCACCTCATCTTCCGGGAGGGAGCCCCATTTTAGGGTGCCCCAAAAGTACCAGAGGATGTCGCGATTCACGACACCCTATGCCTCGAAACAGGGCACCGGGTACAGGGTCAAAAAGCGTTCGGAGAACGCGCAGCCACAGAATGAAATTCTGTGTTCAGAAGGGGCTTGGGGGCGCTGCCCTCAACAAGCAGATGGCAGGAAATGTGAGTGTGTATTAACACACGCATTGCTTGCCGGACTTGTGTGTGGCTATCCACACGCATTGCTTGCAAGTATCTAAAACAACCGAAACGGCCCTTGTGCCGCTGCGGAAAACTAATTGAAATTTAAGTATCGGGAGGTAACGAATATGAGTAAGATTTTGTCCTGTGAGTTTAATCTGGACACCGCCTGCGTGGAGCTGTGCATGGAAGATGGAACTCTGATCTCCATCGACTGTACCGCCGTGGAGAACGAGGTAGCAAATAGTATGTACCAGCGGTCAGAACTAGACCGGCTGATCTACAACGATCCGCTGGCCTATGCCGAACTGATTTTGAATGGGGAGTTAGTGGGATATTTGAAAAGCGTAGCTACGAACACAGTTTTTGATAATTAAGCTGCCCGTTGAAGAATTTTAATGCGTAACACCAGGTTCGTTTATTGACAGTTCTAAACCATTATGGTAAGATTTTTTTACCATAATGGTTTGGAAGGGCGATGTTATGTCTGACTTTTTTCTTAATGACAAATATAGAGTCCTCAAATGTATGGCCGCGCGACAGATTTCTGTAAATGGCGAGATGATTGTAAAGCTCTCACAGCAGGAAATTGCAGATATTCTTAATTTTACTAAGCCAAAAGTCAATGCAATCATTAAAGAATTAAAGAACGCGGGCTATATAGTACAGTATAGCGCAAGAGGAAAGTACTCTTTAACATCAAAGGCGAAAGACGAGCTAAATACAATGAGTGAAATGGGGGCACAAGCATGAATATGAACACGACGCCTTTAGAGGCAGAAACCAGAGTACTCATTGATCGAAGCCTCGAAAATCTCGGGTGGAAGTTAAAGGGAAAAGATAAGAATGTATTTTTTGAACAGCCCAAGACAGAGTTGGAGCGTAAGAAGCTGGGCGGCAAGCGTCCGGATTACGTTTTGTACTCTAAAGAAAGCGAAAAACCACTCATTGTAATCGAAGCGAAAAAGAAAGGCTCACGCATAGATGAAGCTCTGGAACAGGGAATCGGTTATGCGCGGGCAATTGATGCGCCATTAGTTTTTGCAACAGATGGTGTATTTTGCAAAGCTTTCCATACTGGGGCAAATCGTCCTCCCATTTTAAACGGCGAGGAGGTTGACGAATTTATTCGCGAGGCACTGGCGCTACGCTATTTGACATCTTATGAAGTTAATACTGTTAGTCCCAAAGTTCAGTATGACCGCAAGGAACTCATCCGTATCTTTGATGAAGCGAACAATATGCTGCGTGGTGAGGGCTTACGTGCTGGTATTGAACGCTTCGGAGAATTTGCAAACATTCTTTTTCTGAAACTTATCAGCGAAAGCGAACAAGCAAAAAAAGAGCGCGGTGAACCGACAAAATTTGATATGGCGTGCAGTTGGGATGCCATTAAAGGCATTCCGGCATCTACCCGCATTGAATATATCAATAAAACTGTTTATGATAAGCTGAATGCCTTATATGAAACGGATATATTTACACCGTTGCAAATTAAAGATACCGGAATTCTCAAGGATATTATGGATAAGCTTGATCCTCTTATGCTTACCGATGTTGACAGTGATGTTAAAGGTGATGCTTTTGAATATTTTTTGAAAGCTTCTACTTCTACAAAAAACGATTTAGGTGAATATTTTACTCCACGCCACATTGTAAAAACTATGGTGCGGCTGGTAAATCCACAGATTGGTGAAAAAATTTATGATCCCTTTTGCGGAACAGGTGGCTTTTTGATCGAGTCATTTCGCTATATTTATAATAATATGGCCAGAACTGATGCCAACTTGGCGTTGTTACGTGAAAATACAGTGTATGGTAACGAGATAACAAATACAGCACGCATTACCAAGATGAATATGATCCTTGCAGGTGACGGACATAGCAATATTGAGATGAAAGATAGCCTTGCAAATCCTGTTGATGGTACGGAGACCTACATGGATGAAAGCGGGAAAATACACCATAGAGGATTTGATATTGTCCTTGCTAACATGCCATATTCTCAAAAAACGAAGTATGGGAACCTCTATGATTTGCCGAGTAAAAATGGTGACAGCATTTGCGTGCAGCATTGTATGAAAGCAATCAATAGCGCTGCGCCTAATGGACGCATGGCTTTGGTGGTTCCTGAAGGATTTTTGTTCCGTAAAGATTTGACAAAAACGCGAGAATATCTGCTGGATCACTGCCAGTTGCAAAGTATTATTTCACTGCCACAAGGTGTCTTTCTTCCCTACACCGGGGTAAAAACAGATATTATCTATGCAACAAAAGTAAATCAAAAAGTTAAATCTTCAGAGAAGAAAAAGACTTTTTGGTATTTTGATGTCAAAAGCGATGGATACACGCTTGACAATCATCGGCGCAAACTTGATTTCCCAAGTGACCTAAGTAAATATGAGGAATATCGCAAGCTTGATGAAGATCAAGCAACTGATATGCTGAGAGTGGGATTTGAAATAATTCCTCTTAATAAAGTGCGTCAAAACGCAAATATCCTTGTGGGAAGCAGATATCGCGTCAGCGTAAAACGTACAAATTATGAAACAGTTCAGTTTTCAGATGTTGCTACCTTGATACGAGGGGTCAACTATAAAAAGCAGCAGCAGACAACCTTCCGAACAACTAATATTATTTTGCCTGCGGATAATATAACTTTGGAAGGGGAGTTCAAAGTACAAAAAGAAATCTACGTTGACGATACGGTTGCCCTTTCAGAAGAAAAGCGTCTGCAAAAAAATGATATTTTTATATGTATGTCCAGCGGCAGTAAAGATCATATTGGCAAAGTAGCGTTTATTGATCAAGACACAAAGTATTATGCCGGAGGATTCATGGGAATTATTAGGGTTAATGCACAGAAGTGTTTACCCAAGTACCTCTATTACTATTTGAATTACTCTGAGAAGTTTAGAGAAGAAATCAAACTTCTAACGCAGGGGGCCAATATTAATAACATTAGTAGCACAATTAATTCGATTGTGATACCACTGCCATCTTTGGAGAAGCAAACTCAAATTGTTTCTGAATTATCAAGCTATCAAAATATTATTCTTAGTGCTCAACAAATCATCAAAAGCTATTCTCCAATAGTGCCAATAGATGCTGAATGGCCCTCTGTAAAACTTGGAGATCTTTTTGCAATTGCAGCAGATTTGGTGGATCCCCAGTCTAAAAGCGGATGTGTCAATTATATTGGATTGGAAAACATTGAAGCAAACTCTGGTAAAATAGTGGGGCAAATCGAAAGTGAATATCAAAACATAAAAAGCGCAAAGCGAGTGTTTTCTAAAGGTGACATTTTATTTGGGAAACTGCGCCCGGCATTAAATAAAGTAGCTTATGCAGAGTTTGATGGAATATGTTCTACAGATATTATAGTACTTCGAGCCAAATCCCAAGACGTAATTCCTGAATTTTATAGTATTCTATTAAGAAACCTTGACTTCAACAAGATGGTATTAAATGGATGTAGCGGAGGGCAATTACCACGAGTGGATGTTAAATACTTATTGGATTTACCAATTCAACAAGTATCCAAAGAAGTGCAGAACCGGTTGTTGGAGCAGGTTAAAAGCGAGCAAAAAATGATTCGACCAACAGCAGAGATCATTAATGCATTTTCGCAAAAGCTAAAGAGCAAGACGGCAGAAATGTGGGGTGAATAATATGACGGATGTCGTTGATTTCACTGAAGTACCGCATTTACAAGAAATGCTGAGCTATTTGCCTATAGATCCAGAGGATGAGGAGGATATTGTCAACTATGTTCAAAACATTACAAGCCTTATTGCCGTAAACTACAAATATGGGCAATACCAATTTGCATATTTTGGCGTCCATCTGCTATATATGACGTACATATACTGTACCGCCTGGAAAATTGGACAAATTGAACCTGAACGGTATAAAGACGCTATTGTATTTGCGCGTTCATATAATGGCAGAGAACAAGACTTCAAAATAGAGGACGCTGATTCTATATTTGTATATAGCCTGATGCCTGAAAAAGATATTGCTAAACTATTCAAAATTATTGATCTTGATAATTCACAGATTTCAATGGTTGGCGATCTGGTAGACACAAGAAATGATATGGCACATGCCTCTGGCAAGTTTGAAATTTTGAATGAAGAAAGTTATGATGCAAAAGTTAGCAACATTATTTCGTCCATGGATTTTATCCACAGATGTATGGTTCGACTTATACGGAAATGGTATGGGCAGGTTCTGATAAGCTTCTGCAAAGGTGAATACGAGGGATATGACAATCCAAAAGACTTCATCATTGAACAAATGATTCAAACCTTTAAGCTTTCAACCAACGAGCTTCTTATTTGTAACGAAATGAGTGTTAGCAGCTTGGTCACTACACACCGAGGCTATGAGGCAAAGCTAAAAGCATTCAAAAGAGCGGTAACAACCTATTGTCAGGAGCTGGGATATGTTTAATGTGTAGATGGGTGGGCATGCAATTCACCTTGTTAAAAGTCTATGTTTGGCAACACCATGGCAACAAAAAATCAGATAGCCTCTACTATCTGAATAATGGAAATAATGCCAATACCCTGAGCTAAATTCCATAAGCAAATCTGTTTAGAAAACTTCTGGCAGGAGCGAGTTTGAATAAAAGGATATGTATTATAATCCCCAATAGGTTTACCTATTGGGGATTTTGACCATAAAAATTTAGTTATTACATAGGTTAGGATAAAATGACGGGAAAAATAAAAGATTTAAATTTTTTCTTAAAACAAATACAAGATGACATTGATAATATTAAAGAAGAATATTCATATTTAAATGAGAATATTTTAAAGGATGAATATGCGTTTAATTATTGGATTTTAAGTAGGATATTTAATATTGATGAAGAACTTATTGAAACTAGTATTACTGAATATAATGACAAAGGAATAGATTGCTTTGTTCATTTTGAAGAAAATAAAGAATTGTATATTATACAAAATAAATATTATAAAAATAGTAGTGTAACGCGAAGTCAAGTATCTGATTTTTTACAGTCCCCAATCAGTGCATTAAAAAACAATAAATATAAAAAAAGTCAAGAGCTACAAAAAATTTTTAATATTGTAAAAAAAGACCAAGATTATAAAATATATTTTTATTTTTTTTGCTAGCACTGATAATGTAAGTAAAGATATAGAAGATTTAATAAAAGTGTTTAATGAAAATGAACATGGATTGAAATGCTTTGTTAATGCTGAATTTTTTGGATTGTCAAAATTGTATGATTTATATTATGGGAAAAATTACAGCAAATCCATTAAATTTACTTATGATTTGGGTACACCAAATAAAGGAACTTATTTGTCTTTAAGAGATGATTATGGAATAGATACAGTTTATGAAGCATATTATATAGCTACTCCCGTTTATGAAATATATAAAATGTTATTAGATGCGGAAAAGAAAGAATATGCTATATTTGATAAAAATATTAGAGAATATTTAGGGAATAATACTGTAAATAATGGAATTGTTGAAACTCTAAAATCAAAGGAGGAAAGAAAAAATTTTATTTATTATAATAATGGTATAACCGTAATTTGTGAGGATATTTTAACATCAAAAGCTAATGTTGGCGGAGGAAATAAACTTAGACGATTACCTTTAGTTAATCCGCAAATTGTTAATGGTTGCCAAACAGTTAGTTCAATTAAAAAGGTTTTAGAGAATGTAAGAGGAAATATAGAAGATGAATATAAAAATGTGTATGTTATGCTTAAAGCTTTAATTATTGAAGATCCTGAAAATAAGGAAAATCACGACTTTTATAGTAATGTAGTTAAATACACTAACAAACAAAATGCTGTATCTACTAAAGCGTTTTCAGCTAATTTTGATATGTTTTATAGATTACAAGAAGAATTTTTGAAAAGAGGTTTTATTTTACTTGTTAAACCAAGTGATTCTAATAAATATAAAAATAAATTTAATGATGTTCAGAAAGGTGAACTTTTGAAAAAAGCACAAAAAACTTTAAGTAATATAGATTTTAAATTGGGAAAATACCAAGATGTTTGTATACAGTTAGAAAAGTTATTACAAGTTTTTATAGCTTTTATCAAAAGTGGATATGTTGCATTTACCAAAAAGAATTTAGTTTTAGCACAGGGTAAAGAATTATTTGAAGATTATACGTCTCAAATTAATTCTTACTTGACGGTAGATAATATGATAAAATTATATTATTTATATAAAAAGGCAGAAACAGAACAGAAAAATAGTGAAGATAAAAGGACGCCTATACCTTATTATTTAATAGGATTTTTTGGAAGTTTTATAAAAGAAAAAAATAATAACAATATACAAGATTATTTAGATTATACTTTTTCAAATAAAGAAATTTTTACTGAAATTTATGATTATTTCGTTAGAGCATGTAAAATATATAGAAAAAAATATGAAAAGGAACATCAAAATGAAGGCGGAGGGGACTATAACTTTATGATAAAACGACCAATAGATGAAAATTGTTTTAAAGAAACAATAGAATCGCTTGAAGATGCGAAAGATTGGATATATGTAAATGAATTAAAATCAAAAATTTAAATTTAGGAGGTCACACCCATGATTGTTACAACTACACAAACTGTTGAAGGCAGGCAGATTGCCGAATATAAGGGCATTGTTTTTGGCGAAGTGGTATCCGGCGTAAATTTTGTTAAGGATTTGTTTTCCGGCATTACGGATATTTTTGGCGGGCGCAGCAGCACTTACGAAAATGAATTGCAGGAAGCGCGCGAAAAAGCTATTGATGAAATGTGCAAGCGTGCCGAAAGATTAGGCGCTAATGCCGTTGTCGGTGTCGATGTTGACTACGAAGTATTAGGCAAAGAAAACGGCATGCTGATGGTAAGCGTCAGCGGCACTGCTGTTAAATTAAAATAATATTTACAGTATGGGCAGCTTTAAGGCTGCTCTTTTTTTATGTGGTTTTGCAATTTTTATACCGCAATTAAATTGATTTAGAACATTAAAAATTATACGGTTTTATATTTCCTAACCTTTCTCAAATATTTTACAAAACAACTGTTAAAGTGTATTTATTGTAACATTATTTCATATTGACTTAAAAACAAATAATAATTATAATTGATTACATAAGATTTATCGCAAAAACAGTGATCTCTTAAAATAAGATAGAAGGTTAGGTACTAAAAAATGAAAAATTTACAGAAA
>ULOY01012443.1_pt1 | contig 12146 bp, 7 predicted proteins | sample 1952991 | NCBI WGS metagenome assembly ULOY01 (sample SAMEA4835615, study PRJEB28245) | human gut metagenome | biome: gut microbiome; material: fecal sample | place: Denmark | collected 2008 | reverse complement strand
TGCCCTTTCAGGGCGTGCTGCTTATAGGAACTTTGGGCCTTCAGCTTTTAAAAGTGACCCTTGCAAGCCTGCAAGAGCCCCAAAAGTACAAAAAGTAGAAATATTTTCTGATCAATGCCCACTTGGAAAAGTCAATTTTATGAAAACCTGCTGTTGATTACCAATAAGTTACAAAGATTAAAGATATGATTTGATATTTTTTCAAGTGGACCTGGTAACTGAAGTGACATTCCGTAAGTAAAAGTATGGAAAAATGGGATGGCTGTAAGTTGCAGTCGTGATAAAGTGTAAAATGATGTATTTTTACTATCTTTTTATACAAAACTGTCAGAAATGCTTGCGTATATCAATTAATTTATTTACTTTTGCACCCGAGAGAAAAAGTTTGTGTCGTACAGACACTCATGAGGGCGTATCAACACTTATCAGATTGTTTCGGCACTTATTTACGGATAGCATTATAATATACTATTATTTGTTTTATATTTATTTTTTACAACATTTTCAAGATGACAAGAAGATTACTTTTGTTAGTATGTGCAATGCTGTGTTTAGGCAGTAGTGTGCATATTCAGGCGCAGTCTGTATCTTCTTCTACAGCAACCTCTGCGGATGGTAATTACGTAGAGGGTGTCGTTCGTGTCAAACTCCAGCGCGAGATAGCCGACCGTTTGGTGGCTGCCAAGCTTCCGCTGTCAGTGAAAGGTACGAGCAAGAAGTATGTTCAGACTGGCGTGACCCCGCTCGACAGGGTCAGTCAGAAAGTAAAGGCAGTCTCTATGACCCGTGTTTTCCCTTATGCCGGTAAGGATGAGGCTAAGCACAAGGCAGCAGGACTGGATCTTTGGTACGATGTCCACTACGAGGCATCAGGTATGAAACTGGCACAAGCCCGCAACTTGCTCCGTTCTACAGAGGGTGTGGCTTATGCCCAGCGCATACCGGTTTACAAACCCATAGGTGGTGAGCGTTTCCTTGAGGTTTCGCCAGCAGCAGTGGCAAAGGCAGCCAAGGCGGCTTCTACCATGCCTTTCAACGACCCATTGCTCAATGACCAGTGGCATTACAACAACGATGGTCATATCGCAGGTACCAAGGTGGGTGCCGATGCCAATGTGTTCAAGGCTTGGAAAACTGGTGTTACCGGTTCTAAGGATGTAGTGGTTGCCATCATTGATGGTGGCTTCCAGGTAGATCACCCCGACCTGAAGGACAATGTGTGGATCAACGAAGCTGAGTTGAACGGTAAGCCTGGCGTTGATGATGATGGCGATGGCTATGTAGATGATATCTACGGCTTCAACTTCGTTATCAATTCAAGCGATATCAACGCTCACTCTCATGGTACTCACGTAGCAGGTACCGTAGGTGCCACCAATAATAATGGTATCGGTGTCTGCGGTGTTGCCGGTGGTAGCGACGGTAAGGGCGGTGTCAAGATGATGGTCTGCCAGGTATTCGACAGCCGTGCCAGCAGTTCTGCAGTAGCTGATTTCGGTGCTGCCATGGTTTATGCAGCCGATCGCGGTGCCAGCATTGCCCAGTGTTCTTGGGGTGCCGGTGTTGCAGACGATGAGGATAAGTCGGTTACCGCGGCTGTTGATTACTTCACCAAGAATGGTGGTGGCGACAAGATGAACGGAGGTCTCTGTATCTTTGCTGCCGGTAACAATGGTGAGGAAGGCAACTATTATCCAGGTTGTCTTGACAAGGTTGTGGCTGTTGGTTCTATGGCTCCAGACGGAAGCGTGGCTTATTATTCCAACCGTGGCAAGTGGGTTGATGTGACAGCCCCTGGTGGTTTGGAGGACAATGGTCAGCAGTATGGCGTATTGAGTACCTTGCCTAACAGTACCTATGGTTACAACGAGGGAACCTCTATGGCATGTCCTCATGTATCTGGTATTGCAGCCTTGATTCTTTCCAAGTATGGTAATAAGCAGTTCTCTAATGAGACTCTCCGCACCTTGCTTACCACTTCGGTAAACGACCTGTATACTCAGAATCCTGAGTACAAGGGCTTGATGGGTTCCGGTTATATCGATGCTTACAAGGCTTTGCAGGGCAAGGAGGGCAGCGTGCCTGAGGCTGTTGCCGACTTCACTGTTACTGCATCTCACGACAATGCTCTCATCGAATGGACGATTCCTGAGACCGAAGAGAAGAGCATCGATCATCATGTGATTTATTATAGCACAGAGGCTTTCTCTGCTACAGATGACTTGAACAAGTTGAGCTCTGCTACTGTAGATACCAAGTTCAAGTATTCTGGTGACAAGATGTCTTACGAGTTGGACGGTCTGAAGGCTTCTACTAAGTATTATTTTGCAATTGTGGCTTACAACCGTTGGGGTAAGGCTTCTGCCGTTTCTCCCATCAAGGAGGCTACCACCAATGCAGGTCCTAAGGTTCAGGTAGACAAGAAGAACCTTTCTATGACCGTAGATGCCACCAAGGCTTCCACAGCCGAGGCTTCTTTCAATGTAAAGAATGCCGGTGAGGGCGTGCTGAAGTATCAGCTTACTACTGCTACGACCCGAGCAACTATGTCAACCAGCGGTCGTATCAAGAATCCAAACCCAGGTCAGGTTCTTCCTTTCAGCGGTACAGTCAGCCCAACACTTGTGAAGCGCAACGCTGTGGCTACTTCCAACTATCAGGCTAAGGACTGGCCAGACACTTTGACCTATTCCAACCAGTTGTACAGCTATATCGGTGAAACTGATACCAAGCAGCCAAATGCTTTGGCTCAGTATTTCTATGTAGATAAGGCAACTTATCCTAATGGTTTCAACCTGACCGATCTTCGTATTCAGGGACAGAACGGACAGGATCCTGTGATTGAGATTTACGACGGATCTCGTTCTATCTCTACTGCAAGTTTGATTCAGAAGGTTAATTATGACTTCTGGGCATACAATTATCCTATCACCCTGAAAGAGCAGATTCACTTTGCTCCGGGTTCAAGCTTCTGGGTAGTGGCTAAGTTCCCTGCCGGCGCCAAGAATCCATTGGGTACAGGCAAGACTACCCGAACCGATGTTGCCCAGTACAGCTTCTATAGCTCTGATAACGGTACAACCTGGACTCAGCTGAGTGAGGTGCTCAAGGGCACCAGCTTCGAGGCAGTAGCTAATCAGCTCACATGGGCAGTACAGGCCATCAGCAAGAACCCAGACTGGAGTGAGGTACTCAACCCTGAGCCTATCAGCGGTGAGGTTCGTCCTAACGAAAGCCAGAAGGTTACTCTGAAGAATGATGGTCAGAAACTGGTGAATGGTACTTACAACTTCAATATCCATGTCAAGAGCAATGAGGCTGTTGATTCTAAGCAGCAGGTTGCTTTGTCTATGACCGTGAAGGGCTATAAGCCAGAATTGCACAGTCAGCAGCTGGTTGACTTCGGTGACTTGCTGGTTGGTCAGACCAAGACCATTGATGTAGAGTTGACCAATAGCGGTTATGGTGTATTCGGTGGTAAATATGGACAGCTCCAGGCTCCAAAGAACTTGAAGTCTTCATCCGATCAGTTCAATGTGTCAAAGGGTGCCAATAATATTGCAGCCCGCTCTACCGGTACGGTGCCAGTGACGTTCGCTCCTACCAAGGAGGGCAACTTCAGCAGTACCATCACCCTGACCGATAAGAATGGTCAGCAGTATTCATTCCTGGTTCGCGGTGTCGCTTCAGTTCCTGCCCAGCTGAGTGTAACTTCTGATGCTTGCGATGCTGGCGACCTGAAGGTAGGCGGTGAGGATAAGACAGCTACCATCACCATCAGTAACACGGGTAACTATCCTTTGCAGTATGTCTTCCCTAAGTTCTCTTCCGAGAAGATAGTAGGTTCTACTGCCAAGGTACATAAGTTTGGTTATACTACCATCTCTAATGTTGCCGGTGATGAATCATTCGAGTATGAGCCAGCTCCAGAGTTGGCTGACGAGAAGGACATCACCTCTCAGTTTACCAACGACAACTGGCAGTCGGGTCCTATCAAGGTGGGCTTCAAGTTCCCATTCTATGGCAAGGACTACGAGCAGATTTACGTATCTTCTTATGGTGGTGTCTCCATGCAGCAGGCGGATGGCCGTATCTCTTGTATGGTTCCTACCGGCGATTGTGTACAGGGATTGGGCTATATTTCGGCTTATACCAACTCTGGCTGGATGGACATGGGTGCCAACAGTAAGATTACCTATGGTCATAAGAACGGTAAACTCTATATCAAGTTCAAGGATGTGGTAACTCCTGCAACCAATGGTGCCGGCGAGACCACAACCATCAGCTTCCACATGGCTCTTTGTCCTGACGGAAGTGTAGAGGTTTACTACGATGATTATAATCCAGCAGGCGTATTCGGCTCTGGTGGTCACAACTTCGTAGGTGTCAGCGATATTGCTGCTTCCGACCCCTGTATATTTGTTGATGCCAACAAGGTACAGGAGAGCAACGATGGTCTGGATGCTCCTTATTATGATATCCAGACAGGCAGCGCCATCAAGATTGTGGCTCCTGCCAAGTCTATGATCAAGAGCCTGTCAAGCACTGATGGCTATGTAGGCAATGGTGAAAGCAAGGAAATCAAGGTAACATTGGCAGCCAACGATGAATTGGTGGCAGGACCTCTGACCAACTATCTCACCGTTATCACCAACGACCCAATCAACCCAAGTGCATCTGTCAAGTTGACTGCCAACATCGTTGGCGACAACCTGAAGGCTGAGGCTGCTCTCGATTCTACCAGCGTAGATTTCGGTAAGGTATTCCGTACTTCTGCCCAGCAGCGCACCGTATTGTTGAGCAACAATGGTAAGGATGCTCTCAACGTGACAAGCGTATCTGTCAAGAACGGCAAGTTTACTCTTGCTGAAGAAATGAATGCGGCATTCTCTGTTCCTGCAGGTCAGGGCAAGGATATCGTAGTAACATTGCCTACTGCCGAGAAGGGTACTGTAGAAGATGTTCTCGTCATCACATACGCTGATGGTACAACCAAGAAAATCCCATTGAAGGCTGAGGTGATTGGTAATCCTACCTGGAAGAGTAATCCAGAGAGCCTGGAGGTTGAAACTCCTTATGGTACCAACGTAGAAAAGACAATCCAGGTAACCAACGAGGGCGATGAGAACCTTACGTTCTCTGCTGAGCCTGCTTCTTGGTATACTGCTTCCGACCAGGAGGCTAACGGTAACTCTACTGTAGACTATGTGTTCAAGTCTAAGCTCGATGGCTTCGATGTACCTTACAATTGGGTAGACATCACCAACGACTATACCGAGCACATGCCTTATGCATACTATATTGATAAGACAGACTTCAAGAAGGTGGAACTTCCATTCGAGTTCCCATTCTATGGCAAGAAGTATAAGAGCATGTATATCTACAATACTGGTTTCGTATCTTTCGATGCACCGGTAGAGGATTACAAGCAGTTCCCTGAGCCACCAGCCAGTCTGCCAACAACAGAAACCTTCTATACCAACATCATCTGCCCATTCTGGGGTAACCACTCTATGAATACTCCATCTTCTGATGGTGTATATTACAAGGCGATGGATGATGAGGTCATCGTAAGCTATAAGAATTATGGCAATACGATGATGCAGGGTATGAACTTCGAGGTGATTCTCCGCAAGGACGGTTCCTTCAAGTTCCAGTACAATGTAGATCCTGATGGATTCCAGTTGGGTGTATTCGGACTCTGTGGTATCATGGATCATACCGGTACCCGCGGTATTACTCCTTCCGATATGTATATCACTGACGGCAATACCGTTGAGTTTACACCTTATAAGAACTATGTCGTGGCTCCAGGTGAACAGGTTGAAATGCCGGTTGAGTTGAAGGCTAACCAGTTGGCTGATACTTACGACTATGAGTTGAACGTTACCACCAACGATCCTTCTCAGCCAAGCGTTAAGATTCCTGTTACGCTGAATATCACTGGTGAGGCTCAGGCTGAGTTCCCAGAGGTAATCAATGTTGAGCAGCCTGTAGATGAAAACGCAATGGATCCTTCATACTATGAATTCTATGTAGTCAACAAGGGAACCAAGGCATTCACTATCACAGACGTTGCTTCTGAGATGTTTACTGGCTCGGAGTCTGATGACCCTGATGTTGAGCCTTCTGCTCCAGAAGGTGAACTTGAGGTCTATGCTGCACAAAGCAACAATGGCGGCGATGACGGCATCGACCCAGGTCCAATGGCACTTGCTGATGATGCTGCCAAGGCATGGATTCCATACCAGAGCGGTATGATGGCTCCTATCGTAGTAGGTACCGACACCGTGAAGTTCAGAATCGCACCTTATATTGTATATAAAGTACATAAGAAGGATTTCCCTCTCGTATTCACTGTAGAGGGCTTGAATGAGGAGACACACACCTCTACCATCAAGTTGAATATCACTGAGGCTCCTGTCTTGTCATTCGACCAAGAGGAGTTGCATATTGAAAATGTGGCTTCTGACTATAAGGGCACTCGTACCGTCAATCTGATGAACGAAGGCGAGTATAAGCTTACTTACTCATTGAGTCTCGATCCATCTGGTCGTGATGCAGGCAATGAGTATGAGGACGGCAACGATCCTGCTCCTGCCTATAACGTCATCTCTTATCCTTCTGAGGATGCCGCCAAGAACTTCGTTGCTACCTGTGTAGAGAAGATTTCCGGCAAGAAGGGCATGGTGAAGGCTCTTGGCTTGAAGAAGGTGAAGGACGATCAGAAGTTCATCTACGACTTGCCTACAGGCTATGAGGGCAATGCGCTCTATTATCCGGTACTCAACCCTGTAGCCAATGCTCAGGCTGCCCTGATGGGTACGGGTGCTACTGCTCTGGATGAGAACTTCTATGCAGCAACTCGCTATGAGGCACCTGCTGAAGGTTTCAATCTTACCCATCTCTACTTCGTCGGTACTGTAGGCGACTTGGAGAATGTAGACATCGAGGCTTCTGTTATTCTGGGCAATGATGTTACTGCTACAGAGAAGACCATCGGTCATGGCAAGATTCATATTGACAAGGAAGAACCTCGTGGTGATGGCAGCTACCAGGGTGCTGCACGTATGTTGGAGTTTGACAACCCTATCTACATCAACCCTGCTGATACCTTCTATGTCGTATTGAAGTATCCTGCCGGCTACAAGTCATCAGCCATGATGGCTACCAAGGATGGCGACATGGAGACCAATCGCTACATGGCACACTTGAAGTCTTTGGGTGGCTGGGTTGACATTGAGACACTCTACGACAATGCTTACAGTTATGGCGCCTTCGGTTACTTCATGACTTGTATCGAGAAGGAGAAGGGTGAGCCATGGATCAAGTTGCTCAACGAGAAGAAGGAAGGCGAGATTGCTCCAGGCGAGGCTCTTCCTGTACAGTTCGAGGTGAATGCCAAGAGCGCTTATTTTGCCAAGAACAATAAGGCTACTCTCGTAGTGAAGAGCAATGATCCTATGAACAAGCTCTACAACTATCACATCTATCTCGACAAGAATGCAGCTCCTGTCATCACCGCTCCAGAGGGTGAGACTACTGTTCCTGAGGCTTCCAAGGCGATGGTTCCTGTAACTGTTGCTGATGCTGAGGGTGAGGCTTTCACCGTAAGTTTGGAAGATGCAGACGGCATCGCTGCTGTTGAGAGCTATGAGAATGAGGACGGCACTCAAGATGGTATCTCCGAAAGCAATGGTACTTATACTGTTGAGAAAGGCAAAAGCTTGAAGCTCCGTGTAGCTCTTGCTCCTGATTATGGTACTGCTGGCAAGCATACCTTCAAGGTAACTGCAACGGATGAGGCTAATAACGTAAGTTCGGCAACTGTCAACTATAATGTAGAGCATACCAACCGTGCTCCTGAGTACGTAGGTGCCACAGAGTTGGCTATGAAGGTTGGCGAGACCTCTGGTCAGTACAACTTCGCTGAGCTCTTCAAGGATGTGGATGGCGACAAGATGACCTACACAGCTTCTGTTGAGGATGCCTCTGTAGCTACTGTCTTCAAGTCGGAAGATGGATTCATCGTGGCTGGCAAGGCAGCAGGTAAGACCAACATCAACGTAGTGGCTACCGATGCCAACGGTGCTTCTTCTACTGGTGTCATCTCTCTGACCGTATCTGAGACCACAGGCATCGACGGTGTTGAGGCCGATGGCAGCAACAAGGGTGATGTAACGGTCAACGAGAATGGTGAGGTTACTCTCCATGTCAATGCCGACAAGGCCGTGCTCCGTGTTTACAGCAATGCTGGTCAGCTGATGGCTCAGCAGATAGTCGCTCCTGTACATGCAGGCGATAAGGTTAGCCTTAACCTGTCTGGCTCTATAGCAGGTGTTTATCACCTCGTAGCCGACATCGATGGTAAGGTTTCTGCCATTAAGTTCGCACTCAAGTAAATTCTTTCTTCTATCCATCAGAGAGCCTTCTTGGGGTTCTCTGTAGGATAGGATAATCCACCCAAAAGTCCCGTGTCATGTTTATGATGCGGGACTTTTTTCTTTTCTCTTTCTATCCCACATTTCTATGTAGTGTCTTTTGGGGGAAAGATAACTTCCTCATTAGCGAAAAGTCGATAGTTTTTTCAAGAATTATGCAGAAAAGCTTGTGGGGTGAAAATAAAATGTGTAAATTTGCGTCACTTAACGGATGGTTACACAAATTCTATAACTTCTGAACTTGCTGAAGTTCTATAACATTCAATTACTAAAACACAACGAAAAGACTTACGATGAAAAGGTTGTTTACACTATGGGTTGTGCTCTTTGTTGTCTTATCGGCAATGGCAGTACCCGCCAAGCCAGGAGTCTGGCGCACCATTTCGCTTACTGATGGCACACAGGTCAAGGTACAGTTGGTTGGTGATGAGTTCATGCACTATTACCAGAGTGCGGACGGAACACGTTATCTCTATGATGCTGCTTCAGCAACTTATCAGGTTTATTCTGATAGCCAATTCTCGAATTCTCGTCGCAAGGCTGTGGCACGGAGAGCCAAGGCCAACAACCGCCGCGCAGTGAGGCGAAAGGCAAATGTTACTAATATTTTCCAAGGCACGAAGAAGGGACTGATCATCTTGGCTCAGTTTACCGACTCCAAGTTTCAGAGTGGTCACGACCGTGCTTTGTACAACAAGATAGCCAATGCTGAGAACTATACAGACAATGGATTCAAAGGCAGCGTGAAAGATTACTTCAAGGCCCAGAGTGCTGGACAGTTCGAACTCGACTTTGATGTCGTAGGAATCTGTCCACTGAAGAACCCATGTTCCTATTATGGAGGAAATGATGCTTATGGCAACGACCTTCGTGCAGGCGAGATGGTGGCTGAAGCTTGTCAGTGGGCAGCTACTCAGGGCGTTGATTTCTCCAAATACGATTGGGATGGCGATGGCGAAGTAGATCAGGTATTTGTGCTTTATGCAGGAAAGGGAGAGGCTAATGGCGGTGCTGTATCTACGGTATGGCCACACGAGTACGCTCTTTCTTATTCCGATTATGGTAAGTCCCTTTCCCTTAGTGGCGTCATTGTGGATACTTATGCCTGCAGCGCAGAACTGAATGGTTATGGCAAACTCGATGGTATCGGAACTTTTTGCCATGAGTTCTCCCATTGCATGGGATTCCCTGACTTATATGATACCAGCTATTCAGGATGGTTCGGAATGGGCGATTACGATCTGATGTCCGCGGGCAATTATAATGGTGACAGCAAATGTCCTGCAGGATATTCGGCTTACGAGAAGCATAAGTGTGGCTGGTTGACATATCAGGACGTTACCAATATTGAGGAAGACCTCAACGTCACAGGGCTGAAAGCCATCAGCGAGGGTGGTGGTGCCTATGTTCTGAAAAACAAGGCACACGAGGATGAATATTACATCATCGAGAACCGACAAAAGACAGGCTGGGATGCTTATCTGCCTTCTGACGGTGTGATGATCACCCATGTGGACTATGATGCCTATATTTGGTTGTATAATACGCCCAATGCGCAAGACAAATATTATGATGAAAATGATAATGTTTATTATAACGATCATCAGCGTTTAACCATCTTCCGCGCAGGACGTTCTGCGTCAGATGATGGTGTTACTTCCGACCTTTATCCCTATAACACCAACAACAGTCTTACCGCCGAGTCCAATCCTGCTGCCACCTTATATAATAAGAATAGCGACGGCACCAAGTATATGCATGTAGACATCACGGATATCAGTGTGGCATCCGACGGAACAGCTTCGCTCACCTTCAGCAAGGCAGACCGCAGTAGTGGCGGTGGGGGAGAGACCGATCCCGATACTCCTGTCACACCATCTGGCTCAGTCTTGCTCTATGAGTCGTTCGATAAGTGTGACGGAACGGGTGGCAATGATGATAAGTGGAATGGCAATATTGCCGGGAGTTCTACTATTGCAGCAGAGTACGACAACCAAGGATGGACCAGTACAGGCAAAATCTATTCAGGATACGAATGTGTACGATTGGGTAACAGCAGTACGGCTGGTGTTATCACGACTCCCGCCTTTTCCGTCAATGGCTCTGCTTATCTGTCATTCAAGGCAGGAGGGTGGTACGGCACTAATGATGCCACCTCCCTGACGCTTTCTGTCAACAATGGTACGTTGTCGAAGACTACCGTTGAGATTCCAAAAGGTTTATGGAAACAGTTTGGTGTCAACATCACAGCTACAGGCACAGTAAAGGTTACCTTCAAGGCCGACAAGAAGCGTTTCTTCCTCGACGAGGTGAAGGTGGTAGACCCAACCATCGATTCAGGCATTCATGACATCGTGGCGGGCGAAGAGAATGGCATCGTGGCTTATTACTCGCTCAATGGTTCTCGCCTCAATGGTCCTCGCCCTGGAGTCTGCATCGTACGTTACGCCAATAGCGAAGTACGTAAAGTCGTCATCCGATGATTTGTTCAGTGATATTCCTTAGGGAAAAGTAAAGGTGAAAAAAACAACAATGCCCACCTTTGGTACGGTAAGTAACCATGGGTGGGCATTATAGGTATTCATAAAATCGTAATATTTAGGCATAAGTTTGTTCCATTAAATTCTTGTTTCGTTTCCAATACTTTTGAACAATGCTGATTTCAATATCATCCATATTGGTTTCTATTACATCACTCTCTCTTGTCATCACAAGAGCATGATATGGCGGGTGTAGATATACTACACGTATAAAGCCTTCTTCACTTTGCGAAAATGCATATCCGCAAACAATCATTATTGCTTTTTCAGCTACGGCTTTAATTTCTTCTTCCTTCATGATAATCTATTTTAACTGACTTGATTGGTTTGAGAAATGTCGTAGGATTTATATATAGATTCTTCAATATGGGCAAAAGGTCAATGTACTCTTCTGTTTCACCAATGCCCTCATAATCAGCCATGACAACAATATATCCATTATCCCATTCCTTAACCTCTGTGAATCGTTTGAGGCGTTTTGGAGTACGAAATCGGATATTACTATTGCCATATCTAAAAGAAGTCATATCTCCATCATTGGAGAGAAATGCTTCTGATGAAATATTCTTGTTGTCCATACTTAACCTCCTTATTTTAATGATTCTACTTTTCTTCTTTATAGATTATGCCAGTGAGCGCAATGAAAGTTTGCTTTCAGATTACCGAGCGCAGCTAATCTTATGCAAAGATTATGCCAGTGAGCGCAATGAAAGCTTGCTTTCAAATTTCCGAGCGCAGCTAATCTTATGCAAAGATATATTTTTCTTCCGAAAGATGCAAGCATTTTCTGGAAAATGTTTGAGAGTGAAGAAGATAACGAGAAAAAGCAAAGAAAATAGACTTTTTGTTGTTACAATCAAAAGAATTATGTACTTTTGCAAAAACAAAAAACCCGGGGTCATCACCAGCATCGAATAATCTGGGAGAGGGCCTTACCGGGACTGCACTGCAAAGGTAAGAATTAAAATGGAATATACCAAAGATTTTTTCGAAAAAATGTTTGAGAGTGGGGAAGATAAAACATCAATGCCCCCCCTTGGTACGGTAAGTAACCATGGGTGGGCATTATACATCTCCTCTTCATTTAATTTCATAATATTATTTATTTTTTTACAGTTAAAGTATAAAAGGATATCTTTCCTCTATAAAACAAAAATGAATATCT
>ULOY01031171.1_pt1 | contig 12184 bp, 10 predicted proteins | sample 1952991 | NCBI WGS metagenome assembly ULOY01 (sample SAMEA4835615, study PRJEB28245) | human gut metagenome | biome: gut microbiome; material: fecal sample | place: Denmark | collected 2008 | reverse complement strand
GCCTACATTCACATCATCGCCTGTATATTCAGCTATCAGGCGCAAGTTCTTTTGGAAGGAAGGCTGATAGGTGATACCACCTACCGGACCGTTCCACTTGCTGTTATAACTCCGTTTCCAATGGCGGTATGCCAAATGGAAGCCGAGGCTGTGTCCTCTCAGGTCGAGGTGTTTGGTGGCGGCAATATAGAAGTTGGAGAAATATTGGCTTTTCCCGTCCCCATTTTGAGGCTTTTCTCCTTCCTTGCCTGTCCCATTTTTATTGCCTGTTCCGTATGGATCATTCGTACCGATAGCAATAGCGGGCCACCATTTCCCTTCTTTCAACGGTTGTATTTTAAGAGAAAAATAACGATCCTTGAAACGAAGTTTAGGTTTACCATCTTCTACTATCCCTTCATTATTTATGGCACGTCCTTTCTGTAAGGTACAGGTATAACCGATTTCCAACCAAGAAAAAGGAGTAATGCTTAAATAATGGCTCATGGTATGGTACTTGCCTTCATAATCAAACCCGATATCCGGTGTAAACTCCCTGTTCAAGAAGTGAACGCCTATACGTGCTTCACCGGCATTGTCCATCTCCGCACTTGGCGCATGAATCAGCCCGCTCATGCCGGTATATTGTTGTGCGGCAGCGGTAAAAGACAAAGCGGTTAGAAGCATCCCAACAAACGCACATTGTAGGATCTTCACCCGGTATTCCTTATTCCACATTTCGCACCTCCTTTTCTCTAAGCTCAAAATCCGGTACCATGCGATTGGCACCCCAGTGCAAGCGGTTACGGTCAAAGTGTCCTTCACGTTCGTTCTCTTCCGGGTCAGTCGTGTACATCTTTGCCGCGTAAGACAATCCGTTGATGTCGTATGTCAGCCTGAAATTCGAGGCCGGGCGTACCGATACTTTTCGTACTTTCCGTTTGTAAGGTGGAATCATCATCACTACCTTGAAACCGGCAGTTTCTTTCCATTGGTCACTATACAGTGCATACACGCCTACCGTGCAATGTTTAAAATGGCGCATGGCTTCAGCGGTCACACCATAATCTTCGTAAAGATAGCGTCCCCCGTGCAGCCTGAATTCCGTATTCACCTTTTCTATATATAGGTTCACTCCGGCTTGTCCGGTTACCCTTTTCATCTTACTGCACTCCCAATCGGCCGCCATGGAGCAGAACCCCGTTAAACCCATCTGTGCATCCAGTGCCAACCAGTCGTTTACGGGGAACATCCACTTGGCATCCAGCCCGTAGCGTTCGTGCCCGAACAGGCCACCGCTTATTTTCAGGAATTGATTTCCTACCCAATTCCATTCCTTCGACAATACCGCCATATTCAGGCGTACCTTCTTGTAGCGGTCTCCATAGTCGTTATAGACCGGAATGATAGCTTGCCCGGCCAGTTGCCAATGCCTTCCTATATGCCATTTCACGCCGGGAGTCAGATTCAGCAAGACCTCATACATCTTTGTGTAAAAAAGGTCTCGGTAATGTAATTCAGCTCCGGCAAAGATTTCTACTCTCGGAAGAGAAGTCTTTTCTTGGGCGACAGCTTCCGTACCTATTTCGTACAGATACAGAAACCATAAAGCGATTATAATCTTAACTATTTTCATAGGTCAGTCATATAAAGCCTCGTATTGCTCTGCCACATACTCCCACGTATATCTCCGTTTGGCAATCTCCTTCATTGGTTTTCCATCCTTTTCTTTCTGCATGAGCAATTCAACTAACTGTTCGCTGCTCTTGAAGTAGTAAGCCTTGTTCTCCGTTGTTTCCCGGTTATAGACCACATCATACGCCAATATCGGCTTCCCGAAGAACATGGCTTCTACCAACGATGGATTGGTGCCTCCAGCACTGTGTCCGTGAACATAGCAACTGCACTGGTTGCGCAAGGCATAAAGTTCGTCCAATTCATACACGGCATTCACCATCCGTATGTTGCGGCATTGGCTGTACTTCTTTTTCAGTTCCCGGCTGTATTCACTCCGCTCCCAGTTTCCTACAAATACCAGTTCTTTTCCACTTGTGGCAAAAGCCTCGCAGATGATGTGGCTGTTATTTTCCGGTTCAATACGGCATACGCTGACTGCATATCCTCCGGCCTTCACTTGGTATTTTCGTAATGTTTCCAATTGTTGTGCTTCCGGCACATCCCGTTGGGCATGGTCTCCTCCGTAGGCTATTAGCTCCGATGGTATGTCATACGTTTCTTTTACGTAATCCTGTATGCCCTTGTTGTCCGCAATCACCACATCCGCATACTTTACGGCCATCGCTTCGCTGGTGCGCAGGAACCACTTGGCAAATTTTCCCCATTTGGCACGCCTATGCTCCAGTCCATCAATATTTACAATCAGCCGTTTGCGATACAGCAATCGGAATATGGGGAGGAAGATGCAACCTGATACGCCCAATATCAATACCGTGTCATATCCCCGCAGGCATTTCAGCATCGAGAGTATGTCGTAAGGCGTACTTTGTGCCCCGTTGGCATGGAACAGCGGCACATATTTCAGCCTTGCTCCCTTATACGTATCCATGTGAGTGGCATAGTCTTTGCCGCTACAAAAAATGGTATAGCAGACCTCGGGAGAACAGTTTTCACCAATCATGTTCTCCACCAATGTCTCGAAGCCGCCATACTTTGCAGGCACCCCTTGGATGCCGACAATAGCAACTTGTTTCATCTACAAATGAAAATAAATATGAACTATAAAATATTTTTATGGAACAAATGCTGTAGTACATTTATCCAAATAAATTCGGAACAACCGAATGAATATTTTGTCAATGAGAATTAAAATCGCAAAACGCAGATAATAATTATCAAACAAATATGTCGGCATCTCCATTGTTTCAAGAGCCGGTAAATTTTGTTGGAACGATGATGTATTGTGGGCACAACGGTTACGATGCTTGAATAAGCATTCATAAACTTCTATAAGTGTTCCCAAGCGACAAATACTCATGTTTGAAGCTGTATTCTTTTGCCCGCAATTCTCGCAGTGACCAAAGAGGTCAACCACTTTCCCATTGTTATTGGAAAATAACAGGCACCTCTTATTGCAGGGGGAAAACATAGTCTTGAAATCGTAATAAGGCTTTTGAGACCATCCTTTTATCTGAGGATGATTATAAAATTCCTCCAGCTCATTTTTGGTTTCATTGATGAAATCTTCCTTTTCTGTCTCAGAAATACAACTACATCCCACAGATATATGTTCCAATTGATGTATCAAGTCAAACAAGACCTTCTTCTTATCGCTATACGAAGAACACTCGCCGATAGGTTCTCTCTTATAACGCAAATATCTCAATTCATAATCATCAGTGGCCAACTCCCAACAGATGCATTTCAGCTTTTGCTCCTGCATTCCTGTCATCTTCAAAAACAGGGACTGCATGATATAATCGCATACAGGATAGGATGCGATTCCCGCCTCTATGTCCGATGTGGCAATAGCGGCCTCTTTCAGTATTTGTGATATTGGAGTTAGAATAAATGCGGTATGCTTTCTCATGGCTGCAAGTATAAATGATATATACTAAGAGATTCCTCTATACGCATCCTCATATATTGAAGTTGCGCCGGAGCTTGTGCATGTTTGTCCGTTGCTTTCAATTCTCTAATTTTATGATCCAGTCGTTGCCTTAACTGACCCTTTCGTGTACAATCAACAGATTTATGTTTTAAGAGTACGTAATAAATCAATCCGAAAAAATACATATCCATATTGATTATAGACGGATATTCTTTAGGCAGATTCAAATCAAGAACAGTTTGCTCCAATCGTTCCATATCCGCATGATAGTCCTTGTTGGCAAATAATGAATCGAACTTGCCAAACAGCTCCTCATATTCATCTTCCACTACAGAATAGACATAATTCTCTATGTATTCCTCCATCCTATACCCATAGCTCCGCGCCACTTTCCGTACTTGTTGATGTTTGGCATAAGCTGATAGCAAACAGAGATAACGGACAAAATCCATCTGTTGCTTCACCGCAGCCAATTTTACAATATATCCGGAAGTAAAATCCGGTTCAAAATAACCTTCCAATTCATTATTGAGGAAATAAAGCGACCGTCTGCTTTCCATCGGCAGCAATTTCTCTCCTTGCACATTTATCTCACGGAAAACTTTGGTATAATATTTCTGCTGGTCAGAAGATGAAGGACTGGCCGGTACAATGTATGAAAAACCCAAGAAATGGCTACTCCAAAAATCTGGAGATATACCAAGATTCAAAGGTTTATAGTTGTTTTGTTCCAAATGAGATAAGATGTCTATTTTGTTTTTCCCTTTCTCCGTTAATGTGTGAAGGTTCCATTCCAGCACATTGTCATAAGGGTCTATGCCATCCTCTGGTAATATTTCTGTTCCGTTGGCCAACGCCGTCAGATGTGCACGGAATCCCTCTTTGTTCGGGAAAATTTCAAGGTAAGCAAGCAATATGCTCGTCAGGCGCTGTTGCCCATCTATAATGTAATAGCGTTTCTGTCCGTTTGCATCGGTAAACAGCCCTATTGTGACAGGAGGGATGAATCGTTTCTCTTTTATAGAACATAAAAGAGCTTCTAATTTTTCTTCATCCCAAACAAAATGTCTTTGGTAGACAGGCAACGTAATCTTTCGACTGAGGATTAATTCCAGCCAATATGCTAATGAATACTCACCGTAATAAACTCTATTCTCCATTAATAAACTCAAATTATTGATTTATATCCTTGATAAGTTTGTTTTGCCGTATCTTCCCATTTGAAATTATCTTTTATCCGTTCCAAAAATGAGTTATCAAAAGGTGCGTTATAGGCTTTCTCTACCGCATTTCGTATCGATTCCAAATTATCAGGTTCACAATAAAAAGCATATTGTTTAAAATAGTCTTCTGTATCTCCCTTTTTTGTTACTACCACATTTGTGTGCATAATTCCTGCTTCTAATGAAGAAAGCCCTGGAGTTTCCATCCATGATGCAAGTATGTGTACCTTGGCAAGTTTATAAAACTGCGGAAGTTTTTCATGTTCAATTTGCCCTAAAAAGAATGTATGGTCATTAGCTTCCTCTTTACATGCTTCATAGTATTTTCTAAAATTTGCTCCAGCTTTCCCAATGAATACAAACTTATACGGAAGGTCTTTACATGCACGGATAATGTTCAATTGATTCTTTCGTCCTTCAATACGCGACACACAAAGCACGCAGTCACGATACTTCTCAAGTTCAGGCGATACCTTTACCTGCTCATAGTCAAACTTATTCACATCCACCGCATTGGCCACTGCGACATAGTTATACTCTTTCAGCCCAAAGTCCTTTGCCACACGCAGCATTTCTGAATCCGAATTAGGAAGAAACACATCCACCATCTTGATAATCTTCCGTTGCAGCCTTTTATGTCCGTTTAGAAGATAAATGGCTGTACCCTTATTAAACTCTAAGTTCAACACCGCACGGGCTATGATTTTCAGATATTCAATCTGAGTGATAGACAGCAGGTTATTCATCACCTGCAATATGCCGCCCCGGGCTTTCTTCTCATATTCTTCGTAAGGCCCATAAATCGTGGACAAAGCCACCTTTTTCCCATATTTCTTGGCATTCCTTACTTGGAGATACAATTCCTGCGGACGCATCAGGTTAAACACATGTACAATGTCATAATCCGACACATCAGGTGTTAAATCCAGCGACACATCCACCTTTACGCCCAACTTTTCCAGGTATTCCTTGGTTTTCTTAATTTGAGTGGTATCACCACCGGGCACGCTATATAGCGTTTTGCGTGATTGAAATAGTACTTTCATCTATTTTTTAACTAAGAAATTTACGATACGTGAGCAGGCCAATCCGTCTCCATAGGGATTCACCGCCATACTCATTTCCTTGTAGTGATTCTCATCATCAAGCAGAGCAGACACTTCATCCACTATCTTCTGATAGTCCGTGCCCACCAGTTTCACCGTTCCGGCATCAAGTGCTTCTGGCCGTTCTGTAGTATCACGCATTACTAATACTGGTTTGCCTAGTCCCGGAGCTTCTTCCTGAATGCCACCGCTATCAGTCAGCACAATATTTGACTTCTCCATCAGATAGACAAACGAAAGATATTCCAACGGTTCGATGAAAAACATATTCTCCAAGTTTGGAAGGCCTTCTCCAAACACTTCGTGTATGGGTTTACGCACATTCGGATTTAAGTGCATCGGATAGACAAAGTCCACCTCGGGGTATTTCTCTGTCAAATCTTTGATGGCTGTACACATATGGATAAATCCATCCCCGAAGTTCTCACGGCGATGCCCGGTAATCAATATCAGTTTCTTGCCACCTCTCAAGCGGTTGACATCATAGCCCGCACTCATCAATACGCCCTCCAACTCTTCGTTGAGTTTCGGGTCATTCTTGATTTTATTCACCACCAGATAGAGCGCATCAATCACCGTGTTGCCAGTTACGGCAATAAATTCTTCTTTCACTCCTTCGTTAAGCAGATTTTGACAGCTCAGAGGTGTGGGCGAAAAGTTATAAGTAGCAATGCGGCTGGTGATAAGGCGATTCATCTCTTCCGGCCAAGGACTGTAGATGTTATGTGTACGTAGCCCGGCTTCCACATGACCCACCGGAATCTGTTGGTAAAAAGCAGCCAGCGCGGCAGCGCTAGAGGTGGTAGTATCACCATGAACCAATACTACATCCGGCTTTACCTCTTTCAACACATCTCTCATACCCAGCAAAACACGACTTGTCACATCATATAAGTCCTGCCCCTGCTTCATGATGTTCAGGTCATAATTCGGATGAATATCAAAGATATGAAGCACTTGGTCTAACATTTCACGATGTTGTCCGGTCACACACACTATCGTTTCCACTTCTTCGGAATGTTTTTGAAACTCCTTCACCAGCGGAGCCATCTTAATTGCTTCGGGACGAGTGCCGAAGACAAGCATTATCTTCTTCATATTATTGTTTATATATAATTATCAAGATAGTAGTTGTTTCACCAGGTGTACACACACCTTAAAATAATCAATCATAGAGTTGCTATATATACCATTTTCTCTTTTTATATAGTGAGCTATATTTCCAAGTAAATAACACAAATAGGCAAAATCTATTTGATTACTATTTAAAAGTATTTTTATGTCCTTTTTATGTTGTTGAAAAAGCTTCCAAATTCCATCTGCATTTAGATGCTTTTCAAAAATGGCAGTTTGGGTGAAAAAATGGAAATAATCCAAATAAGGGGGATAAGAACGTTTTGCATATTCAAAATCAAAAGCATATAAACTGCCTTTTTCCACATAAATATTCCATGGTGTAAAATCAGCATGATAAAATGAAAATATCACCTCCTTATTGGTATAAAAATTGAAAACGTTACTAATGCCGTTCACAACTGACTTTACGTCCAATCCTTGCAGACTATCAATACTCTCACTGAGTAAACTCAAATCCCGATAATAGTCTGTATCTTCAAAAAGAATTTGCAACTTTGTTTTTTCATGCAGTTCTTTTATAAATGCAGTTTCTCTTACTCCCCAACAGTGGGCAGTTGATGAATATCGCGTTTTGGTCGTTGTTTGCACAAACAAAGTAATTCCATTTATCCATTCTCCGTTATACAAACATTGAGGAACACATTTTATACCCTTTTGCCCTAAATAATCCAACGTCTCTTTTTCTCGTTGGAATATATGACTTATTTCATTGTTGTCACTAAATTTGACATACCCTAATATACGTGTGCCTTTACTTATCTGCATCGTTATTTTTTGATGCACACAAGGTGTACCACAAAAGACAGAAAACTCTATATCATTAGATTTAAATAATTGACATAATAATCTATTCAGTTCAGGCATCAATTCATATTGTTTTCTCTCTGCTCCAACCATTTTATTTACTATACTTGCCCAATGAAAATAGGGAAATAAAAATTTCATTCCTTTCCCTTTTATTCCACTGGGTTGATATAGGCTCATAGCTGTTTGCATATATTTTGCAGGCATTATCCACTGCTTCCCGTCAGCATTGGAAAAAGTATAGAAAATCTTGCCCGTTCCCTCCACCAAAGAACGGTTTAAAATTGATTCGGTCTGCATTATTGTATTAATTCAGAATCAAAATATTATATTTCAAGGTTACTTCAATTTTTGTTATCCAACTCCCTTAATAAATTTTCCATAAACATTCCTTTTGCTTCCCAATTGAATACCTCTCTAATCCGTCTTCTTCCCGCTTCCCCTAATTGTTTGCGTAGTTCCGGATTTTCAACTAGTCTTATAATGGCATCCGCCATATCCTTAGGCATTTGTTTTGGGTTTGTTACTGGAAGACGGATGGCACAATTGTCATCTGTCGTGATAGCCATACCTGCCCAATCCAAGCAGATTACAGGTAAGCCAATAGCCATTGCTTCCATCAACGACCAACTGCCTCCTTCACGTAAACTGGGAAATAGAAAAATGTCTGCTTCTTCCACCAACTGCAATACTTCTTGCCGGGGCTTTTCTGCAATAATATGCACCCGGTCTGCCCATCCATTTAGCTTTGCTTCAGCTTCAATTGCTTCTTTCTGATAGCCGGAACCGACAATGGTCAGAGAAAGATTATATTCTTTTGAAATATGTTTCAATGCGCGAACTGCCGTAAGAATATTTTTATTGGGCAATAATCTTCCTGTTGTAATCATTCGGATTTCGTTTCCATCGGTATGAGGTCTATGTTGGTATTCAAAGATATGCTCTTCTATAGCCGTCTCCAGTATAACTCGAACTTTATGTCTCCAGTAGCGAGGAATTACATATGCAGAATTGAAAGTTCGTACCAAAATAGCCTTTGCCTTTGCAGCCGGAATTACAATAAACGGATTTAAAATGGACAATGCATTCATTGCATATCTAGCAGACTGCATAATCCTTTGCTTCAAAGGTAAGACCTTAAGGAATGACTTAGGCTCACAATCGCCTCCACCAACAGGCCCCCAAATAAAGGGTTTCCCAAATAAAGGTAAAAAAGTCGGCATCCACATACTTCCAAAAGTAAGATGCATTGTATAGTCTATTTTTCTTTCACTTAAAATTTTATTAGCCAAAGGTATAATACCTATTTGCCAACAGAAATAATAAAAATACAGTCCTTTTGCTTTATCTTTTAATCGTTTGATACATTGAGGTGCATCATAATAATAAAATTCAATGTTATCTTTTAATTCATTAGGAAAATACGATTCTATAGGCTCTTGATTATTTGCACGAGTAATAACAAATAGCTTATTGTTCTTTGCCATTTGAAGTACCCAATTCCAGCCAACACCTGATTCTGACCCTTTTAAAGGCTCACATCCATAAGCAGAGACTAATATATTCTTCATCCTTTTTCGCATTAAACATCCAAATTTTAAATTCCATCAATTCCCTATAAATTACAATTTATTAGTTGTCACATCAAAAGTAATTTTTATAGCATCTTTAGCTATTTCCTCTGGAGTTTTCATGGCATCCAATACATAAAAACATTTACCGGATATAGCTAGTCGGTGTAATGATTTTAATTGATGATTGATTTCATCAATAGTCAATTCTTGCTTTCGTTTATGGATAGTTTCCGCATTTGCTTCTAAAATAAATGCGACATTAGGAGTCTTTGTCAGTTTAGCAAATAACATTCTTATTCGAAATGGCAGATTTATTCGCGCTCTTTCCGGATCTGATATGAAATCATAAATATATCGGTCGAAGATGGTTATCTTATCAAATTGAGCATTTTTACGAAGAATAGCAGGTACACCTAAAACATAATCTAACCAATAATAAGTCATGCGTAATAATGAGCTACATTTTCCTGCGGGTTTGGCACGGTGTGGGTTTGTAAAATCTTTGTCCTGTTTCATCACTCCTACTTTCTCACCAGCAGCACCTAAATTAGGTAATATATTCGGTCTAAAATGATATGTATCTAATAAATCATTGGCAGCACACACATAATAAAAACCTAATTCATTACCAAAATGCTCAATAAATGTAGTTTTACCTGTCCCGTCAGGAGCATGAACAGAAATCATCGTATTATATCTGTTTAGGTTCAACAATACCCGGCATACTTTTTCCCATAAGAAGTCTGCTACATTACATATTGAGAATAAAGGACGTTTAACCAACAAACGAAATTTGGATTGATGCGAAAAATACTTTCCCTTCTTTGCTATTTCATTATATTTCCCGGCAATAACCAATTCAACCATTTCATCTGCAACAGATTTTCCTAGTATTTTTTCTAACAAAACTGCAAAATTTTCTTTTTCAGTTTGAAATGCCTTTGCAATATTTTTTGCATATTTTTCCTTTATGGAGTGATAACAGATAGTGCTATGTAATAGTAGTACCACGTTGCCCATTAAATCATCAAGAACCTGAACACCATTATCATTCTTTTGAGAATGCATATATAAAACATCAAATGGGAACATTTCAAATCCCTTATGTAAAAATCCTTCCAATAAATCGATGTGAATAGCGAAATGAGTATCAGGATTCATACCATACCAACAGCGCAGTCGTTCAAATTTGTGTACTTTGTAGTGACTAACTCCATGCTTTTTGTAACATGATTGTATAATTTGAGCAGAATCTCGGTATCTACCAGGTTCAATTATAATATCCACATCCTTTGAATGATTTTTATATGGTAAACCATCATCGTTCTTTAAGATTATATAGCGGATAGAATGAACATCCAAAGTATTTAAAAAATCCTTTAAGAGTATAGCATGGCGTTCATCCCATTCTACACGTGCTTCCAAAAAATTAAACTCATTATTCATCTTTATTACTTTTGGGAAGTTTTTACAATTCGTTTGTAGTTCTCTATCATGACTTTGACAATATTATTCCAATGCAATTCTTTCTCACACACTTGTCGTGCGTTGGAACCTAACCTTTTCATTTCGTCCGGTCTATCTAGAAAATATTCAATGGAATTAGCAATGTCTTGCGCATAAGGTTCACACATTAAATAAAAAGGATCATTACTCAGATACTTCATATTACAACCTGCTGTAAGTATCATTGGCATTCCACAAGCCATTGCATCAATTATAGACATGGAAAATCCTTCGCTATCCGAAGCCATAATATATCCATCAGAACTAAGCATAGCATTATACTTATCATCTTTATAAAGAGGCCCCATCCAATAGAAATTATCACTCACACCAAGTTCTTTAGCTAATGCGTCAAAACGAGCAGCATTCCCTTTATTATCGGGGCCAATAAGTACAAATACCAAATTTTTCCTTCGATTGTCTGGTAACATACTAATGGCGCGAATAATTAAATCTATATTCTTATCACTTCTCAATACAGATACCATTGAGAGAATGGTTTTGTTATGAAACGGATAATTTTTGAAAAAATCGCGGTTTATTCTTTCTGCAGGCGGCATATCACTTGGCTCATATCCATTGTAAACCACAAAACTTTTTCCGATATACCCGTATTTACGTAATCCTGTACCCTCTTCTCTTGTTAAGATATGACACTCATCGGCCATATTCAGATAATCTAATTCATAAAGAGAACGAGCAACAATCCTCACGCCTGTATAGGCGTGAGGCTTAGAATACGTTCCGTGAGTTGTTATCACGGAACGTATTCTAAGCCTTTTTACTGCCTTCATTATAATATTCTTGTCATAAAACCATATTAAATGAAAATGTACAATATCAATACTATCTTTCTCATCTTCAAGATGTTTTATAATGTCATGATATCCCCAAGGTCTGACACGAGGAAAACACTCTACAGTTACAAACCCATCTCGCTTGTAAGATAAATGCTTGTGTTGGCCATCTACAATAGCCCATATTTGGCTATCAATACCAGCTAATTTCTCGTATTTATTCAAATAATAAACTACACGACTTATGCCATTCGCACTCGCCGGATTAGCCTTACCGTGAACAATATGTATTACTTTCATAATTTCTTTTATTTTTTAGATTTTCCAATGAGAAATGGAAATTTATGATTCAAAAAATAAATTAAAGGTAAATGACAAATCAAAACTGCAATAGCCATTGGAAATGCCCAAAACGTAGAATAGTCATGTGTAGGTACATGAAACGCCACTCTTGTTATCTCTTTAATAAGTTGCTGAATGGGAGAATGAA
>ULOY01028637.1_pt1 | contig 12677 bp, 8 predicted proteins | sample 1952991 | NCBI WGS metagenome assembly ULOY01 (sample SAMEA4835615, study PRJEB28245) | human gut metagenome | biome: gut microbiome; material: fecal sample | place: Denmark | collected 2008 | reverse complement strand
CCTGCCGTAAAACCCACCATTGTGTATTGCCCGAAGACGATGCACAGTGTGTACTTGCTGCCATAAAAAGCTGCGATGTGCTGGTTGTAGGAGCACCCTGCTATTGGGGAAATATGCCCGGGCAGTTGAAAATCATCTTCGATCGTATCGTATACGGCATGATAGGAGAAGATACCCGTGGGCTGCCTCTGCCGCTTCATAAAGGCAAAAAAGCCATATTAATAAGTACAAGCACTACACCTTTCCCTTTCAATATCCTGTTTGGGCAAAGCCGTGGCGCAATAAAAGCTATGCGTGAGATCTTAAAATGGAGCGGTTTCAAAGTCGTATCGGCTGTTGAACTTGGTGGAACCAGACAGCATCCGGCAGGAGAGAAAGTGCTGAACCGTTGCCGGAAAGCAATTAAAAAATGCATGTAAATATGGCAGAGACTGGCAACTCCCACAATCTTCGCAACAGACTTCTTGGGCGAATCCACGAAAACGACATTCATGAGTTGTGTCATGTTATCCAGTGCTGCGAAGATCATTCCTTACTCGAACAGCTTTACACTCTGCTCTTCGATAGCGAGAAAAGAGTTGCTGATAATGCAGCCTGGCTGTTCACTCATCTTGATGCAGTCCATCAAGGCTGGTTATACCCCAAATGCGACGAACTGATGCAAGAAGCCATGAGTACATCTAGCGAAACAAAGCGCCGGTTACTGCTTACGCTGCTTGCAGCCCAGCCATTATGTGAAGACAATCTCCGTACCGACTTTCTCGATTTCTGCATGAACCAGATAATATCTTCCGAAAGCTCTGTAGGAGTCCGGGCGCTAAGCATGAAGCTTTCCTATCTTCTATGCCGATTATATCCCGAGCTTCTGGCAGAATTCAGTTCCGCACTCGAAATGCTGGACGATACCTCCCCGTTAACTCCCGCCTTGAGAGTTGCCAGAAAGAACATTCTGAAAAAGATACACTGAAAACAGATATACACCTTTATCGTTCTTTTCTTGTGAATGAAGAGAAAAATCCTTATCTTCAGGCAGTTGGTTAAATGTATGCTGCTATGGGAACTTTAGGATGTATAAACGATATGATGCAGCGCGATAAGGAAAACCGCGAACTGCGAAAAGTCGGCAAAAAACGTATGAGCGAAACTCATGGTCGTTTGCTGGGACTTACCGGCAAGCGTCGTTCGTCCGACATTTCACCCGAAAAACTAGAACAGATTCAGGCCGAAACAGAAGTACGGACTGCGTGGGAACAAAAGAGTTATTTTCGAGGAAAGTTAATATTTATTACCGTTGTAGCTGTAGTTTCTCTATTGATATGGCTGGTGATTTTGTGGCTTTCGTAGAGAGTGCTGTTTTGTGATTCCGATATTTTACTTTCTTTTTGTAAGTATTCCTTCTATTTATTCAACAGGCAATCCGAAGAAAATTCCCCTTCCGTCAGTAATATAAGGAGATTTTTATTCGTTTTTCACTCTTGAAAGATGCTTTATGGCAGTAAATGAGGCAAAGAAAGACGGTGAAAAAACAGTGAAAACATGCTGAAAGATTAATGAAAAGATGCCGGAAAAAAATAAAAACTTCCTGATGTTTTTCCTCTATTCCCATATTGCGGCAAAAGGTATCCTATATGGACACTCCGGAAAGATCTTTTTTATCTCTTAAAGACATTCAAACACTGTTTTTCTTTTAGCAGAAAGTCAGTTTTTATAGGTCTATTTTCTTTAAAAGTAATCTGCTGAGGCACTATTGGAAAAATACATCTGCCAGTTTAGCTGCTTTGCTTGCTTTCTGAAAAAATCTGCCTTATGAGAATCAGAAATTAATTTCAGCACCCTTGGGAGTAACCGAAAAAGAGATTCTCAAAAGGCAGAAATGTCATTTTGACAAAAAGTAAATTGATATGGATGATATAAATTGTAGCTGTCTGACAGAAAGTGTACGCAAATATTTTTATCAATATCCTTTCTTGTTGTGAGGCTGAGCTATCCGGTAACTTATATACGTTTTTCCTCTTCTTATTTTAAAGAGTAATTCCTGTCTGTCTTTCCTGGTCATTTTCGAGTGAATATTTACACAAAATTCGTACGTTTCACCCTTTTTCAAGTCAGGAAGGAGGAGCTTGCTTACCCTCTTGTTTTTGTAATATACATAAAAAAATGCTTTTTTGAGCTTCTTTTCGTCGTTGTTGCAGACTTTTATTTTCAGTCTTTTTCCCTCAGGCAACGTTCCGAATACGGGCGGATAAATTGCAACTTCGTCCAGCCGGTGATTTTCATCGTTTGTCTCTACTACCTCAAAATAACTTTTACACGATACATTTTGGGCATATAGTCCGCTTCCGCAGCATATAGCCAGCAGGAAAGCAAGTAATAATATTCCTTTTTTCATTTTTTGTGTCCTATTTGTTCTTGCCTATGTCTGTTTGTATAAACTGCCTTAAAGTTAAAAATAATATTGGTTTGTTGTAACAGGTTTTAGCTTTCCCCTTGCTCTTTTAAGCGTTTTTTTAAGACTGTTTGCTTTTGTTTCACAGAGGCGGAATCGAGAGAAAATTACTATATTCGCACTCATTCAGTCAAGGATGATATAAACCTTGCATTATTTCGATATACAATAGTAAAAAAATGAGACTTACATATATTTTTCACAGTGGCTTTGCCATCGAAACAGATCGGTGCATCCTGATATTCGACTACTGGATGGACCCGGAGGGCATTGTACCTCAGCTGCTAAAAACTGAGAAGCCAGTGTACGTGTTCTCCAGTCATTTTCACGAAGACCATTTCAACCGAGAAATCTTTTCGTGGCGGCAAACGAGGTCCGACATCATCTATATCCTCTCGAAAGATATCCTGAAACATCGCCGGGCACAAAAAGAAGAAGCCGATGTCTGGCTTGCTAAAGGAGGTACATGGAGCGACGGACTGATTCGTGTAGCGGCAACTGGAAGCAACGACAGCGGTGTGTCGTGGATAGTGGAAACTGATGGCAGGCGTATCTTCCATGCAGGCGACCTGAATAACTGGTATGCCCGTTTCCTGACCGATGATTATCGGGGCGGGCTGGTCTACAGCGCCGAATTCGGTATCGATGTCAATCCCGAGAAAGAAGAAAAACGCTTTTTGGGAGAACTGAAAGACATCCGAAAAATAACGGACAGTTTCAGCGTGGTAATGTTTCCGGTAGACGGCCGTATCGGTAACGGATATACCCGTGGCGTCCGTCAGTTTATCGACACGTTTCAGGTAGAACTGCTCGTTCCCATGCACTTTGTGGCAAGTGGATTCGAGTCAGTCTGGCGTATGAAAGAGTTTACAGATGCCAAAAACATTCCTTTCTGGTGCATCAGCAGGGAAGGAGATAGTATTGAATTTTGAAGGGAAAAATAGTTTATATGTTGAGATGAAGCAGATAGAAGTTGTAGCGGCAATAATTTGTCGTGAAGGGAAGTATTTTGCCACCCAGCGCGGCTATGGTGAGTTTAAGGACTACTGGGAGTTTCCCGGCGGAAAGATAATTACCCAGCTTTCCACCTCACGATGCACTGCTTTCTGTGCTCTGTCCGTTCCGGTCATCTGGTGCTGAAGGAGCATGAAAACGCAGCTTGGCTGAATCGGGAGGAACTGGGTTCTGTAGACTGGCTTCCGGCGGATGTGGAGGTGGTGAAGAAGTTGGTGGGGGAGAAGTGATAAAGGAATATGTTCTGTGCTTTTTTGTAAAAATATCACTTATATTTGTATGTATAATGTAAGTGAAACATATAAAATAAGAGTAGCAGAATATATGAGTAGTAATTTTATCACAAATAAAGAAAAATTCTTATCCGACATTATTAATGGCATTTTGCCTAAAACAAATGCTGTAGATATATTAGTAGGATATTTCTATTATTCTGGTTATGTACAGTTATCCGATAACTTAAAGGATAAGCAGATTAGAATTTTGGTAGGTTTAGATATAGATTTGCAGGTTACTAAATATATTCGTGAGGTAGAGGCTTTTAGAAATGGATTGGTTTCTCGAAGCATGGTTAAGGAAGAATACTATAAACAGTTTATCAATATCTTCAATAATTCAGATTTCTTGGATACTGCTGAGAAGTTAGAACAGTTCAGAATGTTTTATGGGAAAATTTTGGATGGTACGTTGGAAATTCGGAAAACATTGGAGCCCTGCCATTCCAAGATGTATCTGTTTGCTTATAACGACTTGATGAATGAGAATGGAGAATTGCCTGGCGTTTTAATTACCGGTTCAAGCAATCTGTCCTACCAAGGATTGAAAGGCCGTTTGGAGTTAAATGCTCGTTTCAATGATAAGTCAGATTATGAGGAAGGGAAAAGGTTGTTTGATGAATTATGGGAAAATGCAGTTACTATTGCTGACCAAAGCAATGTGGATGAATGGAACAATAAAGTGATGACTCGTATATGGTATGATAAGATTTATCCACCTTATTTGATGTATATTCGTGTGTTGAAAGAATATTTCAATATTCCTACAACGAATAATATATTGACACCACATGATATAACAGAGGGCAAGTATGCCAATCTGAAATATCAGACAGATGCTGTCCAGATGGCTTTAAATGCATTGAACAATCACAATGGAGCGATTGTTGCTGATGTGGTGGGATTAGGCAAGAGTGTGATTGCTTCTACTATTGCACGCAATTTAAGACTTCGTACCATTATTGTATGCCCTCCACACTTGTATAAACAGTGGGAAGGATATCGTGATGAATTTGGATTTATAGCTAGTGTATTCAGTGCAGGAAAGATAGAAGATGCAATCTTTCATTATCAGGAACTGGCTAAAGAAGATGAACAATTTCTGATAATTATAGATGAAGCGCATCGTTTTCGTAATGAATATACGCAAGACTATGCCATGCTTCATAATTTATGTTCAGGAAATAAAGTATTATTATTGACTGCTACTCCGTTTAATAATCAGCCAGCTGATATTTATGCCCTGATTAAATTGTTCCAGATACCTTCACGCTCTACATTGAAGACTGTTCAGAATTTGGGCGCTTCATTTAAAGATTTGATAGAGAAATATCGTACTTTGCGTGAAAACCAAAAGAATGGAAAAGCAACTGCGGAAGAGGTAAAAACGGAGGTTAGCAACATAGCTAAGAAAATACGTTCTATTATCAGTCCTTTGGTTGTGCGTCGCTCACGGTTGGATTTGCAAGGAATTCCTGAATATGCAGATGATTTGAAACAGCAGCATATTCAGCTGGTAGTTCCCAATGATCCAATAGAACTTACATACGACCTTAGTGAATTGAAAGATTTGTATGCGTCAACTTTGGATAGAATCAGTAAGTCAGAAAACGCCAGTGAAGATGTATATCGTTTCAAGGCAGCTCGTTATTCGCCGGCATTATATATTTACGAAGATTTGAAAGAAAAGCTGGCAAAGGAACTTGAAGATAAAACAGGAGTTAAGTTTAATCTTTTGATTGGGCGGCAAGCCAATATCTCCAAGTTTATGCGTCACTTGCTGGTGGCTCGTTTTGAAAGTTCTGTTGCAGCTTTTCAGGCTTCATTGGAATATATGATACAATCGTCCGAACACATGCTTCGGTGGATTGAAAAACGAGATAAGATACCCGTATTTAAGAAAGGAAATTTACCCGATATAGAATGCTTTTATGAGTCGAGTGAAGACGGAATGGGCGAAATAGAGGAACTTTTTGATAAATATGAGGTTAGAGGACTCTTTGAAATAGACATGAAGTATGTCAAAGAAGATTTTGTGGAAGATGTGAAGTCTGACATTCAGCTGTTAAAGAATCTTCGTGAACAGTGGTTTGGAAAAGACAATGTAGTGCGGTTTGACCCAAAACTGAACTCGTTTATTCGTATAGTCCAGGAACATCTCAAGAAGGAACCCAAGCGAAAACTGATTGTGTTTTCAGAGTTTGCAGATACGGTTAACTATTTGGGTGAGGAGCTTGTTAAGGCAGGACTTCCAGTTATGAAATATACATCGGCCGATGCTACATCTACCAATAAAGACCGTATTCGGGCCAATTTTGATGCCGGACTAAAGGAATCTTTACAACAGGATGATTTTCTGATTTTAGTGGCAACCGATGCCATATCTGAAGGTTATAACCTGCATCGTGCAGGGGCCATATTTAATTATGACATACCTTATAATCCTACCCGTGTCATTCAGCGAATAGGGCGTATCAATCGTATTAATAAGAAAGTTTTCGATGAACTTTATATATACAATTATTTTCCTACGGAAGTAGGCGAAGCTGAAACAAGAACCAAAGAAATCTCCACACTTAAGATGGTCATGATACATGCCATAATGGGAGAAGACACAAAAGCGCTGACCAAAGAAGAAGAGGTGAGAGCCTTCTTTAAAGAGCGGTATCGCAAAGAATTTGCACGGAGTGAAGAAACTTCGTGGGATACGCCTTATCGTAAATTGCTAAATGGACTGAAGGGTACGGACACGTATGACAAGGCTTTGGATTTGCCGCATCGTGCAAGAACGGGTCGTAAGGTAGAAAAAGCACAGAAAGGTGTTTTGATGTTTGGTCGGAAAGGTGATGACTTTGTTTTCAAAATAGGAGATATGGTAAATACTCCTGTAATGATTTCAGCAGAAGAAGCCATTGCACTCTTTGAGGCAGACAGAAAGGAAGAAGCGGTGGATTTGAGTAATGATTTTGATGCAGTGTACCAGAAGGTAAAAGCCTCTTTATTCAATAGTGATGTAGCCGAAAAAAATGAAAAAGACCAGCTAAATGCATTGGCCAAGGTAAAAGTCTTGATGAAAAGCCAGCTTCTGCCAAAAGATTATTTATCCGATCTTGTGCAAGTTATAAAAATGGATGCACTTTCTGGTTATGAGATTAGATACATTAATCAGTTGATATTAAAGGATGCAGATAAACTTATCAAGCAAATTTCACCAGAATATCTGGCACGTATCATTAATACGCAAAATAGGGTGGATGAAGGAGAAGAAACACTGATTTTGAGTGAGGAACTGCAATAAAATATATTTAGTCATGGAAAGTAATATTATATTATATACAAGTAACAACGGTGAGGTCAGTATTCAGGTGCAGTATGAAGACGGTACTTTTTGGCTTACCCAGAAACGTATGGCGGATTTGTTTGGCGTGAATGTGAATACCATAAACTACCATCTGAAGGAGTTATATAAGAGTGCTGAGTTGCTGGAAGAACGAACTATTCGAAAAATTCGAATAGTTCAAACTGAGGGGAAAAGAGAAGTAGAACGTGATGTAACTTTTTATCATTTGGATGCCATTATAGCTGTTGGTTATAAAGTAAATTCTGCGCAAGCTGTACAGTTCAGGCAGTGGGCTACAAAAACCTTGAATGAATTTATAACCAAAGGTTATGTGCTGGATAAAAATAGGTTAAAGAAAGGACCGCAATTCGGGCATGACTATTTTAAAGAACTGCTTGAAGATATACGGGAAATACGCGCCAGCGAACGGCGTTTCTACCAAAAGATTACCGATATTTACGCCTTGGCGATAGATTATGATAAGGATGCACCTGAAACAAAGCAATTCTTTGCCACGGTGCAGAATAAGTTGCATTGGGCTATTTCTGGAAAAACGGCTGCTGAAATCATATATGATACTGCCGATGCCGAGAAGCCTCATATGGGGCTGACTACTTGGCGGCATGCTCCAGATGGAAAAATTATGAAGTCGGATGTGTCTATAGCTAAAAATTACCTTGATGAGAAACATCTAAAGGCAATCAACCGACTTGTTTCAGCTTATCTTGATTTGGCAGAAGATCGTGCGGAACAGGAAATCCCAACTACCATGCAGGAATGGAGTAAAATATTGGATGGCTTTCTCACTGTAGCAGGACGTCCAGTATTGGATGGGCCAGGTAGTATTTCGGCGTTAGAAGCCAAGCTGAAAGCAGAACGAGAGTATGAAGTATTCCGTAAAAGACAAGATGCAGAATATATCTCAGATTTTGACAGAGAGATTAAGCGTTTAAGAGGAGAGTAGTCTTGATTTAAAAAAAGTAATTTTATGATGGATTTTAGTAAAGCATATAATCGCCATGAGTTTATAAGTTTTCTACAAAACAGTTTTTTGCCAGAAGATTTTGTGTCTACAGTAGAGCCGGTAGCCTTTAAGACAAAAATGACGTATACCAAAGAAGTGGTAAAACTTGGCTCTTCTGAATCATTGGATTTAGTGGTGTATGAAGTGAAACATAATTCTAAAAACGATGCCAGAGTTTCTCTTTCGAAAGAGGCATTCCGACTGCTTGCCGATGAAATGGAAGACCGGGCATTAGTTATTTTTGTTCCTGAAAACAGTCGTAATAACTATCGTTTTTCTTTTATTGAACTGACACTTGAAGTGAAGGATGGTTCTTCTCATGTAACACGGAATTACAGCAATCCGCGTAGATATAGTTATTTCTTAGGTGAAGGGATTGCCTATTATACGCCTAATAAATATTTGAATGAGAAAGGTCGTGTGGTTAATTCAGAGGATTTACAAAGTCGTTTCTCTGTAGAAGTGCTTACTAAAGAATTCTATAATGAATTGAGTGACTGGTATGCATGGGCAATCAAGATTATACGTTTCCCGAATGACATAAACAATAAAGAAGATGATGCTAAGTTTAATAATGAAGGTGCAATTCGTCTTATCACCCGTCTTATCTTTGTTTGGTTTTTAAAGCAAAGACATCTTATCCCAGAGGAGTTTTTTGATGAAAAATATATAGCAGATAATTTGTTGAATGATTTTAGCCCAAATGATAAGTCGGGGCTTTTTGACTTTAAATCACATGAAAGTAAGTATTATAAGGCCATTCTTCAAAATTTGTTTTTTGCCATGCTTAATAGCCCTATAACAGCAGAAGGAAGTAAAGAACTTTCAGAACGTCATTTTAGAAATGGTCGTGGCGATTATGATAACAACAAACTCATGCGCTATGAGTCTTTCTTTAAAAATCCACAATTATTTGTTGATTTGGCGAATAGAACTGTTCCGTTCTTGAATGGAGGATTATTTGACTGTCTTGACGATAAAGACCATGGAATGTATTATGATGGTTTCAGTGATAAGGAAAATATAAAGAATTCTTTAATTATTCCGGATTATTTATTTTTTGGCGAAGAAGCTGGAAAAAACATAGACCTCTCGGAATGGTATGGCGATGAGAAAAAGAAGAAAGTTTCTGCTCGTGGTATTATTGATATTCTAAAACGCTATAATTTTACAGTTGAGGAAAATACACCTTTTGATCAGGAAGTTTCACTTGATCCTGAATTGCTTGGCAAGGTTTTTGAAAACCTATTGGCTTCCTTCAATCCGGAAACACAAACTACGGCACGTAAACAGACCGGTTCTTTCTATACCCCACGAGAAATTGTGCAATATATGGTAGACGAAAGTCTGGTAGCACATTTAAAACGAACAGTAGGAGAGGATTTGGAGCCTCAATACCGTCAACTGATGCAATATTCTGATGATGAGGTTGAATTGACTACCGAACAGCGTAAAAGTATTATGCAATCGTTGTATAATTGTAAAATACTTGACCCTGCATGTGGTTCAGGTGCCTTTCCAATGGGGATTTTGCAACAAATGGTGCACATCCTTAGTCGGATGGATTCAGGCAATAAGGTATGGCGAGAAATGATGATGCAGAAGGCTGTAGATGAAACTTCAGAAGCTTATCGTAATTCATCTACTGAAGAACGTAAGGAGTTAGTAATGGATATAGAGCGTAGTTTTGATGAAAGTATAAACCGTCCAGACTATGCTCGCAAATTATACCTTATTGAAAATTGTATTTATGGTGTGGATATACAGCCAATTGCTATTCAGATTAGTAAATTACGTTTCTTTATTTCGTTAGTAGTAGATCAAAATACCAATACGGATCCTGCCGATAATTTTGGTATTCGCCCGCTTCCTAACCTTGAAGCGAAATTCGTGGCTGCCAATACGCTGATAGGGTTGGTTAAGAAAGATGCGTCTTTGTTCGATAGTGCAGAGATTAAGGCGAAAGAAAATGAGCTGAAGATAGCCAAGCACAAAATCTTTGGAGCTAAAACAGTACGTACAAAACGTAAATATCGTCAGATAGTGGCCGATTTACGCATGGAAATAGCAGATATACTTGAAAGTTGTGGTGCTGTGGGGAATGATGAGGCTAGGCTTTTGTCGTCATGGGACATGTTCAATCAAAACTCTTCTTCTCCATTTTTTGATTCAGAATGGATGTTTGGAGTGAAGGATGGATTTGATATTGTGATTGGAAATCCGCCATATATTGACATTAAATCCTTGCCTAAAAAAGATGTTAAGTTATATTTCAATCTTTATGAAACTACCGAAAATAGAATAAATTTATATTCTATTTTTATTGAACGAGGAACCAGATTGTTATCGCATGATGGTATTTTATGTTATATTAATCCAAATTCTATGCTAATAAATGAGTCTTATTATAAAATACGACAACATATAATAGATTACATTGATAGAATTATTAAACTTCCAGATTCTGTTTTTGTTTCGGCTACTGTTGAAACTATTATTTTATTATTAAAGAAAAATAATTCTAACGCATATATTGAAGGTGCCTTTTTTAAAAAAGATGATAAAATAGATTTTACTAAATTGTCATTCAAGTCTTTTTGTAGAGATAATTGGAAGGCAGATTCAGGCCTAATTTAATATTTTTACTTCAGGTAAAGTTCTCGCCTTACTCAGAAAAATACAAATAGGTTCACAGAATCTTGAGAAATATGTTCTAACATCTTTAGGAATAACTCCTTATGATAAGTATAAAGGGCATAGTGAGGATATTATAAAGAATAGAGCCTTTCATTCAAAAACGCCGATTGATGATACATATGTTCCGCTGATTTCTGGAAAGAATATTCATCATTATTATATTTCAGATGAGATTTCTGAATACCTGAAATATGGTGACTGGTTAGGTGCTCCCAGAGAGGAGAGATTTTTTAAGGGACCTAAAATTGTAGTTAGACAAATTTTAGAAGGTGATGCACAACGGATTGTTGCTGCATACTCTGATAAACCTCATTATTTTACACAAATAGGATTTTCAATAATATCAAGAAATTCTGATATTAATGTATTAAAATATTTAGTGTGTTTACTTAATTCGAAATTGATTTCATTTTATCATAGGAATGTTTTTCTTGATTTAGAGAAAGTTGTTTTTCAAAAAATATTAATTGCTAATGCTAAAAAAATTCCCATTAAAATGCCTAATGATCTTTCCGCTTTTATTGATATAATTGATAAAAAAGAATATTATAAAACAGATAAAATAGATGAACTAATATATAAAATATACGATTTAACTTATGATGAAGTCTTAATTGTTGATCCTCAAAGCTCAATTACCCGTGAAGAATATGAGAAAGGAGGAGATTTATGCTAGTTTCTAAAAGTAATATAGAACTCATTAACCAGCGTTTGGAATATTTATATGATAATTTTAATATCGAACCATCAACAGAGGAGGTTCAAATAGGAGATGAAGATATTTTCATAGGCTTTCCGGATGAGTGGGATGAAGCTAATAGTGATTATTCTGTAGAAGATTTTTTACGATATACTGAGGGCTTGGATAATATTCAGGTAATAGATAATCACTCTGTTATCGTTGGTAATATAAGGCAAACAATTATTTCAGTGAATGAATATTATTATGAGTATTGGGTTCCTGATTTAAAATTTGAAACAGAAAAATATTCTTTAAGAATAATAAGTAATCCTTTCTTAATAGGGATAATAGCTTCGCGAGATGGAATTTATAATGAAGATTTTGGGGTTTATCCATGTTCTGATTATAAAGTCGTTGAAATTGTTTATAAGAAAGAGAAACCCAGTGAAGAAGAAGATATTGAGTTCATAAAAACATGTCTATATTATATTGCAAGTAAATATGATGTCCCAATATCTATAGGAGAATTTAGGTCATGGGATGATATAACAGATGAAAAAAATGATGCTACAATAATTGTTGGTTCCTCAGAGCTTATTCCATATTGCCGGGCTATGGATTATTATATAGAGGGACTTTCTATAGAGAAAGAAGATATAAAATATCTTCATTTATATAAGATTATAGAGTATTTTTCTCCAATTGTTTCTAAAAAGGCTTCATATGAGCAATTGAATAAGAGGTTAGATGCCTTGCAGGTAGTTGAAAGAGATTCTGAATATTTAGAGTCAATATTTAAGTTGACAAAACAGTATGAAGTTTCATTGAAAGATAAAGAATTAGCTAATACCGTTTTGAACGAATGCGTTGATATTGCTTTGCTGTTTCAATTTTTACCAGATAAGATTCAAAAGACGCTTTCGAAAAGTTGTCATTTTGAGGTGAAGAATATTGCTTCTTTGAGCTCTTCAACTATTGAAGTTATAAAAAAAGAAATAGCAGATATTCTATATGCTACCCGTAATAGTATTGTTCATGCAAAATCAAACTATACTGTTACTGGGAAGGAATGTTCAGAAGAAGATTTGGAACAATTGAACGAGTTTATGGTGAAGCTTTGTGAATGTTTATTTGTTTGGAATGGGAGACAAAGTAAGGAGTTTCAATTAAAATAGTTCCTATGTTTAAAATCGGAAGTG
>ULOY01032723.1_pt1 | contig 13279 bp, 10 predicted proteins | sample 1952991 | NCBI WGS metagenome assembly ULOY01 (sample SAMEA4835615, study PRJEB28245) | human gut metagenome | biome: gut microbiome; material: fecal sample | place: Denmark | collected 2008 | reverse complement strand
GGCGACGGCATCGGGGTTGTATACCGGCTGCGGGTCGTAGCTCATGCGGCATCCGTGCTGTAGGACCGGTTCTTTCAGTGTGATGTTACGTCCTAATTGTGGCTGGTAGTATTTAACTGCCGTCAAGTAGGCTTGCGAGTGGAATCGTTTGACCTGTTCGGGTGAGCGTGGAAGCGTCCCGTCTGGCAGTGTGAACGGGATCACTATTTTCACGCTTTTCCCGCTAAAGCCGACGAATGCCAGTAGCGTTTGCGGCATCATGGCGGCTTGTTGCCGGATTTGTACCGCTTCTTGCAAGTCGGAAAGATGGTTTACTTCGAGCAGCACCAATCCCGAATAGTCGCGCATGGGAGGGGCGGGTTCGCCTGTCTTGCGGAAAGTCCCTCCGAAAACGACCACCGGAAGTTTCTGTATGTAGCTGTTTTGCGTGCCGGGCAGTGCAAACATGGCTTTGTCGCGTGTGGTGCTGACCGGTTTGTTGAGATTCTCTGTTCGTAGGGCAGCCTGCAGTTTTTCCATTTCAACGGAACGCATGACGAGCGTCTCCTTTTCATATCGATATAACGTTACCTTCATCTTTGATTGTTTTTTATCATGAATTTCTACTTGCAAATCATTTCCACCTTTCAAACTTGAGTCTTTTCATGAACTTCTTCATTTCCGGATCAGCCTTGATGCATAGCCGTTTAGCTTTCACGCGATGAGGCGTACAGTCTTTCGGGTTTTCATATCCTTCACTTCCGGCCGAGAGGAACAATGTTCCTATGCCGTGAAGGTTTATGGTGTACCCCATATCCAGTTGGAACTGGATTTCGCGTCCGATTTCGATTATGGCCGCCAGTATTTCGCCTCTTGAAAGCGTGCACCGGGTAGAGATACATGTAGCCAGTTGTTCGGTCGATACTTGCCCCGATGTTACCGGGACACCATAATAGCGGATTTTTTCTGTTTCTCCGCTTTTGTCCACTTTGGGACGTACTACATAAGCGTGTGACATAAGCTGTATTTTTGATAAAACCAATGAATAAAACTGAGAGAAGTGCCTAATTAACTTTCTTTACACCCGGATTTACATTTCTGAACACCCGGGTGACGGCAGTCTGTACATGGGGGTGTAGGGGTTGGAAACATCCGGATGTATGTGACCTTAAGTCCTTACAAAGATAATAAAAATATGGAGAAAATGCAAGAAAATCAATGGTTTTTTTTAAAATAATTTGGGTTCGTTTTTATTTGGCATAAAAGTAAAAAGAGAGTAAGGATAATGTGATAGATGGGTGATAGAGTTGTGATAGATATAAAGGAAATATATTGTGTAGCTATTTATTGATTATTAGTCTGTTGTGAAGATTATGTGATAGAGTGATAGAGAAATTCGAAAATAAAGCATATATGTAAGATTTTGGCAAAGAAGAAAGAGGTTGGGTCAATGTTTTGACACAACCTCTTATAAAGAGTGCAAATCTAAATTAAATCAGTCACTATATCCCGGATTTTGAATCAGATTTTTGTTGCTGTTCATTTCATCTCGCATTATAGGCAGGTAGTAGCATTTGTCGACAAACTGGCGGGCTTCTTCTGCCAAATCGATAACTTGATATTTCATATCCCATTTAGTCGGATCTGCATTATATTTGGTTTGTACTCCGATCCCAGGTTTTAACCATGCTGTTACACGGATACCTTTTAGGCTATTTAGACCCGGTGCATCTGGTGCGATCATCCAACGACGTAAATCCCAATAGCGGACTTCTTCGTAGCAGAATTCCAAGCGACGTTCGTTTTGATATATCTTTCGAAGCTCGTCCTGATTGTTGGTCGTTACAGCTGGAAGATTGACATTAGCGCGGTACTCGTTCAAATACTTTTTCGCTTCATCCAGTTCGCCCAATTCTATGCAAGCTTCAATATAGCAAAAATAAATTTCAGACAAACGAATGAAAGGAAAGATTGCGTTTATCTTGTTGCGATGATCGCCATCTGCAGGATTGATGTATTTTTTCAAATAATAACCGGTGTAAGTCGCGTTCCAACTTTCACCGCCTCCTGCACGTGTGTCCATACCTGAATAAAATTTAGACTCGTCTGTAACGGAAGGGTCTAATTGATAATAACCTGTTTGAATTTTACCAGTGGGTTCGATTGAAGCATAGTCAGATGGGCGTTGTATCCATTGCATACCATCATACATGATAGTGGCATAAAAACGAGGTTCACGACCACTATAAGGAGCTGCTGCATGTTGTGCGTTGCTCCAGTCGAATTTGCTGCCGTCTTCCATTGCAAAGGCATCTACTAAATCTTGTACAGGAGTGTTTCCTCCCCAAGCATGATAACCGGAAGGTCCGTTGAATACTGGCATTTTTGTACCGCTTTCGTCTTTGGTATCGATAAAATATCGTGAGAAAATATTGTCGGCACTTTCTGTCAAGAAAAACTTCCAAATGGCTTCTGCTTTTTCTTCAGTGGAGAGTCCTGGTCCACCATAGGTCGGTATTGCATGTCCCATCGGATTATCTATTAGCTCTTTGGCGGCAGCTTTGGCAGCCCTCCAGCGATCGGCTTTTGTTCCTTCAGTATAGAAAATAAGTTCCGGATGGTCGTATGAACCTAACAAAGATGACTTGGCAGAGGCTGTCGCTTGATCATGCAGGTCACTGGCTGCATCAGTCAAAACACGTGCTTTTAAAGCTTTTACGGCAGCTAATGTGGCTCGTCCTTTTTGTGTGTTGGCGAAAGTCCGGTCTTTCAAGCATTCTGCAGCGTTATCTATGTCACTCAGTATTTGTTTGATACAATCAGTGTAAGAAGAGCGAGATAGCAAGAATGACTCTTGCGGGTCTGTCAGTTGTGTTACTCTTAACTGAAGAGGAACACCTCCGAACGCTCTTGTTAACCGGTGGGTAAAATAGGCTCGAAGGAAATAGGCCTCGCCTTTTAGTTGCTGTTTGGATTCGTCTGCAAAAGTTGCATTGTCTACATTTTCGATGAAGTCGTTACAAGAACGGATGTTCAAGTACAAACGTTGCCACTGATGCCCGCTCTGAGTTTTAGAGAACCATCCTAAATTCACATCCGTTACGGCTCCAGCATTTGTTTCGCGGAATTCACGTCCGTGTGTGAACAATGCCTCATCACAAGCTGAAGCTTGCAACTCTTCTGTGAAACCTGCATCTTGGAAGGCAAAGTATATGTCATACATATACGCTTCGGCCAAAGCCTTTTCTTTCCAGATATCTTCTGCCATGATCTCTGTTTGGGATTTCGTATTCAGGAAATCCGTGCTACAGGATGCTGTTATTAGAGCAGCAGACAATAAACATAATATATTTGCTTTTTTCATTTTATTCCAATTTAGAAAGTTACTGTGAAACCGACATTGATAATTTTTGACTGTGGATAATTGGTTGCATTGGAGCTTGTACTTTCCGGGTCTATATCTTTACAAGGTGAGAATGTCAGTAAATTTACACCGTTTACATAGATACGTGCATAAGAGATCAGCTTGGTCTGAGATAACCAGGCTTTTGGCAATGTCCAACCGATTTCCAAGTTTTTCAGACGAATATAATTTGTATTGACCATCCAGTAGGTATTACTGCCAGCGGCTGTTCCATCCCAATAATAAGCAGAACGTTCATTTACACGTGGATACAGGCTGGATGGATTTTCGATAGACCAATGCTTGTCATAGACGTATTTCGGGTAATTACCGATATCTCCTGCTTCCCAGTAAACTTTGGTCCATGAATCGGCTGCCCCTTGGAACAGTACGCTTAAATCAAAGTTTTTCCATTGCAGATTACCTGTGATACCGTATGTCCATTTAGGTTCGTTGGTGCGGTCAGAACGGTAGCGATCGTCCGGTGTGATTTTACCGTCCCCGTCCAAGTCTTTGAATTTCATATCACCAGGACGTAAATCTGCATCTTTAGTAATGCCGTCGTAATTCGGACGATTGGCAATATCATTAATTTCGTCCCAATCTTTGAATACTCCGTCATATTCATAATATAAACTTGTATTCATCGGATGTCCGGTCGATTTTTGCCATTCTGGAGCACCTGGAGCTTCGTCCCAGAATTTGATTGTATTTTTTGCGTAACCACCGGTTGCGGAAATGCTATAATGCCAATCTTTACCAATATTGTCGCTCCATTCGATTTTGAAGTCGAAACCTGTATTGTCTACTTTACCGATATTTTCAGCCGGAAGAGTCAAGCCGGATGTCGTTGGAATGGAAGCGTTTCTACGCCACAAGATGTTGGAACGTTTGTTGTAGAAATAGTCGGCTTCCAAATATAAACGATTGTCAAATGTACGTGTTTCGATACCGATATTAAAATTGTTTGCACGTTCCCAAGTAATGTTGGGGTTCGGGAATCGGCTGATTCTTAAACCTTTTTCATCTGCATTATCGATAACCATACCCCATTCGTAATAGTATGTCGGGGAGAATTGATATTCTCTTAGCGAACCATCGAAATAAACTTGATCGTTACCCATCTGTCCCCAAGAAGCACGGATTTTGAAGTAATCGATGAATGAGAGGTTCTCTTTCCAGAAATCCTCTTCTGAAATACGGTATCCTAACAATATGCCGGGGAAGAATCCGAAACGGTTACCCTCTGCAAACATGTAAGAACCGTCATAACGCCAAACGAATTCAGCCAGATATTTTTCTTTATAATTGTAAGCCATACGTCCAAAGTAATTCATGCGGGCCCGTTCCCAATTATCTCCATCGCTTCTAGCATTTTTTTCTTTGTCGCCTCCAGCATTAAAATGATGCAAAGCATTTGACAGGAAATAACGGCGGTAAGCATTGAATGATTCAGCATTCGACCAATCTCGCTCCATACCAATTAAGAAGTTAACTCCATGATCGCCGAAGTTGCGATCGTATGTCAAGATACCACTTAGTACGGTATTGGTTTGATCGGTTGATTCCATGGATAAATCAGGATCTTCATGGTTTGGATAACTTAACATTGGAGTTAGCTTCGGAGTTTTTCCATCTGCTTCGTAACTAACCTTATCCCAGTCATATAATGTCCAAGGCTGGAACCATGTTTTGCTTTGTTTCAAATATTTGTCATATGAGACGGAAGCTGTTAATTTTAGACCTTTGATCCAAGGTTGGGTAATTTCAACTTTTGCATTACTCTGGATGTAGTAACGTTTGTCATGTGTGTAGCCGGTTTCGTCCGTGCAAGCTACAACAGGATTACGTCCGTATTCCTGTGCCGGTCCAGGCAGTCCGTTTGGCCAGTAAGCTTGATCGGTCGGGCGTCCGCGGGAAGTGAACCACAATAAATCACCCGCACCTTGACTTGGAAAATTACGATTTTCCTGGCGTCCCATCAATTGTGCACCCACCTTAATAAAGTCATTAAACTGTGCATCGACGTTCATGCGGAGATTGAATTGCTTGTAATTGTTTGCAGATTTGTGATATAAACCATCTGTATATTTATGACCGAAGTTTACGAAATACTGATATTTGTCCGAACCGCCTTCCAGTGATGCATTATGTACACGCTGTGGTGACCAATTTTTGAAAGTGGCTGCATACCAATCTGTGTTTGGATATCTCCAAGGGTCACTGCCATTACGATAAAGCTCTATCTCTTCCGGAGTTCTGAACAATGTATATTCGCCCATGGTCTGGCCGTTATTTTTAGCAGGGTTAAGCATGGCTTTGTTCATATATAGTTCATTCATCAATTCGGAATATTCGACAGCATCGCACATTTCCGGTAAGTTGGTCGGTTTAGACCAGCCTTGGTTAAAAGAGTAAGTGAATTCAGGTTTTTTCCCCATGCGTCCCTTTTTAGTTGTGATCAATATTACACCATTGGCAGCACGTGCTCCATAAATAGCAGCGGAAGCATCTTTCAATACGGACATTGTTTCGATTTCGTTCGGGTCTAAACGTTCTAAACCTCCGGCTCTTGCAGCCACTCCATCGATAACGATCAACGGGTCATTGTTCCCAAGCGTATTTGAACCGCGGATTCGGATCGTTGCTCCGTCATAGCCCGGTTCTCCTGATCGTTGGTAGGTGACAACACCTGACATTTTACCAGCGATGGCATTTGATAAGTTGGCGACTGGCGATTTAACCAAATCATCACCTTTTAGTGTAGAGACGGAACCGGTAACGGTTTCTTTTTTCTGAACACCATACCCGACAACGACAACTTCATCAATATTTTGAGTATCTTCTTGCAAGGTAATGTTGATTGTAGTTTGATTTCCAACAGAATGTTCTTGCGTTCTATATCCTATATAAGAAAACACTAGAGTCGCGTTTGTTGGAACTTCTAAAGTGTATTTACCATCAATATCAGTAATAATACCGATAGTCGTACCTTTTACAGATACGTTTACACCGATAAGAGGTTCACCTGTAGCATCGACAACTATACCTTTGATGGTTTTTTGTTGTGCAAAAACAAGTGTTGTACATAATGCAAAAAGTGATAAGGTTAACGTTCGGAAGAGGTTACTAATGACACCACTTCGTTTTGAATGTGTTTTCAAAGAAAAGTCTTTCATGTTCTTTCTTTATTAAATGAATATAAGGTTAAAAAACAATAAGGATATTGCTATCCAGCTTAAAAAAATAGAATTCGAATCTTATTTAGATCATAGGCAATATGAATTAAATGAAACATATATTTTGGTAAACTTGATTATGTTGTATGAAAGAAAATTACGATAGGACAGTGGCTGTTACAGATCATCAAGCCATTTTTTGAAAAATGCTCTGTGATATAGATTTTCGATAGCTTGTGTTATACCTTCTTTGAACTGTGTTCGAACGACTATTGGTTTCATAATGAATACTTTTAAGTTAACAATCTATTAGGAGGTCGATCATTTACGAATGGTAAATATTGGCCTTGTTAATAGTTTTAAATTGTATCAGCAGCAAAGATATTGCAAAATGTTATATATGCAAAAATAATCGCAATAAAATATTACGATGTATGCTTATTTTCTTCTTAGACAATTGTTAATTTGAAAGTATGAACAGTATATTGGAGAATATAGATACAATTCGAAGAAATAAAGGCTATTCACAGGAATATCTTGCTATGCAGATTGGTATGAAGCAGGCGGGATTTAGCTTGATCATGTCGGGTGAACGTGAATTGAAGTATAATACGTTATTGCAAATTGCAAATGCCTTGCAGATGTCTGTAATAGATGTTATTACATTTCCCGATAAATATGTTATGGCGAAAGGGAATGGAACATCGACCGAAGCTGTTCTGCAAATAAAATTGGACAGCGATAAAAAAGATCAGATATTGAATATTGTGTTTGGGGAACAGATTGCGGAATTGTTGAAATCGAAATGATTTCCTTTTGGCACGGAAGGAGAGGCTCGAACTCCCGACACCTGGTTTTGGAGACCAGTGCTCTACCAACTGAGCTACTTCCGTGTTTGCGGGTGCAAAGGTAAGAGAATATTCTATAATTCCAACTATATGTACAAAAAATAGTTGATGAAACCACTTATTTTCTCGATTCTTTGGTGATTCCCGGAATTTCTTTCCTATCTTTGGTGTAATAGAGTTGTTAATCGGGTATATAATTATACAAACAATCGACAAAGACATGAAAGACGAATTAGACATGAATGCCAACCTTTTGGTTGAGTTCCTTCAGAAGCCATCTGCCGAATTTACAAAGGCGGATATCGTATCGTACATTAAGGAGAAGAATATCCGGATGGTGAACTTTATGTATCCTGCAGGTGACGGGCGCTTGAAAACATTGAATTTTGTTATTAACAATGCTGCATATCTGGATGCAATCCTGACCTGCGGGGAGCGTGTGGACGGTTCCAGCCTGTTTTCGTTTATCGAGGCGGGTAGCAGCGACTTGTATGTGATTCCGCGTTTCCGTACGGCGTTTATCGATCCTTTTTCCGAATTGCCGACGTTGAGCATGCTGTGCTCGTTCTTTAATAAGGATGGCGAACCGTTGGAAAGCTCGCCTGAATATACGCTGCACAAGGCAAGCAAGGCGTTTTCGGATGTGACAGGTATGCAGTTCGAGGCGATGGGAGAGCTGGAGTATTATGTGATTGCGGATGAGGAAGATTTGTTCCCGGCAACTGATCAACGCGGATATCATGAATCGGGGCCTTATGCGAAGTTCAACCAGTTCCGTACGCAATGTATGCAATATATCGCACAAGCGGGAGGACAGATAAAATACGGGCATTCGGAAGTTGGTAATTTTACCTTGAATGGTAAAATATATGAACAGAATGAGATTGAATTCCTGCCTACGCGGGTGGAAGATGCCGCCGACCAGTTGATGATCGCCAAATGGGTGATCCGTAATTTGGCATACGAGTACGGGTTGAACATTACGTTTGCTCCGAAGATTACGGCTGGAAAAGCGGGTTCCGGCTTGCATATACATATGCGTATTATGAAGGATGGCAAGAATCAGATGTTGCAGGATGGCGTTTTGTCGGAAACGGCTCGTAAGGCAATTGCCGGCATGATGAAGTTAGCTCCGTCCATTACGGCTTTCGGCAATACGAATCCGACTTCTTATTTCCGTCTGGTTCCTCACCAGGAGGCTCCGACGAATATTTGCTGGGGCGACCGTAACCGCTCTGTTTTAGTGCGTGTTCCGTTGGGGTGGGCCGCCAAGAAGGATATGTGTTCGCTGGCAAACCCGTTGGAGGCAGATAGTCATTATGACACGACGCAGAAGCAGACGGTCGAAATGCGTTCGCCGGACGGATCGGCCGATTTATATCAGTTGTTGGCGGGATTGGCGGTCGCTTGCCGTTACGGGTTTGAAATCCCGGATGCGTTGGATATTGCAGAAAAGACTTATGTGAACGTGAATATTCATCAGGAAGAAAACAAGGCTCGTTTGGAAACATTGGACCAACTGCCGGATAGCTGTGCCGCCTCTGCCAAACGTCTGCAACAGCAGAGGGGGATATTCGAACAGCATAATGTCTTTAGTCCGAGCATGATCGACGGTATCATAAAGAAATTGGTAAGTTATAACGACACGACATTACGTGAAGACTTGAAAAATGATCCCGAAGGAATGCTTGAACTGGTAAACCGGTATTTTCATTGCGGATGATGTTACTTTGGAATTAAGCCGAAAGTGACTGATTTATATCATCTTTAAATCTTCAAACATCTGTTTATATACTGCGGCCTTTTCCTCTAACGGCTTGGGGTAAGCCCGGGAGGAAGAAGGCATGCGGTAGAGATGGAAAATGCGGCTCGACAGGGTGAAACGGGAGTAGGAGCCGACTTTGGGTTCTTCAACCGGAGGCAGCGTGGCGATAAGCGTGTCCATTGCCTTTTGACCTGTTACGACGATTGCTTCGCATTCTGGTATTTTGGCCAGAACCTCAACCGGGTTCAACGGTGTGACCACTTGCAGGAAGTTGTCGGAAGCATTATTCTTTAAACGGATGATTTCCATAGCCGTATCACCGATTCCGATCCCTTTTTCCCGGCAGAAGGCTTTTGCTTTCTCTTCACTGAAAGCCTTTTTGGTTTCTAAGAAATATTCTTTATCGTTATAGAAAACCAGTCCGAGTATCCGCCACATGTCGTTTTGGATATTCGGATAGTAGAAATTCATCGACCAGCGTGCACGCGGAGGTGGGAAACTGCCCAGCATCAATAATTTCGTGTTTTCCGGGAGGAAGAACCCTAACGGATGTTGCTCTATCGGCTGAGTGGCTGGCGTTTTCATTATTTTACCAGGTTGTTCCATTCGTCCGCTTTGAAACCGACCAAAACTTGATTTTCACTGATCAGCAAAGGGCGCTTGATCAATTTGCCGTCCGAAGCCAGCAAAGCGATCTGTTCCGCTTCGCTCATCGCAGGCAGCTTGTCCTTCAATTTCATCTCCTTATAAACCAGTCCGCTGGTGTTGAAAAAGTTTTTCAAAGGAAGCTTGCTGCGTTTGATCCATTCTGTCAGCTCTTCGACAGAAGGATTGCGATCGATGATATGACGATCCTCGTACGTTATTTTATGCTCATCCAGCCATTTTTTTGCATTTCGGCAGGTGTTGCATTTCGGGTATTCTAAGAACAGGTAGCTCATATAGTCACGGTGTTATTTGTCTTCTTTCTTCTGTCTTTTGGCATCTTCTTTGGCCATCAGCACGACATTGTACACGAAGTCGGTCATCCATTCTTCCGAATAGCCGAGCGTTTCTTTGTATTTCCGTATTCTCCAGGCGACTTTCTGAACGCTGACATCTTTCCATTCCGAACGGGTTACAATCTCATGGATGGTCTTTTGCGTCTGCGAATATAACAGTTTCTTCACTAGCATGGAGAAGCGGAATTTCCATTGCATCAGGTTGTCGAGCAGGGAGAACAGGTCGTTGTTGAATCCCTGATACATGATGAAATAGGATTTGATGTCGTTCTGCGTCTTGCAGTTCTTTTTGATGGAAGCATCGATTTCCTTGAAGAAGTTTTCGTTCAGCCCGTATTCTTGCATTAGGATTTTGCGGGAACGGGATTTCTCGGCTATGCCCAACTTGTTGTTCTGAGTCGGGATCTTAAGCATCCGTTTGAACAACGCCATATCGTTCAATATATTGAGGTTGGTGATACCTAACTGCACAGCCATTACCGCCTGGTAATACACGCGGATCAGCGTAACGAACTCCTCTACGGAGCCTTTCGATACGACTTCTGTTTCTTCTTCTTTCTTCTTGAATAGTTTGGAAATGAAATTCATTGTGTATATTTATATTTATTGCCGACAAATATAATAAGAATCTTTTTATATGCCTAATAGTACATTTTGTAGGATGTAAACAGCGGCTCCCGACAGATAGCCGGCCAGTGCGAGCAACGAGATTCTTTTTAGATACCAGATGAAATTAATCCCTTCCAGTCCCATAACGACAACTCCGGCAGCAGAACCGATGATCAGCATGCTGCCACCCACGCCGGCACAATAGGCTAGGAATTGCCAGAACACGCCGTCTTGTACGAAATTGGCTATATAAGCCGGATCAGCAGCCGTAGCGACCATTGCATCCGAGGCAACGGGGTACATTCCGATAGCACCGGCGACGAGCGGAACGTTATCGACGATGGCGGAGAGCGTTCCGATAATCAGGTTGACGGCATATACATTGCCGATCGTATCGTCCAACCAGAGGGAAAAACTGCCCAAAACACCACTGCAACGCAGTGCGTCCACAGCCAGTAAGATACCGAGGAAGAACATCAGAGTAGCTCCGTCTATACGGCTCACTACTTTCGATAAACGGAGTTTCAGGTCCTCGTTGATCGGAGTTTTCCGGTACATCAATTCAGTGAATATCCATAGGATACCGACTCCCATCAAAATCCCCATGAAAGGGGGCAGGTGCGTGACCGTTTTAAACACCGGGACGAATAGCAGACAGAACACGCCGATGCAGAGGATCGCCAGTTTTTCGTTCGCTTTCAATACTTTTAATAGAAGGTTGTCACGGTTTTCCTCAAAAGCGTTGGGAGGCGTAACTTTGCCGTGCAAATAGCGGGATATGATCAATACCGGGACTAATGCCGATACGAGGCTCGGTAAAAAGAGATGCGGGATCGTTGCCGAAGTCGAGATATTTCCCCTTACCCACAGCATGATCGTTGTCACGTCGCCGATGGGCGACCAGGCCCCGCCGCTGTTGGCGGCAATCACGATGATGCTGCCGAAAATCCAGCGCTCCTTATAATTGCCGATCAATTTTCGGATCAGCATGACCATGACGATGGAAGTAGTCAGGTTATCTAGGACTGCCGACATGAAAAAGGTGATCGTAGCAATGACGAACAATAACTTCCGCTTGCTGTTGGTGGTGATGCGGTTGGTGATGAACATAAACCCTCCGTGAGAATCGACGAGTTCTACGGTGATCATCGCCCCGATCAGGAAGATCAAAGTCTCTGCGATCTCACCGATACTATCCAGTATCTGATGGTCGATGACGAAACGGATGCACTGGTCTGCATAGGGCAGATCCTTTATGAATGGGAATGCGTCTAAAAAAAGTTTAAATTCTTCGGCTGAAGCGGTCGGAATAAATTGAGGGGCTCCCAATGTATATAAAACCCAAAGGATTGTTCCAGTCAGGAGTGCTGTTCCCGCTTTATTGATTTTTAGCGGATGTTCCAGAGCGATAAGTAAATATCCTATCAGGAACACGATGATCATTGTTGTCAACATAGTGTATCTGTTAAAATTTATCTAAAGCGGCAAAAATAATAATTTATTATAAAAGGGAACATATTTGTTAAGAGGATTGTTTAAAACAGCTTGGCATATATTATTGAATCGTCTGCCGGATAATCTGGTTTTCCCTTCTGATAATTGGATTTTTCCGCCGTAGTTGTTGTTTGCCGACAATTGTCAGCTGGCAACTGTTCCGGCATGAATATACGAAATAATCCCGTCCATCGTGCTTGATCTTTTTGTATCTTTGTCCTGCATTTAAAGCAGATATGAATATATGATAAGTTATTTACAAATAGATAAGTTGACTAAAAGCTTCGGCGATTTGGTTTTATTCGAAGATATCACTTTCGGAATCGCGCAAGGGCAGAAGGTAGGGCTGATAGCTAAGAATGGTACGGGGAAAACGACTTTGCTAAATATTATAGCCGGAAAGGAGGATTATGACAGCGGGGCGGTTGTGTTCCGAAATGATCTGCGGGTTGGCTACCTGGAACAGATGCCGCATTATCCGGACGGCCTGACTGTTTTGCAAGCGTGTTTCTACTCTCCGAACGAGACGGTGCGTTTGATCGCCGAATATGAGCAGGCGATGGCAAGCGGCGATCATTCCAATCTCGAAGATATCCTGCTTAGGATGGATAACTTGAAAGCCTGGGATTATGAACAGCGTACCAAGCAGATTTTGGGACAGCTGAAAATCCATAACTTCGACCAGAAGGTGGAAACGCTTTCCGGCGGGCAGTTGAAAAGGGTGGCTTTGGCAAACGTGTTGATCACCGATCCCGAATTGATCATCCTTGACGAGCCAACCAACCACCTGGACTTGGAAATGACCGAATGGCTGGAAGGATATCTTTCTCGCGCGAACATTAGTATTTTGATGGTGACGCATGACCGTTATTTTCTGGATCGTGTCTGTAGTGAGATTATCGAGATAGACCGGAAACAGATTTATCAGTATAAAGGAAATTACAGCTATTATCTGGAAAAACGACAAGAACGAATGGACGCGTTGAATGCCGAGGTGGACC
>ULOY01031636.1_pt1 | contig 13373 bp, 8 predicted proteins | sample 1952991 | NCBI WGS metagenome assembly ULOY01 (sample SAMEA4835615, study PRJEB28245) | human gut metagenome | biome: gut microbiome; material: fecal sample | place: Denmark | collected 2008 | reverse complement strand
TAAGGGCTAAAGCAGGAGTTTTTTATTACGAAGTTTCAATCTATAAGATTTTTACTTTTGCATTTCTATTTTGAGACAGCTTCATTTTGATTATTGATAAAAATATAGATTTTGAATTTTTATTTTACTACAATCTGTAATGAACCTTGATTCGTAAATGTTACATTATCTTTTTGTTCTTGAGTTACATATAAAGTTTGTAACTTCTGACGATCTACGTTACATGTCTTTAAATGAGGACAACCAGTGACATCTAAAGTTGTTAATTGGTCATAATAACCCATCCATGACGATAAACTAGCATTGATATCTGTGATATTATTACCTGATATTATCAAAGATGTTGCTTCTATATAATCTTGTAATCTTAATGAGGTTACAGGATTATCACCTATGATAACCGAAGTCAATGGATAGATTGATTCAATATTTAATTCTTTTACATGTTTAAGTTTAGATATATCTATTGTTGTTAGCTTATTATATGCTAACCTTAAAACTTCAATTTGAGGAAATTGTTCTATTCCTTCAATTGATTCAATACCGTAGTTGCTCCAGCTGGTACCATCTAAATCAAGAATTGTTTCTTTTAGTCCTTTTTCTAATATTTCACATTGACTATTATCTTCTTCTCCTAATACAATCCAACCTTCAGCAGATAAGGCTTCTCTGAAATTTTTATCAGGAATTGTAGCCATAATAGGATTTGGATTTTGTTGTTTTATTGTAAGGGTTAGGTCTATTTTTGAGTCTTTTAAGAAATAAATATCACTTCTTCTTGAAGCCATTGCTTCTGATACATGGAAAGTAAGGGTCTGTTTTTGTAAACCATCAACAGTTTCTCCCTTAGTAGTTTCTTTCAATTGAATCCATTCCGGTAACTCTCCCAGCTGATATTCTATGTTCGTTTTAATATTAAATTGTATGTCACATTCTGATAAATCAGTTTCTTTGTATTCTTCTCCATCCGACAATATTCCGTCTAATTGAGCTTGTTGTATATTAATAGAAACAGATCTATTTTCACTTGTAATTTTTAAAGTAGAACTGCGTGATATATAAGTATCATTCGCATTAGCTTCTAGTACAAGAGTTCCTTTTCCAAAAGCTGATTCAAAACTTGAAACTTTTAGCCATTGATTCCCGTTATCGGAAAATTCATAGGATAAATTAGTTATATTGGTAGATAAGGAAATATTGATTGTATTCTTATCTGAATTTATAGATACATTATCTTCTGATAAAAGCTCTAACTTCATTGTTGGATTAGAAATAACAACAAGTTTCTTTACATTAGAGCCAGCAAATATTTTATAAGTATTTTCTAATTCTTTATCTGTTTCATTTGCTTCCACCTTAAAAGTTAAGGTTTGGCCGCTTTGACCTTTATTGGTAGAAGGAGTAGCCCATTCTACTTTAGGACCTACTAAAGTCCAATCTTCAGAACTTTCTATAGTTACTTCTAAATCCCCTCCCTGAGGTCCGGCCGATAAGGTATCAGCAGATAGGACGACAAAGTCTTCATTAAGATTTAGATTTTCATTGGAGTCATCATTAGAGCAACTGTATAATAGTCCAATAGTTGCTAATATTATGAGTATTTTTTTCATATGCAATTAAATTAAATAATTACCTAGAATATTTGGTTGTATCATTTTTCTTGTAGTAAAAAGTTGGATATTTTACTTCTTGGTTATAAAGTCCCCTCGATACATTTTGTATACGGTATACTTGAATTGGATATAATGAAGGATCTAATGCAAACCACATATAGAAACCGTAGCCGTCTTCTTTCACACTACGTGCATAATCTTCACTTGTCTCCCCATATCCTCGTCTTAATTCGACAGACATTCCTGCACATTGTTTTTGGGTCATACCTGTCATTGGGCGTGTTGATTGAGCATAGTCTGCAACTACGATATCTACAAAATTATTAGGGGTAATTCCATATACCGATGGACAATTTGATTCAAGACTTCCCAAATAGTAAACTGTTACATATTTATCAGGCATTGCTTTTTTGGTTTCGTATAATAATTTTGCACCTGCTTCTGATGATTTATAGGTTAACCAAGGATTATCTAAGTTTGGATAATTAGAATATTCATCATCAAAATTAACTCCATCTAAATTATATGCATTACAGATTGCTGCAAGTTCACGTGCAAACTCTTTACAGCCCATATCAGATAGCTGACATACTCCTGCTTCATCATGATTTCCAAGAACTCCAAGTAACACTTTTATACCGCGTTTTCTTAATGGTTGTAGATATTGCTCATTATTGTCTAATAGAAATTGAACATTCGGGTTGTTGTATACATATACTCTGCCCGTTTCTGCATTCCAGTTAATATTTGCTGCAAAAAGCACAACATAGTCAAAGAATAATTTTCCATCTTCTCGAATGAATTCAAGTGCATTTAATGGATTTGTATCATTCACTTCGAAATATAGAAAATTTTTCACTGCATCAGCTCCTTTGTCACAATCTGCTTCATTATGATAGTTTTTGATTAAGTAAATACAATGACTTGTAGAGGATAAGGAGATACCTTCTGTTGTAGTTGTTATCTTTAAGGGTAGCACATAGGTTGTTCCTTCCTCTAAATCTGTACTTGCTGGTTGAATTGTTAAATTAACAGCTAATGATTGTTTTTCATCAGGTGCCATTAGAATATTAGCTTCAGAAGCGCCATCTAAAGAAATCAGATTTTGAGGGAATAGCTTAAAATTAGTTCCGTGTTGTGTATTGTATTCATTTAAGTATTCTGCATCATAAGAAATGGCAAAATCAACTCCTTTCATTGGAGCTTTTGTCAGGTTTACACAAACAGAGGTTATGCATTCTTTCGTTCTAAGTTCTATAATGTTATCGGAAAGTCCACTATTTTTATCTTTTAGTGAAGCTTCAAGTTTTCCTATATTATTATATGAACTTTGATTTACGCTACCGACTACTAAATCATCTTCGCATGAAGTGAAAAGCAGCGATCCACATATTAAGACTAATGAAAATATTATTTTGTTCATAATTTTAAGATAAAGGGTTATTATTTTTCAGGCAAAGAAACTTTAGTCCATGTCAAATCATTTTCAGCAGTAATATTATTACCATTGGCTGTATAATCTTTTACTTGTTTTCCTGTGCCTTCATTAAATTTCCAATAAGCGACTAATCCTTCTGTTGATGGATCTACGTCATACATACTTGAAGCAATTTGTTCAGGAGTTCTTTGTATACTCCAAACTCGAAGTTCTGAAATTTCTCCATCAAGCCAACGGTCATCATTCCATGCTTTACCAACATAACAATCTCCATTGGTTAAGTTAACTGTACCCGATGCTTTTGAGTCTCGAGCCACTTCTTGTCCATTTGTATACATAATTCTATCACCCGTGGTTGCATCCCATACTGCAGCAACATGTACCCATTGGTCTACAGGTAGTCCTAATTCAGAATTTCCAGCAGGAAAATTGCCATTGGAATTTACCATTTGTACCTGATTTTGCGGAAATCCTGCATCACCAATACGAATGAGGAATTTTCCTTCAATACCGAAAATTGTACTCATTGCTTCTCCTTTTAAGTCATTAGATGTCCCAAAATCTCGTACTCTGATTAAAGCTTCTACTGTGATAGTTTTCATGGAACGTACCAAGTCTGGAGTATTCCAGTTGACTGGTAAATTGTTCTGGGCTATATCAGCTACTACATTAATTAAAGAAGCACCTTTGAAAATGAAATATGTCTTTGTTTTTGATGATAACACATCTATACCTTGTACATCAACCAACTCTATAGGCATTACATAAATGAGGTCACGATCTAGTCTTTCTAATCCTGTAAAAGTAACTGTTACAGGAGCAGATGTTGTACCTCCAACTTTTATTTTAGCTTCAGGATTCTCAATAATGCACATGTCTGATGGCAAAGGTTGAGCTTCTGCATTATAAATCATATTGTAGGTACTTGTTAAGGCTGAATTTGCTATAAATTTTCCTGTAATAGTTTCTGTTGCTTGTAAGGCTGTTGCAACAGTCAGTTCTCGTGTTTCTGTTACATTTTCAGAACCTGATTTAAAAACAAGTTCTTCTACGGGAGTTTCTACATTGATAAACAGTTTATTGTCAAAGTGATGCTCCTCTACGTCATTTGTATTACAGCTGATTAAAACGGCTGCCATACAAAAAGTGATAATATTTAATTTAAAGAGTTTCATAAATTGTCTATTAATTTAAGGGTGACGGATTCATTATAGAAATAGCTTCTTTAATGTTTTTATAATTGCTTTTTACACCAAAATAATAATCATTTTGAGAGCGAGAAATACATAGTCCAGTTTGAACGAAATTATTATTATTATTACTGATAACGGCTAATGCAGCACCTTTTACTGCGTACATTGGACTCCCATTTTCTTGGGCTTCAAAATAACCTGTTTGGTCTTTGCTATCTGTAAGTGAAGGAATGGTGACTCCATATATTATACGGTCAGTTGGAACACCTTCAACTAATGCCATATTTGTGGTAAACAATATGTCTTCACGATTTACTGCATCAACAACAGGGATGATTATAAAATTTGTTGTTTGTAATAAACTCTTGTCGTAAAGAAGATTTTGAGGTTTCCCTTCAAATATAAAAGTTGCATTAACATTTGTATCCTTCCATGCTTCAATTTTTCCAAAGAATATTTGCTGGCGTGCTTCTAACTGACTCTTTTCAGTTTCAGAAAGCGCTAATGGATCTATACCTGAATAGATTACGTTTATTCCATCATATTTATATTTAGAGAATAATCCTAAATAGTATTCCATTCGTTGTTCGCAAAACTCTAGGAAACGATCGGTTGTCATTTCTTCTTCTCCAGTATTCTCGTCTTGGACTTTTGTGTCTTCTTCTGGCGTTTCTTCATTTTCAAGCATAGCTTCATACTCCTTTTCTATGATAGAATAATCTATAGAATAAAGGGTATGCGTTCCTTTTAGACGTATTTTTTGCATATCATCAATGGTAACAGCATTAAGATTGTCTGCATTATTTAATATAACAAAATCAATACTATCTGGTAAGGCTGTAATACGCTCTCCTTGACCTGCAGGATCTGTTTCTTTATTGTCAAATTTTACAATGGTTACTTTATGTTCACTCTTTTTATATTCATTTAAGGAGCTGATATAGGCTTCATAAAGTGCCGGATTTTCTTCTTCTAAAGTTGGTGTTTTAATATTTAAACTTTCTGTTTCTGTCCAGTCTGAGCAAGAAAACAAAGCCATTGTAGCAATTACTGCAACTATAGATCTTTTTAACGGATTGTATTCTTTAATTTTCATAGAATTCATAATTAATAAGTTCTCTAAAATTAATTGTTTCTTGGTTTACAAGCCCACCAAACGTCTACGCTCATGTTGTCAATTCCTTTTAAATATTGGTTGACTGCATTTTGTACGTTTTCAGTATTGCTTGTATATTCTTCTAGTGGATATGGCATACGACGGACACCACGATTGCTGTTGACTATACCTCCACTAAGATTACCTTCCGTTGTTGCAGGTATTAATTTAGGATATCCTGTACGGCGATAATCGGCCCATGCTTCGTTTCCAAGCATCCAGTTGGCAATCCATTTCTGAGTAATAATTCTTTCTTGTTTTTTTTCTAAGTCAGCATTTTCGTCCCATTTTATGGTTATATCTGATATGGTTGATTCATATGAATTAAGGCCTGCTGGGTCTGTATAGTTTTCTGGAACGCTTGTTCCGTCTTCTATATATTGTTCATATCCACTAACCCCTAATTGCTCAAAAGAAAGTCTGATTCCCTCATTATAGAAGTCCTTAGCTTCACCTCCCATATTAAAACCGAAGATAGCTTTCCCTTCTGCACGTAAGAACGCTATTTCTGCTGCATTCATCCACATAACGGGTGCTGAAGCTGAAATGTTAACTCTTGAGTATTTTGAAAAGTAACTATCGGCTTTTTTCATATTAATGCCCCTGCGTAGACCTACATATTCTTTTCCACTCCATCCTGAAGGTTCGAAATATGAAGCACGACGGGGATCGTTATATCCATTCATGTAACAAACGATATCAGCTGCAACATGTGTATCACCTCCTGTTTGTTCTTCATTGTATCTTACCGCTGTGTAAAGAGGGTTACTGATTGTACTAAAATAATTCCAAGCAGCATTATCTTCATTTTTGGTAATAACACCGAATTCCTGTGTGATTGCACTTTCTGCCATTTCTCTAGCTTTGTTTATATCTGCATAAGCAATGCGAATGGCTAGACGTAGTTTTAAGGAATTGGCGAATTTGATCCATTTTTGAACATCTCCACTATAGACGTAGTCAGCTGTTGGAACAAGTTTAGCATCACTATTAGCTGTCAATGTTTCAATGGCACCGTTCAGCTCTTCAAAGAATTTATTATAGACATCTGCTTGAGAATCATATGGGGTTGTGATCTTACCGTCTTCTCCGATTTGGGAATAAGGTATTGCTCCATAAGTATCGGTGACACGACTCATTGCTGCAACTTTTATAATTTGAGCAATTGCATATGGCACTGGGTTCTCCGTAGATTCTGAAACAATTTTTACAGCGTTGAGATTGGTATATAAGGTTGGTATAATGCGGTCGCTCATCATAAATACACGGGTCCAGTCATTCTTTGCATTATAATTAGAGATTGTGTTAGACCATCCTGAATTAGAATCGGCAAAGTATCCTCCCATCGGACCTCCCAATAAACAATCTGTGAATTGGGCTGTATTTACATCAGATGAAATAACGGTACTGGCAAGGTTACTCATTGCTGAACCTAAGGCATAATCATCTGGATTTAAATCTCCTGGTTGATATGGGTTGGAATTTATATCAAAATATTTATCTGTGCATGAAGTGGCAGCTAAAAGTAAAGCTCCAACTACAAACTTGTTGATTATATATTTTTTCATACCTATTAATTGTTAAAATTTAAAGTTCAGGTTAAATCCAATATTACGTAATGCAGGCATCATGAAATAATCGATTCCCTGATAAAAATTGTCTGTAGAGGCAATACTTTCTGGATCGAATGGAGCTTTATTATAGATCATCCAAAGATTACGACCTACCAAAGATACTCTGATGTCACATATGTCACGCAGCCATTTTCTTGGGAATGTGTATCCTATAGATACCTCCTGTAAGCGTACGTTTGTAGCGGAATAAGTGTAATATTGTGGAACGGATGTGCCACCACCAATTACATTATACCAGGTTTCTGGATTTATATGATCATTATCATTTATTATGACATATCCTTGGTCGCGGGCTGTTGCTGTAGCTTCGGAAACGCCAAAATAATCAAGCATAGCTTGAGTACGAGAGAATACAATGCCACCTAAGCGTGCTGTAACTAAGAAGCCGACGTTGAAATTCTTCCAATTAAAGTTATTTCTCCATGATAGATTACCTTTAGGTAATACACTTCCTAATTTTATGTAGTTATTAGGATTACTGATTGTTTCTGTTGCTATCTGACCATTAGCATCTACATATATTTTCCCATTGGCATCACGTTGCAAATCAATCAGAGAGTATAAATCTCCCATGGTTCCACCTTCTCTCAATAAGAATTTAGCTTCACCTAATCCACCCATATCTAATGTAGAAATAGATATTGGTTCACCTGTTGCTGGATTTATAGCGTTATCAGCTAATTCCAAAATTTTATTTCTATTCATAGAGTAGGTGAGGCCTGTTTCCCATGTGAAGTTGTTCCAAGTATTTTTATATCCTAACGAAAGTTCAAGACCTTGATTTCTGACAGCACCAGTCTGAAGATAAATGGCTGAATATCCATTTACTGGTAGTTCTGGATTAAATGTCTGATTCATTGTCTTGGCATTATAATATGTTATGTCAAGATCAAAACTTTTCAAGAATTTCATTGTCAAACCTACTTCGAAAGAGTTTGTTCTTTCTGGTTTTAGGTTATATGCTGGATATTGGGTGGTGTTACTCCACTGTCCTGATCCTCCTACGGGATTCCACTCATAACGTGGATTAGCCAAATATCTAGCAAATGGGTTACCTACAGATGCCCACGAACCACGGATCTTCATGTATGATAAGTAATCCTTGTTTAAGTTAGGCATGAGCTCTGATAAAACTACAGAAGCACCGATTGACGGATAGAAGAATGATTTGCTTACTGATTTGGGACCAGCTAATTGTGAGGGCCAATCATTACGTCCTGTTACAGTTAAATAATAGGTACTCTTATAACCGATTTCGGCAGATGCAAAAATTGATTGTGTTTGTTCACGCCATCCTTCATTTAAGCGTTCGGTATTTTTTGCACTTAGGTTTTGGATAACGAACCAGTTTGTTAATCCGACAGGCTCTCCTGTAAATGAGTCGGAACCGTCTGCAATAGGTCCGCGTACTTTCATCAAATCATAACGTAAGTCTGAGAAAGAGGCTCCTAAGTTAGCTTGCAAGCTCCAATCTTCACCGAATGTTTTATTAATATTGATTAGAAAATCTGCATATAGTTGCTTATCTTCAGATTTTGATTGTCCATACAAGCCACGACTTGACTTTTCTGTCAACTGAGTATTGGTTGTTGCATAAAATTTTTCGGTATAATTGGTTGATGTATTATCTAAGCGGACACGACCAGCTATGTTTAACCAGTCAAAAATTTGATAACTTAAACCAGCGTTTAGCATGTAACGGTCTTTCTTGTTTTCGCGTAAGTTTCGATAGTTAATCCAATAAGGGTTCTGCATCGCAATAGCAGCATCCCCAACAGGCCAATATTGGGTATAAATTTTGCGAGCAGGGTCGTAGCGTTCGTACATTTTGATATCTTCCCAATCATAGCCTCTCGGTATTAAATATGCTCCAACAAGAGGATTGTTATAGGTACCTTGATTTGTCATGTTTCGGTCGTTCTGAAGAATATAACTTGCACTGACATCAAGTTTCATTTTGTCATTGAGGAATGATGTTGTATTACGGACTGTAAAGTTGTAACGATTATATTTATTATTAGGAATAATGCCTTTGGAGTTTACAGCAGCAGCAGAGGCATAAGTTTGATTTTTTTCTGTTCCCGTTGAGAAAGAAATGCTTTCTGTTCCAGTAATTCCTGTCTGGAAATAATCGTCTTTGGGAGAATAATTGAAGGCATTAGCTTCAGTTAGTTTACCTCCCCAACTTAAGATACCAGAGTCGCTTAATACGCCTCCAATTCCAGTACCATAGCGATTTTGAAATTCGGGCATGACGAATGGTGAAGAAAATTCAGTATTGCTGTTTACAGTAATGCTCATTTTCCCTTCCTTTCCTTTTTTGGTTGTGATAACAATAGCACCGTTTGCTGCATCAGAACCATAAAGTGCTGCAGCAGCTGCACCGGTCAGTACAGACATTGATTCGATATCTTCTGGATTGATATCTGCAATGGGTTCGGTTGCTCCTTGTGAGTTAAACTCTGTTCCTCCTTTATTACTTCTGCCAGAAAAGATAGGGACACCGTCAATTACATAAAGAGCATTTGATGATTGCATAATGGATTTAGTACCACGCATTACAACTTTCGATACACCACCAATACCTGAAGAGGAAGCATTAATATTAACACCCGCAACTTTTCCACTTAAAGAATTAACGAAGTTTACATCTTTATTAGTTGTAATGTCTTCAGCGTTTACTTGCTGTACATTATATGACAAGGCTTTTTCTGAACGTTTGATACCTAATGCTGTAACAACAACTTCTTCTAGCACTTCAGTATCTTCTTTCATTGTAATGTCAATTACATTTTTACCTGCTACTGACATTTCTACAGTTTGGTACCCTACATAAGAATACTGCAGCACTGCAGCATCGGGTACTGACAATGAGTAGTTACCGTCAAAGTCAGTGATAGCACCGTTAGTTGTGCCTTTTTCAATTACTGTTACACCGATTAATGGTTCTCCTTTCGCATCTATGATTCGTCCGGTTACTGTTTTAGTCTGCTGTTGTGCAGCTTTTAATGATGTTGACGAAGCGGAAGGAGAAGTAGAAGCTTTTGATAAATATACAACATTCTCATCAACTCTGTAGCTAATGTCTTTACCAGCCAATGCGGTATTTAAGACTTCTTCTACGGAAGCGTCTTTTGCATTAACTGATGAGATTGGAGTATCTGCCAAATCATCATCATAAAAGAATTGATACTGAGATTGTGATTGAATTTGCTTAATCATTGTCCCCAGTTGGGCATTGGATAAAGCAATATTCAACTGCGCTGACGCAAACTGTGAAGGCACAGCAAATAGCGTCGACAGTAATAACGCCCGAAGTAATTTTTTCGAGCACTTGCAAGAGTTTTTGCTTCTCATACCTGCTTTTTTAAGGTTATACATTAAGTTATTTAATTTATTTCGTTTTTATATATTCTTGAACGAATAAAATTCGACTATATAACAAGTATACCTATGAAAAACACTTACTCTTACAAAGATATTTTTGAGAATTTTTCTACTTTTTTCTTATTCTTATGTGGCTTTTTCTGACTTTTTTGCCCTTTACGTCCTTATCCAAAGCCAAAAATGTATCTAATTGTTGTTAAATAAGTAGATTTATCTTTAATTGATTATGTGTTATGAAAGGTCACTACTGTCCAATAAAAGTTGGCTAATCTGTCTTTGAAATTATTGAAATACAGTCTTTTAAGTGGTGTTTTTGAATGAAACGGATTTGAATTCGTAGCTTAGCGGTCAAATAGAAGACCGCTTATGAACCAAGATAAATACGTATTCGCTCAACTTACCGCTTTTCTGAACAGAACACAGTTCAATAACTTTGTTCGCAAGTATGACGGTAATCGCTACGTGAAGCAATTCACCTGCTGGAATCAGTTACTTGCTATGATGTTCGGACAACTGAGCAATCGTGAAAGTCTTCGCGATCTAATTGTTGCTTTTGAAGCGCATCGGGCCAAGCAATATCATCTTGGTCTGGGACGACATCCAATAGCCAAAGCCACTCTCGCGTATGCTAATCAGAATCGTGACTACAGAATCTTTGAAGACTTCGCGTTCTATATAATGAAGGAAGCTTGCGAAAGGCGATCAACCAATATATTGGAAATTCCAGGAAATAAGTATGCTTTTGATTCAACAACTATTCCGTTGTGTTTATCCACATTTCCATGGGCGAAGTTCCGAAGAAAGAAAGGAGGCGTCAAAGCTCATGTCTTATATGACATTGAAGCACAAGTTCCAGCCTTCTATACTGTAACCGCAGCATCAAAACATGACTCTATGGCGATGTGCTCAATCCATTGTGAACCAAATGCTTATTATATATTATGACTCTTTTAAGGAACTATATCGAATTCACCTGACAGGTTCCTTTTTCGTTGTCAGAGCTAAGACGAACTTGAAATGCACAACGGTTAAATGGAAGCGCAGGATGCTGAAGTGAAACTGACGGGGTATCTCTCAGAGAAGAAATATCCCGAGTCATTCCGACTCATTCGTTACTACGATGAAGAGGATGACCGTGAGTTTACTTTCCTAACGTATGCAACACATGTCTCTGCATTGGATATTGCCAATCTCTATAAGAAAAGGTGGTTGGTCGAGCTATTTTTCAAATGGCTAAAGCAACATCTTAAAATAAAGAGGTTCTGGGGTACAACAGAAAACGCTGTCCGCATTCAAATCAGTGTGGCAATCATCACTTACTGTCTCGTAGCCATAGTTCAACACGATATGCAATTGAAACGCTCAACTTACGAAGTTTTGCAGATTCTAAGCATTTCTCTAACGGACAAACCCACTTACGTGACCTGTTCGATAAAACTAATTTCAATGATGTCAAAGAACTCGATTGTCCCCTTTTTGAAGGACTATTGGATTAAATCTTTATCTCGTCCATTTTTATTGGACACTAATGATGAAAGGTAAAAACTACGGTTAAAATCTTTTGGAGGAATGCTTTTGTCCCTCCTTTATAAGATTTATCTAGATGTTTTCTGAAAAGTTATATAAAAGACCCCGGATTGGGTACAAAAAATTAAACTTTTGTACCTAATCCGGGATATATAAGGATTAATAGACATCTAATGATATTTTTTGAGGACTTTCTTTGGGGCTTTCAGGAATATTTTTTCCATTAACTGAAGATTGGGTAAAGTTTATACATTCAGTATTCATCAAATAATAAGGATATTGTGCCTCTTTTACATGGAAGTTATCAATGTTTATGTTGCGGATTTTATATTCTTCATTGCCGTCCATAAAAATTGCATAGTTATCAGCTGTGCCGGCACTTACATTACTTATCTGAAAATCTTCATAAAGTGCCTGATGATTTCCACCACGGAAGCCGAAATAATTTGTTTCGAAACGTAGAATGGCTCCTTTTGCTCGTTCTACCGTAATGCTGTCAACGACAACATTGCGTATATATCCTCCTCGGTCCCGATTTGATTTGAAGTAAATAGCATTTTTTACGGTTCCAATTTCTATATTGTTCATATATACATCAGATGCTCCTCCAGACATTTCACTACCGATGCAAAGTCCATTACATTCCGAGTGAAAAATACAGTTACGGATTACAATATTACGTGAAGGACGTCCTATATATCGTCCGTCGGTATCTCGTCCGGATTTGATGGCGATAGCGTCGTCTCCCGTACGGAAGGTACAGTTTTCAATCAGGACATTAGTGGTCGATTCCGGATCACAGCCGTCATTATTCGGAAAGTGACTGTCTATGGTGACTCCACGTACTATCACATTGTCACAATATACAGGATGGATTGTCCAAAAAGGAGAATCTTTAACAGTAATTCCCTCTATTAAGACACGTGAACATCCATAGGGCTGTATGCAAGAGGGGCGTAAAACGGTACCTTCTCCAAAAATACGTTCGTGTACAGGTACTAGTTTATCTCCCATTTCACGGAGCCGGTCACGATCGTTGGCTTCTATTTTACTCCATGCAGCAAATTCAAGTCCTCCTTGTGCATCGATTGTTCCTTTTCCTGTGATAGCAATATTATTAGCATGATAAGCATAAATCATAGGTGAATGTCCATAAAGTTCTGTTCCTTCCCAGCGAGTGAGGACAACGGGAAGAAAATCGGAAGATTTACCACTGAATTGCAGGTATGCTCCCTCTGCTAAATTCAGATTGACATCACTTTTCAGATGTAACGGACCATTAAGGAAATAATGTCCTTCTGAAATCTTTACTGTTCCGCCTCCTGCAACCGAACAAGAATCAATTACTGCTTGAAGTAAAGTCCGTGCACAGCTTGTATCTTGAGGTACATTTATCATAAATGTTCTGTCAGGAAATGAAGTGAG
>ULOY01025448.1_pt1 | contig 13760 bp, 10 predicted proteins | sample 1952991 | NCBI WGS metagenome assembly ULOY01 (sample SAMEA4835615, study PRJEB28245) | human gut metagenome | biome: gut microbiome; material: fecal sample | place: Denmark | collected 2008 | reverse complement strand
CCTGCCGCTCTGTCTTCAGAACCGGTTCCAGGCCAGCATGGAAATATTCAGCAGAAATGCCCGCCGCCCGTAATTTTCCGGCATATTCTTCCACTCCTTGGCGGGTACGGCTATAGATCACCGCGGAGCCGGGTACGGCAGATAAGATATGACAAATTTCCTTTAATTTATTATCTGTCTTACGAACTACAAACGAAAGATTCTTCCGCTCGAAAGAGGTCTTGAATATCCTATATCCTTTGCGAAAATGGAGCTGCTCGCAGATATCGGCAACCACAGCTGCCGTGGCTGAAGCTGTTACGGCAATTACCTGAACATGCGGTATGGCGTCGCGGATATCCGCGATCAAACGATAGTCCCGGCGAAAATCGTTTCCCCATTGGGAGATACAGTGCGCTTCATCCACGACCAGCAAATTCACTTTGCGGGACAAGGTCTTCAACTTCTCCTGAAACAGTTCGGAGGAAATACGTTCGGGAGAAATATAAAGGAACTTATAATCTCCCAAGATACAATTATCCAGTTGTTGCAAAATCTCCCAATGCGGCATCTCCGAACTGATAAACGCCGACAGAATGCCTCGCTTTTGCAGGTTCTTCACCTGGTCCTTCATCAAAGCGACAAGCGGACTGACCACAAGGCAAATACCCGGATTCGCCAATGCCGGAACCTGGAAAGTAATGGATTTACCTCCTCCTGTCGGCATAAGCGCCAATGTGTCGTGCCCGGACAGAATACTGTCTATGACTTCAGCCTGTCCCGGCCGAAACCCGTCATAGCCCCAGTAATGTTTCAAAACTTGTAATGGATTGTGCATTGTATCGAACGTTTCTGCAAAGATAGGACATCCGAACCAACAAAAAAAGGCCTGCCCCCTTTTGAGAGCAAGCCTTTTACATAAATATATATCAATCAAACCATCTTCGGTCAGTTCTTAAAGACCAGGCCGCTACCGTCGCTGTCGATTGTAATCGGGCGATCTTTGTTGATCTTTCCGCCCAACAACTCTTTGGACAGTTCGTTCAGGACATACTTCTGGATGACACGTTTTACAGGACGGGCACCAAACTGCGGGTCGAACCCTTTGTCTGAAATAAATGCCAGAGCTGCATCCGTAAATTCCAGCGCAATCCCATTCTGGGCCAGCATCTTCTTCACACTATTCAGCTGAACAGTCACGATCTTGCGGATCTCTTCTTCGTTGAGCGGAGTAAACATGATGATGTCATCGATACGGTTCAGGAACTCTGGGCGAATTGTCTTCTTCAGTAATTCCAACACCTGGACCTTCGTTTCATCCACTACCTGATCGTGCGTTTCGGGTGTCATCTTCTCGAAGTTTTCACGAATCAAGGACGATCCCATGTTACTGGTCATAATAATGATCGTATTCTTGAAGTTGACGACACGTCCCTTATTGTCGGTCAGCCGTCCATCATCCAATACCTGCAAAAGGATATTGAATACATCCGGATGAGCCTTTTCGATTTCATCAAACAGGACGACCGAATAAGGTTTACGGCGGATCGCTTCCGTCAACTGGCCACCTTCATCATAGCCGACATATCCCGGAGGCGCACCAATCAGACGAGTCGCACTAAACTTTTCCTGATATTCACTCATATCGATACGCGTCATCATATTCTCGTCGTCGAACAGATATTCCGCCAACGCTTTGGCCAGCTCTGTCTTACCGACACCTGTCGTACCGAGGAAAATAAATGAACCGATCGGTCGTTTCGGGTCCTGTAATCCGGCACGGCTACGACGCACTGCATCAGCAATAGCACTGATGGCCTCCTCCTGCCCGATCACACGCGTGTGCAATTCAGATTCCAGATGGAGTAATTTTTCCTTTTCACTCTGCATCATCTTGCTGACAGGAATTCCCGTCCAACGAGATACCACATCGGCGATATCTTCACTGTCCACTTCCTCCTTGATCATGGCGGAAGCACCTTGCATCGTCTTCAGTTTCTCCTGGACTTCCCTGATCTCTTCCTCCTTTTGTTTGATCTTTCCGTAACGGATTTCGGCTACTTTACCGTAGTCGCCTTCACGTTCGGCCTTATCGGCTTCAAACTTCAGGTTTTCGATATCAATCTTATTCTGCTGAATCTTATTGATCTGCTCTTTTTCGCTTTGCCACTGAGCCTTCTGTTTCGTTTCTTCGTCCTTCAGGTCGGCAATTTCCTTATTGAGCTGTTCCAGCTTTCCTTTATCATTTTCACGCTTGATCGCTTCACGCTCGATTTCCAGTTGCTTGATACGGCGGGAAACCTCGTCGAGAGATTCCGGCACAGAGTCGATCTGCAAACGCAAACGGGCTGCTGCCTCATCCATCAGGTCGATCGCCTTATCGGGCAAGAACCGGTCAGTGATGTATCGTGTAGACAACTGGACGGCTGCAATGATGGCATCATCTTTGATACGGACCTTATGGTGGTTTTCATATTTTTCCTTCAAACCACGCAGGATGGAAATAGCATCCAATTCGTTCGGTTCGTCCACCATAACAATCTGGAAACGACGTTCGAGCGCCTTATCCTTCTCAAAATACTTCTGATATTCATCCAGCGTCGTCGCACCGATCGAACGCAATTCACCACGAGCTAAAGCAGGTTTCAGGATATTGGCGGCATCCATCGCACCTTCGCCCTTACCGGCACCGACCAATGTATGGATCTCATCGATAAAAAGAATGATTTCCCCATCCGATTTAGTCACTTCACCCACTACAGCTTTCAAACGTTCTTCAAATTCGCCCTTATATTTGGCCCCGGCAACCAAAGCTCCCATATCCAAAGAGAAAATCTGTTTCGATTTCAAATTTTCCGGTACGTCACCCCGGACGATACGATGAGCAAGCCCCTCGGCAATCGCCGTCTTACCAACACCCGGTTCACCAATCAAAATCGGGTTGTTTTTCGTACGACGACTCAGGATCTGAAGTACACGGCGAATTTCGTCGTCACGACCGATCACCGGATCCAACTTGCCGCTACGGGCACGTTCGTTCAGATTGATCGCATATTTCCCCAGTGCATCATATGTGTCTTCGGCCGACTGGCTGGTTACTTTATTCCCTTTCCGCAATTCTTCAATCGCTTGGCGTAATTCATTCTCCGTCATACCGGCATCTTTCAGAATTTGAGAAGCAGTGCTCTTTTCCGTGAACAAGGCCAAAATAATCGGCTCCAAAGACACATACTGGTCTCCCATTTTGGATGAATAGCCGATTGCTTTCTGCAAAACAGTATTTGCTTCACTTGACAGGTAAGGTTCTCCGCCTGATACCTTCGGTAGCGAACTGATCTGCGCATCCAATACACGATTCAGATTCTGGATATTGACACCCAGTTTCTGGAAGATGAAATTGGTCACACTTTCACCCGTCATAATGACACCTTTCAGCAAATGTACGGCTTCGATCGCCTGCTGCCCATTCTGGGTAGCAAGTTGCACGGCTTGCTGGACGGCCTCCTGTGCTTTAATTGTAAAATTGTTTAAATTCATATAGTTATACTCCTTTCAATTCTATTTTTATTTCTAAATTTCCACAGACATTCCTACAAAACAAGTACCAGAAACAAAATATGTCATTTTGTCATATATTTTAAAACTTCGTATTAAAAGAGCCTGTCGAACAGTCTCGTTTCACGCCGTTTTTTACATGTTTTCGGGAAAAGAACAAGGCGGCTGGGAAAAAGGTTTACTTTTACCTTGTCAAGACGGGACTTTTCTACTTATAGAATTTCAGAAATATAAATCTAAGAAATATCTTCGGCAATAGTGTATCCTAATTCCCGGTCATCATTCTTATCTTGGAAAAAATAGGCATTCCCTTCAGGAGATTCAATATAATAAAGGTTTGTATAAACAAAATCGGGATTGTCCCGTTTCAAGACCCTGGCCACATTATCAGGGACTTTCGTATCTAAACTGATTTCATACCTTGTCTCTTTCCAAAAATAATAATCAGTTTCAACCTCTCCTCTAAAAGAAACAAATTTAAGGGTGTCGTTATGAAGGACAAAATAATCATAATATCCTCCATTATTCTGATATCCTCTAATTTCAGAACCGTCATATTTCTTATAGATAAAGTCAAAATGAGCCTTCGGCAAATCAACAAACCAGGTAGGGTCATTCGGTGTCCATGTATATACAGCCAAGAACATCCCGTCATCATTCAGACAAACGTAATGTGTCATATCTTTAACATTTTTCCACTGATACAGGAAATGTAATGTATAAAGGCTTCTATCCATCCCCTCCCGCTCCGTTTTGTATATATTTTCAAATTGGGCAAAACGATACTTGGAATTTTCAAAAACAGTTTGTGCTTCAAGCGAAAGCTGGTTGAAATCAGCAATCTTCGTGTGAGTCATTTTCCAAATATCATCCACATACCAGATCGAAGCTTCATTTTGGTCTTTATCTATAACATTTATTTGAGAAAAATTCGAATATTCCTGATAATTCAGGATTTCCACAGAAGGATATCTTTTTGAGAGATCAGCCTTAATCATCTCCGGGATTTCATCTTCAATCAGTTGCTCTTCCTTATCACACGCAGTAATGCATATGGATAACAGGCATGCCATGATATAGTAAAAAAAGGGAACTCGTTTCATATTCAAATGTATAAATAGGTTTTCATCAATAAAGAATATCGCAAATGTACAAAAAAAGAAATCCTACAATCATATTTTTTGATAAAATTCTTCAACAACTTCGACAAAAGCCTCTGGCAACCGTCTCAACACTTCGATTTTCCAATCTTCAGACATTCCATAAAAAGCTTCTGCTATCCCTCCCGTAATGCAGGCCAACGTGTCTGAATCGCCACCGAGAGAAATGGCCAAACGAATTGCAGTTTCAAAATCCGTACTTTCCAAAAAAGCGACAATCGCCTCCGGGACAGTTCCCTGGCAACTTGGGTTAAAGCAATAGTCCGGCCGGATCTCGTCACAGGAAAAATTCAAATCATATAAAAAAGTCGTTTCAATGTATTCCCGGATAGCTTGCTTGCTTTTTCCTGTACGAGCCAGATAGATGGCAGCAGCCACAGCTTGAGCCCCTTTGATCCCTTCCGGATGGTTATGGGAAACAGCAGCCGTTTCTTCAGCCACTTGCAATGTTTTTTCCAATGAACCAAAAGCCCACCCAACTGTTATAAGGCTGTGGATTCGTTTCACAAAGCCATTGCCCGAAACGTGCTCCATAGCCTCCCATCGGACACGGAAACTCCCTGCCATAACGATGCATAACTTGCACGAGATTACCTCCATACAATAGCCAGTCAGTCACGGCGACCGTCATAATCGTGTCGTCCGTATAATTGCTTTTCCTGGTAAAGAACGGAAAAACCGTTGTCTTTATATTATCAAACTCATATACGGAACCGATAATATCTCCGGTTATTGCTCCTATCATATTACTCTCATTTTTATTCGGACATAAAAATACAAAACAACCTCCTATATCCCAAACAGAAAGTGAAGTGACTTTCCGGCCTGAAACCTTCCGGCGGCATTGCCCGCATAAATCTCTCCACCCGTGAGCGTCAACTTCTTCACCGGAGCTCCGGTTTTAAAATCCAAGTCTTTGAAATTGATCCAAAAAATATCGGGGCTAAGCGTTAACTCGAAATAATACACTTTATTTTTTTGATCCGCTACCGTACGCCAGCGAGTCGAAGCAATATTGGGCTGTTCAGGGATAGAGATTCCCAAAGGAACCGAAACATTGCGCATCACACTAAAAACTCCGGCAACAGCCTGCCTGAAATTATCGGTTTGCGGTAATGCCTGGATATAAAACGATGCACGGACAAAGCGATCAGAAGCACGGTTTGTCCCGGGTAGCATAACCAGACCGCCAATCTCTTTCCAGTAATCATTCAAAGTCAACTGTTTGTCATAGGTAGGGGAATTTGTCATTATCTGGCATTCTCGTCCCTCATGAATAATCAGATTGCCGTTGATATATTCAAAGATGGCACTATTCCCGGTCGCATCCGAAATCGAGAGGTGCAAAGTCGATTTTGCTCCGTTAGGTAAATCAGGGTCATCGATACGGAAAGTTTCCAGGCTCAATTCATTCACAGCTTCGTCCACCGTCGCAAAATTATCCAAGACATATTGTGTCCAGATGCTCAATCCCATCACCGGACGGCTATCATTCGGACGATGATAAGAGGATTCGGTCAGGAAAAGCAAGTTCGCCACCAGGCCTTTTTCATTCATACCGTCACAAACTCCGATATCATATCCGGCAGTCACGACACTCCCATATTTGGAAGTCCACGTCACCGTATTGTCCGTAACCCCTCCCCGTTTCTCCATTCCCCGAGGGAAAAGGTAAATATTCGATTGCGGATCCTCTTTCCAATCCATCGTCCGCCCTGTCACGATCATATCATCCGGTCCCAGATAGACCGCACGCGTACAAGCTTTGTTTTGCTCTGCAAAAAACATCATGCCTAAAGCTACCACTGAAAAGACGGCTAACTTATTTCTTTTTGCCATAACTATAATTTTAAATATGTCCAAACTATATTTATAACAGGGATATGAGAATGATAGTTCCAGTTGTTCAAAACAACTTGTAACAGAACAAAATCAACAATCCCTCCTTTTTGCACCATTTTTCTATTTCATCGAAAATTCCGATCCATACTGTTCTTACGTTTTGGCAAGATTAGGATGCCCTATTAATTCAATTTAGATAGGAAAGAGGTGTCATTTTGATGACTGTGCCGAAAGTTTCCTCCCTGTGAAAAAGGAGAAATTATATTTTGGTGAGGTTACCTCACTGAAAATATGTCAATAGAAGAAAATACATTACATTTGTCTTATCATTAAAATAAGTATTAGGAGATGAAAATTATAACATACAATGTAAACGGCCTGCGTGCTGCCGTAGGAAAAGGATTGCCCGAATGGCTGGCACAAGAACAACCCGACGTACTTTGCCTGCAGGAGACCAAGTTACAACCGGAACAATATCCAGCCGAAGCATTTGAAGCACTTGGCTACAAAGCGTGGCTTTTCAGTGCACAGAAGAAAGGCTACAGCGGAGTCGCAATCCTGAGCCGCCGAGAACCGGACCATGTAGAATATGGAATGGGAATCGAAAAATACGATAACGAGGGGCGCTTCATCCGGGCCGATTTCGGGGATCTGTCGGTGATCAGCGTTTACCACCCTTCGGGTACGAGCGGCGATGAGCGTCAGGCATTCAAGATGGAATGGTTGGAAGATTTCCAGAACTATGTAGTGGAACTACAAAAATCGCGTCCGAAACTGATCTTATGCGGGGACTACAATATCTGCCACGAACCGATTGATATTCATGACCCGGTACGCAATGCGACGAACAGCGGCTTCCTTCCGGAAGAGCGGGAATGGATGACTCGTTTCCTGGATGCCGGCTATATCGACACGTTCCGCCTCCTCAATCCGGACAAACAGGAATATACTTGGTGGAGTTATCGTTTCAGTGCCCGTGCCAAAAACAAGGGCTGGCGTATTGACTATTGCATGGTCAGCGAACCGATGAAAGCACAAGTGGAAAAAGCGTATATTTTAAATGAGGCTGTTCATTCGGATCATTGTCCGGCAGTGATCGAGGTGTCGTAAATCAAATTCCGCACTGCCTCTTGATAATCTGCCAACCGGGAACTTTTCAATATTTTTTTCCGGAGCCGTTTTTCTGCATCCGGCAACAGGTAATCCCAAAGGGTCTTCATCTTGTCGAGTACCTGGTGTTCGCCTCCCTCCAGACGGGAAGAATAGCCCGCTAACAGTAAGGTATGGAAAGCAGACAACTTCTCTATCTTCTCCTGAGCGGTAAGCGGGGTATCGGATATATATTCCGTTGCCAGCCAAGGAGAAGACAGCAGACCACGTCCTATCATGATACCTTTCAAACGGGGAAAACGTCCGGTTAACGAACGAATATCCGGCAAAGTCCGGATGTCTCCATTATAGAAAAGCGGAAGCGTGCATGAATCATAAAATCGGGAGAAGGCACTCAGGTCAGTCTTTCCTTTATATTGCTGCGTACCGATCCTGGGATGCAATGTGAGATGTGTGAGGGGCAATCCGTTCAAAAAAGGAAGAAGCGCTTGCGCCTCCTCAGGAGAATCCCAACCTAACCGCAGTTTGACCGAGAATTGTATCTCCGGGAATTCAAAAATCGTTTCCAACAACACTTTCACCTCATCCGGATAAGGCAGGATACCCGCTCCCCGATGTTGTCGTGCCTGCATCGGGAAAGGACAACCCAAATTAATATCAGCATGCCGGTACCCTGATTCACGAAACAAACCGGCAATCCGGCGGAACTCTTCGGGCGAAACTGCGATCATCTGGGGAACAAGTGAGGCGGATGTATTTGCTTCCGGTACAAGATCCCGCAACTCCTTATTGCGAAAGCCAGTCTTTTCGAGACGGACAAACGGAGTGTAATAGGTTTCGACACCTCCGAATATTTGTGCATGTGCTTCCCTATAAACCGAGTCGGTATAACCCTGCAATGGGGCAAAATGAATAACATACGGTTCCATCATTCCGGAAACATTTCAGTGAAAAGTGAATGAAGACGTGCTTTGGCCTCTTCAAAATCCTGCTCCATCCCCATCTCTTTCTCAAGCGAAGTAACCCCTTTATCTTTAAAACCGCAAGGGTTGATCAAAGAGAAGTAATCCAAGTCGGTATTTATATTCAAAGCAAAACCGTGCATGGTGACAAAACGGCTGCTTTTCACACCGATCGCACAAATCTTACGGGCTTTTCTCGGTACACCAGGATCGATCCACACACCTGTAGCTCCCGCGAGCCGCTCCCCTTTAATGCCATAGATAGCTAAAAAGCGGATAATGGTTTCTTCCAACCTGTCGATATATTGCTTGAGTCCCAACTTCCAGGTATCGAGATCGAAGACCGGATATCCGGTGATTTGTCCGGGACCGTGATACGTGATATCCCCTCCCCGGTTGATATGGTAGAAAGAGATACCTCGCTGCACAAGCAGTTCTTTCGGGATCAGTAGGTTGGTGTCCTTACCACTTTTTCCAATAGTCAGTACCGGCTGATGTTCGCAGAAAAACAACCGGTTTTCCCCGGTCCTGCCTTGTGCTTTCGCTTCCAACAAGGCGTTGAAAGCAACCGTCTGGCGTTCCAGTGCCTTCTCATATTCGATACGTCCGAGGTCGTGATATATAAAATGACTCATATGATTATCGTTCTTATGTAAATATTTTTTTCGGGCAGACGGACCGTCGTGTCGGATTCCGCCCGGAGCTTCTTCCGTCTACGCACCTTCCTACTGCCGGATTCAGAATCGGGATCACCACTGTCATACCCCATTTCGATCTTAAGCAGTTTCCCCATCAGCGACATGATCTTCGTCTGCCGTTTCAGCATATAAGGAGAAGGTTTTGCAGAGTTGAACTTGCGGGGATTCGGCAAGGTCGCAGCGATCAAAGCCGCTTCCGCCTTTGTCAGTTTATAGGCCGGCTTTTTGAAATGAGCCTGTGCGACTGCTTCAGCACCATAAATACCGTCTCCCATTTCGATCGAGTTCAGATAAACTTCCATGATACGTTCTTTCCCCCAAATCCATTCGATCAGGACGGTGAAATAAGCCTCGATGCCTTTGCGCAAATAAGTCCTTCCGGGCCAGAGAAACACGTTCTTGGCAGTCTGTTGCGAGATAGTGCTCGCTCCTCGTACACGTTTACCTTTTTCGGCATCGGCACGGGCTTTCTGAATCTGTATCATATCGAAACCGTCATGGTCGAGAAAAAGATTGTCTTCCGAAGCCACGACCGCCTGTGCCAATGGCTGGGCAATTTGTTTCAAAGGCATCCATTTGTGTTCCAGCTTGATGGGCTTGCTATCCCGCACCTGTTCGTAGACGCGGATGAACATCAGCGGAGTGTAGTAAACAGGTATGAACTTATATGCCACCACAGCCAACAAACTAGAAACAAACAGGAACAGCAACAGGTTCCGGCTTCCTATCAGTATTTTTTTCAATATGCGCATCGATTCTTGTCTTTTCGGACAGCAAACTTACGGATTTATTTCCAATATTGTTCCATCTGCTCTAGTGTCCTACCCTTTGTTTCGGGAACGAATTTCCAGATAAATAGGGCAGCCAGAACTCCCATGACACCATAAACCCAGTAGGCCATGCCATGATTGAACGTATCGGTCAGATACTGGTTCTTATCGAGCATCGGGAAAGTCCAGGAGACAAGGAAATTGGCAATCCACTGCCCGGCAACGGCAATACTCATAACAGTCGAACGGATCGTATTCGGGAAAATCTCTGCCAGCAATACCCAACAGACCGGCCCCCACGACATCGCGAAACCAGCCGTGTACACCAACATACAAACCAACGAACCGATACCGACAGAATGCGTATAGAAAGTCGTCCCCAAGATCATCATCGAGACGGCCATGACCAATGCTCCGATAATCATCAACGGACGGCGACCGAACCGATCGACCGTAAAGATAGCCAGCACGGTAAAAGAGAGGTTCACGGCTCCTACCACGATCTGTTGTAACAAGGCGGCATCAGTGGCGGCCCCCATTGTCTTAAAGATCTCCGGCGCATAATACAACACGACGTTGATCCCGACAAACTGCTGGAAACCGGACAAAAGGACACCGACAAATATGATCAGCACGCCGAATGAACGCACCGGGAAGACCAGAGATACAAAAAAGCTACCAATCAAAGCGATCTCCAAAGCACTCGTGTTTCCAGCCAGTTCCAATGCTCCATACAAAAGCAGAAACAACACCAGCCACATCCCCATAAACAGAAAATAGGGACGCATGGAGGGTTCCTGTTTCCTGAAACTTTCTTTTATTTCCACCAATTCAGGTGCTGCTCTTTCTTTTCCCATCAAACGATCCAATACAGACAGTGCCTTATCCATCTTACCGCGCATCACCAAATAACGAGGCGTTTCCGGTACAAACATCAGAAGGGCCAGAAAGAGCAAAGCCGGGACGATTTCGGACGCGAACATCCAACGCCAGCCGATCGTATGCAACCAGGCGGCATCTCCCTGCAACGCGATACTGTAATTCACAAAATAGACGACAAGCATACCGAAAATAATCGCGAACTGATTCCATGACACCAGATTTCCTCGTTTCTCCGCCGGGGCCATCTCAGCAATATACATCGGGGAAACCATAGAAGCCAAACCGACTCCTACTCCTCCGACAATCCGGTAAAGCACAAAAAGGTACATGAACGTGTGATCTCCGCTACCAGGCATCCCGACAAACAACTCCGGCCACGCCGAACCGATTGCCGACAACAAAAACAGGATGGCAGCCAACACAAGCGTAGGTTTCCGTCCATACCGCTGGCTGATCCAACCGGCAAAAGAAGCACCTAAGATACAACCGATCAGGGCACTGCTTACAACGAATCCTTCAAGCGCATTTGCCTGATCCAATGGTAGCCCGAAAGGTTCGATAAAGAATTTACGCAGCGATTCAACCGTCCCGGATATCACCGCTGTATCATATCCGAATAATAATCCCCCCAATGTCGCCACGAGGGTAATTCCAAAAATGTAATAGTTGTTGTTTTTCACGATAGAGATTCATATAGGTAAATAATGTTTTATCCGTTACTTTTGGTTTGATTCAAAAGTAACGGATAAAACATTATTTATATGTTATTAAATGTACTGATTGATAATCATCTCATACAATTCCTGCTTCCCGCTGATTTGCTTCGGTTCGCCAGAGGCAAGAGCGATTGTACGCAGGTCTTCGAGGAGAAGTTTACCTTCTTCGAACTTCTTACCGTCACCCTGGTCGAAACTAGCGTAACGTTCGGCACGCATTTTCTTGTAATCAGAATGTTCCAGGATATCGGCAGCAGCCATCAAAGCACCGGCAAAAGAATCCATACCACTGATATGAGCCAGAAAAATATCATCCAGATCGGTCGAGTTACGACGTGTCTTGGCATCGAAGTTCGTACCTCCGGTAGTCAAGCCGCCTGCTTCGAGGATAACCAGCCAAGCCTGTGTCAGTTCGTAGATGTCAACCGGGAACTGATCCGTATCCCAACCATTCTGATAATCACCACGGTTGGCATCGATACTGCACAACATACCGGCATCGGCGGCAGCCTGAAGTTCATGCTCAAATGTATGCCCGGCCAATGTGGCATGGTTCACTTCGATATTAATGGCAAAATCCTTGTCGAGACCATAATGGCGCAAGAAGCCGATAACCGTTTCCGTATCCACGTCATACTGATGTTTAGTCGGTTCCATCGGTTTAGGCTCTACCAGGAAAGTTCCTTTGAACCCGTTCTTGCGGGCATAGTCACGTGCCATCGTCAACATCATGGCAAGATGTTCCTTTTCGCGTTTCATATTGGTGTTCAGCAAGCTCATATAGCCTTCACGTCCCCCCCAGAACACATAGTTTTCGCCACCTAAGGCAATACAAGCGTCGATCGCGTTCTTGATCTGCGTGCCGGCACAAGCCACAGCAGGGAAATAAGGATTTGTGGCAGCCCCGTTCATATAACGTTTATGCCCGAACACATTGGCGGTAGACCACAACAGCTTCTTCCCCGTCGCTTCCTGATGTTGTTTGGCATATTCGACCATCGTATGCAGGTCCTTTTCAAATTCGGCCAACGTCGGTGCTTCATCTACGACATCCACATCGTGGAAACAATAGTAAGGTATGTTACATTTCGTCATAAATTCGAAAGCAGCATCCATCTTATACTTGGCACGGGAAATACGGTCTGCGCCCGCATTCCAAGGAAATGTCTTCGTTCCGCCACCGAACTGGTCGGCTCCCTCCGCACATAATGTATGCCAATAGGCCATAGCGAAACGCAGGTGGTCTTTCAGAGTTTTACCCATTACGACCTTGTTTTCATCATAATAATGAAAAGCCATCGGATTTTTTGACTCGCGTCCTTCAAACTCTATTTTTCCAATTCCCGGAAAAAATTCTTTTTCACCTTTAAAGTAATTCATGATAATAAGTATTTTATTGATTATACAATGCTTTCGTTTATTACGCCAATGCTTTCTCCAACCGTTCTTTCCAGACCTCGAAAGCCCCGCAGTATTTATCCGCTTTCAGTCCGTCCGGCTCTATCACATTGATCTTTTTCAGGGAAGCAAACGCCTCTTCCGCCGACGCATAGATGCCGGCCCCGATACCGGCGCCTTTGGCAGCCCCGACAGCCCCGTTCGTATCGTAAAGTTCGATCACCGTTCCTGTCACACCAGCCAACGCATCCCGGAAAATAGGGCTTAGGAACAGGTTGGCATTACCGGCACGGATCACCCCGATATCGATCCCCATCTCATTCATGATATCCATGCCATATTTGAAAGAGAAGACAATCCCTTCCTGTGCGGCACGGGCGATATGAGCTTTATTATGAATGTTGAAATTCAGCCCGTGAATGGAGCAATCCACCTGCTTGTTCTGTAACATACGCTCCGCACCGTTCCCGAAAGGCAGAATCGAGAGGCCCTCCGAACCGATCGGAACAGTCGCCGCCAGCTCGTTCAAAGCAGGATAGCTTATACCTTCCGGGGCCACATTCCGCTTCACCCATGAATTGAGGATTCCCACACCGTTAATACACAGCAGGACACCCAAGCGCGTCCGGTCGGCCGAATGGTTCACATGCGCAAACGTATTCACACGGGACAGCGTGTCGTAGTTCAC
>ULOY01015738.1_pt1 | contig 13936 bp, 9 predicted proteins | sample 1952991 | NCBI WGS metagenome assembly ULOY01 (sample SAMEA4835615, study PRJEB28245) | human gut metagenome | biome: gut microbiome; material: fecal sample | place: Denmark | collected 2008 | reverse complement strand
TTCAAAATAATGGGCTATACTTACCGCAAGCGCCGCCGTTATTTTTACATGCTCAAACATCGAAATATCGCGCGGCAAATCCTCGCGCACCGTAAGCGGCACATAATACAGGGCGTCTTCAAGCACCTGCAAAAGTTCATAGGGGTACATCTGCGCCAAAGGCTTTTGCTTTAATTTATTTTCAATTATTTTTAAAAGTTTTAAATAATCTTCCGGGCTTGCTTTAATGTTATCACGCACTGCGTAATTAATTTCTTTGCCGGTATTTATTTCCTTAAGCAAAAAATAGCGCTTATAAGTATCGTGGTCAGAAAAATAATTAAATACCGATTCCAGACACAGCGAAGCATCAAACTTATCATCCTGGCGGCGTTCGGTCTTTTCTGCGCCGAATGCAATCGTATCGGCAAAATAAACTAAATATGCCAAATCATCGTCTTTAAGTTTTACTGCTTCAAAATCGCGCCTGCGGTGATAGCTTATGCAGCGCAGAAGCTGCTGCATGGCTTCATCATCTTCGGGCAATAAACGCGCCAGCCACCGGGCACCATATTCGGGATATGTTTCCGGCTCATTTTTAAGCCCCGCACGATAGCATAATTTGCCAATATCGTGCAGCAAAGCAGCTTTTGCAAGTAAAGTATAATCCACCATAACAGACTCCATAAAACACACTAAAATATATAATAATTAATTCGACAAAAATATAAGAAATCCTTTATATTTTAAATATCTGATATTAAAGTAGTAAAAAATAAATAAAAAACGGCAAAAAGAAAACTCTTTGCCGGGAAATTAAACATTTTAAGTTATTTTACTAACAAATTCATTAATTCATCATAGCTATCTACAACATCATAAATAACGCTGCCGTTGCTGATTACTTTAAAGTGTTCTTTAGCACAATGTATTTTTGCTTTTTCAATATCTCTAAGCTGCAAAGATGATAAAGACCCTTTAGTTTCTGCCACAAAATAAATATGCTTAACAGAACCTTCGTATAAAGCTATCGCCCAGTCCGGGTTATACTTGCCAACCGGCGTAGAAATATAAAAACCGTTTGGCAGCTTTACATAAACCGCAACATCTTTGTTTGTATCAAGCTCCTGCGCAAAATTTTTCTCATTGGCAGAATCATACAAAACATGGTCATACAAATGTTTCTTGGTTTTAACTGCATTTACATCCAGTTTACCTTTCATTGTTGGCTCTGTAAAAATATCCGTATCATATTTTTCGTCAAGCATATCATAAGTAATATGCTGTATTACTGCCGTTGCTTTCTCGTCATTAATCAACCCGGCTGCCTTAATAATAAATTCTTCCGGGTTATCCTTAAACTGGTCAAACACAGGCTTTTCAATACCGGTTAATATTTTTACAATATCCTTGCGCGTCAGCCCTGTTGCTTCCACCAGTTTGCCAATTAAATCATACTTAACACTACTGTTAACAGTAATTTTTTTATCACTGCCGTAAGTTGCATTCTGCTCTTTTATAAAGGCATTACCTTTTTCCAGCGCCTCTTTAGATTCTATTTGCTCCATTACGCCGGTTTCAACCTTAAAATAAATTTTATTTATACGCAGCTTGGCATTAAGAACATTAACAGCATTTTTTATTAGTTCATCCGTATTAAAATCTACAACATATACAGATTTGGCATTTATTTTTTGCCAAAGTGCTTTAAATTCCGGCATTGCCAGCTTATTTCGGTCTATATGCAGTTCGACGTTATTGCTGCGCGCATTTTCAGGCTGCATTGTTTTGCTGTTATAAACAGAATCAAGAATATTGATAATATCATCTTTACAATCTTGCACTTCTTCCGCAACTTTAACAGTGCCGTTCTTCCTGTCCTCGTAAAACTTGTCGGTTAAAGTGTGTTTTTTATCAATATAATCCTGCTTAACAAGGTCAAATATAATAGCGCTTGCAAGTTCATTATCAATAACCTGTTCGTTGCCCTGCAAATCTTTAATAACCTTGCCCTCAAATAACGCCGCAGTAACTTTAACAGGCCTATCGGCAACTGCTTCGGCAAGTTCCGTCTGCAAGCCTTTAGCAAAACTTTCGTAACTTTCGCTGGCAATAACAGTAAGCACGTTCACATTATGCACATCGGCACTCAAAACACCTGCATCCATTCGCTCGCCGTCCTGATTAACGCACAAGCGCAAACCACGCCCTACTTCCTGGCGTTTGCGCACCTCGCTGGCACTTTGTTTTAACGTACAAATTTGGAAAACATTCGGATTATCCCAGCCTTCCCGTAGTGCGGAATGTGAAAAAATAAATCTTACAGGCGAACGCTGCGGGTTTCTGTCCAACAGCAGTTCCTTATTTTTCATAATAAGGTCGTAAGCGTCAACGTCATCCGATGTTTCCTTCCCACGCCCTACTTTGCTGTCAATCATCTTGCCTTTTTTATCAATCGAAAAATACCCGGCGTGGGTATCTTCCGCTTTAATGGCTTCAAGGTATTTTAAATATTCTTCTTCGCCAAACTCCGGCTGAAAATGATTAATAATATCGTTATATTCTTCTTCAAATATTTGCGCAAATTCGCCTTTTACCGCATTGCCGCTCTCATCATACTTTCTGTAATGAGCAACTTCATCAATAAAAAATAACGAAAGTACCTTTATGCCTTTGTAAAACAATTTACGCTCACGCTCAATGTGCGACAAAATTGTTTCCCTTATTTGTATGCGCCGCAGCTGAGTTTCATTAACTGCACCCACAACTTCACCTGCATAAATTTTAATGCCATTTGCAAACTGAACAGAGTTATCCCTGCCATCAATACTTGTAATCGTGTACCGGTCTTTGTATTCTTCCATACCGTTGGAATTATCATACAAATTAAAGCCTTCGCTTACCTTACGTGTTACCTGGCGGATAGTTTTGCCTTTATAATCAAAACTTATTGTTGCCGTTGGGTTCTTATCAGATAAGTTAATGCTTTCTAAATATACAAATCCTTCCGTTGCCGTTGTGCCGGACTGGCTTACGCCTTTAACGGCAATCTTTTTAACCAGCTTTTTATTATACGCTTCCATCGCATCCAAACGGTACACCATATTATAAATGCTGTCCGTTTTATGCGTTGCTGAATAGCGCAGCGTAATTAAAGGGTTAAACTCTTTCAGGCGTTCTTTGGTTTGCTTGCCTTCTACCGATTGCGGCTCATCAATAATCAAAATCGGATTTGTTTTGGCTATAATATCAATCGGCTTACGATAACGAAATTCTTCTAATTTCATATAAATGCGGCGCGCATCTTTACCTTTGGCATTAAACGCCTGCGAATTAATAATCATAACCTGCATAGCGCTGTCTGAAGCAAATTGGTCAATATTTGTCAGCTGGGCAGAATTATAAATAAAAAAGCGTATCTTCTTGCCGTATTCTTCCGCAAAATGTTCCTGCGTTACCGTAAAACTTTTATAAACGCCTTCGCGGATAGCAATGCTTGGCACAACAACAATAAACTTACTCCAGCCGTAATGCTTGTTTAACTCATACATTGTTTTAATGTATGTATAAGTTTTGCCGACGCCGGTTTCCATCTCAATAGTTAAATTGTATCTGCCTTCCAGCCTCGTTGATGGCGCAATTAAATTAACACGCTGTACTTTATTTAAGTTTTCTAAAATAATATTATCGCTTAACTGCGGCACGATTGGCTGATTGCACCAACCGGTAAAATATGGGTCATCAATAACTGTACCCATTTTTTCATCACCGCGGTCAATTAAATAGTTAGCTGTTAAATACGGCTGACCGGCAAAAACATCAACCACGGCTTTAGCAGCATCTGCCTGAAATTTTTGGTGTTTAAATTTTAACTTCATTTTGCCGCCTCCTAAATTACCTTAACATCAGTATCAGGGGCAAGCATTTTAAAAATTTCCGTTACGTTAATCTTTTCCGGGCTGCTGCCAAAACCTGCATCGCGGAACACTGCGCGCAAAGGCTTGCGTTTGGCAATTTCTTTAATAACACCTTCGGATATATTTTCATCAAAGCAGGCTACTAAATCGCCTTCGTTATAGGTATGCACCATGCAATTTTCAATTTGCTCTGATGTATACGGCAGCGAAATCGGTAAACCCCAATCCAGCAAGCAGCCAAACAATAAATCTAAATCCGTTCTGTCAGGTTTAATATTATCTTCCAAATTAACAAGCATATCCTGGCTATATTCACCGGCACTATAATAAACATCGTTCATATTGCTGCTGTCAACTTTAAACACCCTAAAACCAATATCCAAATCCTGCGTTGTTAAAGGGTTATCGGCTTTAATTTTTTCACCCGCCCGGCGAATACGTTCTTTGCCAATTTCACAAATATTTTTGTAGCCTGCTTTATAAGCTTCACTTTTTTCATCGCAAACTTCCGGCAGCTGCACCATAATAAATTTACGATGTCCGCCATCTTCAGCATTAAGCTGCATAACTGCGTGAGCAGTAGTAGCAGAGCCGGAGAAGAAGTCCATAATTATATAATCATTTTCTTCTATAGCATTTATTAAAATTTTTATAAGAGAAACAGGTTTAGGATTTGAAAAGAAGCTTTTTCGATCAAAAATTTTTTCTAATTCAACTCCTCCATCACTCTTTAAACTAATTATAGTTCTAAGTAATAGTTTACTAACATCATTTAGATACTTTATAGAACTCGGCTGTACTGATTCGTCTTTACCAAACCAAATATCGCCACATACCCAAGAACCATCGTGTACTTTAATTAAAGAATTATTGCCTAAATGCGTTTTTAAAGTTTCTCTATTCCATCGCCATCCTCTATCGGGCTTTTTTACTGGCTTTTTAGTTATTGGATGCAAAATATCATAATCAGGACCAAAAGAATCACTATTTGGCCAACTCATATTAATTTTTCCCCAAGGTCTATATAAATTATCCAAAGAATTATATAAAGTTATGCCACGGTCATAACCCTTTTTATTGTAAAAATTTTTTAACTCTTTCTCTGCATCAGGAATTGTTAAATTTTTTCTTTTTAAAATTTTTATAAAATCAAAAACTTCCTCTATACCTTCTTTGCCCATCATAAATTTTCTATTAAATTTTTGACTTTTATTATAAACTATAATATATTGATGTATATTTCCCAAACCTTTATTATCATTTTTCGGCACTCTAGTATTCCATGTAATACAATCGACAAAATTCTTTTCCCCAAATATTTCATCTGTAATCTTTTTCAAATTAGTTATTTCATCATCATCTATACTAATAAAAATTACACCGTCATCACTTAAAAAATTTTTAGCAAGCATTAAGCGGCTGTACATCATACTACACCAGTCAGAATGAAAACGCCCGTTAGTTTCCGTGTTTTTAAATAAGCGGTTTTCGTCCTCGTCAAATAACCCGGCCTCCTCATCATATTCTTGCTGTATTTGTTTAAAATTGTCATTATAAATATAATCGTTTCCTTTGTTATAAGGTGGGTCAATATAAATCATTTTAACTTTGCCCAAATAGCTTTCCTGCAACAATTTTAAAACTTCTAAATTGTCGCCTTCTATATATAAATTTTCAGTTGTATCCCAATTTTTACTTTCAGCTTTACAAGGTCGCAAAGTTTTACGGATAGGCTTATTGGCTTCAGCAATAGCCGCACGCTTCCCCACCCAGGTGAACTCGTACCGCTCCGGCGAACCCTCGGGGGGGGAACTCTGTACTTAAAATTTGTTGCAACATTTCAAAATTAACGGCTTTTTTAAGTTTTCCATTCTCATCACGCGCTTCCGTAATACAATTAGGAAATATCTCCGCCAATTTTTCTATATTCTTTTCTACCATATCCGGCGTTTCAAACTTTAGTTTGTTCATTGTTGGCCTCCTATTTATTATCTAAAATTACGTACCTTAACCTTTTTAGCTATTTCACTATTTCTTTTTTCAAAAGCCATATCTATATATTTTTCTGGATTCTCTATAAAATCATCCCATTTAACTAAAACGCAATATCTTTCATCATAATTCCAACAACATTTATTATCTGCCTTTATATAATAGTTTTCTCCAAATTCTCTAATGACTGTATCATCGTCTATTTTTACAAAATTATGTATTCCCCAACATTTATTACATGTATATTCTCCTCTATAAATTTCACTATACATTTCCGGTAAAACTAACCCCAAAATGCCATTTCTTCTATTTCCCTCTCCATTATACAATGATGCTTGTAATTCGCGCTGAATAAAATAATTATGAGGTCTATCTAAATAGTCATTACCTTCTTTTTCGGAAGAATGCTTACCAATAAGAAAAATTGTAACGGTTGAATCTTTTAAATAATCATCACGAATTACTTTCATTACATATTCTCCGTCATTACTATCAATAACTCTATCTAAAGATCTTTCTATTACATCTACATTTTTTCTATGAAATAAATCTAATAATTGATTTAAATAATATCTATCTTCTTTTTTAAAACTAACGAAACATTTATGTGCCATATTCTCTTGCTCCTTTTAATAAATTAATTAAATATATATTTGATTTTATGTAAATTTATTTCTTTTATGACCTTTTCAGTCAGTATTATTTTAATTTTGGAATTATTTTTAAATCTTATCTTACTTAGTCTAAACGTTAAAATTAATAATTCAAGCAACTCTTGATTAGTTAATTCATTATTATTAGGAAATCTTGTTATACCTGAACCTAATAACGGTAAATTTATATCTTTACCTGAATAAAAAATATCACATTCTTTCCAAAAATTTAATAAACAATTAAAATAATCATTCATCTCTAAAAATGCTTTATTATTTTTATCAAAACGTGAAAAAGCAACTAAAAAGAAATCCTTGTCTACGCAAATACTACCTAATCTGTATCGTATTTTTTTACCTTCTTTTCGAGGCAATTCTTTACCTCTTATCATACAATTTGATAAATGACTATCATTAATTATTTTACTGTCTAATTCTTTAACATCTTTATATTTATTATTTATATACATTCCGTGTAATGAAGTATCAGATATTATTTTATTATCAACTTGTGTATCAAAAAATTCATTAAAAGAAATCACTTTAAATCCTTGACACTTAAAAATATCTCCTTCTTCTATTATTATCTTTGTTTCATTAATATTTAATATAATTTGTTTTAAATTATTAGCATTATACCATATATATAAATAATAAATCACTAATGTTATGATATATATAATGGCAAATAAATTTCTATATTCTTCACTCACTGTTATAAATATAAAACCAAACCCAATTAAACCAACTAAATAAGTTACATTATCTTTAAATTCTTTACGCAAATATTTGTCACACAAAGATACTTTAAATTTTTGTTTCATATTTTCACCTTATTCTTAAACTTTTCAACTTCTTCAATTCCATATTCAATTCAACTTTTTTATTAAATTGCTTTTCCTTGCGTATTTTATTTTCCAAAGCCTTTATTTGCTTTTGCAGTTTGGCTTTTTCATCTGCTTTCGCAATGCTTTGTTTTAAATTTATGTTTTCCTGCTTTTCTAAACTGTGCCCTGCTATTTGCCGTACAAAATTTTCGTAAACAGTATCAATGTTTAAGCCTTCTATTTTTAGCGGCAGTTCTTGTTCATCAAGCCAGTTTGTGTAGTAATAATTATTTACTTTTATGTTTTTATTTTCTGTTACTTCTTTAAAACTAATAGCCGCTTTATATTTACCGTTATATTCCAGCAAAAACAAAATATAATAAGGTATTGCCAAATCAATTTGCCGCAAAACAGCTTCGCTAATATCAGGCGTATTTAACTTTACTTCAAACACTTCCAGCTCCGGCAAAGTTGAGCCAGCAGTGATATTAAGCGTGCTTGCCGCTATTTTATTGCGCCAATAAATTGTTTTTATCTGCGCGGCAAACATGCTTTTTATTTTTGTATTAGCCGGTAAATGTTCGTAAAACTTTTGTTTTGGCACACGTTTATTAAATTCTGTTGTTTGCGGCAAATTAAGCATTTTTTACCTCTTATCTTACTACTAAAAAACAAATCAGTTCAAAATCATCAAGGCCCGATACCTGCGAAAGCAAAGCTGTTGTTCCGCCGGTTTTAAATAAACTGTCAAGGTCTTTATCTTCTTTTACATCAATTATTGATTCTATAGCTTCTGTTAAAAGCTGCGACACAGCTTTCATATTTTTGCCATCGTTTGTTTCTGCATTAAACTGGCGGCAAAGGTTAAATAGCGGTTCGGCTTTGTCTTTGCACAAAAAGCGGATGTCATCAAGCAGCTTTTTCGGGTCGAGATAGTTGCAGATAATCTCACCTTCCGTGCTGATATAAACCATATAAAATGGATGTATTCTATTGCGGTTATCAATATTGACGCTGTTATTGATATTGCGAAGTATGAATATTACGCCAGGCGGCATATCCGTACCAGCAGGCACAACAGCGTGCAAGCCGTGCGGCGCTTTTTCAATATCCGGGTTAGTTTTCATATAATCCAGCAAATCCATTCTAAATTCGTTTAAACCTAAATCCATAATGGAAATACCGTTGGACATTTCTTCAATATCTACAACTTCTTCCTGCAAGCGTTTAAGCTGCTGCTTACGATATTCAAGGTCGCCTTTTTCTTCTGCGTTGATTAAATCGTCATCTCCGGTAGAAGTCATTACCGAAATACGCATTCTTGTTTCTACACGCGCTTTTAAATTGATATAATCGTCCAGCGTCATATCAGGCCAGAAGTTTACCAATTGAATGCAGCTATTTTTACTGCCAATACGGTCGATACGCCCAAAACGCTGAATAATTCTTACCGGGTTCCAGTGAATATCATAGTTAATTAAATAATCGCAGTCTTGCAGGTTTTGGCCTTCGGATATACAATCCGTTGCTACCAAAATATCTATTTCGTCTGTATTACCTGGCATTAAAATATTTTTATCTTTGGATACAGGCGAAAAACAGGTAAGCACTGTATTTAAATCTGCTCGTAATTTGGGTATGGTTGTTCTGCCATCGACAGTGCCGGTAATTTCTGCCGCGTTTAAATTATATTTATTTTTTACATATACGCTGACATTTTTGTAAAGATAATCTGCTGTATCAGAAAAGGCAGTAAAAATTAATACTTTTTTATTGCCAGGATTTATAGGATGCTTTAATTTTTCATCAATCTGCGCAAGCAAAGTTTGCAGTTTAATATCATGCTGCGGTGTAATATTTGCAATCATACTTTCTAAAGTCTGCAAAACCTGCGCGTCTGCTTTAAGCTCCCTAAGCCAGGAAACAGAATCTATATCCCTAATATCAATTTTTAATTTTCTGCCTACAACAAAATCGTCAAGGTTTTTATCGTCATCGTCAAAATCGCTATCAAAACCACTTATGCTTTCTGCGGCTAAAAATTCAAAATTTGCATTATAAGGATTGTTTTGGAAAGCTTCTATTTTATCAATAGTTGTATCAATTAAATTTTTAATACGCTGCACGGTTAAGCTAAAGGCATAAACAGAACTTTCAAGGCGTTTTAAAAGGTTAATGCTCATTAATTTGCGTATGCCTTCTTCGCGACCCTGCTGGGTTAAGCCTTTGCCTTCTTTGCTGTACAAATCCTTATATTTGGCAATTTTAGAAGCTTGTATATATTTTGTAGGCGTATATATGCCAAGGTTTAAATATGATAATTGCAGGTAAATGGCATTGTAATTAACCTCATTTTCCAAGTCTGTTAAATGAGGTCGCTTGGATATTGGTTTTAAGCGTTCGGGGAACGTGCCAATATCAGCAGTATTATAATATTTTTGGATATGTTTACGTGAACGGGCGATTGTCACGCTGTCCAACACTTCAAAAAAGTCAAATTCAAGCATTGAAAGTAATTGGCTTGTTGTACGGTCTTTAATATCAAGTTTTACCCATTCGTTAAAAGCCTTTTGCGCGTTGCGGAAAACTTCTTCAATCGGTTTAGCAATGGCAAGTTTATCGTTAATATTTTGGGTTTCACCTTCATAAGCAAGCGCAAGCTGATTTTTTAAATCGTTAAATCTATTATTTACCGGCGTTGCTGAAAGCATTAAAACTTTTGTTTTTACACCAGTACGGATAACCTTATTTAATAATTTAAGATAACGGTTTTCTTTGTTTTCTTCTCCATAAACTATACCGCCGTTTCTAAAATTATGGCTTTCATCAATTACAACAAGGTCGTAATTGCCCCAGTTTAAACGGTCTAATTCTATGCCGTTAGATTCGCCTCCGCTGCGTGATAAATCTGTATGAAACAGTACGTCGTACCTTAATTTATCTTTTGCTATGGGGTTATTAATGTAATTGCTTTTATAGGTATTCCAGTTTGCACAAAGCTTTTTAGGGCATAATACAAGTACGTTGCGGTTACGGTTTTCATAATATTTTATTACCGAAAGCGCAGTAAAGGTTTTGCCAAGGCCTACGCTGTCGGCCAAAATGCAGCCGTTATATTTTTCAAGTTTATTAATTATTGCCAGTGCTGCATCTTTTTGAAAATTATAAAGTAAATTCCAAATTTGGCTGTTTTTAAAGCCAGTAGCCTCGTTAGGCAAAATATCCTCGGAAATATCCTCTAAAAATTCATTAAAAATATTATATAGAATATAAAAATAAATAAACTCTGGTGCATTTTCGTTATAAGCTGTAGCAATATTTTCAATTACTTCTTCTGTGACATCCTGTAATTTTTGTTTATCGTTCCATAATTCATTAAAAAGATTTAAAAACTTTTTGCCATTTTCAAAAGCATTCGTTTTAGAAATAACACAATAGGCATTATTGCCTTTTTCACAACCTAATTCAACGGTTGTAAAAGCATTTAGCGGCATATAAGTAGTTTCATCAACCGTCAAAAAGCCCATCATATTTTCTTGTGTAGTATTAGATTTAAACTTTACTTTTCTCTTAATCCATTCGGCACATTCTTTGGCAATAGCTTTTTGAGAAAGTTCATTTCTTAAACGCACTTCAAATTCCGTACCGTACAAACTTTTTTCTCTGTTTAAACGAGGTATATAAAATTCGCGTTTTTCTTTAGGTATTTTTTCTTTTATAAAAGTAGGAGATGTAAAAATAAATTTTACCTCATCAATTTTCTCCAACTCTTTTTTCAATTCCTGATAAGCATAAATTGAAAAACAGGCAGCCGCTATGGAAACTTTGCTTTTAGGCTGAATTGTAGCCTTTAAATCGTCTTTTATAGTTTTAGTAATATTATCTATCATTTCCATAACGTTAAACACCTGCTTACATATATTTTTAATAAAATTATAACATATTTATAGTTTATTGAAAAACAACCCCTGCACTATGGTTAATCCACTTTGCAGGGGTTATATATTTTAAGATGTTGTTAAATTAATTTTATCCTTCCCTACTCTACCTTTTTAAACCTGCTTTTAGGCTGGCGGCAGATGGGGCAGGTAAAGTCGTCCGGCTCTTTGGTTAAATCGCCTTCGTACACGTAGCCGCAAATGGTGCATACCCATTTTTCGCCTGCGGTTTCCACAGTTTCTTCCTGATAGGTGGGCGCATTTTTAGGTGCTTTGCCTTTAATTACATCATGGTAATATTTATAGGTCATAGGCGTATAATCGCTCAATACTTCGGCATCAACAACGCGCGCCAAAATTACAAAATGGGTTTCCATTTCATATTTGCCAAGCACTTCGGCAGTAATGTAACCGCTGGTTTTATCCGTTATAACAGGCAGGCCGTTTTTCATTTCCCAGCTAAAGCCGCAAGCCTCAAATTTATCCGTATCGCAGCCGGAGCAGAAGCCTAATCTTGCAATAACATTTTGCGGTGTTGCCTCCGAAAGAATTGTTAAGGCAAATTTTCCGGATTTTTCGAGCGCGGTAAAGGTATAGTTATTTTTATTAACGCTGATAGCAATGGTTGGGTTATCGCTTGTTACCTGCACTGCGGTGTTTATAATGCAGCCTGTTGGCCTTTCGCCGTCCATAACGGTAAGAGCATACATGCCATACGAAATTTTCCACAAAACTGACTTATCCATTTCACTGCCTCCGTTTCTTGTTAAAAAAATTTTATGCTTTGCATTTTTGTTAGCAACATAATTTTTACTGCTATAATTATTATAACTTTTACATATTGCAATAAGCAATAAATATTTAAAAATCTGCAAAAAATAACCCGGCTTGCAGCCGGGCTTTTTTATATTGCCGTTATGCCTTTCCAAGCACAACCATGTCTTTGCCGAGCATTGGCAGTTTGTTGCCAAAAGCATCGTACTTATATAAATCAAGGCGTTCTATATCGGCTTTTTCGGCAGGCAGGTTTAAATTATACTGCTGGTTTAATGTGTTTATTAAATCAACCGCTTTCATGCTTCCGTTTGGCGTTATGCGGCAGCCAAAAGTAAGCACCAGTTCTCCGCCGCTGTTTTGAGCCGTAATATGCGGTATAAAAAACTTAACATCGATTTCTTTTACTTTTGTTTTAGCTTTGGGCGCTGCTTTGGCATAAATTATGCTTTCCGCTTCGTTAAACGCCTCCACAGCTTCGTCAACCGGCTTGTCATACGGCAGGGTTACGCGGTAATCAGCGCCGCCTGCTTCCGCCATCAGTGCCGGTGCGTTAGTTGCCGTTACATCTGCCGCCAAAATGCGAATTCCGCGCGGCAGTGCTTTCTGCATTTTTTCTGCGGCTTCTTCTGCCGTCATAGGTTCGGCCAGTTCAATTTCGCAAAATTCGGCATAACTAACCACGCCAACGCCCAGTGCCGATGCCAGCGAAAATTTTAAATGCGGGTTAAAGCCTTCGCTGTATGCGGCAGGCAATTTTGCCCTGCGGATAGCGCGTTCGATAGTACGCACGTATTCAAGATGGGATATAAACCTTATGCTTTTATCTTTGGTTATTTTTAATCTCAGTTTCATTTTATTAACCTTCCACTTTAACTTGTACGCCAAGTTTTTGGCAAACACCGCAGCCGGTGCAGCTGCCGCGGCGGCAGTCGTGCGTCAGTTCGCCGCGCTGTGCTTTTTTATATTCATTGCGCAAAAAGGCGCGCGATACCGCAGGCTGAATATGTTCCCACGGAAATACTTCGTTTTCGCCGCGCTCGCGGGCAATATAAAATTCTTTATCAAGCCCGCAGTCCTGTAAGGCCTGCAGCCAGCGTTCATAATCAAACTGTTCGCTCCAGCCGTCAAATTTGGCTCCGCGCTGCCATGCAAGATATAACGCTTTGCCAAGGCGTCTGTCGCCGCGCGCAAAAACGGCTTCCATAATGCTGGTTTCCGGGTCATGATACTGGAAAGTAATATTTTTTACCTTTAAGGCGTCTTTTAACAAATACTGTTTGCGGCGCAGTTCGTCCATGCTGTTCTGCGCGCTCCACTGAAAAGGCGTATACGGTTTTGGCACGAAGCTGCTGGCGCTTACGGTAACTTTGCAGCCGCCTTTACCTGTAATTTCGCGGTATTTATACTGCACCTTCTTCGCCAAATCGGCAATAGCAAGTACGTCCTCATCGGTTTCACCGGGCAGGCCAATCATAAAATACAGTTTTACACTGCTCCAGCCCGATTTAAATGCCGCGCTGACAGCATTCATTAAATCTTCTTCGGTTACGCCTTTATTAATAACGTCGCGCATACGCTGGCTGCCTGCTTCCGGTGCAAAGGTAAGGCCGCTTTTACGCACTGCCTGCACTTCTTTTGCCAGGTCTACCGAGAAGCTGTCAATACGCAGCGACGGCAGCGAAACACTTACGCGTTCGTCTTTAAATTCGGCAATCATGTCGTGAATCATCGGCGCAAGGCAGGTATAATCAGCCGTGCTTAACGATACCAGCGAAATTTCGTTATAACCGGTGTTATCTACCAGTTTGCGCGCCAACGCCTTTAAAACTTCCGGATGGCGCTCACGCACGGGG
>ULOY01029389.1_pt1 | contig 14327 bp, 11 predicted proteins | sample 1952991 | NCBI WGS metagenome assembly ULOY01 (sample SAMEA4835615, study PRJEB28245) | human gut metagenome | biome: gut microbiome; material: fecal sample | place: Denmark | collected 2008 | reverse complement strand
CTTGTAGGGGACAGAAACGGTGCTCAAACCGCTTCACTATATGGTTGGCGGACCATCAGAGGTTTACGCCATGTGGTTGTGCGGAATGGGACCACAGGGACAAGGTGGATGGTGCATTGCGTATTTTGCTGATAACTTTCAGATTTTCTGCGATTTTCTTGGTAATTTCAAGAAAAAGGTATATTTTTGCGGAAAAGTCTAACGTTTAAAATTATAGGTTATGGCAATATTAACTATACGGGTGGAAGATAATAGTGTTATGGCTGGGATAGAAAAAGCAATGGATGATATTCGTCATGGTAGAGTGACTGAGTATGATAGTGCTGATGATATGTTTGAAAAGTTGGGAATATGAAAAAGGTGATTTCTGATAATTTTGTTCAAATGGCTGATGATGAATTAGATAGAATGTGGAATGAAGGTACCCTGAATGAAGAGCGTATTGAGAGCTTCCGTCATCTCCATGAACGCACTCCATATAATAAGCCAACGTTATAATCGTTAGGTGACTATAGCACTGGTAATTTGAAGAACTATGCTAAATTCTTTGGTGTTTACATCGGATTTCGTATCTTTGAAGCGTCAATGATTAATAAAATTGGGAGGAAGAATATATGGATAAAACAAAGTTGACAAGGGAAGAGGCTCTACGCCGCTGGAAGGCTTCTAAGGAAACCAAGCGTAAAATGATGGAGAAACTGGAGAACTTGGAGATGAATGCGCATGGAAAAGGACTATAGTATTTTCTTTCAACTGATAAGGTTGGGACTGGGGATTTCGGATGAGGCTGTGGGGATTCCTATGGAGGCCTGGAAGGGACTGTATAAGGAGGCTGAAAGGCAGTCGATGCTGGGAGTGGTTTTCGAGGGCGTCAACAGAAATGTGAACCTCGGTGGTACTAAACCGCCTACTGCCTTGGTGTTGAAATGGATGGGTATCTCGCAGGTTATCAAGCGAAAGAATGTGAAGTTTGATGAGGAGGCGAAAAGGCTGACACAGCTGTTTGATGAGAATGGTATCTTTACCGTGATATTGAAAGGACAGGGCAATGAACTGCTTTATCCTGTAAGGGGATGCAGAATTCCTGGTGATATCGACATCTTTGTGGATGGGGGTAAGGAATTTGTCGTGGACTGGATAGACCGACATGGACTGGCCGACAGGGCGGAGAAGGCTACATATCATCATGTGCATCTGTTGCCTGGGGCGAGTGGTATTGATATCGAAGTGCATTTCCTGCCTTCTTCGGGTCTTTTCTTCCCCACTCATCGTCATCGGTTGCAGAGGTTCTTGCAGAGTGAGGTGAGAAACTCGGTCATGTGTGACAGGGGATTCAGAATTCCTTCGGTGATGTTTAACTTGCTGATGCAACTTGCTCATATCCATTGTCATTTCTTTAGTGGGGGTATTGGTCTGCGACAGATGAACGACTTTTACTATGTGCTGATGTCTTCTTCGAAGGATGAGAGGGTAGAGGCTATGGCGCTCATCAGGAAAATGGGGATGAGGAATACGGCGGCTGCTCTAATGTGGGTACTGAAGGAGGTGTTCCTCATGGATGCTGAATGGATGCTGTGTTCTCCTGACGAGAGTCTTGGTAAAGTGTTGTTGGGTGAAGTGTTCAAGGGTGGTAATTTCGGACATTATCTTTTTGATAATGAGGAGGCATTCCTCTTGAAGGCTGTGCTGCGTCGCAAGAGATTTCTGAAACTCCTGAGATTCGGAGTGTTGGAAACGATTGGTCAAATGTGGTTTGATACAATGTATATTGTGAAGAAGCTAATATAATATATAATGTATGCACGTATGTGTGCTTACATTATATATTATATTAGTTTTTTTTGTTTATAATGAGGGTTCTTTCGAAAACCCACCAGTCCTCCCTTATCCTTAAGTTTTTTCTAAAATCAACCCGTCCTTCTTTACCATTAAAGAAGGTTCTTTCGAAAACCCACCAGTCCTCCCTTACCCTTAAGGGAGGCTCCACCGCTTTCCCCAAGCCCCTTTCCCCTCAGGGTACAGGGGATGTACCAACCGCCCTACTCGGTGCTCAAACCGCTACGCTATATGGTTGGCGGACCATCAGAGGTCTACGCCAGCAGCGGAGCTGCGGTTTTTTGTGCGGGATGGGACCGCCTTGCTGAGTTTGCTGATTGCTAGCAACTTGCAGGAATTGCTGTTTATGGGAACGCAGGGATACGATGCAGGATGATTATGGGGACGCATTGCTGGGTTTGCTGCTGATGGGAGCGCAGGGACCGGATAATGTCCAGCACAATTAAACATAAAACACTAAAATGCATTAAATACTACCTCAAGGCATTTGGCTTGAACTTCTAACGAGCGGAGGGAGTGATAACTTCTTTTTGTATCATAATTCCGATATTGTTTAATGTGTTTTGCACAAAATACGATTATTTTGTTAAACCGATAAAACAAAATGAAGCTTTTTATGCAAGAAGACGAAAATAATTAAAAAGTCCGTGAGCAAAATCCTACCCGCAGATTTTTCCAAAAGAAAATCTCGTCTTTTTATTTGCTTGTTTGCTGTTTTTTATTTACCTTTACCACCGAATAGCTAAATGGATTAGAAGTTGGTGTTTTCCTTTACCTATTTATATAATAAGAAAAAGAAATGAAGACAGCGAAGGAATTATTTGACGAATTGAATAGCTGGGATGAGAACAGGCGGATAGAAGCCAAATCTGCATCGGCTGTTGGTAAGAGTATGATGGAAACTGTTTGTGCTTTTGCCAATGAGCCTGGACTGGGTGGTGGCTATCTTCTCCTTGGTGCCAAGCGTACTGGGATGACAGAAGACGGAAAACCTGTCTATGTGCCAGAGAACATAGAGTACACAGATAAGATACAATCTGATTTTGTAGCTATGTGCAATTCTATGTTTAATGTTCGTATTCGACCTATAATTAATGTGGAGGAATACCAAGGCAAGACGGTGATTGTTGTCAAAATCGAAGAGTTGCCTGAGAGTCAGAAGCCTGCGTATTTTGCTAAGCGAGGTTTGCCAGAGGGAGCGTTTCGTCGTATAGGGTCTTCTGATGAAAAATGCTCAGAAGAGGATATGTATCTTTTCTATCAGTCTGCTGATACCTATGATAGTTGTATTGTAGATGATGCAGACCTTGATGATATTGATGAGAATGCACTCAATTTCTATCGTAAACTTCGTAAGGAAGTGAATCCTGATGCTGAAGAACTGACGCTGAATGATGTAGATTTGTTGAGAGCATTAGGCGCAATCAAGAAGAATAAGCAAGGTGGATATGATTTGACTTATACGGGTCTCTTGGTTTTTGGAAAACAAATGTCGCTTCGTCGTTTGGTCCCTTCTTTCAGAGTTGATTATATCAGAATATCTGGTAACCAGTGGGTAGCTGATGGTGATAATCGTTTTGAGCAAACCATTGATATGCGTGGACCATTAATCCTCATGGTGAACAAGGCATGTAGTGCTGTGATGGATGACCTGCCAAAGGGCTTTGAACTGAAGAAGGACTCCATGCAGGCATCTACACCAGCGATTCTTCCCAATAAGGTATTACGTGAGGCGATAGTCAATTCGTATATTCATCGTTCGAACCGTGTGAACCAGCCGATTCAGATTATCCGCTATTCCAATCGTATTGAGATTCACAATCCAGGCTATTCTCTGAAACCTCAGGATGATTGGGGAGAGCCAGGCTCTATGCTTCGCAATCCAAGAATCAGTGAGATTTTCCATGATACGAATCTTGCTGAGACTAAGGGTACTGGTATTGGTGCGATGCGCAGATTGATGAAGGAGGCTGGTTTGATGCCGCCGACTTTTGAATCGAACCATGAAGCGAATAAGTTTACGGCAAGACTTCTGCTCCATCATTTCCTCAGCAAGGAGAATATGGAGTGGTTGGCGCAGTATGCTTCTTTCGACTTGACAAATGAGCAGAAGTTAGCACTTGTCTTCGTGAGAGAAGTGGGTGCGATAGATAATGCTACTTATCGCCAGCTGGATTTTTCGATTACTCATGCCCGTGCACGCTTGGAGATTCATAAGCTTTGCAATCTTGGATTCCTAGAGAAGAAGGGGCAGGGTCGTAACACTTACTATATAAGAACCTCTAAGGTGGTATCCTTAGGAGAAAGGTTACGACCTCAAGGCGAAAAGATACCACCTCAGCATGGTACATTGGGAGAAAAGATACCACCTCAACATGGTACATTGGGAGAAATGATACCACCTCAGCATGGTACATTGGGCAAAAAGATACCACCTCAAGGCGAAAAGATACCACCTCAGCATGGTACATTTGAGATTGAAAGCCAACCGAAAAGTCGTAACGAATTACTGAGGGAACTTCCTAAAGGGCTCCAAGAACGAGTTGTAAAACTAGGAAAGTGGGCATCTCGGGAAAAGGTTAGTCAACTCCTTGTAGATTTATGCGCTTTTAAGCCTTATAGCTATGAAGAGCTTGCTTTGATAATTCAAAGAGCGGCCAAGCCTATGAAGGATAAGTACATAAAGCCTTTACGATTAGCAAACAAGCTTTTCTATTGGATTCCGGAGATGATTAATCATCCACAACAAAAGTATATAGCAGACCCTTCGATGGCGAGAAGTAATACAAAGAAGAAAAAATAACATGAAAAAGTCCGTGGAAATTTATTTTTCCACGGACTTTCTCATTATATTGTTATTGAAACTTATGCCTTGAAGCTATCCAAGTCTTCGGCCTGGAAGTTCTGGATGTATGCGGAATGACCGAGGACTTCTTCCTCTGCCATGCGGACATATACGTTGGCACTCTTCGCAAACAGCTCGGGTGACTTGGTGGCGTCGTCGAGGATGAGGAGAGACATCACGATGTCGCCAGTCATGTTGTAGAGACGGCGAGCCAGGAAGTCGTGAACTGCCTGGTCGTTGGCTTCCTTCACCTTGTTGATGGCTGCCTCGTAGAGGTCTGCCAACTTGGCTACACGGGCCTTCAATGCCTTCAGATCGTCACTGACCTCGCTCTCCAACATCTCCTTGATGATGCTGAGGTAGGTGCCGTTGGTGATGTAACGGATGGCTGCTACTACCTGCAACTGGGTAGTACCCTCGTAGATAGAGAAGATGCGGGCGTCACGGAACAGGCGCTGGCACTTGTACTCCATGATGAAACCAGAACCACCGTGGATGCTGATGGCATCGTATGCATTCTGGTTAGCATACTCTGAGTTCATACCCTTAGCCAATGGTGTGAATGCATCAGCCAAGCGGGTGTATTTCTTCATCTCCTGACGCTCCTCGGGAGTGAGCTTGCTGTCGCGGGCGATGTCTTCCAATGCCTTGTAGATGTCGACATAGCGAGCGCAGCAGTAGAGGAGTGAACGGCCTGCATCCAACTTGGCCTTCATTCTTGACAGCATGTCGTAAACGGCTGGGAAGTTGATGATCTTCTCGCCAAACTGAGCACGCTCCTTGGCATAGGCCAAACCCTCGTTGTAAGCTTCCTGCTCTACACCTACACTCTGTGCGGCGATACCTAAGCGGGCGCCGTTCATCAGTGCCATCACGTACTTGATCAGACCGAGACGGGTGTTGCCGCAAAGTTCTGCCTTGGCATTCTTGTAAACCAACTCGCAGGTTGGTGAACCATGGATACCGAGCTTGTGCTCGATGTGACGAACGGTGACGCCACCATCACGCTTGTCGTAGATGAACATTGAAAGACCACGACCGTCCTTGGTGCCTTCCTCTGAACGAGCCAGTACCAGGTGGATGTCGGAGTCGCCATTGGTGATGAAACGCTTCACACCGTTGAGACGCCATGTGCCGTCCTCATCCTGTGTGGCCTTCAGCATCACGCGCTGCAAGTCGGAACCTGCATCTGGCTCGGTCAGGTCCATACTCATGGTCTCGCCTGCGCAAATGCGAGGGATGTACTTCTGGCGCTGTTCCTCAGAACCGAACTCATAGAGGGTGTCGATACAGCTCTGGAGTGACCAGATGTTCTGGAAACCTGCATCGGCTGCAGCGATGATTTCTGAAGCCATAGAGAAAATGGCGTTAGGCAGGTTCAAGCCGCCGTAACGACGTGGCATGGACAAGCCCCAGAGGCCTGCCTTGCGAGTGGCATCGAGGTTCTCGAATGTCTTGCTGGCATAGATCATGCGACCATTCTCCAGGTGTGGACCTTCGAGGTCGACATCCTCAGAGTTGGGTTCGATGATGTTGGCTGCCACATCGCCGGTAATATTCAGCAGTCGCTTGTAGTTCTCAATGGCATCCTCGTAGTTGACAGGTGCATCTTCGAACTGGTCTTTCTCGGCGTAATTTCTTTCCTTCAAGTCCACAACACGCTTCATGAGCGGATGGTTCAGGTGGAACTCTATCTCAGGATGGTCTGTATAATAATTGGACATTTTGCTTTTCTTATTTAAATAATGTGTAATGCAGATTACTTTGAATTCTGCTTGTAGTACTTGATGAGCTTGGGGACGACGTCTTCGACATTGCCGTTGATGACGTAGTCGGCAATCTTGTTGATGGGGGCATCAGGATCGTTGTTTACGGAGATGATGATGCCGGAATCCTGCATACCGGCGATGTGCTGGATCTGACCGGAGATGCCGCAGGCAATATAAACCTTAGGATGAACGGTGACACCGGTCTGACCAATCTGACGGTCGTGGTCTACCCAACCTGCATCAACAGCTGCACGGGAAGCACCTACCTCGCCATGGAGGAGATGAGCCAACTCGAAGAGCTGGTCGAAACCTTCCTTGCTTCCTACACCATAACCGCCGGCTACAACGATGGCAGAACCCTTCAGGTTGTGCTTGGCAGCCTCTACATGGTGGTCGAGTACCTTTACGACGAAGTCCTCGGCAGGTACATACTTGCTTACCTCTGGGTAAACAACTTCCTTCTTGCACTCACCCTCGTAGATGCTCTTCTGCATCACACCTGAGCGTACTGTCGCCATCTGTGGACGATGCTCTGGGTTGACGATGGTTGCCACGATGTTGCCACCGAAGGCTGGACGAATCTGATAGAGCAAACCGTCGTAGTGCTTGCCGCTCTTCTTGTCGTCATATTCGCCAATCTCGAGCTCGGTACAGTCGGCTGTCAAACCGCTGGTCAGAGAAGAAGAAACACGAGGACCGAGGTCGCGACCGATAACGGTGGCACCCATCAGGGCAATCTGTGGATTCTCCTCCTTGAAGAGGTTGACGAGGATGTCGGTATGAGGAGCTGAGGTGTATGGGAACAATCCCTCGGCATCGAAAACAAATAACTTATCTACACCATAGGGCAGGATCTGGTCTTCCACCTTTCCCTTGATGCCTGTGCCAGCCACAATGGCATGGAGCTCCACGCCCTGCTGGTTGGCGAGCTTACGACCCTTGGTAAGCAATTCTTGAGATACTTCGGCTACGGTTGTGCCTTCTACCTCGCAATATACAAATACGTTGTTCATTGTCTTTTCAAAATTATCCGATAATACTTTCGTTCAACAATTCCTTCATCAAGTTGTCGATGTCCTCATCGCTGCTTGTCAAGGTCTTGCTCTCCTTAGCCTGGAACACGATGTTCTTTACTGCCTTCACCTTGGTAGGTGAACCGCTCAGACCACACTGTGAAGGATCGCCGTCAACATCGGCTACGCTCCACTGGTTGAGAGTGAGGTAAGGACGCTCCTCATAGAGGTTGGTCCAAGGCTCATCTCCCTTGCGCTCCATAGGGCAAGATGCGTATTTGTATTTCATTACGAGCTTCACGTTGCATGGGCGACATGGAGCTGCACTGCCGTTTACGGTTATCACGAGTGGCAATGGGGCCTCTACGGTCTCGACACCTCCATCGATGAGGCGACGGACTGTTGCCTTGCCGTCTTCCACCTTCAGAATTTCCTCGGCATAGGTGACCTGGTTCAAGCCCAACTTCTGAGCTACCTGTGGACCTACCTGTGCGGTATCACCATCGATAGCCTGGCGACCACCGATCACGATGTCGACATCGCCTATCTTCTTGATGGCGGTGGCAAGGGCATAGGATGTGGCCAATGTGTCGGCACCGGCGAAGAGGCGGTCGGTAAGCAACCAACCTGTATCTGCACCACGGTAAAGACCCTGGCGAATTACCTCACCGGCACGTGGAGGACCCATTGTAAGAATACCAACTGTGGAACCTGGATTCTGCTCTTTCAATCGAAGAGCCTGCTCCAATGCGTTCAAATCTTCAGGATTGAAGATGGCGGGAAGGGCTGCGCGGTTGACTGTGCCTTCGGCTGTCATCGCATCCTTACCCACATTTCTTGTGTCTGGTACTTGCTTGGCAAGTACTACAATTTTTAAACTCATATTAATAAAATGGTTATTGTTATTATTTCTAAGTTTGTTAGTGTTTCGTAAGGAACACAGCCGCAAAAGTAGCATTTTTTTGTGTATTACACAAATAAATCGGCATTTTTTTGGAAAAGAAGGGGATTAAGGGGTAATTTATAAAGGAGTTAAGGAGTTAAGGGAGTTAAGACAACAGCCTTGAGGGAAAAGAAGGGGATTAAGGGGTAATTTATAAAGGAGTTAAGGAGTTAAGGGAGTTAAGGAGTTAAGACAATAGCCTTAGAACTTGAGAGGCTTGACAAAGTTTGATGTTTAATGAATGCACCTCACAAATGCTGTTGTCTTAACTCCTTAACTCCCTTAACTCCTTAACTCCTTGTTTGGGTTGCCTCATAGAGGCCATCGACGATGGAGTCGGCGAGCGATATGTTAGGCACCATGATGTTGTCGCATTGCAAGTATTCGCAGGCTTTGATGAATATTTTTGCGGCAGGGATGATGACGTCGGCGCGGTCTTCTCGCAGGCTGAAGGAGATCTCGCGCTCTTCGATGCTCAGTGGCTGCATCATCTGGTAGAGGCGTTTCAACTCGGCAAGCGACAGTTCTTTGTTGGCATTCTTGCTGTGGCGTGCCAGTTTGTTGAGCTTGTTGATGTTGCCGCCTGATCCGATGATACGGATGTTGCCATACTTCTCGGCGTATCTGGTGAGGTTCTGCCGGAAGAGGTCTTCGGTCTCGACTGTCACTCTTCCGCTGAGTTGTCGCAGTGTACCCATGTTGTAGGAGAAGCTTTCGGCAAGGGTTCCGTCGTGAATGAGGGACACCTCGGTAGAGCCACCGCCCACATCAATATAGGCAAAGTTGCCCTCGTTGGAGTCGGTCTTTTCCACCAGGTTGTTGTAGAGCAGTTGTGCTTCTTCCTGTCCCTTGATGATTTCGAGTTTGATGCCTGTCTGTTTCTCTATTTTCTTGAGTACCTTCTTGCCGTTCTCGGCATCTCGCATGGCCGATGTGGCACAGGCGCGGAAGGCTTCCACATCGTTGAGCTTCATAAACTGCTTGAAGCCTTTCATCATGTGGAGCATCATCTTTTCGCGTTCCTTGGATATCTTTCCAAGGGTGAAGACGTCCTTTCCCAAACGAAGGGGAACGCGTATGAACATGACTTTCTTGATACGGTCTTCCTCTCTGTGGGCTTCGGGGTCGAAGCGCTTGATGAGGAGTCGGGCTCCGTTGGAGCCGATGTCTATTGCTGCTAAATTCATTGTTGTGTTTAGTGTTTAGTGTTTAATGTTTAGAAGTTAAAGAAGTTAGAGAAGTTAAAGAAGTTAGAGCCATATGCTTTTGTGGACTTGACCCTTCCCCATTCCCTCAAGGCTGTTGGCTTTAACTTCTAACGACCGAAGGGAGTGATAACTTCTTTAACTTCTATAACTTCTTGAAAAAAACTTCTTTAAAAAAACTTCTCTAACTCTACTTCTTGTATTCCTTGTACAGTTCTTGCTGACTGCGGAAAGGCTCTCCCTCGACAAAGTTGTTGGTGCCCTTGCCGTCGACGATGCGGCCATTCGTGGTATCTCTCATGCCATAAGAGATGGTGCGCATCAGGTCGGCCTGAAGCTCCTCATCGTACACTGGGGTAAGCACCTCGATGCGGTTCAACAGGTTTCTCGGCATCCAGTCGGCAGAGCCAAGGAAGTATCTTGGTTTTCCGCCATTGGCAAAGATGAGGATGCGGCTGTGCTCCAAGTATCGGTCGATGATGCCCACACAGCGTATGTTCTCGCTCAGGCCCTTGATGCCCGGTACGAGTGAGCAGTTGCCACGTATCACGATGTCTATCTTCACGCCTGCCTTGGAGGCCTGGTAGAGCTTGGTCACCATGTCGGTATCGGTGATGTGGTTGATCTTGATCTTCACCCAAGCCTCCTTGCCCTCGCTTGCATTCCTTATCTCGGTGTCGAGCATGCGGAGTATGCGGCTCTTCATGGAGTTGGGCGATACGAGCAACTCGCTGAAGCGGAAGGGGGAGAAGGGGCGGTCGATGAAGTCGAAGACCTTTGCCACCTCGTTGACGATCTTAGGACGGGCTGTCATCATCAGATAGTCGGTATAGATCTTGGCGTTGCCCTCATGGAAGTTGCCCGTTCCGATGCAGGCAATGTTGCCTTTCTTGGATTCTATGTAGAGCAGTTTGGAGTGGATCTTCAGTCCTTCCACGCCAAAGATGACGTTGACGCCTTCCTCCTGCATTCGCTTGCTCCACTTGATGTTGCTCTCCTCGTCGAATCGGGCGAGCAACTCTACCACGGCTGTTACCTTCTTGCCGTTGCGGGCTGCTGTGATGAGTGCCTTGACCACCTTGGAGTCCTTGGCCAGACGATAGAGGGTGGTCTTGATGGATTTGACTTCGGGCTTGATGGCTGCCTCGCGCAATACACGGATGTAGCCGTTGAAGTTGTGATAGGGTACATGGATGAAGCGGTCTTTCTGGCGTATCTGGTCGAGGATGCTCTCATTGGATACGAACTCGGGCTTCATGATGAGTGTCCACTTGTCGTATTTTAAGTCATTGCGGCCACAGTCGGGGAACGACATCAGGTCCTTGTGGTTCTGATATCTGCCACCGGCAAGCGAGGCGTCGAGCTCTTTGGTGTTGAGGCGCTCGCGCAGTTTCTTCTGCATCTCACGTGGCATTTCGTGGTCGTAGATGACGCGCACGGCTTCGCCCTTCTTGCGACTGTTCACACCCAAGGCAATCTTCTCCATCGTACCAAAGTCGGCATCGTTGTCCATCTCCATCTCAGCGTCTTTGGTGAACTTGAAGCTGTAGGCTCTGTAGGTGCTCTCTTTGAACCCTAAGAAGACCAGTGGCAGACAGTAACGTATCACATCGTCGAGATACATGATGTTGTCGAAGCCGTCGCTGGAAGGTATTTTCACCCATCGTCCGTATATGCGGTCGGGCACTTTGACGATGGCGTATTTCTTCTTGTTGTCTTTCTTCTCGCATTTCTCGACGATGAGGTAGATGCGGTTGTCTTCCAGCACAGTGAGATCTTCTATTTCCGACAGCCAGATGGGATTGACAGAGCCATTGAGTTTGTCGTAGAAGAACTGCGACAGGAAGTCCTTCTGCTCGTCGTTGAGGTTGGCTTCGGTAACGAGGCGAATCTTGTGGGCTTCCAACTCTTCGAAAACTTTATCCACCGCCTCAGTGTATTCTTTGGAATAAGATTCATTGAGCTTATTGATGGTTTTGAGTGATTTCTTGATCTGCTGTTCGGTGTCTTTGTCGAGCTTGCGTTCCAGCATGCGGTTGAGTGATGCCACTCGTACACGGAAGAACTCGTCGAGGTTGTTGGAGTAGATACCGAGGAAAGAGAGTCGTTCCAACAGGGGGACAAACTCTTTTTCTGCTTCCTGCAGGATGCGATGGTTGAAATACATCCAGCTCACGTCGCGTTCTACATATGCTTTTTTCATGACTTCCTGTTTTGTCATAATCTTGAATTTAAAGGAGGGTTTGCGGAGTTAAGACAACTGCTCTGTTGCTTTGCTTCTGATTATTTTTGCTCCTGTTTCTGTTCTTGCTTGTCTGCAGCTTTCTTGTCTTGCTTCTTGTCTGCTTTGTCTGCAGCTTTCTTGTCTTGTTTCTTGTCTGCTTTGTCTTGCTTCTTGTCTTTTGGAGCATCCTGTTTTTTGTTTCCCTTCTTCTGTTCCTGCTGTGGTGCAGAAGGGGCAACGGTAGCATTGTCGGCAGGTTTCTCAAGTACGAGGAAGTCGGTATCGCCGTCGGTGAAGTGAAGGGCTTTGCGGAAAGTCTTGCTGGTTCCGGCAGGAACGATGATGTCGTGCAACAGGTCGCAGTCGTCGAAGGTGTGGCGGCTCAACTTGTCAGGAACTCCTGCAAAGGTAATCTTCTTGAGTTTGTCGCACTCGGCAAAGGCATAGCTTTTTATTTCTTTCACGCCTGCGGGTACATAAACGTTATCCAGTTCGTCACAATCGTAGAAAGCATCGTGTTCTATTTCTTTCACACTGTTGGCAATAATGATGTTCTTGAGTTGTTTCTTGCCACGGAACGCCATCTCGCCAATGGTTGTCACTCCCTCTGGAATGTGGAAACTCTCAGCTTGGCTCATGCAGTAAACGAGGCGCTTCTTGTCGGCAGTGTACACGGCATCACCGTAAAACTCGAAGCTGTCGCTGTCGATTTTCTGCAGGGCGAGGTTGAGTACTAAACTTTCAAATTTTCCGTCCTTTTTGGATTTCTTCTTGAGAATCTCCAAGATTGCTTTCTTGTTCTCTTTCATTTATTCTGAGTTTTTAAATGTTTTGTCTTTGTAATCCGGGTGCAAAGTTACAACGATATTTAGAAAGAGTAGGCGCAAAAGCAATTACGTGTTTGTGACGATGATGTTACAATGGTGTTACGAGGGGGAAAGCAGGAGTTGAGGGAGTTAAGTTAAGGGAGTTAAAGAAGTTAAGGAGTTAAGACAACAGTCTTCTTGTGAAAGATGTAAAAATCAGGTTAGAGTGGTCAACTAAAATAGTTAAACCACCATCTGTACCCTGAAACCACCATAAAATCTATGTTCTAAACTATAGAACTTATGTTCTAAAGTTTAGAACTTGTATCCGAAAGTTTCGAACTTATGTTCTAAAGTTTAGAATATAGATTTCAAAGCGAACAGAAAACAATTTTATAGCTTTCAAGACAAGAATGAATAGGCGGGATTTTAAAATGTTACGATTTTGTAACATCTGTGTTGTAGAATAGAAATATAATTTTCGTAATTTTGCACCCGAAAGAATGAATGGAGATTTTCTTAAGGAGTTAAGGGAGTGATAACTTCCCTTAACTCCTATAACTCCCCATAAAGATAACTTCTTGAAAATATCATTATAGAATAATATAATAATGTAAGATATGAACAAAAAAATGACGACCATGCTGTTGCTTTCGATGTTGACAGCGGCAGTTTATGCTCAGAACGATGAAGAGGAGGTAGACAGAACACCAAAGATAGGCGGTACCATCCGCTCGAAGTATGAATACCAAACCGAAGAGGGAGAGGGACGCTTCGAGGTTCGTACAGCCCGTGTCAGTGTGTCGGGAAATGTGACCAAGGAGGTGAGCTACAAGGCAGAGATTGACCTCTGCGATGAGGGAAAGATCAAGATGCTCGATGCCTACACACGTATCAAGCCCTGGAGCACCTTGCAGTTTACCATCGGTCAGGAGCGAGTTCCCTTCACCATTGATGCCCATCGTTCTCCCCATCAGCAGTATTTTGCCAACCGCTCGTTTATCGCCAAGCAGGTGGGCAACGTGCGTGACGTGGGTGCCGAGGTGGGTTACACCTGGAATGTCGGTTTCCCCATCGTGGTAAATGCCGGTGTGTTCAACGGCTCTGGTCTTACCAATCAGAAGGACTACTGGACCAAGGGTGTCAACTATTCTGCCAAGGCACAGTTCCTCTTCCCCAATGTCAACCTGGTGCTGAGTACTCAGAAGATCAAGCCTTCTGACGTGACTGTGAATATGTATGATGCTGGTCTTACCTTCCACTATGGTGGTTTCATCGCTGAGGTGGAGTATCTCTACAAGCATTATTCTCATAACGCCTTCCACGATGTGCATGCCTTCGATGTTTTTGCCTGCTATGATATCTCTGTTCGCACACGACTGATCAAGAAGGTTTCGCCCTTGGTGCGTTATGATTTCATGAGCGATCACAGTGACGGCTCCCGTTACAATGCGACAGACGATGATCTGGGCGAGTTGATCATCAACGACTATAAGCGCCATCGTGTCACCGGCGGTGTTACGTTGAGTCTGTCGAAGCCATTTATCTCCGATATCCGCATCAACTATGAGAAGTATTTCTATCGTGAGGGCGGTATTGCCAAACCTTCGGAGAAAGACAAGATCGTAGTTGAGTTTATGACTCGTTTTTAGTAAATATGTGTTTTTCTGGTTAATACGAAAATGT
>ULOY01019922.1_pt1 | contig 14504 bp, 11 predicted proteins | sample 1952991 | NCBI WGS metagenome assembly ULOY01 (sample SAMEA4835615, study PRJEB28245) | human gut metagenome | biome: gut microbiome; material: fecal sample | place: Denmark | collected 2008 | reverse complement strand
CTTCCTCTATTGGAAAGCTGCCGTACTTGTTTTTGAACTACCAAAAGCTGTTTTCTAATTTCATCTCTACTCTGATTGGGAAAGATTGAAAACAACTTTTGAAATTTCAAATATGCTTTTTTTACTTTTATATCCTTTACAAGAAAATAAGCACGTAAAAAAGGGAATGGTAGACATCCTACATGAAGGAAAGCTGGTATCAAAAACCCTCTTAATTTCCGACAAAGAACATCAGTATTAATACACTATAAAAAGCCTATACAGTTTTTTTTACAAGAACTGCCCCATGACTTTTTCTGCGCAAGCATAACCTTCTTCATACAGACTGGTCAACTTCTTAATATCCTTCTCTATACGGTTAACTACAACCCGTTGTTCAGGACGGATTGCAATGATCCGACCTTCATCCTCCATACGTTCAATCATTTCCAACTGTTGATTATAAACCTGACAACGCCGGCTTAACACAACGCGCAACCTTGGATAACGTGTATAAATAAACCGTGGCACCCGAATATCCTTCTCCGATTTACGATACCCTCTGTTTCGTGTCAATACGACAACATTGCGTTCATATCCCTGCTCTATGGCACGCAGTACAGGTATCGAATCGACTATTCCTCCGTCCAACATCGGACGTCCGTCGACATACGTAATGGGACAAACATAAGGCAAGCTGCTCGAAGCTTTTGCTATCGCCAGCAGGCGCTCTTTATCTTTCTTTTCTTCCAGATAACAGGCACGTCCTGTCACACAGTTTGTTGTAACCATTTCAAACCGTGCCGGATTTTCATAATATGCCTGATAGTCGTACGGAAGCAATTCTTCTGGAAAAATCTCGTACAATAGTTTTTGGTCTAGTATGCTATGCTGATACCACAAATACTTCAACCCGATATAATGATACTTTGCCATCATATCGATATTGCTATATTTGGCACGTCCACGCTGATGCGACATGTAAGAAAGTCCGTTACATGCTCCAGCCGAAACACCGATACCATATGGAAACTCGATATGATGATCCATGAAATAGTCTAATACTCCGCAGGTAAAAACCCCACGCATGCCTCCTCCTTCAAGAACAAGGCCCATATTCTTCAAATCTAGTTTCATAACATACAATAGTTTAGTTTCACAAAGATACATTTTTTAGGAAAATGGTTAGGACATAATTCAATTTAATTTCCTACTTTTGCAACACTTATTACAATAATTTCACTTTAACAATTACAATATGTTCGAATCATCAGTATACCGCAATCGCCGTAAGGCACTTAGAGAGAAAGTCAGTAGTGGTATTATCCTGATACTGGGAAACAATGAAGCCCCTGCCAATTATCCCGATAATACATATAAATTCCGTCAAGACAGCTCGTTCCTCTATTTCTTCGGACATTCACATCCCGGATATGCAGGAGTGCTGGACGTTGATGCTGAGGAAGATTATTTCTTCGGCGATGACGTAACGATGGATGACATTATCTGGATGGGCCCTCAGCCTAGTGTAAAGGAACTGGGAGAACGTGTAGGAGTGAAAAAAAGTTTTCCGTTTGCACGACTGAAAGAAGTAGTAGGAAAGGCCATATCACAACGACGCAAGATTCACTTCCTGCCTCCTTACCGCTACGACAACATGATGCTTCTGGAAGATTTGACCGGAATCCGTGCTTCCATGACCAGACAACATGCTTCATTGGAACTGATAAAGGCTGTAGTAAGCCTGCGTTCAGTAAAAGAAGCATGCGAAATTGAGGAAATAGATAAAGCCTGCAACATCGGTTACGAAATGCATACGGCTGCCATGCGCCTATGCAAACCGGGAGTTTCGGAACAATATATTGCCGGCATACTGGATGGTATTGCTGCATCATACGGAAATATGGTATCGTTTGCCACTATCCTTTCACAGAACGGACAGACGCTTCACAATCATGACCATAGCCAGATTCTTCAGACAGGCCGTCTGATGCTGACTGATGCAGGTGCAGAAAGCGTTACCAACTACTGTTCCGACCATACCCGAACCATACCTGTAGGCGGTAAATTTACTGACCGCCAGCGTGACGTATACAGCATTGTACTGGCATGCCACGACCGTGCTTTGGAACTGGCTCGCCCGGGAGTTACTTATAAGTCTGTCCATCTGGATGTCTGCAAGGTACTGGCTCAGGGATTGAAAGATCTTGGATTGATGAAAGGCAATGTAGATGATGCCGTAGCAGCAGGAGCTCATGCGCTGTTCATGCCTCACGGTCTGGGACATATGATGGGAATTGACGTTCACGACATGGAAGATTTAGGACAGTGCTACGTGGGTTACGACGATGAAACTCGTCCTTCCGATCAGTTCGGACTGGCTTCTTTGCGTATGGGACGTCGTTTGCAGGAAGGCTTTGTCATCACAGACGAACCGGGATGCTATTTCATTCCGGCACTGATCGACAAATGGAGAGCAGAAAACATTAATACTGAATACCTGAATTTCGATGCTATAGACAAGTTCAAAGATTTCGGTGGCATCCGTCTGGAAGATGATATTCTGATTACTCCGGAAGGTTCACGCTTTACTGGAGACAAGCGTATTCCTATTACTATCGAAGAAGTGGAAAAGATTATGAATGAACAATAATAAATAAACAAATAATAATTTAACCCTAAAAGAAACAATGAATAAACTTGTTGCGATTTTAGCTTTGGGTGTATGCTTCAGCAATGTATATGCTAAAGGCCCCAAAAAGAACAAAGCTGAAGAAGAAGGCTTTGTGTTTACAACTGTAAAGGAAAACCCTATCACTTCTATCAAAGACCAAAACCAGTCAAGCACTTGCTGGTCGTTCTCAACACTGGGATTCCTCGAAGCAGAACTGTTGCGTGCAGGAAAGGGAGAATTCGATTTGTCTGAAATGTTTGTTGTACACAAAACAATGGAAGACCGTGCTGTAAACTATGTACGCTATCACGGTGACGCTTCTTTCTCTCCGGGTGGAAGCTTCGAAGATATCGTAGTTTGCTACGAAAAATATGGTATGGTTCCTCAGGAAGCTATGCCGGGTATCATGTACGGCGATTCACTTCCTAACCATAACGAACTGGATGCTGTAGCTTCAGGTTATATGAACGCTATCGCTAAAGGCGGATTGAAAAAGCTGTCTCCGGTTTGGAAAAATGGTATCAAGTCTATTTATGACACATACCTGGGAGAATGCCCGAAAGAATTTACTTACAAAGGTAAGACTTATACTCCGAGAACATTTGCCGATGAAGTATTGGGTCTGAACATGGACGACTATGTTTCACTGACATCTTACTCTCATCATCCGTTCTACACTCAGTTCAATATCGAAGTACAAGACAACTGGCGTAATGCACTTTCATACAACTTGCCTATCGACGAACTGATGGCTGTTATGGAAAATGCAATCAACACTGGCTATACTTTCGCATGGGGTGCTGATGTTAGTGAACAAGGCTTTACCCGTGATGGTGTAGCTGTATGTCCAGATGCAGAAAAAGGCGCTGAACTGACAGGCTCTGATATGGCACGTTGGTTAGGTATGAGCCAGGCAGACAAACGTAAAGAACTGACAAGCAAACCACTTCCTGAAATCACTGTAACTCAGGAAATGCGTCAGGAAGCTTTCGACAACTGGGAAACTACCGATGATCACGGAATGGTTATCTACGGTATTGCAAAAGACCAGAACGGAAAAGAATACTTCATGGTAAAAAATTCATGGGGAACTGAAGGCAAGTACAAAGGCATCTGGTATGCATCAAAAGCATTTGCTGCTTACAAGACCATGAATATTTTGGTAAACAAGCATGCCATTCCTGCTGACATAGCTAAAAAATTGGGATTATAACTAGTTAATATAGACCAATTATAAATAATTAAGCGGCTAGTCTCCGAAAATAAATAGGAGATTAGCCGTTTTTTTCTTTCTTTTTTTTTAATTTTACAGATTGAATAATCAGGGTAAAAAAGTTTTTTGCCCGCGTCTGAAAAAGAGAAGAAAGAAAAAAATATATATAAATGAATTACAAATGGAATTATCAACCTCCGACACTAGAACAGCGGGAAGCAGCTAGAGCACTGGCTAAAGATACAGGAATCAGCCCTATATTATGCCGGCTTCTCTTGGAAAGAGGAATAACCTCTACTGCCGAGGCCAAACGATTTTTCCGCCCTCAGCTCAACGAACTGCATGATCCGTTCCTTATGAAGGACATGAGCATTGCAGTAGAACGACTGAACAAAGCTATGGGACGGAAAGAACGTATCATGGTGTATGGAGATTACGATGTAGACGGTACTACAGCAGTCGCATTGGTTTATAAATTCCTTCAACAGTTCTATTCGAACATCGACTACTACATCCCCGACCGTTACAACGAAGGGTATGGAGTATCGAAGAAGGGAGTGGATTATGCTGCCGAAACAGGCGTAAAGCTTATTATTGTATTAGACTGCGGTATCAAAGCCGTGGAAGAGATTACGTATGCCAAGGAAAAAGGCATCGACTTTATTATTTGCGACCATCATGTACCAGATGATGTGTTGCCGCCTGCTGTTGCCATATTGAACCCTAAGCGGTTTGATTCAACTTATCCGTACGATCACCTCTCAGGATGCGGTGTCGGATTTAAGTTCATGCAGGCTTTTGCCATCAATAATGGAATCGAGTTTCATCAGCTCACCCCACTGCTCGATTTGGTTGCAGTAAGTATCGCCTCAGACATCGTACCTATAATGGGAGAAAACCGCGTGCTTGCCTATCATGGGCTGCGTCAGCTCAATTCTAATCCCAGTATCGGACTGAAAGCCATCATCGATGTTTGTGGTTTGTCCGAACGGGAAATCACGATGAGCGATATTGTCTTTAAAATAGGTCCCCGCATCAATGCATCCGGACGCATACAAAACGGGAAGAAGGCAGTCGATTTGCTGATTGAGAAAGACTTTCAGGCAGCACTCGAAAAGAGTAACCAGATAAACCAGTTCAATGAAACTCGCAAAGACCTGGACAAGAGCATGACCGAAGAAGCGAATAAGATTGTAGATCATCTGGAGAAACTGTCTGAACGCCGCTCCATCGTCATCTACAATGAAGCTTGGCACAAAGGAGTTATCGGTATCGTAGCTTCCCGATTGACGGAAATTTATTACCGTCCTGCTGTGGTTCTGACACGTACAGATAATCTGGCAACAGGTTCTGCACGATCGGTTTCAGGCTTCGATGTGTATAAAGCAATCGAACATTGCCGTGACTTGCTGGAAAACTTCGGAGGACATACGTATGCTGCGGGACTTTCCATGAAGATTGAAAACGTACCGGAGTTTACACGACGCTTCGAGCAATATGTAACCGATCATATCTTGCCGGAACAGACCAGTGCGACGATAGACATCGATGCCCAACTGGATTTCCGCGACATCACACCGAAGTTTTTCTTCGATTTGAAGAAGTTTAACCCCTTCGGTCCGGATAATCCGAAACCCGTCTTCTCAACGCTGAATGTTTACGACTATGGAACAAGCAAGGTGGTGGGACGCGATCAGGAACACATCAAGTTGGAACTGGTGGACAACAAATCGAATAACGTGATGAACGGCATCGCTTTCGGACAAAGTTCGCAAGCACGTTACATCAAAACCAAGCAATCGTTCAATATCTGTTATACGATTGAAGAAAATACGCACAAACGTGGAGAAATCCAATTACAGATAGAAGACATAAAACCTTCTTTCTAAACAATACATAATGATGAATGAAGAACGGAACCAGATGCAGTAAGTTCTTTCATTCATCATTATTCTTTCAAGACTTTCATTTATAACTTCTCATTCAACACCGTGGACTACAAAAGCATACTGAAACAATATTGGGGATACGACAGTTTTCGAGATATCCAGGAAGATATCATCAACAGTATAGGCAGTGGACGAGATACACTCGGACTGATGCCTACGGGAGGAGGAAAGTCTATTACCTTCCAAGTGCCTGCCCTCGCCCAACCTGGATTATGCCTGGTTGTCACCCCTCTTATTGCCCTGATGAAAGACCAGGTACGCAATCTGCGCGACCGGGGAATAAAAGCAATAGCTGTCTATTCGGGTATGACGCGTGAAGAAATTGTTGTAGCACTGGAAAACTGCATCTTCGGCGATTATAAGTTTCTCTATATTTCGCCCGAACGACTGGACACGGAAATTTTCCAGACCAAGCTGAAAAGCATGAAAGTAAGCATAATTACCGTCGACGAATCACACTGTATATCTCAGTGGGGATATGATTTCCGTCCAGCCTACCTCAAGATCTCAGAAATCAGAAAACTGCTTCCAGGAGTACCAGTGCTTGCTCTTACAGCTACAGCCACGCCCGAAGTGGTAAAAGACATTCAGAAACGACTGGATTTCAGAGAAGAGAATGTTTTCCGGATGAGTTTTGAACGGAAAAATCTTGCCTATATCGTCCGCCGCACAGAAAACAAGGCTGAAGAACTTCTTCACATCCTGACTAGCGTACAAGGTTCAGCCATTGTATATACGCGCAACCGTAAAAAGACAAAAGAAGTATCTCAATTTCTGAATGAACAAGGTATTACTGCAACGTTTTATCATGCCGGACTAAACAATGATACCAAAGACCAGCGTCAGAAGGGGTGGATAAACGGAGAGTCCAGAGTCATGGTAGCAACCAACGCATTCGGTATGGGTATTGACAAGCCCGATGTACGACTGGTGGTACACATCGATTTTCCCGATTCTCCCGAAGCATATTTTCAGGAAGCGGGACGCGCCGGACGTGACGGACAGAAATCGTACGCGGTACTGCTATACGCACGAAGTGATAAAACCTTATTAAACAAACGCATAGCCGATACTTTTCCGGAAAAGGAATACATCCGTCAGGTTTATGAGCACATCAATTATTATTATCAGATGGCAATGGGCGACGGACTTGGCTGTACGTATGCATTTAATATAGATGAGTTCTGCCAGAACTTCAAGCATTTCCCTATCCGGGTAGACAGTGCGCTGAAGATTCTTACCCGGGCGGGATATTTGGAATATACCGACGAACAGGACAATGCCTCACGCCTGATGTTCACACTGCGGCGTGATGAACTGTATCGCATCCAGGAAAATAATCCTGACACAGAGAATCTGATTCGCATCATTCTGCGTTCGTACACCGGTCTGTTCAGCGACTATGCCTATATCAATGAAGAAACGCTTGCATTAAGAAGCGGACTTTCCCGTCAGCAGGTGTATGAAACACTGGTACTGCTCACCAAACGGCACATTTTGCATTATATTCCGGGGAAGAAAACACCCTACATCATATATACACGCGAACGCCAGGAAAGTGAACGTATCGTACTGAACCGAGAAGTTTACGAGGACCGGAAAGCCAGTTATGAGCAGCGAATCAAGGCCATGCTGGAATATGCCGATGCTGAAAACAAATGCCGGAGCCGCATACTTCTACAGTATTTTGGCGAGAAAAACGAACACAACTGCGGATTGTGCGATGCCTGTCTAGCGAAACACTCCTCGGGACTGAAACATGGAGAATTTGAAGACATACGCAACCAGATAATGGACATTCTGCAATCACCGTGCTCCTCCCACGATCTGCTGGAAGCTCTTCCGGGAGATAAAGAAAAAAAAACAAAAGCCTTATCATACCTACTTGCAGAAGAAGTGATCGGACAGGAACACGGGAAACTATATATCTGCAAATGAACATATTTCTAATACCGATTGTTATATAAGAAAAACACTGAATATGAAATCTAAATTATCAATTTTACTGCTTGGCATGGCTGGTTGGTTTGCATCACAACCAGCAAATGCCTGTACAGGTATCACACTGAAAAGCAAAGACGGAACTACAATCGTTGCACGTACCATCGAATGGGGCGGAAGCAACCTGAGCAGCCAGTATGTTATTGTTCCAAGAGGATATACGGCACAGTCGTACACTCCTGAAGGAATCAACGGAATGAAGTTTACGGCACGATATGGTTATGTAGGACTTGCCGTAGAACAAAAGGAATTTATCGCTGAAGGTGTAAACGAAGCCGGACTGTCTGCCGGACTATTCTACTTCCCGTCTTATGGAAAATACGAAGACTACAATGCTTCGGAAAAAGAAAATACAATCTCCGACCTTCAACTTGTTTCGTGGATACTGGGTAACTGTGCTACGCTGGATGAAGTGAAAGAAGCGGTAAAGAGTGTACATGTAGTCAACATCGACCCGCGTTCGTCTACTGTTCATTGGCGGTTTACCGATGCAGAAGGCAAACAGCTAGTGTTGGAAATTACAGAACAGACTCCGCATTTCTTCGAAAATACATTGGGAGTGCTGACCAACTCTCCGGGCTTTGAATGGCAGCTTACCAACCTGAACAATTATGTGAATCTCTTCCCGGGAACCGCTCCGGCACAAGATCTGGGAACTACTCCATTGAAATCGTTCGGAGCAGGAAGTGGATTCCTGGGCATACCGGGTGACGTAACTCCTCCCTCACGTTTCGTACGTGCGGCTTTCTATCAGTCGACTGCCCCACTGCAGGATTCTGCCGAGAAAACAGTGCTTCAGGGCTTTCAGATTCTGAACAACTTCGATATTCCGGTAGGCATTGAATTCCCATTAGGAAAAGTTCCTGCCGACATTCCAAGCGCTACACAGTGGACATCGGCTACCGATATGACAAACCGAACTATCTATTACCGCACCATGTACAACAGTGCGATACGAAGCATCGACTTGCGGACTATTGATTTTGCTAAAGTGAAATACCAGGCCATCCCGCTGGACAACGTCAGCCAGCAGCCTATCGAGCAGATCAAAGTATCTCCATCTCCCAAGTCCGGTCGCAAATAGAAAGATAATCCATTTCGGGACGACTCCCGAAAACCAAAGCATAGAACGAGGTATCTCTATGCTTTACCCCCATAATCTGTTTCATTAACTCATCCCCCACGGGTGGCATCTCGAAATCGGAAATCATTACCACATCCGAGCGATGCCACCCGTTTGTCTGTATCAAACGGACAGCTTCTTTCAATGCCGGAACCATATTGGTTCCTCCGTCGAAACGATAATTCAGGAAATCTGCCAGTAAAGGGAAATCTGCACGCAAGTCCTTTATCAGCATGCAGTGGATATCTTCGGCAAAATTAATAACATAGCATTTTCGATGCGTACCGTCTACCAACTTTGCCACAGCCAGCAGAGCCGACTTTGCCAGTATCTCACGCTTCCCCTGCATGGAGCCTGATGTATCCAGACAAACCACAAACGGTCCCTGTCCGCTTACTGGCTTTCTGCCTTTTTGAAGCACCGAACTGTCTTCTGCCGACCGACTGTCGAACACCTGCAAACGCTTCTCTACGAACTTCTGCATGAATACCGGACGAAGTGCCTCATCCGTCAGGTAACAATATTCTACCGGAAGCAGATGATTCAAATCGTTTCCTAATGTTATACCCTCGATATCACTGCGTACAGCATGACGTACCAGTTGCTCTTCGCGTACTCCTCCCAACGGATCGAAGCTACGTTTCTCACCTTTACTGTGCTTTTCTAACACCCGCACCAGTTCACGAATGTGGCGATTCTGCTCCATAGCCTTCTCATAAGGCACGATACGCCGGTAAAGTTCCGGACGGTTCAACAACAGCCATCTGACGCGAGAACCTGTCACATCGGCAACCGTTTTCAGTCCGTTCTGCTTGTCGAGCAAAACAAATCCTTCACACAACGACCCGATGTGATGATACTGATAATCGTATTCCTTGGTTGTGAGCAAGCGATGCCATTTATCCAAAAAAAGTTCCTGAAGGAGCTTCCGTTCGGGACTGAGCAAAGGCAGACGCTCCAGCCGCTCAATATAGTAAGCAACATCAAGCTCTGCAAGCGAATAACGTTTCCGGAAAGCTGCCTGCATACGATAAAGAAAATCCAGAAAATCAGACGGAAGCAACTGTTCATGCTCGTAAAACACCTCCCATTCGGGTGTATAGCGCGAATAAAACTCCTGCAACGAAGGAGCCGTCTTCCGGTAATAATCCCACACCGTTTCCTCCAGTTCACCGGGAAGCACCGTACCACGCTGTAAAGCTTCGCCCAGGCAATCAAAGCACCTGCGCCGAAGCTCCTCCAAATAAATCGTTTTCAGATCCTTGATCCGGATACTCCTCGTTCTCTTTTCGGTACGCATGTTTCAGTTCATCAAGTTCATTCTTATACTTTGTCAGCGAATCCTGCTGCACACGCAGCATCTCTTCCATCGTCCGGCGCTGTCTGTCGCTCAAAAACAGATGATTGCGGCAATACTCCATCTCTGCTTCGAAAAACTCCCTCGTTCCGGCATCCACCCGCGAAAGAAGCTCTTCCAGCTCCCGGAAACGAGCGTTTAAATCGCTTTCCGGACGCACTTCGATTGCCGGAAGCGGTTCCGCATCGGGATTACAGCGCAAAGGATATTCATAATTATTGATAAATACCGAACACCTTCCCTTACGGAGAGAATAGATTTTGTTCTGAGGAATCTTCCCGCGCATGGAAAGATCGTACTTCTTCAGGATAAAGCACTGCGATTTATATTTGTCTTTATGCAAGTAGAAGAGTTTCCCCGTATCATCGAGCGACTGGAAGTCGGAAGCAAACATCAGCAGACGTCCTGCCAGCCGTACCCGCTCTATCTGGTAATAATACGAATCTACCAGTGTCAGTCCGGGATCGTGATTTTCACGTACCGTACCTTCTGCCATCAGTTCCTCCTTCAGTGCCTGCAACTCACGGTCCACTCCCTGCAAGTTCAGCAGATAACCTTCAGCACTCTGCCGTATCGCTCCGGTAAGCATTTCTTCTGTTATATTCTTCTGTGTCACATCGCTCCACAAGCAATGTGACAGCAGCAGACAGTCCGACAGACGGACAGCTTCCGAACCGTTCAGGAAAGCCGACGTACGAAGCAGTTTGACAATCTTTTTCCAACGGCGGTCGGACACATACAGAGGAAGTTCCGCAGATTCTTCGTTCTGCAAGCGGCGGTTGTACTCCTCCATCTTTTCCTTCAACAGATGGATGACTTCGAAAATGGAATAATGCAAGGTAATGCCTGCTATCTGCTGCTGCCATCCGGCATACTCCTCATCACCGATGGCTAGTTCCTCCGGCACACATGGCTCACTCTCATCGGCAGAAGCAATCATCCGGTCGAAATCGGACAAATCTTCCACTCCCGTCACCATGACACGCAACAGAAAACGGTCCCACAAGGCCTCCAGTCCCTGTCCTACCGCCGGCAACTCATTCGATGCTGCTACCAGTCCCTTGAGCGGAAGCTGCATCGTCAACCGTCCGTTGCGGAAAATTTTCTCATTGATAGCCGTCAGCAATACATTCTGAATAGCAGGTCCCGCCTTCCAGATTTCATCCAGGAACACCACCGTAGCCGAGGGCAGATAGCCCTCGGTGACACGTTCATACGTATCGCCTTCCTTCAGCTTGGAAATAGAAACCGGTCCAAAGATTTCATCGGGCGTACTGAAACGCGACATCAGATACTCGAAAGCCTCTCCCCGGCGGAAAGCCAGTTTCAGCCGGCGTGCCACCATACTCTTTGCCACTCCCGGAGGTCCCAGCAAGAAAATACTCTCACCTGCCACAGCCGATAACAACGACAGTGCAATAACATGCTCCTTGCCGAACACACGCTCGTTCAGCTGCTGCAACAACTGTTGTATGCGCAATCTCAAATCGTCCATGCTTTACGGTTTTAATTGATTTCTCTTTGCCTGCCAAACTACTCTTCCCGTCTGCATCACGACAGACAGAAAAATCAGTCCCAGTCCGGTATAGAAACTGAAATTCAGATCTTTCGCCTCACGGAAAATAATCATAGCCAGAATAATGCTGTAAATAGGTTCCAGATTGTAAGTCAGATTAAACGTAAATGCCGAAATCTTCTTCAACACCTGTATCTGAAGAATGTACAGCAAAACGGTACAAACCGAAGCGAACAGCAGCAAATAGCCGAAATCAGTAGCCGAAGGCAATATGGTTGGTACAGGAAAGAAATACAAATATACAGGAAGCATACAGGTCAGTCCCACAAAGCCTCCTCCCATTTCATAGAGCAAGGTAGTGCCCGACGGATAACCCGAAGCCACTTTCTTGTTGCAGATGGTAAACAGGGAAGCCAGTGCCGACGACACGACTCCCATAAGGATACCCGCACGGTAACGGGTGTCGAAGTGAAAGATAAGCACAATGCCCGCCACTCCTACCAAACTGAACAATATCTCACTTGCCGATACCCGATGCCGGTTGATTACCGGATCGAACAAAGCCGTGAAAAAGCTCATCAGCGACAGACAGACCACTCCGATGGATACGTTCGATGCCTTGATACTGCCATAGAAAAACAGCCAGTGAACGGCAAGCAACAGTCCCACCGAAGCAATACGCAATGCATCACGGGCAGGAAGTTTCCATAGTTTCTTCAGTAGAAAAAGTACGATATAAAACAATACACCAGCCAAAAGCATTCGATACCACACCAGCAGTCCTTCATTTAATGTAATCAGTCGACCGAAAATACCTGTACCTCCGGCTATCAGTACCGAGAGGTGAAGTTTGATAAAAGCCTCTTTCATTCGTTTTATTTTTTTCGGCGCAAAGGTACAAAACAATTTTATAGCACGAGAAGCGAACGCTACAAAAAGACATGGCATTAGAATTAACAAAAAGACAGAAAAATACCACTTACATAAACAAGTAAAGACCAAATTTCCCAAACGACTGACAAGCCTCAGTGACAAAATCCTTCTTCTGTACGTCGGAAAGACTCTTCCTGTGAAACATGATAGTCTTCAAACGATCTTTTTAACAAGTAAACGGCAGTATCTGACAGATATTCCCGCGAAAAGGAAAGGATTTTCCCTACTCAATCTTCATGCTCTGCATCTGCTCTTTGGTTATTCCAAAACGCTTGCCGTACTGTATCCAGTAACGTGTAGAAGCCCAGATAAACAAACGCTTATTCAGCGGCATGGTAGCTTGTATGTTACAATATTTACCGTTACCGACAGATTTTGCCAGTTTCCTGATTGCCCTCACAGCTATGTAACGGAACGGAGTGCCGAGTATCGCCTCTCCACTTCCCAAAGCCAACACAGATCCTGTGCGATAACCGTTTTTCCGACAAAAGAAACGGAGCATTTCCAAAGCAATATCGTTTTGGTGGTATTCCAGAAAACCGCAATTTATCAGAACTGATACAACAGGCTTCCGCTCCGGTGGGTTGACTTCCAGATACTTCAGGAAATTCAGTACCCCCACTGGAAGCGAATCGGCATAAAGCGGAAAGACCAACAGTACATCGGAATACTCTGACATTTTCTGACACAGTGCGGCATGGTTGGTCTTCGATATATTGAAATAATCCGACGGTAACTTACAAGCGGTGGAGAATATTTCAGCATATCGTCTGGAATTAGATTTCGGAGCTCGCGGACTACCGTTAAGAATCAGTACTTTTCCCATCTTTCTACCATATCTTTTACCACATCGTTCAACATGGTTTCGGTTGTAAACCTTACTTCATAACTCTCAAAGTTCATATTGGCTGCATTGCGGGCAACCAGCTTTCTGAATAGGTCCTTTTCGTCGGACGAAATATCGCCGTAAGCAAGAATAGTAGCTTTCTTCGGCATTACGGCACGCTGCACGTGATGGGTTTCTCCCTTGTAAATGCGTATAAATGCCTGCTGTACAAGAATGGCACGCTCCAGCATGGTCTTCATCACACTGTCATATCCGCCATAGCAGAGCCGGCTGACATACAGAACAGTGTCGCTGGCAGCTATACAGGGATATACCCAGGTAGCGTCGTCACGAATCACGCATTTGCCCGGTGTTTTTGTCCAACATCCAAAGCATCCCACACAGTTCGCTATCCGCAAGGATGACAAATCAATGTATTTCACCGCCTCATCTTTCAAGAAACTCAGGTCGACAGGGCAGTCGGTCATTATCAGTTTCATATTTTATCTGTTCAAATTTAAACGAAGCTCAGCCATCTTTGAAAATATGCAAAGCTTGTAAAATACACACAATACGATTTCTACCAAGGTTCACAAACCATTTTCCGTATATGTTTTTTTATGAAAATATTAGCAAACTCGGCAACTTTAGTAAAAAAGCTGGATAACCTTTTTATACATCCATGGCATGAGTATTATAAAACTTTACTATATTTGCCCAAATCTGATTCATTGAAAGCCACATAACGGCTTTTCATCGTAAAAAACACTATACTATGGATAGAACCAACGTTATTGGAGAAAAAGTAAAAAGCCTTAGAACAGCAAAAGAAATAAGTCTGGAAGAACTGGCAGACCGTACAGGACTTGCCGTAGAACAAATCACACGTATCGAGGAAAATATTGACATTCCTTCGCTCGCTCCGCTTGTAAA
>ULOY01002194.1_pt1 | contig 14644 bp, 10 predicted proteins | sample 1952991 | NCBI WGS metagenome assembly ULOY01 (sample SAMEA4835615, study PRJEB28245) | human gut metagenome | biome: gut microbiome; material: fecal sample | place: Denmark | collected 2008 | reverse complement strand
GATAATTGAATAATAGCAATTAATATCTAAAACAATGGAAAGCATAATTGATTTTTTATCTTAAAAAAGCGTATTCGATAGGTTTAATATATAATGGTTTATCTTAATTTTATTAATAATGAAAACACGCAGGGATTTTTTAAAAAGGACCGCTTTGTTCGGTGCGTCTGCATTCATGGCCCCTTCATTGTTGGGGCGGGAGAGTGATGGGGATTACTTCTTTTCTCAAGAGTCTGCCTCTTCCATGCTGGTCCCCATGGGCGATGCGCTTAAAATTACCGGCACGTTCTTGGATGAGATATCCCATGATATTCCCCATCAGAATTGGGGGGAAAGGGAATGGGATCAGGATTTCCGGTATATGCAGAGTATTGGAATTGACACGGTCATAATGATCCGGTCGGGTTATCGCAAATTCATTACTTATCCTTCGGCGCATTTGCTGGGTAAAGGGTGTTATATGCCTTCTGTCGATTTGTTGGACATGTTCCTTCGTCTGGCGGGGAAATATCACATGAAGTTCTATTTTGGTTTATATGATTCGGGCAAGTACTGGGATACCGGTGACCTTTCGTGGGAGGTTGAGGATAACAAGTATGTGATTGATGAGGTGTGGAGCAGGTACGGTGAGAAGTACAAGAGTTTCGGCGGATGGTATATCAGTGGTGAGATAAGCCGTAAGACGAAGGGTGTCATTGATGCCTTTCATGCGATGGGCAAACAATGCAAGGATGTCTCCGGCGGTTTGCCGACTTTTATTTCTCCGTGGATTGACGGGAAAAAGGCCGTGATGGGTACAGATAAGTTGACAAAGGAGGATGCAGTTTCTGTTCAGGAGCATGAAAGGGAGTGGAATGAAATTTTCGATGGCATTCATGATGTGGTTGACGCCTGTGCTTTTCAGGACGGACATATCGATTACGATGAACTGGATGCTTTCTTTACGGTGAACAAAAAACTGGCTGATAAGTATGGCATGAAATGTTGGACAAACGCTGAAACCTTTGATCGTGACATGCCCATTGACTTTTTACCTATCAAGTTTGACAAGTTACGGATGAAGTTGGAGGCTGCCAAGCGAGCCGGTTATGACAAGGCCATCACTTTTGAGTTTTCTCATTTTATGAGTCCTCAATCAGCATATTTACAGGCAGGACACTTGTATAATAGATATAAAGATTTTTTTAATCTAAAGTAATATGGAGATCATGGCAAGACTGTTATTTGTATTTTTTATTTCTGTTGTTCACTTGAATATGATGGCACAGAATCCACTTGCTATAACCGGACAAGTGAAATGTCAGGGGGATGGGGTCGCGAATGTGGTAGTAACGAACGGTTTCGATTGTGTCTTGACCGATGCTTCCGGCAAGTATACCATTCCTTACCATCGTGACGCCCGTTTTGTATATGTCACTACTCCTGCAGGCTATTTGCCTCAACGGGACGGTAGCCTTCCTTTATTCTATCAGCATATTATAGAAGGGACCTTTATATATGATTTTTCTTTGGTCAAGAATCCAAGGAATGATGATAGACATCTTTTCTTGGTTCAGGCTGATGTCCAGCTGGGAAAAGGCGAGGATGTTGCGGCTTATGCGGAGTACCTGAAGGATATGAGGGAGTTTATAAACAGACATTCAGAATATGATTTGTTTGTGTTGGACTGTGGTGATATTGTAGGCAATGCCTTGTCGCTTTTTCCTTCATATAAACAGACATCGGACGTGTTGGATGTCCCCATGTACCGTGTGATTGGAAATCATGATATGGAATATGGGGTCCGTTCCTACGAACATTCGTATAAGACCTATGAAGAGTGTTTCGGTCCTATCTATTATTCCTTTAATCGTGGAAAAGCCCATTATATCGTGCTTGATAACTGTTACTATATCAATAGGAATTATCGCTATATAGGTTATATTGATGAGCGTACTTTGCAATGGATTGAGAAGGATTTGGCTTTTGTTCCGAAAGACCATTTGGTGTTTGTTTCCATGCATATCCCCTCCAGTTCTACCAAGGAGTTGGAATTTAATGCTCTGCTTCCTGATGAAACCAGCAATGCTTCAAGTTTGTATGATCTTTTGAAAGGATACGAGGCGCATTTGCTTACTGGCCATACCCATAACAACGGTAATGTTGTATTCAATGACAGTCTGATGGAGCATAATACTGCGGCTGTATGTGGTACTTTTTGGAAAGCTGATATCTGTACCGATGGCACTCCCAGCGGTTATGGTGTATATGAAGTTGACGGAAACAAGCTGACTTGGCGTTATAAGAGTGCGGGGTATCCTATCGAACATCAGTTCAGGGCTTATCCGGTGGGGGCTTCAAGGGATTATCCTGAGTATATTCTTGCGAATGTCTGGAATTGGGATGAAGAGTGGAAGGTGGAATGGTATGAGGACGGGAAATATATGGGTGAAATGGAGCATTTCACAGGTTTTGACCCGGAAGCGAAGGCCATTTGCTCGGACAAGAAACGTGTAGAGTATGATTGGATTTCTCCGATAAGGACAGAACACATGTTCCGTGCTCTTCCTAAGAATCGTGAGGCTTTAATAGAAGTGTGTGTGACAGATCGTTTTGGTAATGTATATAAAGTTAAGCTATAGACAATGATGAAGACAAATGTAAATATCGGATATCTGGTGTTCCTTTCCTTTGTTGCAGCCTTGGGAGGTTTCCTTTTCGGCTATGATACTGCTGTGATTTCAGGAACCATTGCCCAGGTGACCGCACTTTTTCACTTGGATGCGTTGCAGCAAGGCTGGTATGTCGGTTGCGCATTGATAGGATCTATTGCTGGTGTGCTTTTGGCCGGTGTGTTGAGTGATCGGTTTGGCCGTAAACTGACGATGATTCTTTCCGCTGTGCTGTTTTCCACTTCAGCTATAGGTTGTGCTGTTTGTACGGATTTTGATGAGTTGGTTCTGTACCGTATTATTGGTGGTGTGGGTATTGGTGTTGTCTCTATCATCTCTCCCTTATATATATCGGAAGTCTCCGTGGCTCAATACAGAGGCCGTTTGGTCTCTTTGTATCAATTGGCTGTCACGGTAGGTTTTTTGGGCGCCTATCTGGTGAATTTCCAATTGCTTGGGTACTCGGAAAGTCATGTGGCTTCTGGCACGGGGCTGTTTGAGAAGCTCTTTATTTCTGAGGTGTGGAGGGGCATGTTGGGTATGGAGACATTGCCGGCACTTTTGTTCTTTGCCGTTATTTTCTTCATTCCCGAAAGTCCCCGTTGGTTGATCTTGAAGGGCAGGGAAGAACGTGGCCTCCGTATATTGCAACGAATCTACAACTCGGGCGAGGAGGCTATGATCCAGATGAACGAGACCAAATCGGTGATTGTATCAGAGGTCAGGTCTGAATGGGTGTTGTTGTTGCAGCCCGGTATTCTGAAGGCTGTAATAATCGGTGTTGCCATTGCCATGCTGGGACAGTTCATGGGTGTGAATGCGGTCTTGTATTACGGTCCTTCTATATTTGAAGGGGCTGGCCTTTCGGGTGGTGATTCCTTGTTATATCAAGTGTTGGTGGGGCTGGTCAATACCTTGACTACTGTGCTGGCTCTTGTCATTATTGATAGAGTAGGCCGTAAGAAGCTGGTGTATTATGGCGTTTCAGGTATGATCCTTTCATTGGTATTGATAGGCTTCTATTTTATTGCTGGAAAATCATGGGGCATTTCGAGCCTGTTCCTGCTTGTTTTCTTTTTGTCTTATGTGTTTTGTTGTGCCGTGTCTATTTGTGCAGTGATATTTGTGCTTCTTTCAGAAATGTATCCTACCAAAGTACGTGGTTTGGCTATGTCCATAGCTGGATTTTCTCTTTGGATTGGAACATACTTGATTGGACAGTTGACTCCTTGGATGCTCCAGAATCTTACCCCCGCTGGAACATTTTTCTTGTTTGCTGCAATGTGTGTGCCTTATATGCTCATTGTATGGAAACTTGTACCGGAAACGACTGGCAAATCTTTGGAAGAGATAGAACGGTATTGGACGCGTATGAAATAAATTGACCTTATGAACTAAAATATAAAAAATTATGGACTTTAAAAAATTAGCAACACAGTATAAGGATGAACTGATGAATCATATTCTTCCTTTTTGGCTTGAATGTTCTCAAGATCATGAATATGGTGGATATTTTACATGCTTGGATCGTCAAGGTAATGTATTTGATACGGATAAATTTATTTGGTTGCAGGGACGCGAGGTGTGGATGTTTTCGATGCTTTATAATAAGGTCGAGAAGCGTCAAGAGTGGTTAGATTGCGCCATTCAAGGAGGAGAATTCTTGAAAAAGTATGGTCACGATGGTAACTATAACTGGTATTTCTCATTGGACAGACAAGGAAATCCATTGGTCGATCCTTATAATATTTTTTCATATACGTTTGCTACGATGGCATTTGGACAGTTAAGCTTGGCTACAGGCAATGAAGAGTATGCGGAGATTGCCAAGAAAACGTTTGATATAATCTTGTCGAAGGTTGATAATCCTAAAGGGCACTGGAATAAGTTGCATACAGGTACGCGTGACTTGAAGAACTTTGCATTGCCGATGATTTTATGCAATTTGGCTTTGGAGATAGAACATTTGCTGGATGCGGATTATCTGGAAAAGACCATGGAAGTCTGTATTCATGAGGTTATGGAAGAATTTTATCGTCCGGAATTGGGGGGGCTTATTGTTGAAAATATACAAATGGACGGACAGCTTTCCGATTCGTTCGAGGGAAGGCAGGTTACTCCCGGGCATGCAATTGAAGCCATGTGGTTTATCATGGATTTAGGGAAACGTTTGGGGCGTTTGGACTTGATAGAAAAGGCGAAAAATACCACTTTAACTATGCTCGATTATGGATGGGATAAAGAGTTCGGGGGCATTTATTATTTTATGGATCGTAAAGGTTGTCCTCCTCAGCAATTGGAATGGGATCAGAAGCTTTGGTGGGTACATATCGAGACTCTGATTTCTCTATTGAAAGGGTATCATTTGACGGGCGACCGGCAATGTCTGGAGTGGTTTAATAAAGTGCATGATTATACATGGACTCATTTTAAAGATACCGAATATCCTGAATGGTTTGGATACCTGAATAGAAGAGGTGAAGTTTTGCTTCCGCTGAAAGGTGGAAAATGGAAAGGATGTTTCCATGTTCCCAGAGGATTGTATCAGTGTTGGACCGTTTTAGAGGAAATAGCAAATTCATAAATAGAATCTGTATGAGCAAAATCATAGTAGTAGGCAGTTCGAATACAGATATGGTAGTGCATACCTCTCATTTGCCAGTACCGGGAGAGACTATCCTTGGTGGTAAGTTTCTTATGAATCAGGGGGGTAAAGGAGCAAATCAAGCGGTTGCAGTGAAGCGGTTGGGTGGTGACTTGTTATTTGTAGCGAAATTGGGTGATGATATTTTGGGACAGCAGGCCTTGCGTGTTTTTCAAAATGAAGGCATAGCAACAAACTATATTGCTTTGGATAAGGAGACCCCATCCGGAGTTGCGTTGATAAGCGTGGACCAGCATGCGGAAAATTGTATTGTTGTGGCTTCAGGAGCTAATATGTCACTTGGACAAGGAGACATTGACAGTATGGAGAAGGAGATGCTGACTGGAGATGTATTATTGATGCAACTGGAAATTCCCCTTCCAACTGTAGAATATGCTGCACAGAAGGCTTATGAAAAGGGAGTGAAAGTTGTATTGAATCCTGCTCCTGCTTGTTCTTTGCCGGAATCTTTGTTCCAACATCTATATATGATAACTCCCAATCGGATAGAGGCTGAAATGCTGACCGGAGTCAAGATAAACAGCAAAAAAGACGTGGCTGTGGCGGCCGATGTTTTGTATCGGAAAGGTGTGAAAAATATAATAATAACCTTAGGTGGCGAAGGAAGCTTTGTAAGAGAAGGAGAAAAAACTTGTTATATAGATGCTTGCAAAGTGGTTCCGGTTGATACTACGGCTGCAGGAGACACTTTCAATGGAGCTGTTTGCGTGGGTGTTTCCGAAGGGATGAGTTTGGAGCAAGCTGTATTGTTTGCATCAAAAGCTTCTTCTATTTCTGTTACAAGAATGGGCGCTCAATCATCTATCCCTTATCGGAAAGAGTTGGATATAAATAATTTAGTTTAATCTGTTAAAAGAGGAATATTGTGGATAGACGTCATTTTTTGTCAATGTTAGGTTTGGGAGCAGTTGGTTTGGCTCTGCCGGGAGTAGCTCAAGCGGATATTTTAAAGCAAGCGGCTGCCAATCCGAATATAAAGCCTATTTCCGGCTCTTGGTTTGAATTTCAGCATCCGGGAGGCAAAGAAGGAGTATATTGGGACAAAGATTTAAGACAGTTTACTGCTGCCCAATGGAGGGAAAAGATTCGTGAAATCAGTGAGACCGGTATGGAATATTTGGTGATGATGAATGTAGCTGCTCACGGCAAAGCCTTTTTTGATACGAAATTGGCTCCCAAGTTTGAAATGGGTTGTGAGGATCCTATTGAAACAGTGCTTTCAGCGGCAGATGAGTTTGGTGTGAAGTTCTTCGTGAGCAATGATTATTGGGGGCCAGATCTTGATGCTCATCGGATGATGACAGATAGAGAACTGGGTAAGAAAAGGAATCAATCGATGGAAGAAATCTATAAGAAATATGGGCATCACCAGAGTTTTTATGGGTGGTATTTTCCTAATGAGTCATGGTTGGATCCCTATTTTTGCGATTTTGTGATACCTTATGTCAATGAGTGCGCGCAAGTGGCCAAGTCATTGAATGCTAACTGTGTGAATATAATTGCTCCATACAATATAAAGAAAGAAAAATGTGATGATTATTTTGTGAGGCAGCTTGAACAACTTAATGTGGAAATCGTGGCCTATCAGGATGGAGTGGGAGTCGGTTCAACCAGGTTGGAAGACTCTGCCCGTTATTACGAGAATTTGTCGAGAGCGCATCAAAAGGCAGGACGTTCCAGAATATGGGCTGACATGGAGTTGTTTTACTTTGAACAGACCACTCATGGCAGTTTGCTTCCGGCAGACTTTGACAATAGGATCATCCATCAAATGGAAGCTATTTCACCTTTCGTGGACAAAATTTTGGTTTACCAGTATCTTGGGATCATGAATAAGCCCGGATCTAAGGCTCATGCCGGCTTGAGAGGAGAGACGGTAAGGTTATATAATCAATATATGGATTGGTATAACAGGCAAAATTTTAAATGAATAGGATATGAAAAGAATTGTATATTTTTTAGTTTCTCTGTTGGGATTTACCAAATTGGCGGCACAAGATCCTGCTGATTTTGTCCTTCCATCTATAATAAGTGATCATGCGGTGATGCAACGCGATGCCGAAGTGAAGCTTTGGGGATGGTGCCCCAGTGTTTGGGATTTGAAGATTGTGTGCAGCTGGGCTCCCAATGACACGGTTCATGTATCTTCTGATAAATATAAATATTGGGAAACTTATGTAAACACCCCCAAGGCTGAAGGACCGTACACCATTCAGTTTTATGGTTGGGAAGGTAAACTTTGTGCAGAGGTGAAAGACATTCTGATGGGAGAGACTTGGCTTTGTTCCGGTCAGTCAAATATGGAGTATTGCTTTAAGTGGCGTGTGGATGACATCACCGATAGAAGTACACTGTTTGACAATAAAAAGATTCGTTTTTTCAAGGTGGCTAAGTCATCCTCCGCATATCCGGTTGAGAGAATTCAGGGAAAGTGGGAAATCTGTTCCCCCGAAACTGCAGAAGACTTTAGCGTAGTGGCTTTTTGCTTTGGGAAAAAGTTGAATGAAGGGTTGGGCAATCTTCCTGTCGGGTTGATAGGGTCTTATTGGGGTGGCACTGCCATCGAGCCTTGGATTGACGAATTTACGTTGCGCCATGAGAAACTGGAAGAAAAGACTAAAGCATTGACTGCCGGATGGGCACCGACTGCTAATTCTTCTCTTTACAATGCGATGATCCATCCCATTATAAACTACACTATTGCCGGGGTTATATGGTATCAGGGAGAAGCTAACAATGAAAGGCATCAGGATTATGGAGTAATGTTTGATGCTATGATTAGGGGCTGGCGTAATGCTTTCCATCATTATCTGCCTTTCTATTTTGTCCAGATAGCTCCCTGGAGTGGCTATGCAGATAAAAATGCTGCGTATTTGCGTGAACAACAAGCCGATGTGGCTGCTACATTAAGAAATACCGGCATGGTTGTGGTGGGGGATTTGGTAAACGACCTGACAGATATTCATCCGAGTCTGAAGAGACAAGTAGGAGAACGATTGGCTGATATGGCTTTGAAAAATAGTTATCATAAAGAGGATATACAACCGTATTCGCCTATGCTAAAATCCTTTAGAGTAGATGGTCGTAAAGTAATTGTAACAACGACTGCTATTGGCAAACTTGCTTGCAGGGATAAGGCCATTCGCCATTTTGAGGTCGTGGATAAAGAGGGCAATTTGCATCCGGCTAAGGCTTCTATATTAAAGAATGGAGATATAAGTGTCATTGCCGATAAGGTGAAGGAACCGGTAGGAGTACGTTATTGTTTTTCCAATGATGCTATGCCTGATTTATTTGATAGTAACGGATTGCCTTTGGCTCCATTTAGAACAGATCGTAAAAAATGAAAAAATCTTTATTATATTTAGTTTGTTGTTTTATTTGCCTCTCTGCTTTTTCTCAAGCTTCTGATTTGAAGTTTCGTGACGGGAAGTTCAAGATTGTTCAGTTGACAGACCTGCATTGGGTAGAGAGTGATTCTTATAAATTGAAGAATGACAGCACTTGTCATTTGATTCGTGAAGTTATTCGTATAGAAGATCCGGATTTGGTTGTTCTTACAGGTGATGTAGTAGTTTCTTGGAATGCTAAGAAAGGATGGGAGAAATTGACCAAAATATTTTGGGAAACCCAAACTCCTTTTGTCGTGACCTTTGGCAATCATGATGAAGAAACGGATATGAACAATGCCCAGATATTGGACTATCTGTGTACACGGCCTTATAACCTGACTTATGATGCTGAAAAAGGACTTTCTGGCTCTGGCAACTGCATGTTGACCGTCCGTTCTTCTGATGCTGCATCCGAAAAATGGGTACTCTATTTCTTCGATTCTCACAATAATACCAAAGATCGTTCTTTTGGCTATTATGATTGGATTAAGCATGACCAGATAGAGTGGTATAGAAAAAGTAGCAGTCTGGTTACTGCTCGTAACAAGCGCATATTGCCTTCCTTGGCTTTCTTCCATATTCCTCTGCCTGAGCATGAAACGGCAAGGTGGACATGCCGGGAGTTTGGCGAGAAGCAGGAGGGTGTTTGTGCTCCAAGTGTGAATACCGGGTTGTACTCCTCATTTATAGAAAAGAGGGATGTTATTGGGGTGTTTGTAGGTCATGACCATAATAATGACTATATGGTTGATTTAGACGGCAACATAACTTTGGCCTATGGCCGGAAGACAGGTTATCCTTCCGCCTATAATGAAACGCTTAGCCGGGGGGTACGTGTCATTAATTTGCATGAAAATGAATCTGTTTTTGATACTTATATAAGAGATTTGAAAGGGACCTATTTTCATTATCAATTTGAGCAGAAAAACAAGGGCAGTAATATTCCTCGTTTCAGTGGTTCCTTTGTGCAAGAGTTTTTGGTGACAAATTGGGACGACGAACGTTGGAATCAGGAAATGGATATGCTGAAAGAAGCTGGCATGAAGTACCTGATTTATGCACCTGCATTGCTGGTGGATGAAAAAGGGAAAACAACTACAAATTATCCGTCTGCTCTGACGAAGAAGAAGCAAGGCAGCAGAACGCTTGAAAAGTGTTTGCAAAGTGCACAAAAAAATGGCATTAAAGTATTTGTAGGATTAAACTTTAATGAACGCTGGTGGAAAGTGGATTATGATGCTCACTGGTTGCTGGAACAAATGGAAGTGGGTAATAAGGTGGCAGATGAGCTTGTTGCCTTGTATAAAGAAAAGTATCCGGATGCCATGCATGGCTGGTATTGGGTTTGGGAGGTGGACAACTTGAATTGTATGACTTCTGAACGTCAATCAATTTTAGCAGAGGCATTGAATATGAATTTGAACCATCTTTCCGAGATTGCTCCGGGAATGCCTCTTATGTTGTCTCCGTTTATGAATTACAAGGTGGGTGGAAATGCTGAAGAATATGGCAAGATGTGGACGAACGTCTTTGCGCAAACCGACTTCCGTCCGGGAGATATATTCGCTCCTCAGGATTGTGTGGGTGCAGGTGGACTGAATTTGGATAATTTGTGGGAATGGTTCTCTAGTTTGAAGAAGGCTGTCAACACTAAACCTGGACTGAAGTTTTGGGGAAATGTAGAGACATTCGATCAGCGCTTTTGGACTAGTGCTCCTTTGGAAAGGGTTCAAAAACAGCTGGAGATTGTAAATGGTTATGTCGGCAACCTGATTTGTTTTGCATACAATCATTACAATAGCCCGTTTGTAGTCAATCCGGCGTATCATCAGGCATATCTTCAATATTGCCGGACGGGATGTTTGCCTATAATGGATATTCCTGAGAGAGTGAAGAGTGCCGCTGTACGAAAGGTGGCTAAGGGAATCGAAGTCAGTTGGATACCTGATGAGGTGAAAGCGGTTGACGGATACAGTATCTATCGTGATGGTCAGTTGATTATGAAATTGCAAATACGTGACGGACAACTTCCGAGGACTTTTGTTGATGCAGAAGGAACAATAGATAATGCTTATGAAGTGGCTGTTTATAATGTGATTGGCAAAGAATCCGCTAAAGTAAAGGCTGAATGACAACTATAAAATTGATAAATATGAAGAATGTAACTTTTATTATTTGGATTTTCGTTGTACTATGTGCAGGCTGCGGTTCTTCCACTTCAGTTGTGCAGGATGAAGTCTCTATGACTAAAAAACAATTGGCTGATAAAGTGAAAGGTGGTTGGGCGGCAAAAACTATTGGCTGTACTTATGGAGGACCGGTTGAATTCTTGCATAATGGTACTATGATTCAAGACTATACTCCCATAAAATGGTCCAAAGATAGGGTGAAATATTATTATGATACATTTCCGGGATTGTATGATGATATATATGTGGATATTGTATTTGTGAATGTGTTCGACCGTTTGGGCTTAGAGGCACCGGCCGATTCTTTTGCCGTTTCGTTTGCTGATGCTGGATTTCCTTTGTGGCATGCCAACCAAGTTGCGAAGTATAATATTAAGCAAGGCATTATGCCCCCCATGTCCGGACACTGGTTGAATAATCCTCATGCAGATGATATTGACTATCAGATAGAAGCCGATTTTGCAGGTCTAATGTCACCGGGCATGCCTAATACCGCTTCTGAAATTTCAGATAAAATCGGCCATATCTTTACGTATGGCGACGGCTGGTATGGTGGTGTGTATGTAGGAGCTCTGTATTCCATGGCTTTTGTTTCAGACGATATGGAGTATGTGGTAGAAGAGGCATTGAATACAATTCCCGAGCAAAGTGATTTTTATGCTTGTATAAAAGATGTGATTGGTTGGTATCGGAAATACCCTGATGACTGGAAACAGACTTGGTTTGAATGTCAGAAGAAGTGGACTTCGGAAGTGGGTTGCCCCGATGGTGTTTTTGTTCCGTTTGATATTGATGCAAAGATAAATAGTGCCTATGTGACCATAGGGCTGCTTTATGGCAAGAAAGATTTTTATCGGACAATTGATGTTTCGGCACGTTGCGGACAAGATTCTGATTGCAATGCGGCTACTGCTGCCGGCATATTGGGTACAATGCTTGGATATAGTAATATTCCGGAATTATGGAAAGAAAGTCTTTATGAAGTAGAGGACACCCCATTTGCCTATACGGAAGTTTCGCTGAATAAGCTTTATGAGTTAAGTTTGAAACTGGCTTTGGAGGTGATAGAGCAGGAAGGAGGCTCTATTCAGGGAGAGCAGGTTGTTATTAAAACGCAACAGCCGGTTGCTGTAAAGTATGAGAAAGCTTTTGAAGGCCATTATCCGGTAGAGAAGAAGGCTGTTAACTTTTTGTTGCAGGATTCTTCAGAGTTCATGTTTGATGGTAACGGATTTGTTTTGAAAGGATATGTGAAATGTTCTGATGAATCGTATATTGCGAGTGTTGCGATGTATGTGGATGGTTCTTTGGTAGAAACAGCCAACCTTCCCGTTGCAAAATCTACTTCTATAGACGATAGGAGGGTTGATTTGTTTCATAGATACCAGTTGCCTGATGCGGCGCACACGGTTGTTTTAAAATGGTTGAATCCTCGTAAAGACGCACAAGTTTATTTAGGTGAGGCGGTAATTTATTCCGGCCAGCCCAATCAATTAACCTATAAATAATCAGTCGTAATGTATATAGTTGAAAATTATGGATTGGCAGTAGCTCTTTGTTGGGTTACAATGCTTTGCTGGGGCTCTTGGGGAAATACCCAAAAGCTGGCAGCGAAAACCTGGCGATATGAACTTTTTTATTGGGATTATGTTGTTGGTATTCTTCTTTTCTCTTTGATATGGGGATTTACTTTTGGGAGTGCGGGGGATGCCGGTAGAGCTTTTGTTAATGATATGCTTCAGGTTGATGCTTCAAACTTCTGGAGTGCGTTTCTGGGAGGTGTCATTTTTAATGCATCCAATATCTTGCTGTCTTCTTCCATGTCATTGGCCGGTATGTCTGTCGCTTTCCCCGTAGGCGTTGGATTAGCTCTGGTATTAGGAGTATTTATAAATTACTTTAGCGTCCCTAAAGGCGATGCAACTGTGTTGTTTTCTGGAGTATTTCTGATTGTGCTTGCTATTATTTTTAATGGTATGGCTTCCGGTAAAGTTGCTAAAGGAGGAACAGACCAGGCAATGAGGAAAAAGGGGATTATCATAGCCGTGTGTGCAGGCATATTGATGGCATTTTTCTATCGTTTTGTAGCGGCTGCTATGGATTTAGAAAACCTGGAAGCGCCGACTGCGGGTATGATGACTCCTTATTCAGCATTGTTTGTATTTGCAGTGGGTATTTTTGTCAGCAACTTCTTCTTCAATACATTAGTCATGAAGAACCCCTTTGTCGGCAAACCGATGGCGTATAGTGACTATTTCAGTGGAAATATGAAGACGCATCTGGTTGGAATTCTGGGAGGGGCTATCTGGGCATTGGGGACTGCTTGTAGTTATATTGCTGCGGGAAAAGCTGGTGCGGCTGTCTCCTATGCTTTGGGACAAGGTGCCACTATGGTTGCTGCCTTATGGGGGATTTTTATCTGGAAAGAATTCAAGGGCGCATCTAAGCCAATAAATTTGCTGCTTGCGTTTATGCTGGTACTTTTCCTTTCAGGCTTGGGGTTGATAATTGTATCTGGTGGTAATTAAATTTTTTATTTTTAAATAATATACTATGAGACAAAAAAAACAAATGAAAATGTGGGGGCTGTTGGGATTGTTGGCTGCATTACCAATAATTTCTGTATGGGCAGGAAATAATGGCTCTGACGAATCTCGAAAAGAAAAAATGGTCAAATCGGTTTCTGTGATACAGCCTATTACAGGTACGTGGATTAATTTGGCCTACAAGGACGTACGGAATAAGTATACTAATCCACAACATTTTGATAATACGGATCCTAAATTATGGACTGCTAAAGTGCGTGAATTGGCCAATATGGGGATTGAATATTTGGTGTTTATGGAGGTTGCCAATGAAGGGAAAGCGTATTATCCGTCAAAGTTGATGCCGTGGGTATATAATGATAAATTGCAAAGCCCCGTTGACGCGATTCTTGACGAGGCGGCCAGACATGATATGAAGGTATTCATGAGTACGGGTTGGGCAAAAGACCAGGATGACAACCTGCTTGATCCGGCAATAAGGGAGCGCCAGCTTCAGATTATGGAAGAACTTGCGTCTCTCTATAAAAATCATAAGGCTTTCTATGGCTGGTATCTTCCGGTTGAAGATTGTATTTGCCCCATTTTTGCAGAGCATGCTGTGCAGTCAGTAAATACACTGACAGAGAAGGCTAAGTCCTTGACTCCCGGAAAGAAGACCTTGATATCTCCGTACGGGATTGGCTTGTCTGAATTCGACCATCCTGATTTTGAGAAGCAGATGGCAAAGTTGAAAGTGGATATCATTGCCTATCAAGATGAGGTGGGATGTGTGCGTGACAAGTTTACCCTTCCTCGTTTGAAAAAGAACTGGCAAAGGATGCGCGATATACACAACCGTCTGAATATTGAGATGTGGGCTAACTGCGAGACCTTTACTTGGGAGGAAGGAACCAATGACCGCCAGTCTGCTTTGATTCCGGCTGCTTATCCCCGTTTGCTGTCACAGCAGGCAGCGGCTTCTGCAGCCGGTGTTGATAGGATTATTTCGTTCATGTTCGGTGGAATTATTGAAGATCCGAAGTCCTCCTACCAATTGGGGCATCCGGTTTGGTCTAATGATTTGTACAACAATTATATGGCATGGAAAGAAGGGGACATTTTTTGGAAATTGTTTGAAGCGGCTTTGCTTGAGGCATTGGGCAATTCTGCTACCCCCGAAATGATTGGCAAGGCTGACATGAAGGCACTGGCAGATGGTCGG
>ULOY01025308.1_pt1 | contig 15167 bp, 14 predicted proteins | sample 1952991 | NCBI WGS metagenome assembly ULOY01 (sample SAMEA4835615, study PRJEB28245) | human gut metagenome | biome: gut microbiome; material: fecal sample | place: Denmark | collected 2008 | reverse complement strand
ATGTATTTATTGCTGTGTAAAAACATTGATATACCTATAATAAAGAAAAAACCAAAGATAGCACCCAAGTACATTAATAATATGCTATTACCATATCCAGCTCCACTAAACTCAACATGCCCATTAAGATTTGTAATCAAAAAACATATAAGCGCACATCCCAAAGAAATTGCAATGTTCAACAGGAGGGTATTCTCTTTCATTCGTGTTATGACATTAGTCTTAGTCTTTAATAAATGCCCAAAAACAAACAAGGGAAATGACATTAATGCGGTGTCAAATCTACCATAAGGATGATAATTGTTTACCTTAAAGAAAATATATCCCATTAAACAAAGAGATGTAGTAATAATCAATGATTTAGTACTACAGTTATGCTTCTTAGGTAGAAAAAACATAATCTTGACTATGAATAGGGCAACAAAAAACCATGTTGGACCATTTGTGTGAAAAGCAAAATTTGTCGTTTTAACAGTAAACAATCCTATTAAAGGTTTCATTATGAACTCAAGCCAATCTTCATAAGGATGATTGTATGGATGAGCCCAAATAACAAACAAGCCAAAAGGTAATGTTAAGAAATAGAATATAACATAAGGAACTAATAATGCTTTTACATTTTTCTTCAAATAAGGGAAGAAGGCCTCTTGTTTTGTAGATGCAAAGTATCCTGAAAGAATAAAAAACAAGGGCATGTGAAATGAGTATATGAAATCAAATATTTCATCATTTGCCAATGCATTATGCCCAAGTACCATAAGAAATATACCTATAGCTTTAGCATTATCAGCCCAAATTTCCCGCATAATCTTTTATAACGTATTTATATGATAAAAATAAAGTTAAAGTAAACCATATCATTTGAATATTCAGCCCCCCATAGAAAAAGCATAGTAATAACCAGAATAAGAGTCCCATTAACATATCCTTACGTAAGAAACATATAAATAAAGTAAAGCACCAAAAAATGGTGGCTGTAAGAAAACCAAAATTATACCATATACTAAAAGATCCAGCTCCGCAGTCTACAGATGGTAATGGAGTTAATCCGACATCAGCATCAACCCCCTTTCCAAACAAACCGTCTTTAGTAAAAATAGTAACTTCTTTAGCACCATGAAGCGTAGGTACAATTCTAATTGCTGCACTCAAATCTTCTCTAATTAATTGTTTCTCATTAAAATCAGCTATCGCTACAACAAAGTTTGCTGCTCGCTTGGCTGTATCATTGGTAGATATTATATATGTGATAGTAGGTGTTAACAATAAACCTGCTATGAATAAAGATGTCACTTGTTTCTTAGGAATGAATCTCAAACATAAAATAAACAATAAAAAAAAACCGGTTCCACTTCCCATTGTAAAAATTGGATATAAGAACGCAGCGATTACTTTTTTATTCTCGTGTGATAAAATTTTTTTTACGTTACTTGTACCTGTAATATACATTTGAATACTAATATAAAAAAACACTAACAATGTTTGTACACGAGCAGTATGTGAAGGCTCTGCCATTAACGAATTTAATTTCCATGGTTCTCTAGGATTATAATTTGCCAAATTAAAAATTGGCAACCCCGTAAGTACACAAAATTGTTGTATTATTAAAGTGATACAATAAGCATATAGTAGCCACTTTATTAATTTTGCAAAATCATCTGCACTATAGTTACTAAAAGATAACACTCTTGCAAATGACATAAAAAACATGCAGAATAGAATGCTATACAGAATTGTTGACCAACGTATTGTTTCAGGATGAAATATCATTGGAAAGAAAATCATCATTAAACAAATGCTAATCAATGGAACATCTATTTGAGGGAGGATAATTGGATATCTTATTAAAAAATATGGTGATAGACACATCGCCCCGATTAATAATAAATTCTTATTTCCATCACCCAATGCGAATGCAGGTGATATAGCCAATAGAATAATAAAAATATTGACTAAATTATTGGAATTTTGAAAATTAGCAAAACTTTGCATATTAATAGAATAAAGATAGAATATATTTCGACAAAAGAAGAACTTGTAATTTCACTCCTTTATATCCACTATATTTATTCAGATAATAGTTACGTGATTTGAATAGAATCTTCATTCGAGGCTTACTCGCCCCTTTTTGGCTTTCGATATGTTGATGAATCGCTTGTGAATCGGCAAGATAATACATCTTTTTATTAGCGAATTTCACCTGCTTTGCAAGGATAGATTCTTCTGAGTACAGAAATACATTCTCATCGAAAAATCCTATGTTTTGCACGAAATCCATCCGGAGCACTAAACAACATCCACTGACTTTCTCACAATATCCTGATTGAGTAAAATCGCAAAGATACCATTTCTTTGATTTTCTATTTCGAAGAATCTCTATAAACCAAAATAACTCTTCATTGTAAGTGGCTTCCCTTTGGGGATTCTGATGTCTGCCATCTGGATTGACAATATCGCTTGCACAAACAGCTATGGTATCATCCTGTTCCATTTTGGCGACCAACTTCTTGAGGTAATCTTCTTGCGGAAACTCCATGTCCGGATTGGCAATCAGGGCGTATTTATAGCCTTTTTCAGAAGCGTAACGTAAACCAATATTGTTACCAGCATTGTATCCCCGGTTCTCTGTTACAGGAATAAATGTACAGCCTTGTTCTTGGCACAATGTTTTAACATCATCACGATCATCTTCACGAGAGCAATTGTCCACGACAATGATTTCTAATTCCACACCTTTCTGCCGTTTGAGGAACGAAACGCACTTGCGACAGTCTGTTGAAGAATTATAATTGAGAAGTATTACCAGCACTTTCATCTTTCTATATATTTGGAGATTAGTGATTTATAAAATGTAATATATACATTGTTTTTAACCATGTACAACAATGCAATATTACTGTACACTAATGTAAGTATAAAACCTAATGAAAAACATATCCAACTTTGTTCTATAATTCTTGATATAAGATAATAGATCAACAACATTGGTATAAAGGACAATAAATGCTTTACCATGTTTGTAAAAAATGCAATATCACAATATTTCTGTTTGACGAAGTAAAGAGCAGTAGTCATTACAGCTAATTCACTAACAAACCAGACAATAGAAGAACCTATGCTTTCAAATTTGGAAACAAGCAACACATTTAATAAGATACTACATACCGCTCCAATAATTGAGTTGACAAAAACTTGTCTGTCAGAGCGACTTGGCATTAGAATCTGTACGATAAGTATCTGTTCCAATCCAATGATTAACATTAATGGCATCACTATTCTCATGGGCAAAACAGCTCCCTCATACCCATTCCCTGCGACTAAGTAAACTAATTCATTTGCATAAAATTCAGAAAAGAAGATACAGGGGAACACGAATACAAAAAGCAAATTGAAAGAACTTTGTAATAGCCTTTTGACATCCTCTTGTTGTTCAGACTGCATCAACGAACTGATGCGTGGCATCATCACAAGGGTAAATGAAGAATATAGGGCTAATATGATATTTTCTATTTTTGTAGCTGTGGTGTAATATCCAACTTGGGTATCACCGCAAGTAAGTCCCAAGTAAACGGTGTTAAAAGTCGTGTATAAAGAGGTAAGAATTAACTGAGAACCTAAAAAAAACAAAGGCTTCACATAAGTTTGAACTAATGATAGAGGTTGGACAGAAAATTGAACAAACCGTTTTCCGTAGTTCCAATTTATAATACCGTTGGCAATAATCATCGCAGAATATATCCAGAAATATATCGTGTAATCATCACTATTTCGAACAAATACAAATATTGATATGACATAAGCCAAACGAACAAATAATGTCCTTACCGTAATATACTTAAATTCTTCTAGACCACGAAAAAGCCATTCTACGGAAAATGTTCCGAAAAATATTTGTGTCGCACCAATATAAAGTAATTTTCTATACTGGTTGAAATTAGAAATTGTTTCTATCAATAGAAAATAAATGGCTAATACAAATACCGTGAATACTGCATTTAAAGTGAATAATCGGGAAAACGTCTGATTCAATTTAAGCTTATCACCATTACATTTTGCAATTTCCCTAACACCAAGAGTGGTAATTCCCAACATACTGAATAGACAGAAGTACTGAACAATACTCTGTACATAATTGCAGATACCAATATTCGTTACCCCAAGCACGCGGGCAACGTATGGGTAAGTGATAAATTGAAAGATATATAATGAAGTGGTAAGGAAACCGCTATACAGTATGTTCTTTTTTAGTCCCATTATTCCTTTATACTACTAACTTTATTATATTTCAATATTATTCTTTTTTATCTCTATTTCTATATTATCAAATCCACATTCACGAAGATAGGTTCTAACTTCCTCTATTTTATCTACTGATTTATATCCAATAGCAATTCCTAATAGAACCTCTTGGGGCAATTGAATAAAACATTCGGTATCGTTTTCTTTTGGTGTTGTATCATGAAAGGCATTATCTCCATTTTTTATAAATTCGGAATATTCTACAGTAAACATTATAGAATAAGGATGGACATAACGAATTTCATTTTCTTTTCCAAATCTATTTTGCTTAATTAAACCAGATAATGCCTCTAAATTGTATTGACAATTATTTACATCTATATTCCGTAATTCACTTAATGAGTTTCTTAAGTAATCTTCAATCTCATCGGATGTATTGTCATTTAGATATGTGCATTTATTAAAATAATCCAGTCTTTCATCTGCGTAATTTTTGATGATTTTATAGTCTAATATTAATTGAATGCCATTATAATCATCTGCATATTCTTTCCACATATATATAGATTCGGCCTCCTGCCCAAAACTAATAATGATAGGCTTGAATGAAGAGTCATCTGTATATTTGTAGCCCCTTTCATCACATATTCTTTTAATGATAGGTGATGCTACTTGTTTTGTCCATTCATAATCATCCTGATTAAATTTTTCAAAATAGCTACCACGGAAAGAAACGCCTTTGTTAGTTATGATTTTTCTTAAATTATCGTATCTTGTATGGTGATATACTGTTTGTACTTTCATAATCAATGGAATAATTGTTATCTTCCTCTATACATCTCCTCATAGTACTTTTCATACTCCCCGGAAGTGATGTTATCCATCCACTCCTGATTGTCCAGATACCAACGGACGGTCTTTTCTATACCTTCCTCAAATTGCAGGCTTGGTTCCCAACCTAATTCCTTCTGTAGCTTGGTAGAGTCGATGGCATAGCGTGCATCGTGCCCTAAGCGGTCGGTCACGTAAGTTATCAAATTTAGGTCTTCTCCATCTGCACGCCCCAGCAATCGGTCAACAGTCTTGATAACGACTTTGATGATGTCGATATTCTTCCATTCATTGAAACCGCCGATATTATAGGTTTCTGCGACCTTTCCTTTGTGAAAAATAAGGTCGATGGCACGGGCATGGTCTTCTACAAAGAGCCAATCGCGCACATTTTCGCCTTTTCCATATACAGGAAGCGGTTTGCGGTGACGAATGTTATTGATGAAGAGCGGAATCAGTTTTTCCGGAAACTGATATGGTCCGTAGTTGTTGGAACAATTCGTTACGATGGTCGGCATTCCGTATGTATCGTGGTAAGCACGGACAAAATGGTCGCTTGATGCTTTAGCTGCCGAATACGGACTGTGGGGATTGTACTTCGTGTCCTCGTAGAAGAAATCATCACCGTATGCCAAATGATGCTCCGCGGAAGAAGCGGTCGTTGTAAACGGAGGTTTGATGCCTTCGGGATGGTTCATCGTCAATGCACCATATACTTCATCCGTGGAAATATGGTAGAACCGTTTCCTTTCGTACTTTTCAGGCAGGGATTCCCAATAGAGTGTGGCGGCTTGTAGCAAAGACAATGTCCCCATCACGTTGGTACGGGCAAAGGTAAACGGGTCTTTGATGCTCCGATCCACATGGCTTTCGGCAGCCAGATGGATGATGCCGTCAATGTGCTCCTCCTGCATCAGCTTGTAGAAGGTGTCGAAGTCGCAAATATCCATCTTCACGAACTTGTAGTTAGGTTTGTCCTCGATGTCTTTGAGGTTGGCGAGGTTGCCGGCGTAGGTCAGTTTATCCAGGTTGATGATGTTGTATTCCGGATATTTGTTCACAAACAGACGTACCACGTGGCTGCCGATAAATCCGGCTCCACCGGTAATAACGATATTTCTTTTTGCCATATTATTTTTCGTTTTTAAGGTTAGCGATACATTGTTTCAGCGATTCCGTCCAATAGGGAATACGGATGCCGAATGTCTCTTTGATTTTAGTCTTGTCGAGTACCGAATAGGAAGGGCGTGTGACAGGACTGGGGAACTCGTTGCTGTGGCACGGTTGCACGTCGCAAGCCGTCGTACCGTTGTATTCGGCAATCATCTTGGTGAAATCGTACCATGAGCAAACGCCCTCGTTGGAGTAGTGATAGATTCCCGCTTTAGAATAGCCGTCATCTTTTGATTCCTTGCTGTAATCAGCTAATACATGCGCAATGGTTTTTGCCAAGTCGAGTGCGTAAGTAGGAGTTCCGGCTTGGTCGAACACCACTTTCAGTTGCGGTTTGGTGGCAGTCAGGTTCATCATGGTCTTGCAGAAGTTCTTGCCGAACTCACTGTAAAGCCAGGCGGTGCGGATAATGACGTGCTTACAGCCGACGGCTTTTATCTTTTGTTCGCCATGCAGCTTGGTCATGCCATACACACCGGTAGGCGTGCCTTGTTGGGTTTCCTTGCAGGGAATATTATAAGTTTCTTTCCCGAAGACATAATCTGTGGAAATCTGTACCAACAGACCGTTCACCTCTTTCATCGCCCGGGCAAGGTTTTCCGGCGCTTCCGCATTCAGTTTCTCTGCCAACGCTTCATTGCTTTCTGCCGCATCCACATTGGTATAGGCAGCGCAATTCACAATGGCATCAATCTGATGCGCTGCCACCATGTCCTGAATTGCCTGCAAATCGGTTATATCCAGAAAAACAGTTTCTACGCCTTCTTGCCGGTTGACATCTGTAAAAAAATAGGTATCGTTACTTCCTCGCGCAATGATACGCATCTCGTTTCCCAACTGTCCGTTGGCTCCTGTAACTAATATATTCATGTTATTCAAACTCCGGGTACAAATTTACTTGATAATCAAAGGGGGAATCAAAATCCTTCAAGCAGGCATGTTTGAGGTCTTTGTCCGAAAGGATGGCGTTTGACGTGGGGATTTGCCAATCAATCCCCAAACTTTCGTCCTTGATGCTGATGCCGCCGTCCGCTTCGGGCGCATAAAAGTTGTCGCATTTGTATTGGAATACGGCAGTTTCGCTCAATACGGCAAAGCCGTGGGCAAAACCTCTCGGTACGAAAAACTGGCGATGGTTCGTTTCGGTCAGTTCCACAGCCACATGCTGTCCGTAAGTGGGGCTACCTTTGCGGATGTCCACTGCCACATCCAGCACACTCCCTTTCACGCAACGTACCAATTTACTTTGAGTAAAAGGCGGGCGCTGAAAGTGCAAGCCACGCATGACCCCGTAGGAGGACATGCTCTCATTGTCCTGCACGAAATTGATTTTCCTGACTTTCTCTTCAAACTCACGTTGCGAGAAACTTTCAAAGAAATAGCCTCTGGCATCCTTGAACACTTTAGGTTCAATAATGACCACACCTTCTATTTTCGTTTTTATCACTTCCATAACTGCTCAATCCAAATTGTCTTTACCGGTTCTTGACACTTCGTCTATGACCTTCAGCAGGTATTGTCCGTAAGGGTTCTTCAGCATGGGTTTCGCCAATTCTCTCATTTTTTCACTGTCAATCCAACCCTTGCGGTAGGCGATGCCTTCCAGACAAGCGACCTTTAGCCCTTGACGTTTCTCTATTACTTCAATATAGGTAGAAGCCTCTGATAACGAATCGTGAGTGCCGGTATCCAGCCAGGCGAATCCCCGTCCCAATGTCTGCACTTTCAGCTCTTTGTCATCCAAAAAACGTTGGTTTACAGTCGTAATCTCCAATTCGCCACGTGAAGAGGGCTTGATATGTTTTGCTACATCCACCACTTTATTGGGATAGAAATACAATCCGACAACGGCGTAATTCGATTTCGGTTTTTCCGGTTTCTCCTCAATGGAAAGGCAATTGCCTTCCGCATCAAAAGCTGCCACGCCATAGCGTTCCGGATCGCTTACCCAATAACCGAAAACCGTGGCTTTGTTTTCTTCTTCTGCCGTGCGGACCGCATCTTGCAGCATGGCAGTAAACCCATTGCCATGGAAGATATTATCGCCGAGTACAAGGCAGACGGAATCGTTGCCGATAAACTTTTCTCCGATAATGAACGCTTGGGCAAGTCCATCGGGAGAGGGTTGTTCCGCATATTCGAAATGCACGCCGTAATCCGAGCCATCGCCCAAGAGTCTCTTGAATCCGGGTAAATCGTAAGGGGTTGATATGATTAGGATATCACGAATGCCTGCCAGCATCAGCACGGAGATGGGATAATAAACCATCGGCTTGTCAAAAATAGGGAGCAATTGTTTGCTTACTCCTTTGGTGATGGGATAGAGGCGTGTTCCACTTCCACCTGCTAAAACGATTCCTTTCATAATAATGGGAATTAATTATGTTATTCTTATTCTTCGCTTACTTTTATGATTTGTTGTGAGAAGTCATCATTCTTCTTATTTAGCAGATTGATTCTGACTTACAAGAACATAATAAGCCTGTTCTATCTCATCGAGAAGTTCTATTTTACTTCTTTGCCATACTCTGTATATGAGTATCAATCCCATTGTCAGCAAAACCATCATAATGATGTTGAATATCCATGCATCACTATAATCTATATCTGCAATCAATAATTGTATCAAGAACGTCAATAACAGAAGAAACATTGCTATAAGCAACGAAAACATGGTATATATTTTAAAAAGGCGTTCTTGTATTTCTCTATTCAAATTGTCATTCCTTGATATGATATATGTAAACATATATTGGTAAACTCTCAAATTGCCAATTCCTCTTTTTGTATCATCTCGATTGAGAGCATTATAAGCTTCGGAATTTTGAACTATGGAATCCGCATGAGAAAAAAATCCCAAATAATTATCCAAATGTTTGATTAAATGAGTTGGACGAGGATATGGATTTGAAATTATTTCTAATAACATTCCTATTCCATACGAAAAGAAGATGAATCCAAAAGAAAGTATCAACATATAAAGCCCATTATCTTCATCGAGAATATCCTCAAATATGGGATATTCTATTTCTGGCAAACTTGTCAGTAATATGGCAGCAGAAATAGTAACAATAGTACCGATCATGAATGTCCTGAGGTGTAAGTAGAAATTAATCTTCATAATAATATGCTTTTCATATGTTTAATTGTCATCAATTGTTTATTGAATATAGCCGCTGTAGGAATCATTGTTTCATAAAGCCTACAATTATGTGTATCTGTACCCAATAAATTGTACAGGCCTTCTTTTAGCAACCACCCGGCTTTCTTCTTTATCCCCGTGCCGTATGCACCGGTCAATGAGAATAGGTTAAGCTGGAACTTTACGTTCAAGTCTTTCAATTGGCGGTAGTCGCTTTCATCCATATAAACATACCGTTCGGGGTGCGCCAGCACGGGCACATAGCCTTTCGACTTGATGCGGAGCAGAATGTTGTTCAATCCCATCGGAGGGTTGAAGTAGGAGGTTTCCACTAGTAAATGTTTCCCTTCCTTACCAATAGGCAAAAGGTCATTTTTCGCCAACCGCTCTTCAAACAGGCTGTCGAGCATGTTCTCGGCGGCAAGGTGGAGTGTGATGTTCCCTTGGTAGGCGGCATCCAGTTCCGCAAACCGTTCCTTCAAGTCCGCTGTCCGGTTCGGCATGTCCTCCATGATATGAGGTGTCAGCCAAACCTCGCTGATACCCAATTCCTCATAGAGGGAGAGGACTTGCAGGGATTCCTCCATTGTCTGCACACCATCATCCACACCGGGAAGCAGGTGGCAGTGCCAGTCGGTGAATCCCCGGAAGATACCGCTGTCGGCAAGGCTGGTACGTTTTGTGAAAGGCCACATCTTTTTTGATTATTCCTCTTTCGTATAGCCGGCATACCCGTAATGATAGCCGTACTTATACCCGTATTTATATCCGTAACGTCCGCTGCCGCCGTCCGTACCGTTAAGGATAAGCGACATGTTCTTGTATTTCTTGTCCGTATAGAACTTCTCTATCTCCGGCAACATGCTTCGGTCGAGCAACCCGGCACGTACAATGAACAGGGTCATGTCCGCCTGCTTGCTGATGATGGCGGCATCCGCCACGATTTCCACCGGCGGGCAGTCGATGAAGATATAGTCATATTCCTTACGAAGGTCGGCTATCAGTTTCTCCAAACGTTCGGAAAAGAGCAGTTCCGTAGGATTGGGAGGAACTGTACCAACCGGAATAAGTTCAATTTTGGCATCCTCTGATGGCTTGACAATGACATCCTTGATGTTTTTCACGTCACCAGCCAAATAATCGGAGATGCCTTTCTTGGGTCTGCCTGCGTATTGGCTCAAAGAACCTTTGCGCAAGTCAAGGTCAATGGCTATAGTCCGTTTTCCCTTGATTCCTAAACTGGCTGCGAGGTTAAAGGAGATAAAGGTCTTTCCGCTGCCTGGATTGGCGGAGGTAACCATGATGACATGGGATTCGCTCTCCTTGTTCTGCATGAATTCCAAGTTGGTACGTACCACGCGGAATGCTTCGTTGATGACATTGCGGCTCTTCTCCTTGACCACGACCGCGCATTCCTTTTCCTGTGTCTGTCGGGAGAATTTCTTTTTCTTACGGAAACCAAGCGGAATTTCACCCACGAACGGAATGGTAAGGTTTTCCAGGTCTTTGCGTCCGCGGACCACCGTATTCATGTTCTCTTTCATGAAGATGATAGCCACAGGTATCAGCAATCCCAAGGCGAACGCCACCAACAGGATGTTTTTCTTCACTGGGGCGGTGGGAACCATGCTTCCTCCGGGCATGGTGATGATGCGGGTATTATAAGCGGTAAACGCCTGCGAAAGTTCATTTTCCTCACGTTTTTGCAAGAGATAGAGGTAAAGTGACTCTTTTACCTTCTGCTGGCGTTCCACACTGAGCAGGTATTTTGCCTGGTTGGGGTTGGAAGCTATTTGCGAAGTGACCTGCCCGCTGTAATTCTGCTGGCTCTTTATCTGCGCGTTCAGTGCCACCAGCTGGTTGTCGATGGAGGTGACCAATGCGCTGCGCAAGGCTTGGAGGGAAGCATCCATCTCCTTGACCAACGGGTTCTTCACGCTACTGTGGGAGACAAGGCTGTTGCGTTCCAGCAGTTGGTTGTTATACTCGCTGATTTGTGTGGAGATATTGGCGTTCTCAATGCCGGAGCTGGCAGGAAGCAGGTGGAACTTGTTGGTTTCGTCCGTCAGGTAATTACGGATATAACGCGCCATGTAGGCTTGGTTGTTCAGTTCCTTGATGCTGGCGTTCGCCTCGCTCGCCTGCGTCATGTACATGTTTGCCGCTGCCTGCACGTCGGGGAGCAGATGTTCGCTTTTGTAGGAGGAGATGTCATCGTCCACATTGCCGAGTTCCCCTTCTATCACTCCCAAACGGTCATTGATGAACATGGAAGTGCTGACAGCTATCTGGTTCTTATCCTTCACCCAGTTTTCATTGTAAACGGCTATCAATGTGTTCAACACATCTTCCGCACGCTGTGTGGAAACATCCTTGAAGGTAAGTGTGATAATATTGGACTTTTCATCATTTTGTGACACGTTCAAGTTCATCGAATAAGCCGCCACGGCACTCTGCATGGGTATATGTGAAACATATAAAAGTGTTTCTTCCCCTTTTTCGTAGGAAGAGGCAGGTTGTATCACAATCTTTCCCACGGGGCTGGATATGGTATCATTCAATGTGCCTGTAGCACTTCCGTCAATATTTTCTCCATCCTTTTCGAAGTCGGATAAAGTGACATGCCCATCCTTTGACAGTTTCAATGTGAATGTTTCCGGTTCACTTGCCGGAACATCTACAAGGACGACCCTGACCGGCAATTGCTCCCCGTACACGGTCTGTCGGTGGAAACGCCCGTCCACCTGGTAGTCCATGTTCAAATTCAACCGGGACACCACTTCACGCATCAGGTCGGGCGATTGCAACGTCCCCATTTCATTGTTCACATTGGTATTGGTGCTGAACATCCCGAAGTCGGCAAAATCCTCCATGACGTTTGAGGTGGACTTCCCTTTGGAGTCATCCTTGATCAGGATGGAGGCGGTACGTGTATATACAGACGGCGTGGTCAGCAAATACCAGACGGCAGCACCGAGGCACACAACCAATGAAAGTACGAACCAGTGCCATTTGCCTAAACAGAGATAAAATAGGTCTTGTATGCGGATGAAATCCTGCTGGCTTTGTGCAGGAGTATTCTTTTGTATGGTCATTTCCTAAATGTTATTTGACAATTAATACGGCGATGGTGGTCAACAGGGAGGCAAGTGACAGCCAGAACGAGGTGCTGCGGACATTGTTCCCGTTGACGGTGGACTGGCGTGCTTTGGTGTCATTAGGTTCCACATAAACTACGTCGTTCTGTTGCAGATAGTAGGCAGGGGAAGAATAGAGATGGCTTGCCGACCGGAGATCCACCCCATAGACACGCTGTTTGCCTTCTTCCGTCCGCAAAACCAGCACTTTGTTCCGCTTGCCGTAAATGGTGAGGTCTCCCGCTTGGCTCAACGCATCTAAAATTGTCACATGGTCTTTTTCTATGTTATACCGTCCGGGCTTGTTCACTTCCCCCATAACCGATACGGTCAGGTTCATGAATTCCACCGTAACCACCGGTTCTTTGATCAGGTCGTGTGATTGCAATTCCTTTTTGATATGTGCGGCTACCTCTTCCCGGGTCATACCCTCAATATGGATAGCCCCTAAAACCGGGAAGTCTATGTTCCCTTTGGAATCTACCGTATAACCGGACAGGCCGCGATTCGTTCCGGATTGCGTTTCCAAACCAATCTGTTGTGACACAATCGGCAGGTTGAAAAGGTTGGTAAGCCGCAAATCCTGGCTGTTTACCAGAATGGACAGTTTGTCTTTCGGCATAATCTTGATTTCTGTGGGAGAGATTAATTTCAATTCACTCTCTCCGGGACGCAAATCTTGAAAATAAGTAATTTCTTTAGATGTGGAACATGCGCCCAGCATAAGCGTTAATGTTGCCACCATGAACAATTTGTAAAATTTCATATTTTGGGTTATAACTATAGTTTCCTGTTGAGTTGAAAGATTTTATGTGTCAGCCATATATTCGTCACTGTCCATATCACGACATCCGCAACCAGTAGCAAGGTGATTTCCACGTACATGGACAACCAAAGGTTGAACAGGGTAAAAAGGAGCGAGAAGGATATGATTGTCACCATGGCGGTACGTTGGCGCATTCCCATGGCAAGCAACTTGTGGTGGATATGGTTCTTGTCGGGCAGGAACGGATTTTTCCCGTTGCGCACCCTGTGCAGATAGACCCTTACGACATCTAGGCACGGAATGAACAGCGGCGAATACGCGAGGACTAGCAAATTAGGGAATCCGTTCGGGACACTTGCAGGCGGGCATTGGAGGATTTTTAAACTCAACACACAAAGTATCATGCCGGTTGTAAGGCTGCCGGTGTCACCCATGAATATCTTTTTTTGCTTATTGGCATCGCCGAATACATTATAGTAGAAGAATGGTACAAGTACCCCGAGAGTGGCGAATGAAAGCACAGCGTAGATGTATTCCTGCAACAGGAAGAATACCATCCCATAGAAAAGTGTCGCCACGCCGCAAAGCCCGGATGCCAATCCGTCAATACCGTCTATCAGGTTGATGGAATTGATGATAAAGACAATAACGAGAATGGTAAGCGGATAACCGAACCATGCTGCCACCTCGTGGATTCCAAACAGACCATGCAGATCGTTTATCCACATTCCCCCGGCTATCATCATCACCCCGCACATAATCTGTACGGCAAATTTGGCTTTATAACGTATGCCAATCAAGTCGTCCGCCATCCCCACCAGGTACAACACCATGACACAGCAAAAGCTGAAAGCCAACGGACGGCTTTCAGCAGATATCCCGTCGAACATATTGCCATAGCCAAAGAACTGGCATAGCCCGAACATGAGTGCTATGGAGAAAAAGACGACTGGCTTGAAGGCGATGCCGCCCAATCTTGGCACGACCCCTTGATGAATTTTCCGTTCATCGGGCTGGTCGAACAGCCGCTTGCGGAAAGATATGAGCAATATTTGCGGGATGAGCAGGCCGGTGCAAAGCACGCATACTCCGAATACCGCAATGGAATTTGCCACCCAAAAGAGGATGTTTGCTGACAGGTCGGGAAAACAGTCTGTAATCATTGTCATATAAATTGTATGTATTCAGGGTTGACTTCCACGCCTGCTGCAAAGAAGTCTTGCAATTTTATCATAAGACGTTTTACTTTGGAACCTCGGGTGGTAATCAGGTTTCCTTCATAGCCATCGAGGGGACCACCTACGATACGGATTTTACGGCCGTACATTTGGGATGTGATTTCCTCGGGCAAATAATATTTGGTGTCGTTGGAGGAACTGACTGCGATAATGAAACGTTCCATCTCATTATCAGGAACCGTCATCGGTGCACGTCCGCAATTGCGCATGAAGCGGTATTGTAAAGTCTCCATCCTTGCAACGATGGGGTCAAGTTTCTCCTTGTCGATATGGACGAACAGCAAATCTCGTATTACCGGGACATCTTCAACAACCTTTTTCCCGTGCCGGGTGGTTATTTGTGACTTTGTGGGGACAAACACTTCAAATCCTTCCTCACGCAAAAACTTGTAAGCCGGCTGTTTGGCATTGGGACGTTTCAAGTCCCGCATGACAAACCATCGTGTCTGTTTCCCTGTTTCTATCGTAGGCATAATTTCGGTTCAGGACATATCCTCTAGTCCTGCATAATCGTTATTTCTATTGACTATTATGCAGTTACAAATATATGTCGTAAAAGTTCGGGCTTCTGCCCGAGTTTGATTCATATTCATCAATCTTATATATTCCACCTTATTATATAAGGCAATGTCCGAGGGGAA
>ULOY01019924.1_pt1 | contig 15239 bp, 19 predicted proteins | sample 1952991 | NCBI WGS metagenome assembly ULOY01 (sample SAMEA4835615, study PRJEB28245) | human gut metagenome | biome: gut microbiome; material: fecal sample | place: Denmark | collected 2008 | reverse complement strand
AACATCGTTGCAAACGTATGACGTGCAAGGTGGAATAAGATAGGTAAACAGAGCACCGGAAACGAGAAGAAAGGATAACGTAATCCATTGGAAACTAACCATTTCTCTATATTCTTCCACTTGAGAAAAAAGCAGGAAAGTGGGGATTGTTGAAGATGTTCAGTTACCAAACCGTTAGCCGGTCAGTTACCGAAAGGGAACGAGGTAACGCAAAGCGGATCGGATAATTTAAAACGCCGATATATTGCACTGATTGTCATTGTTTTGCATACCAAAGAACGTTTATAAAACAGGTAATTTTGCAACTAAAGTTATAAGCGTATGAAAGTAGAAAAATTCAAGGTTTTGCTCTACCTCAAAAAGAGCGGACTGGACAAGTCGGGCAAAGCCCCGATAATGGGACGCATCACCGTGAACCGGACGATGGCGCAGTTCAGCTGCAAGCTCTCCTGCACTCCCGGGCTGTGGAATCCCCGTGAAAGCCGGCTGAACGGCAAGAGCAGGGAGGCGGTGGAAACAAATGCGAAAATCGACAAGCTGCTGCTTGACATCAATGCCGCTTTCGATTCCCTTCTGGAACGCAAGGGGGAATTTGACGCCGCTTCCGTAAAGGATGCCTTCCAGGGCAGCATGAAGACGCAGATGACCCTGATGAAAATGCTGGATGCCCTCAGGGATGAGGTGAAGAGCCGTATCGGGATAGACCGGGCAAAAGGTACCTATCCGGCATACGACTTTACCTGCCGTACCATGCGCGAGTTCATTGAAACCAAATTCAAGACGAAAGACCTGGCCTTCGGGCAGCTTACGGAACAGTTCATCCATGACTATGAGAATTTCATCCTTGACGAGAAAGGGTATGCCGTGGACACCGTACGGCATTACCTGGCAATTCTCAAGAAAACTTGCAAAAGGGCTTATCAGGAAGGACATTCCGAGCGGTTCATGTTCCAGCACTACGTCCTCCCGAAACAGACCGTTAAGACCCCCAAGGCACTGTGCCGTGAAAGCTTCGAGAAAATCCGTGACGTGGAGATAGCCCCGCACCGCACGGCCCACCGTCTGGCAAGGGACCTGTTCCTATTCGCCTGCTATACCGGGGTCGCCTACAGCGATGCCGTGACCGTCACCCGGGAAAACCTGTACACCGGCGAGGACGGCAAGCTATGGCTGAAATACCGCCGGAAAAAGAACGAGCTCCGCGCAAGCGTGAAGCTTCTGCCGGAAGCCGTCGCCCTGATAGAGAAATATCATGATGACAGCAGGGACACGCTGTTCCCGATGATCCACTATCCGAGCATGAGAAACCACATGAAGGCGCTGGCCGTGCTGGCAGGGATAAAGGAGAACCTGTGCTACCATGTCGGACGCCACTCGTTCGCCTCGCTCGTCACCCTTGAAGCGGGCGTTCCGATAGAGACCATCAGCAGTATGCTGGGGCATAGCAACATACAGACGACCCAGGTCTATGCCCGCGTCACCCCGAAAAAGCTCTTCGAGGACATGGACAGGCTTATCGAGGCTACCGGAGATTTGAAACTTGTTCTATAACCCATAAACAATGAGAATCATGAGAAGTACCTTTTCCATACTATTCTATATCAACCGCGGCAAGATAAAGGCTGACGGAACAACTGCGGTCATGTGCCGCATCACCATAGACGGCAGGAACACCGCCATCACCACCGGGATATGCTGCAAGTCGGAAGACTGGAACGCCCGAACCGGGACCATACGCACGGTAAGGGAAAACGCCAGACTGCAGGAGTACCGGAAGTATATCGAACAGACTTACGAGGAAATTCTGAGGACACAGGGTGTCGTCAGTGCGGAGATTATCAAGAACCGGGTGACAAGGCAGTTCGTCGTTCCGACACACCTGCTCCGGATGGGCGAGATAGAGCGTGAACGTCTCAGAATACGGAGCAGGGAGATCAATTCCACCTCCACCTACCGGCAATCACAGTATTTCCAGAAGTACCTGACGGACTACCTTGTTTCACTGGGGAAGAAGGACATCGCCTTTGAAGAAATAACGGAAGACTTCGGCAGGAACTACAAGGCATTCCTTATCAGGAACAAGAATTTCAGCACCTCGCAGACCAACCGCTGCCTCTGCTGGCTGAACCGCCTCTTGTATCTTGCCGTGGACAACGAGATCCTGCGCACCAATCCGGTGGAGAATGTCGAATATGAGAAGAAAACCGCACCCAAGCACAAGTATGTCACCCGTGAAGAGATGAAAAGGATACTGGCCATGCCCCTGAATGAAGGACGTGCGGAACTGGGCAGGCGTGCATTCATCTTCTCCTATTTCACCGGGCTTGCCTATGCCGACATCAAGCAGCTCCATCCGTGCCATATCGGGACGACGGCGGAGGGGCGGCGGTTCATCCGCATCAACCGGAAGAAGACCGGGGTGGAAGCGTTCATCCCCCTGCACCCGATAGCCGAGCAGATACTGTCCCTGTACAATACCACCGACATGCACAGCCCCGTGTTCCCGTTGCCGAGCCGGGATTCCATCTGGCACGAGATACGGGAAATCGGCGTGATCCTGGGCAGGCACGATGACCTTTCGTACCATCAGGCCCGGCACGGGTTCGGGGTCCTGCTCATTTCAGAGAGCGTATCCATCGAGAGCATAGCCAAGATGATGGGACACTCCAATATTTCCACCACACAAGGGTATGCCAGGATAACGGAAGAAAAAATCTCAAGGGAAATGGACAGACTGATGGAAAAGAGAAGCCGGAGCCGCACACATTCCGGTTCTGACAGCCAATGACAATTTCGCAGCCGCCTGCTTCCTCGCCGTCCATGAAGTTAGTACAGACTTCATTGAAAGTGAAAAGGTCGGGCGGCCGTGCCGTTTCGGGCAGAATCTTCCTTTGCAGGCAAAGCGTATTCAGCCCGAAAACCTTTCCCCTTTCACGTCTGTACAAGGAAGGCTGACGGCAGCGGAAACAAGCGACCGACGGAAAAGTCGATACAACAAAAAAAGAAACAGCATACAGACAGTAGGAAACTACCGGTCCGTATGCTGTTCTGATTTTCTATAGGAGGGCATTTTTTTGAAAAGCGAATAAAAAAGGCAGGCGGCAAACTGCGCTCCCTCCAAAAAATCAATCCTTTTTTTCGACCACCTGCCAATATCCGCCCTTGTCCGGCCCGATTCGTCGGAGCACCCCGTCCGCTTTCAATGCGGCAATCTGTTTTTCCACCGCTTTGGCTGTTATGCCTATCCGTTCTGCGAGAGTTGCTGCGCTCAACGTGTTGTCCTGTGAAAGCAGAGCCATGATTTTCTCCCTACTTTTCACTTTCTTCTCCCTACTTTTTTGTGGTTTCTCCCCACTTATGGGAGTATCGTCAATGGATTTGCGGTAAACCTCTATGTCACGGGTGAGATTTTTAATCATGGTAGCTGTCATAAATTCTCTGAAAACATTCAAATCCTCGTTCTCGCGGGTTTCCACCAGTGCCTTGATATATTCTTCCTTGTCCTCCTTGAGGATTTTTGTCGGTATCAGTCCGAACTCGAATTGCAGCATGTTCATCAGCAGGCGGGCCATTCTGCCGTTCCCATCTGCCCAAGGGTGTATTGTCACCAAGTCATAGTGGGCATCAAAACTGATTTCATATAACTGTGTCATGCTCTTGGCGGCATGATTTTCACGTTCCCTGTTCAGCCGGGTACAAAATTCTGATAGTTTTGCCGGAACCTTGCTGTAGTTCATGTACGATTTTCCACCGGGTCCGGCCGTGACATTCAACAGGCGCAAATCACCCCGTGCCGATGAGAAATCCCCCAATACGGTCTTGTACTCCTGCCCCGTGTTTTTCAAGACAAGGGCAGACAGGTTTTTCAGCAGATCAACGGTTATGTCGGTATGGGTACAGGCCAGCCTTATGGCATGCTCGTATGCATCTTTCAGGTCGAGGTTCATGTGCTGTTCCACGATGCTCTTTCCTTTCAGACTGATTCCCTGTTCGAACATGATTTGATTCTCAAGTTCGGTAATGGTGGAGCCTTCAATGGCTGTAGAGTGGGTAATGAGGGAATAGAGATAGAATTTGTCATAATCTATCTGCCTGTCTATTCCCAATTCTCTGTACAGAGATACAAGTTTTTCGAGTTCGGTCTGCATACATTTTCACTTTTGAACGCAAAGATACGTTTTTCTCCCCACCAAACTGCCGTTTTCTCCCTACTTTTTACGCTTTTCTCCCTACTTTTTATTGAAGTTACCATGAAAGTTGCCTTTAATCCATAAAACCCTTTGAATATAGAAAGTACGAATAAAAGCAACCCTACCGGTCAGTCAATCACATATCCCGTTTCAAGCGGTACGCCTCCTTGTACCCGTCCATCAACGTACGTTCAATGTCGGAAGCCCTGTACAGAATCCTGCCGCCTATCTGGATATAGGGCAATATGCCGTTGTTGCGGTAATCCTGAAGGCTCCTGCGGCTGACCTTCAGTCTGACGGCCAGTTCCTTGTCGGTATAATAGCGTTCCCCGTCCAGGGACGGCTTGTTGTTTTTACGTATTTTCTCCACCTTTTCCGATAGTTCTTCCAGCGACGAAAGGAAGGCTCTCACGCGCATGTCGTTTTCCGGTGTCAGCAGCCGGATATTGCCATTGTCATTCATAAGTCAGATATCTGTTTGTTGGTTGGCTTGTTTGTTTGCTGGTCACATTGCATATTCTTTCGTTGCCGGCTGTTATACACCGTTTCATTTCCGCCACGGGAAAGACGGCCTTCACGTCCTCCGGCCTGTAATATACCTTGTGGCTTATTTTTGTGTAAGCCAGCGTTCCGTTCTCCCGCATCGTCTGCAAGGTTCTCGGACTGATGCAGAGCAGCCTGCACACGTCATCGCTGTCAAGCCACTCCTTTTCTCCCAAGTCCTCCTGCTCCCGGCAGAGTCGTTCCACTTTTTCCGCGAAAATCTCAAATCCCGAGAGCATCCTCTCGAAAGTCGCCTTGTCTATGACCACTACTTCCATATTCCTGTAATTTTAAGTTTGACATTGATTTTTCATGCAAAACGAAACGGCGGAATCAGGCTGTGCCTACCGTTTCCTGTGCGAAGGAAACAAAAAAACGGAAACAGTCCGCAAACCGGACGGCATGTGTCACCGTCAGACATTCCTTTTCACCGCAAGAGGATAATTGCAGGCGGTAAAAAGCAGAAAAGGACACACTTATTTCTTTGAAGCAAAGGTAGCCGTTCCCCACCGGAGCGCAAGGCCGGGCCCTGTGGGTCGGCGGGGAAAAAATCATCCTCGCGCTCTGCGCTCCGGTATTTTTTCCTGCCGAGCCTTGACGCTTTTCCGGAAGGAGAACGGCTGTAAGGCATTCAAAGAAACAAGAGTGCCCGCACCACGGGCCGGATGTCTAACAGGTAAATGGAAAAAGAATATGGCAACAAAAGACGTAAAAGAATTCAACGGATGGTTTAACCGTTCATACATGAGACTGAAGGAGAGACTCTCCATCTATGGAAAAATCGACGAGGACGCATTCCATGACGCCTATCTGGCAGTCAGGAAACAGGTCATGTTCGCAAGTGGCGGGATCGAGGAGTTGGAATCCTATTTCTTCGGATGCTACCGGAGAATCCTGCAGTCGGGCGCAAGGGATGAAAGCCGTTACGACAGTCCCGGAGACGAGTATTTCGCAAGACTGGGCGAGACGGACTGCGCGGAAGAAACAGAAGAACGGGAAGAGATGCTGACCGGATGCGACAGGCTGGTAAGGGACATACAGAAGTTCCTCAGACGGCATTTCTCCTACGAGGATTACAGGATATTCATGCTGCGGTTCTACGAGACCGGAAGCTCGTTCCGCACCATAGCGAAACACATGGGCGAGAAGACCTCGGTGGTGACGCGCAGGGCACAGGCGATGATGGAATCCGTCCGGGCAAACCGGAAGTTCATCGCCAGAAGAAGGCTGATCATGGCCGGAGAGGCGGCATGACACGAATAAAGGACAACAAGGCATAACGAAAAAATATTGATGATTATGAAACTGACAGTTTATGACAAGAGCAATTCCCATCCGGCACTGACCTATAAGGGCAAACGGATCATCACGGTATGCCGTGACGGCAGCATGTATTTGAGCCGGATACTGAGCAGGGAACTGAGCCTGCACGCAGGAAACAGGCTGTGTATCGCCAGGGACGAAGACAGACCCAAGGACTGGTACATGTTCGTCTCGGATGACGAGAACGGCTTCACGATCTGGAACGACCCGCGTTGCGCCCGCTTCTCGAACAGCTTCATTGCCGGCATGATACTCGATGCGGCAAAAGTCGAGAAAAGCGCCGGCTTCATGGTGGCGAAAGAGCCGGTGAATGTGGACGGCAGACTATGCTACCGGATAATACTCGACAACCCGATACCGAAAGGGGTAAGTGTAAGGACCACCGGTACGAAATAAACCCGACACCTGAAAGAACAAGAAAGGGGCATCCGAAGGAAGGAAGAAGAAGAACCGACCTCCGGGTGTCCCTTTTTTCATGCGGCCGCAGGCAGAAGAAACGGGATGGATTTTCATTTTCTTGAACGGTACGCCTCCCTATAGCTATAGCCGTCCATCAGGGTACGTTCTATGTCGGAAGCCCTGTACAGAATCTTGCCGCCCACCTGAATATAGGGCAGTATGCCGTTGCTTCGGTAATCCTGCAATGTCCTGCGGCTCACTTTAAGCAGGTGCGACACCTCCTTGTCAGTCAGCAGCTCATCGTCATATACGGGAGGTCGGCGTTGGCTGAACAACTTTTCGAACGAAGCCAGAAGCCGGTCGAAATTCGAGTGGAATTTACATACCCACTCATGGTCTTTTTCTCTGATTTCACTACTCATACGGTTTGTCTTTAATTGATACTTCAACTGCTAAATGCTTTTGCCTTTCCATTTCGCCTCTTTCCGTCTCTCTTCCACATCCACAATGACCCGTTCCACGTCTTCCTGACGGTAGTAGGTGCGGTTGCCAATCTTGGTAAAGGCGAGTGTGCCGTTGTCACGGAGGGTCTGCAATGTCCTCGGGCTGATACGCAGTTTCCGGCAGACGGCATGACTGTCCATCCATCGTTCTGCCTTCTTCTCCCCGTGCTGTCGGCAGAGGTCATCCATCCGCTGCACGAAGTAATCCAACTTGGCAGCCATCTCCTCAAAGGTCCTTTTTTCAAAACTTACTATTTCCATAATCTCATTGTTTACTTCCATTTGATACTGTTTCCATCTTGTACCGCCAAGGCAAAGCCGGCTTACTGCCTTATCCGATACATCTGACAGGAGGGAACAAGTGGCATGGTTGCAGCAAGCCACTGGTCTGTCTTTCCTTTTCCCGGTACAAATTAAAGCAGTAATAATCACACTGCAATGGATTTGCAGACGGCTGACGGTCTGTTTCATCATCTGTCATCATGTTGCATGGCCGGTGGACAGTATGACCCGACTGAGCAATACCGCCATATGATTATTACTGCCTGAACTGACTGCAGCAAGTATACCGGTACGATTGCAACGGGTTATCCTATATCCGGTAAAGTGTCCGTTGGATTCAGTCTCCATACTGCCATGAAATCATTGTCCGATTCCATGGACGCCCGTGCAGGTGTGGCAAATCACAGCAGTCGCCACCGTTTGTCCGGTGCATATAATGCAGAACCGGCCATAATTGCCACACTCACTCCATTTGCTTGACACAGTGCACTATACACACTTCCTTTGCTGCCGATAACCGGTCAAGGTACATACCAAGACCACTGTATTGACTTATTAAACTTCAAAGATTATGGCTACAAGAAAAAGCTTTGACAAAGAGCGGTGGGAAGCTATGACAGGTATGGAAATGTCACAGCTCCTTCCTGAGTGTGAAAACCCTGAAAGTGCAGGAGAGGTTACTGACCATGCCGGGAATGAAATCCTGCCGACAGTCACGGAACAATCCGGGATCCAGGAGCCGGCAGAGAAAGACGGTTCCGCTCCTGCATCCAAGTGCCGGATTAGCGGCAGGCAACGCAGGCTGTCACTGGAAGAGTACCGCAGCACATTCCTGCAGGTTCCCAGAATAGAAGACCGCAAGCCCGTATTCGTGAGCTGCGAGGTAAGGGACAGGCTGGACGAGTATGTCCGCAAGCTCGGAAGCCGGAGGATGAGCGTTTCAGGACTGCTGGAAAATATCGCCCGGCAGCATCTTGAAATCTATTCGGAAGACTTCGAGCGGTGGCGCAAACTGTAAAAGACACCCGGTGCAAAATCCATCCGCATCATGGAATGATGGCATTCCGGCATTCAGAACCCGCCAGAGGCGGTCAACGGACGGAACATCAGTTTCGGGAGTTAGCGAGGTTATCTTTCGGGCATCCCGAAAACCTCGCTCCACTCCCGGAGTCGTGGAGGCAATCCGCTCCCAACGGTCGCAGATTGCAGGACACATCATCACAGTATAATAACAAATCACAGTAAACCAAGTAATATGAGTGACAAGGATAAAACCAGACCCAGAGGCAGACCGAAAGCAAGCGGTATCCGCAAGCTTTCCAAATCCGTAACGGTAAAGTTCTCCAGGATTGATTACGAGCGGTTGCTGCACCGCAGCAGACAGGCGAACCGCACATTGGCGGAATTCATCCGGGAAGCCGCATTCGAGGCAAGGATTGTGGCCAGGCATTCGACGGAGGAAGCAGCCGTCATACGCAATCTTGTGGGAATGGCGAACAACCTGAACCAGCTTACCAGGCTGTCCCATCAGACAGGATTCTACCGGACAAGGAATGCCGTCATGGAACTGCTCGAAAAACTGAAAGTGATCATGAACGAATATAAAAAAGTGGAAAGGAGGAATACATGATAGGCAAAATCAAGAAAGGCAAGTCCTTTGGCGGCTGCATCCGCTACGTGATGGGAAAGGACAATGCCGAGATCATCGGTTCCGATGGCGTATTGCTGGGCAATAACCGTGAAATAGCGGACAGTTTCAACTGCCAGTGCCTGCTTAATCCGAAGATAAAACAGCCCGTCGGACACATCGCGTTAAGCTTCAAACCGGAAGACAAGCCGGTATTGAGCAATGAATTCATGGCTAAGATAGCGATGGAATACATGGAGCTGATGGGCATCAGGAACACCCAGTTCATACTGGTAAGGCATCACCATACCGACAATCCGCATTGCCATCTGGTCTATAACCGCATCGGTTATGACGGCAAAGTAATCTCCTCACAGGGCGATTACAAGCGTAACGAGATTGCCACCAAAAGACTTAAAGACAAGTACGGACTGACCTATGCGGAGGATAAAGGCAAAACCAATGTAGCGAAATTGCATGATTCGGAACGCATTAAATACGAGATTCATCATGCCGTGAAGCAAGCGTTGAAACGCGCCAAGACATGGAAAGAACTTGTGGTCGGTCTGGCCTTGCAGGGTATAAAACTGGAATTTGTCGGAAGAGGCGGCAAAATGAAATCCGCCGGTGACATTCAAGGCATACGCCTTACCAAAGACGGCCTGACCTTCAAAGGCTCGCAAATCAGCAGGGAGTTCAGCTTTGCAAAACTGAATGCCATTCTGGGCGGAAACAGTCCGGAAACCGAAGTGGATTTAGAGGTTAAAAAGCAAAATCAAGCTCCGGCAAACCGCAACCTGAAGGAACAGGAACCATCCAATATGGCATTTATTGAAAGCAACGGACTGGGGCTGTTTTCTTCTTTTGGAGAGTCTGTTCCGGAAGAACAAATCCCGTACGACGAACTGCTGCGCAAGCGCAAGAAGAAAAAGAAACGGAAAGGGCTTGGATTGTAAGTCTGCCCCAAACAACCGATTATTAAAGTGTTAAACGTTAAAATCAATGAAATTATGAAACAGGAAGAGTTTATGGAAAGCATCTACGGATGCCTGGAGAGAATCGAAAACAAGATAAACGGGCTGTCCATGCCTCAATCGGCGGGCGGTGATGCCGAAGCGGACAAAGAGGTCATACAGGAACTGAATGCCTTAAAGACAGGCTTCAAACGTGTGCTGGAGGCTCTTGTCATGATCAAGGGCGATACATCCAATCTGCTGAAAAGAAACTCCATGCCGGACAAGTTCATGGAAACCCTGTCTGTATTGAAAAGCGAACAGCAGGCGTACCACAAGAATCAGAACGAGTTCCTGGAACGGTTCGCCCAAACAGAGAAAGACACCATCCTGCATATATCGGAGAAGATGGAATCGCTTTCCACTTCCGTCAGGAACAGAATGGAGGAACCCGATGTTGTCTGTCACAGACACAGCATCAGCATAGATACACCTTATATATTCTGGACCCTGATCTTACTGGTAACGTACTCGATAGTTGTCTCTGTGGCTTTCTACATCGAAAAGTGGCCTGATAATGACCGTATGGATAACGATTTGAAATACCGCTATATCAAGATGAAAGGTGAAGCCACTCCGAATGAAATATCAGAATTGGAAAACATTTTTGAACTGAACCGTGACAATGCCGGGATTGAACAGATACGCGAGGACGTGGAGGTATACGAGGATGCCGTCCGGAAGCAGGCTGCACTTACCGAGCAGGTACGCCTGAAAGAGCAGGCCGCAAAGGAGTTGGACAGCAAGGCGAAGTCCATCAAAAGCAAGTCTATCGGGAACGAATCTAAAAAATAGCCTATGGCCAGTGTAAAAGCAAAATTCAGACCTTCCGTCATAGAGGGAAAAGAAGGTACCGTCTATTATCAGATTATCCAGAACCGTGTAATCCGTCAGTTAAAGACGGATTACCGGATATTTGCAGATGAATGGAATGATGCAGAAAACAATATCATCATCGGTAATTCAGAGCGAAGCAATCTGCTTCTCTCCTTGCAGGAACGTATGAAATGGGACCTGAAGCGGTTTGAAATGACCATTCGTAAATTGGGAAATCAGAAAAGTACATTTACGGTGGATGAGATTATTGGTTCCTTTCAGAACGGAACGGATGAACAGTCATTTTTCAACTTCATGCAGGGTGTCATCGCCCATCTCAGACAGATGGGCAAGATACGCACGGCCGAGAACTATTCCTGCACCCTGAAAAGTTTCATGCAGTTCAGGCAGGACCGGGATATTCTGCTGTCTGAAATTGATTCGGATTTGATGCAGCTTTATGAAGCCTATCTTCATGGGAAAGGTGTCGTACGGAATACCAGTTCATTCTATATGCGTATTCTGAGGGCGGTATATAACCGTGCCCTGGAAAAGGAACTGGTGGAACAGCGCAATCCTTTCAGGCATGTCTATACGGGAGTGGACAAGACCGTCAAGCGTGCCGTTCCCTTATCCGCCATCAAGCGCATGAAGAACCTGGATCTGTCTTTGCAGCCTAATCTGGAATTTGCAAGGGACATGTTCCTGTTCAGCTTCTATACCCGTGGCATGTCGTTCATAGATATGGCTCACCTGAAAAAGAAGGACCTTCAGAACGGCTTTTTATCATATCGCAGACGAAAGACCGGGCAGCAGCTGGTTATCAGGTGGGAACAATGTATGCAGGAGATTGTCGGCAAGTATCCGGAAAACAGTCTCAGCCCCTATCTTCTGCCAATATTGAAATATCCTTTTGAAGATACGAACAAGCAGTACAGGAATGTGATGTCCGTAATAAACCGGAAACTGAAAGAAATAGCCGGACTGGCCGATATATCCGTTGCTCTGAGCATGTACTGTGCCCGCCATTCATGGGCAAGCGCAGCCAAAAGCAAGAATGTTCCGATTTCTGTCATCAGCGAGGGGATGGGACATGATTCTGAAATGACCACACAAATTTATTTGGCTTCATTGGACAATGCAGTAGTAGATAAAGCGAACCATCAAATACTGAAAGAGTTGTAAGATGGAAGTTGTTTAGCAAAAAAGTTTATCTCTTACCAAGAGGGATATTGATTGTTGCAAAGTTAAGCAAATTATTGAAGATAACTGAAATAATCAAGATTTTCTTTGGTCGAACATATCAAAATCACATAAATATGTTTAGTAAAAGACAGACATTTGTGCAATAGATGCTTGAAATACAATATGATTTTTTCAATTCCTCCCTCTTGGTAAGAGGAATACAAAAATATAATTATACAACCATGAATATTAGGCTCAATATACTCTTGGCTGCTTCAGCCATTTTATCCACCACATTACTATTTGGGTGTGGTGGAGACAAGATCGTCGTTGGTTCGGATAACAATGTAAATCCGATTAGTGATATAAATCCTACCCTGAATGTGTATATAGAAAATTCTGGTAGTATGGATGGATATATGTGTGACGGATCACAATTAAAGGATGCTGTTTTTGATTATGTCAGCGATTTGAGTGTTTGTTCAGATACTACAAGTCTAAATTATATAAATAATCGGATTATTCCATATAAAGGAAGCCTTGAACAATATATAAAAACTATGTCTCCAACAACGTTCCAAAAAGCTGGAGGGAATCATTCAAATTCTGATTTGGGAGAAATGTTAAGTATGATTCTACAGGAGATGACAGACACTTCGGTCAGTATCTTTATTTCAGATTGTATTTTGGATCTTCCTGTATCCAACTCTCAAAAATTTTTAAGCAGGTGTCAAATTTCAATTAAAAATGCAATCAATGAAGGTCGGAATAGAATACCCAATCTTGGTGTGGAAATCATAAAAATGACTTCAGACTTTAACGGTAAATATTATTATCCGAACGGAGGTGTTGAGAAACTGAAAGACGTTAAAAGGCCATACTATATTTGGATTTTTGGAAATAACAATATATTGGCAAAGCTGAATTCAGTAGTGCCAGTGAACGAACTGAAAGATTTTGGCTTTGAAGGTATAGTAGCTTACTCTAAAAAAGTGGCGGAACCATATGAAATTAAGAATCGGAGTTTAACAAGTACAACTATAAATCCGACAAAGGGAAATTACAACGCTACTATAAGAGTGAATCTTAGCTCTACACTTCAGCCTGAAACTGTAATACAAGACCTTTCCAACTATACATTTAATAATCAATCACTGGTAATTGAAGACATAAAACCTATTACAGCATCAAACAGTCCATATACGCATTTTATTAATATCGTAATTCCTAAGGGGGTTAACATCGCTGAGGATAACTTGATACTTAAAACTCCTCAAATGCCTGATTGGGTTATTGAATCTAATGATGACTCAGGAATCGATATTAATGATAACTTAAATAAAACAACAGGTATTAAATATCTTATAAATGGTGTTGCCGATGCTTATAAAAAAGATAAGGTATTAACATCACTTAGATTTACAGTTAAACGCAAATAAATTATGGGTGAATTTTTTGGAAGTATTTATTGCTGGTTTGAGGAATTCTTTGGAATAGAATTAGCAAATTATCTTTGGGGAGAATCTTCCCTGTTGTCACAGACCAATTCATTTATTGGTATCGGGTGGAGTATGTTCGGTATAAGTTTTGCGATGGTTCTTATTTATTACTATGTTATCAATCATCCTCAATTGAATCATTGGTGGGGATGGATTATTTTTCTTGTTATAAACGGCATTATAAACTTTATTGTTGGATGGCAGTGGGTTCTTAAAGACTATTATGACGGTAAAATGATAACAATAGATCCTGCAACCAATCTGCAAATGCCTTTAAATATAGGAGAATCCGAAATTATATATTTTGGAGTTTCTAATATGTTTATATCAGTTATTGCTTTTATAGTCTTCTCTTTCATTTTGAAGTGGTGGAGTACTAATTGTTCACGTGCACCTTTTTAAAATATAGCTATGTCAAAGATATTTATATTTGGAATTGGAGGAACGGGCTCTAGAGTCTTGCGTTCGCTCACAATGATACTTGCAACTGGAGTAAAATTTGGAGCGGATGAAATCGTTCCAATAATAATTGATCCAGATGCTGCTAATGCAGACCTGACTCGTACAGTTTCGTTACTAAATAATTATTCAGAAATAAGGGAGAATTTACAGTTCAACACAGATAATAAAAATAGATTTTTCCGTACTGAAATAGAACGAATCTTACCTAATTACACTCTACGTATCAACGATACAGATGATAAATCATTTCAGCAATTTATTGAGTACGCATCGATGTCCAAATCCAATAAGGCTTTGACAAAAATGTTATTCTCTGATAAAAACTTAGAATCATCTATGGAAGTTGGTTTCAAAGGTAATCCGAATATAGGTAGTGTCGTACTAAATCAGATTGCTCACTCTGACGACTTTTTAGATTTTGCCAACTCATTCAGTGATGGGGATAGGATATTTATTATCAGTTCAATATTTGGAGGTACGGGTGCAAGTGGATTTCCCCTGCTTTTAAAAACATTACGCGAGGGTAACAATTTTCCTAATTACGATCTTATTAACCGTGCTACAATTGGTGCAGTTACAATATTACCATATTTTAAGCTGAAGCAAGATGATGAAAGTGAAATTGATTCATCCACTTTTATTTCTAAAACCAAATCGGCATTAGCTTATTATGAAAATAATATAAGTAAAAACAATACAATAGATGCTTTGTACTATCTTGCCGATGATGTGACGAATACATATGAAAATCATGAAGGAGGTTCAGCGCAGCAAAATGCCGCCCATCTAATAGAATTTTTAGGAGCTACTTCTATTGTCGATTTTTCAAATTCAAGATTTGAAACTTCTGCAAATATGGAATTGGGAATAAAGGATGATTTTGGTGTAATATCATTCAGTTCATTCTATCGTAAAATGCATGAAATGCTTTATTTACCTTTGGTTCAATTCACTATGATGTCAAATGCGTTAACATATAAATTGGATTATTATAGTTCAAACAGCTTTAATGCCAATAAAGGTAATTTTTACAATTTATATTCAGGAGATTTTTTTGATCGCCTATCTTCTTTCCTTTTAAAATATCAAGAATGGCTAAAAGAGATGAAAGAGAATAAGCGGTCTCTTGATTTATTCAATCTTGCTTGTAAAGATAAGCCATTTGACCTTGTAACAAATGTCAAACCAAAACGTATTTTCAGCAAATTCTCTGATTATAATCTTGTGACAGACAGACTGAACAGCGCAATCAAGAACTGTAAAAGTAAAGGGATTGAAAATAAATTCCTTGAGATGTTTTTTATTGGAACAGAAAAATTGGTATCTGAAAAACTTAGTAATTAAATTCATTATGTCTAAAATATTTCGATTATACAAGGAAGGAACAACTACTTATG
>ULOY01014816.1_pt1 | contig 15247 bp, 16 predicted proteins | sample 1952991 | NCBI WGS metagenome assembly ULOY01 (sample SAMEA4835615, study PRJEB28245) | human gut metagenome | biome: gut microbiome; material: fecal sample | place: Denmark | collected 2008 | reverse complement strand
CTTTGCCAGTCAACGCATCGAGTTTACAACGGGCTACCGGATTGACGTAGCCAAATGGGATGCAGACAAGCAGCGGGTAAAGAACGGATGCACCAACAAGCTAAAGCAAAGTGCAGCCGAAATCAATACGGACTTGCTGAAATACTATGCCGAAATCCAGAATATTTTCAAGGAATTTGAGGTGCAAGAGGTCATGCCGACTACCCAACAGTTGAAGGAAGCTTTCAACATGAGAATGAAAGACACCAGCGAAGAACAGCCGGAAGAAGCCCCTGTCAGCTTTTGGGAGGTGTTCGATGAGTTTGTAAAAGAATGCGGTAACCAAAATAACTGGACGGCATCCAGCTATGAGAAATTTGCAGCAGTGAGGAACCACCTCAAAGAGTTCAAGGAGGATGCAACGTTTAACTATTTCGACGAATTTGGATTGAACGAATACGTCAACTTCCTGCGTGATACCAAGGATATGAGAAACAGCACCATCGGCAAGCAAATGGAGTTCCTCAAATGGTTCCTGCGCTGGAGCTTCAGGAAAGGACATCATCAGAACATTGCATACGACACGTTCAAACCGAAACTGAAAACCACCTCGAAAAAAGTAATCTTCCTGACTTGGGATGAACTGAACAAGCTGGAAGACTATCAGATACCCAAGGATAAGCAATACCTGGAACGTGTGCGTGATGTTTTCCTGTTCTGCTGCTTTACGAGTTTGCGGTATTCGGATGTTCGCAATCTGAGAAGAAGCGATGTGAAGTCCGACCATATCGAAATAACCACAGTCAAGACTGCCGACAGCCTGACGATTGAACTGAACAAATACAGCAAAGCCATACTGGACAAATACAAGGACATCCACTTCGAGAATTACATGGCTCTACCCGTCATCAGCAACCAGAAGATGAACGATTACCTGAAAGAGCTGGGCGAACTGGCAGAAATCAACGAGCCTGTACGGGAAACCTACTACAAGGGAAATGAACGCATCGATGAAGTCACACCCAAGTACGCTTTGCTCAGTACCCATGCAGGAAGAAGGACATTCATCTGCAATGCGCTGGCTCTCGGAATCCCGGCACAGGTGGTCATGAAATGGACGGGACACAGCGACTACAAGGCTATGAAACCCTACATTGACATAGCGGATGATATTAAAGCTAATGCGATGAACAAGTTTAACCAACTATAAAAGTATCAAACAGTTTCATAGATAGTTACCAATGACTATATTTGTAGAAATTATCATCACAATATGAGCAACAAGGAATCCAACATAGAGAAAACGAATTTTGATGCATTCATACAAGCGGTCGGTTCGGAAATAGAACAGGCACAAGTAAGGCTGATTGTTGCAGCCAATGCACAAATGCTGTTCCATTACTGGAAGGTAGGCAATTACATCCTCTATCACCAGCAGCTGCACGGATGGGGAAGCAAAATCATCAAGCAGTTGGCAAAGGCTATCCGACTGCATTACCCTGAAAAGAAAGGCTATTCGGAACGTAACCTCACCTATATGTGCCAGTTTGCAAAGGCATATCCTTTAAGAGCGTTGCAAAGTTTCATAGAAACGGATGCAAGACTATCTGTCCCAACCATACAGAGTGTGACCAATGAAGTATTGAAACTGAATGACAAGCAATTTACGCAGGAACTTACTGCGTAAATACAATCTATTGATTGTCAATCATTAGCAATTACGCAGGAGGTTCCTGCGCAATTTGAAGATGTGGGGAAAACCGTTTCTGCCATTTACAGGATGGGAATCAAGGGAATAGAAGAAACGATGTGCCAATCGTAGAGAACGTACCCATCCGTATGCGTGTCATCTTTGCCAGCCAACGCATCGAGTTTACAGCGGGCTACCGGATTGACGTAACTATATGGGATGCAGACAAGCAACGGGTAAAGAACGGATGTACCAACAAGCTAAAACAAAGTGCAGCCGAAATCAATAAGGATTTGCTGAAATACTATGCCGAAATCCAGAATATTTTCAAGGAATTTGAGGTGCAAGAGGTCATGCCGACTACCCAACAGTTGAAGGAAGCTTTCAACATGAGAATGAAAGGCGATGGATATCAAGGAAAGGACAGCCCAAAGCTATATCAGCTACATGAATACGAACGGCATGCTGAATCAGGACAGTTCGAACAACTACCAGCCTTGATGTTTCCGCCATTGGGAATAGTCAATCTAACAATTTAATGCTTATGAGAGAAATGAAACCTACATGCGACCCGAACGGGGCTATTCCGTCAAACGTGTATGCGCCGAGCTGGGCATAATTTGGTTTTCAGATAAGGATTCCGCTTTGTGTCATCTATAAATTACCAGTGAACAGACCCATAGGTCTTCATCTAAAACAATCTTGCCACATATGCAGGCAAGCAGAAAAATCCATCAAAACTTTCATTTATAAGTATTTCGCTTGAGTATTTCAGTGGACTTAGTTTTAATTTATGCTCTCTCCCCAAAACACAATATGTCGAAATCAGCAAAATGTTTTCGGCGGTTTTTGTCGGAATCAGCAAAATGTTCAGCATTAAAAGAGATTGACGACAGTCATCCCTCTCTTCCGAGCCTCACGGCAAGTATAATAAGTTCCTCCTTTCTGTTTTCCGTCATAATAGGCAATCACAAATTGTGGAAGGCTGCCGGAAAGTTCTCCGTCCAAAAGCGTCAGCCTGCGTTCGATAGAGCTAAATCTAGTAGAACAATGAGGCTGCAAACCATCTATATTGCTGAATCACAAAAGAAATGCCATTCATTATAGGCTAATGAATGGCATTTTTTATAATTTTGTAACTGGAGTATTTTAATTAGCATCCTTATAGATATGGAACAACATAAACTATTAAAAGAATATCTTGAAATCTTTTCACGGTTTTCTGCAAATGGACTTTCCAAGCAGCAACGTAAGCAGCGGCATGTTTTACTTTCTACATGGGAAAAGGATATATATAGTGAGCCATTGCCTACACTCGAAGAACTTGAAGAGTTTAGAAAATTGCATGGTAATTATTGCCTCAATCCTATTTTTGTACGGAAAGCTATTGTTCAAACGGTCCAAAAGGATATTGAAGCAGGAGGTATTGAGGGTATTCGTTTCCTATTCAGATGCTTTCAAGGTCATGAAGGGGCTTATTGCAGTACTAATAATGTACTCTATATGTTTTGCGAAGCTCTTGGTTTTGAATATGATCCACGACAATTAGCAGATAAACTATTGGATCTAGATCCAGACAATGAATTTGCTGTAAAATACAAATATCATACTTTGAAGTACTTTTTAGAGTTCTCTTTGCACGAAATGCCGACAGGGGTACTTAATGGTATGGACGGTGCGGACATAGATGATATTCCTGGAATGTTACTTTCGGTTGATGAATTTCAAGTTATATCCAATAGATTAGGATATGATGACAAGGTCTTGATAAATGAATGCCGTATCTTCTATCCTGCATACAAGGAATACCTTCAATGTTATACCCAGTATAACGGCTTTGAGGATTATTTGATAAAGAACGAAGTTTTAAATCATGAAGCTTACTGATAAACATTATTACAATCAAGAATTCAAGAAAACTCCGTTTTATAATGGAAGCTTTGTTGTATGGTGGACAAAAAAAGATTTTTGAACGATGTCGTTTTGAAGGTTGCGACTTTACCGGAGTTGTAGCAAGAGGATGTTACTTTAATGACTGCGTTTTCAAAAGAGGAAAGCTACAGCATTTTGATATAGGTTCTACTACACTTGTATTGCACCGTAAAACGGTTTATCATCATTGCACATTTGAACGAGTAAAGTTGCGCAATTTCGGAATTGCAGATTTTTATAACTGCACATTCATCAATTGTGATTTCCAAACAGCCTTTATTGCTGCCTCATTTGCTCATTGCAATTTTATCGGAGAGGTTGCCAACTGTGTGTTCTGTGGACCTCAATATAATAGATATTATTACGGGAACCGGCTCGATTATTGGGCTTCCAATAAAGGTAGGTTACATGATGTGGATTTAACCAAAGCAAGTCTGATCGACGTTGACTTTCGCGGTGGCATAGATTTATCAACGACTAAATTCCCGACAGATTATGAAACTGACCGATAAACGATTTTGGATATTTGAGTCAATAGTACTGATATGCACAATCATCTGCATTTTCATATTATGGATGAAACATTGGTTGGTGCTGTTTGGTTTAGCATCCTTTGGATTTTGTTGCCTTATGCTTTTTGGCGGAGCGGTGGCATGGAAACTATACAAAGGCAATCAATGGTGGAAATTGACTGGATACTTGTTCCTAATTACAGCGGCAATTCTTTCCTTTGGACTGTTCTGCTTTGTGTGGGATTGGAATGATAATGGTGGACGCCCTGCGAATATTCCTCCTGACGAAGGATCTTATATTACTGCTAATGAACTGGTCGGAATTATAATGCTGTTATGGACTATATCCGTTCCGAATGCCTCATTGTCTATAACGATTCAACTGTTTTTGAATTTGGCGGTGGAGTGTTAGGTGGTGCTCAACATTTTGTCGGCAAGCAAGAGTTTATTGACAAAAGGAATAAAAATGTATCACAGAAACTACCTAATAAAGGTAATAAAAACAAAGAATAACCAAGAAAATGAAATTCTATAAGCTATCACATGACTTGAGAATAAGCAAGAAATACCCACAGGTAGATTGCCTCTGTCCTTTGGCTGCATCGCAAATAAGCCCTTGGAATAAAGTATTATGCAACCCTAATTTGAGTTTCAAATTGAAAAAAGGTGCTGTTATGTCTGACTATATTTCCACGACAGCTGGACCAGGATGTGATATGCTCATTTCTCTAAGGCTATATGAAAGTATCAGACATTTTAATGTCTTGCCGCATCAAATTTTTCCAGTCATAATAGACTCTTGTAAAGGTAAGCAAGAATATTTATGGCTGCATTTTTACGGACTTGCTTTCGTAGATTCAATAGACTACAAGAAATCATCATTCATCAGAACAGAATGGACCATTCCACTAGTCCCGATTGAATTGGAGTCTTTCAGTCAATATCAACAATTAAAATTAAAAGATAAGTCTGGGGCTTGGGGTGTTACTTTTGATTCGCTTATACTGCGTGATAATAGTACAATTTGGGATCTATTCTTTCCATTTCCATTCGATAGTACTATATTTATGTCTGAAAGGTTAGCAGAAGAGTTATTTAAATCCAATTATACGGGTTTATCAATAGAACCGACTAATAGAATAATTTCTATGTTGTAAAACTTACCGCAGAAAAAAACAGTGAATTGAAATATCAAGGAACCATTAAAGAGCATTACCCATGAAACTGATTGATAAACGATTCTGGAAATTTGAAGCAATCGTGTTGGCATGTACTACGATGTACATTTTTATCATGTGGATCAATCATCTCATTTTTTTCAACTTAATGGTCGTTGTGTTTTATATTTTATTCCTTGCCGATGGCATCATAGCGTGGAAGTTATATAAAGGCAACCAATGGTGGAAATTGGGTGGATACTTGTTCCTAATTACAACGGCAATTTTTTCCTTTGGACTGTTCTGCTTTGTGTGGGATTGGAATGATAATGGTGGACGCCCTGCGAATATTCCTCCTGACGAAGAATCTTATATTACTGCTAATGAACTGGTCGTAATTATAATGCTGTTATGGTGTATAACTACCCCTATACTCTCTTGCGTCATTTCATATTTTGCCAAACGATTATTATTCCCCAAAAACGAGAAATAAATAATGAAAAAAATATTGATTTGTATAGCCAAAATTATTCTCGTGATAATTGTATTATTTACCAAGTTGTTTTATTTGCCTCGCTCGGTGATTTTGCATCTTGGAGCTGGACTTCGTTATGGAAGCTTACGGATATTCCGACCAAGACAAAAAATATCATATAAAGATATTCGTTATGGTTCTGATGATTTCAGTGTTATAGACCATGCAGACAATAACTTATCCAATGGATTTTTAGGGTTTCTTGTATTGGCTATAATCTTGTTATTAATAGCTAACTAAATTCTATATACAAAATCTTAATGCCTTACAAAAGATGGAAATACATGTAGATTTTACTAATAACCATTTTGATATGTCATTTATTCCTGTTGATTTTTATTCGTTAGAATCTACTTTTGGGCATCTCCCCATACATCAAATTAAGAATCTAAACTTAGGTTTTTTCCCCGATGATGGTAATCCTCAAAAAGATTGTTATTACGACAATAAGGACATCTATAAGATTTTTCCTCATTCTGCTGTAGATTTGAAACCCTTATTCAACTATTTAAAAGAAATTGAAGATAGAGAGTCTTTTTCAATCTATAAATTAGAGGTTGATTTTGGAACATTCAGAATACTTTACGACGATGATTCTTTTCTTTCAATCACAGGATCGTTCTCAAATAAAGAAGAGTTTGAAACCATAAATTCTATTTATATGCAAATTTGCTCAAATATCCAACGTTATGAATAGCGGTACTAACCAAGAACTTAAATAAGACAAAAACATCAGGCTTTGCATTATTGATATAAAAGATGTTTTTTGTAAATTTGTGCAGCTGTGCTTAATATTTTATTCATGAAAAAGTGGCAGAAAGTAACAGGTTTAATTGCATTGTCTCTTATTGCAATATATGAACTTCTTACATGGGCTAATACTTATGTATACTTAAAATATGTGGTGGAGCCAACAGACAATGACTTGCTTATTGAACAAAGCTACATGTATATCGACGGATTGTCTTTGGGTATGTGGATGAATTTATCGTTAGCCATATTCTTATTCATATGTTTATGGCGGAAAGGAATGAACAAAACTTATCCTTCGCCCATTAAACCCATTTCAGTAGAAAAAATAATTATACCCTTCACTTTTGAGAGAGCTTACTGCCATATCGGAGTCACAACCGATAATAGTGGTATAGAACGTATGGAAGTCTATTTTGTCAGAAACGACAAAACGGCAATTTGTTATGCGAATAGCTCTTTCAATCAAGTTGTCATTGATGATGCAAAGCTTGATAAATACGATAATCTCGAAATAAATATAGGTACTATTAATAGTATTCGTGTAACAATAGGACTTGCAAATCACATTATTAAATTGTCGGATGAAAGATTGATCGTTTTTGAAGTCCTTCCCAAAGGGTACGGTGAACTATACGAAAGTGTTATAATAATAGCTCCAAGTGACGACGAATACTCAGACTATTTAGAAGATTATAAGCAAGGAAAAGAAATTGATTTCTGAAAAGCAGAAATAAAACAATTAAATCGCAAAAGATGATACTACTTGACATTATAATACAATTGATTGTCTTTACATTGCTGGCAATGGTGATTGCATTGCCATTGGCTGGTATCGTATGTTGGCGAAGCAAGAAAAACAAAAAAACGGAATGCAATATTGACATTTATATCTCCGTTCGTGTTCATGTATACTTTCTATTTCGGTTGCCTGATAGATGGTTTTACCTGTTCTTCAGTTTTTGGTACAGGTTGCGGTATAGATGGGTATTATCACACAACGTTACCAAACGGCTATGAATTAGAAACTATTTCGGATGACTTTGACCGTGAATATTTTACAGGGTATATTCGCAAAGATGGGAAGGATGTCATTGAATGGGTAACTAAAATCAAGGTTTCAGGCGACTCTATTTATGGAGAGCGGTATTTCGTAAACGAAGCTCCGGGAAGCGAATACTACTTTGTCATTGACACTAAATCTGGCAGCATAACACAATACAAATCATTTCGGGAAGCTAATGAAAATGATCCGACCCTTCTAACAGGATTGACTCACTTGGAGGCGTTTTATTACAAAAGTTGGTCGTGGGTTATTCCTTTGGGTATTATTGCATTTGTCATATCATTAGGGGTAGTATTTTTTTATGGTTTATAGTCGGCAAAATATCTGCATAATGGAAAGATTAACTACAAAAGATAGATTGTTATTGGTAGGATTATTCCTATTGGGAGCAATAATCATGTTTTGCATTGTTCCCAAAGCCAATGCAGATGAAATTAGCGTACAGGTAGAGTTAGTACTTGGTTTATCCTTGGCACTAATGATAAGTCTGGCGATTTTGGTAAAACATAATAGAGGTAGGCGTAAGACTATGCTTTCTATCTTTATCGTATGCGCTGCGACCTATCTTCAAATATCTTACTGTTCTCTGTTTTATGAATGGGGTGTTGTCATTTGTGTGACATTGCCTGTATTTCAACTGACATTTGGCTTCTTGATATCCAAATTCTCCCAGAGTATAACGGACTTATGTACAGGCTGCTCCAATTTGATGTTTTCTACTATATGGGCCAATCAAATGGTTGGTTTCTTATGGTTACATCATAAATCCAACGACCTTGAAACGGTGGGAGTAGCGAGTGCGTGTGCTATTGTCGGTGCAGTGATTGTGTATACGATATCGACCATTATGATAATGAAATTCAATCCAAAAGTTCCTTGATAACTATGAATTGACCGATAAGAGGATGGTTAGGAGCAAAGGGGAAATTCAGGTAAGGTTTAGAACAAACAATGGAAAAGATACGAAAATAGATGAATATAGCAACAAGCCATCTATATAACTGAATCACAAAAGAAAAGCTGATAATTACAGACTAATGAATGGTATTATTTTGTAGATTTGTAGACTAATCAAAGAAAAATAGGAACCATGCATAACGACGTATGAAAAAGAAACGCGCAAAAAATACGGTAAAAAGGTAGAATCATCAGAAAGTACCTCCAAATACTTGTTTATAAAAAAGTGCGGAAGATAAGAGGCATTATAATAATACCGCTTTTGATAAATCAAGGATGAACAGTAAGGAATACAATAAAATGGTTGCAGATGCAAGGCGTGGCGTGAGTCGTAAATTTGGCTTTCGCCAGAGTTCCTATATCAACTTCAAGGTTGAAGGAGGCTATTTTTTCTGTCTGTATTTTCATACTAATGAAGCCAAACTTACTGTCAAGCCGATGTATACCGATGAATTATGGTGGGATATATGGGACGCATCCGAAAACAAAATGGAGCCGTTGAGTCTGCGCGGAACCGGTGCTTATTCTCTGCCGGGGCAAATCCTGACCTCATACGAAATCCCGAAAACGACCAACTTGAATGAGCTTACCAATCTTTTTGAGCAGGTATTTCAAGGCGCAGCTATTGTAATGTCGAGATTTCTGACTGACAACCCTGATGCTGCCCTTTTCTATCCCGATGAATCGAATATGGATCATGATCCAGACAGACTTCTTTATCTTATTGCCCTAATCCACAACGGCAGAAAGAACGAGGCGTTGGATATAATAAAGGAAGCGCGCAAGAACAAGCATTGCTGTATGTTCAAAAGTGGAATGTTTAGTGACAGTTACACGTATATCCGCCGTTGGTGCAAGCAGGAGCAAACAGGCATGCGGATACGACATACTTTTGTTTCCATTTTCAATAGCCTTGCCAAGACAAGGGCATACGCATTGATGGTACTCGGCAGAATTACCAAAAAAATCTGAGAAGTACAATTCATCATGGATTGTACTTCTATCGTAATATATAGTACAAAATCTAAGTTGTCTAACTATTCTAAAGTAAAATAAGCAATAAAAGAATATCTTATTCACTATTAATATACCATATTGTCAATATCTTTCCCTCATTTAGTCAATCGTATCTTTTCGTGGTAGAAATAATTTACGATAACCGGCTTGCCTTTTTCCGATCGCCCGTAAGGCAAATCATTTATTCTATATGGAAATCCCTGTGCCTTGGCGTATTGGGAAATATCCTGTTCCAATGCCTGCCAGTAATCAAGCCTCTTTTTGTTGTATATTTCTTCGTATAACGGAAAGAGGTCGGGATGCTTCTCACGGATATACGTCATTATCCCTCCCTTGAACTGCCCGCGCAGATTCAGGTTTTCGAGCCATATCAAATCGGCATATCCTTTCACTTTCTCGATAATTGCCTTCACATCGGTTATTCCGGGGAATATGGGCGATACGAAACACACAGTACGGATGCCCGCCTCATAGACCTGACGCATCGCTTTCAGGCGACGTTCTATGCTCACGGCATTGTCCATATCCGCACAAAAACGCTCGTCAAGCGTATTGACCGACCATGACACCGTTACTTTGGGAAGCTGCTTCAACAGGTCGAGGTCGCGCAGGACAAGGTCGGATTTAGTGCATATCATAATCTCGGCGTTGCTCCCACGCAGCTCTTCGAGCAGCCTGTGGGTACGGCAAAATTGCTCCTCATACGGGTTGTAACCATCCGTCACGGAACCTATCACAATGCGCTCTCCGTCATATTTGTGCGGATTGGCTATCGGTTTCCAGTTCTTCACGTCCAGAAATGCACCCCACGGTTCTGTATGCCCGGTGAATCGTTTCATAAACGATGCGTAGCAATACTTACAGGCGTGGGGACAGCCCACGTAAGGGTTGACCGAATATCCTCCGACCGGCAGTGAGGATTTGGTCATAACGCTCTGTACGTCTATTTCTTTGATTATTTCACTATTCATAGTATGCGTTTTATAAAATGTTCCAGTAGTAGTTATGGGCATATCAGTAGCTGCATCCAACGGATTAACCCACCGCTATATTTATATTTTTTTTACGAATATTTTATACAGAAACTCATAATATAATATTTTCTCCATCTTCTGGAATAATCAGTCGGTTCATATCCGTCCCGTGATGGCGAGCTTCGTTGCGCAGGATGGCACGGGTGGTCTGGCAATGATCGATGGCATCCATGTGTACGGTAATCAGCTTGATGTGTGGGGGGAGTGTGTCAAGCATCGCCATTACTTCCTGTTCATTGGGGATGATACAACCGTCCGTCTTAGAGAATTCGGGGAATACCGCACCGCCACTGTTCACCACAATATAATTAGGACGATACTTTTCCACGGTAGCAAGAGTACATTCTTCCCATTTGCAATCGCCCATGATATAAATAGTCGGAAGCCCTTCGGACATCAGCACATAGCCCGAAACAGGTCCCATCATCTGGTCTATCTGACCGAAACCGTGATGGCCAATAGCACGGTGGATGGTCAGATGACCTAAGGTTATGCTCTCTTCAATCGTTTCTACATTTGAGAAACCATCTTTCAGGATGGCGGTCTTATCTTGTGGCTGGGTGTAGAAAGGAATATCTTTCGGCAAATGCTGCTTTACACTTGGTTCGTAATGGTCGATGTGGTTGTGGGTGAGCAGTACCATATCAACACCTTCAGTAATGTCGCTAATAGGCATTACGAGATGTACCCTCGGATTCTTATATACACCGAGAGCGGATTGCAGGGTTCCTTTGTCGGCAAATACGGGGTCAATAAGAATGGTATGTCCTGCATAGTTGATTTTCAAGGTGGCACTGCGTATCAACCGAATAATTGCTTTTTCGTTCATGATGTTATGTTTTGTATTATTTTTCGGGTACAAAGTTCGAAAGGATATCCCAATATCTCTATGCCTTAAAAACAGGAATATATGCCATTTTGATAAAAGAATGATGTATATTTGCAGAAAGCAAAAAACAAGAGTGATGAAAGCTATAATCAATCCCGAAAGACTTGTAAGCGTTCCGTTCAATAAAACGCAATGTGGCGTAGACTTCTACATTAACACAGGCGAAAGCAAGGACATCTGTGGTGTCTTGACCGAGCATAAGGCGTTTAAGACAGATTTTTTCAGCTTCTATTTCTTTCGTCGTGCCAATGGATATTTGTTGCTGAACTTCCGAAAAGTGGAGTTACGGGATGGTATGGTGCTGCTTTTGTCGCCGCACCAGCAACAGGAATGGCACGTGAACGAGGTAGAACTGGATTACACTTTTCTTATTTTCCGCGAAGACTTTATGCGCACGTTCATTGCTGACAAGTTCTTCGTATATCGGCTGTTGTATTATTATCAGACTGATACACCGCCCTACTTGTTTGCCGAGCCGGAGGAGCTGACGGAATATATGCGCCTCTTAAAAAAGATAAAACAAGAACTACAACATCCTGTGGTAGACACTTACAACCTCATTGTGTCAGTGCTTTATTATCTACTGGTAATTATCAACCGGGCATACGCTCAAACTTATCGTCTACCTGTCGAAGTGCCAAAAAACAATTACGCATTCAAATTCAAGGACTTACTCGAAAAACATATCCGAACGACACAGCGCGTTCAAGAATATGCTGATATGCTTCGGGTAAGTCGTATCACCTTGAATAATTCTGTCATGGCGCAATTTGGTGTATCAGCCATTCACTTACTCAAGCAACGTCTTTTGGAAGAGCTGAAAAATGAGCTACTGTTCTCCAATCTGAATGTGAGCCAACTGGCAGACGAGTTCCACTTTTCCGACCCCAGTCACCTCATGCGTTTTTTCAAAAAAGAAACAGGCAAGACTTTTACCCAATATCTAATGAATTACAAAAGAGGAATATATGAATAGAAATTTCATATTTGGCAAATGAATTCCATATTTAAGATATTTATTTTTTTGAATAACTATATTTTTCGTCATAAAGGTTCATTCTGCCAGTCCATAGAAATACCAATCGCTTTGTAATTGACATTCTTTTGAAGAATCTTAAAAAATACAAAAACACCCAATTTTACATTCTTGGGTGTAAAAAAAGGTGTAAATCTCGCAAATGCTTGATTTACACCCTTTATTGCGGAGAGACAGGGATTCGAACCCCGGGTACCTCGCAGTACAACGGTTTTCAAGACCGCCGCAATCGACCACTCTGCCACCTCTCCAAAACTCTTTTGCAAGAGTGCTTCCTTTCAAAAGCGATGCAAAGGTACGCATTATTTTGAAACCTGCAAATAAATTGCCGCTTTTTTGATTATTTTTTCTCATTATCGTAACTTTGCAAACGAAAACTTATTTGTTATACAGACTAAAATACAGTAATGATATACCCTCAAAATTTTGAACAGAAAATCGGATTTGATCAGATTCGTCAACTTTTAAAGACCAAATGTCTTAGCACATTGGGAGAAGAAAGAGTTGAGTCAATGGATTTTTCTGATAGCTACGATGAAATAAACCGCCGGTTGGAGCAAGTGACGGAATTTGTACGTATCATTCAAGAAGAAGATGATTTTCCCAGTCAGTATTTTTTTGATGTACGCCCATCACTCAAACGTATCCGTGTAGAAGGCATGTATATGGATGAACAAGAATTGTTCGACCTGCGTCGTTCATTGGAAACAATACGTGATATCGTACGTTTCCTGCAACAAACGGATGATGAGTTGGCTGACAATGATGAAGCCCACTCTCCATATCCTGCTTTATATGAGCTTGCGGGAGATATCATGGTTTTTCCCCAACTCATTACACGCATAAACAACATTCTCGATAAATTCGGAAAAATAAAAGATAATGCATCTCCAGAATTACTGCGTATCCGACGTGAACTGGCATCTACGACGGGAAGTATATCACGGAGTTTGAATAATATTTTACGAATGGCTCAATCGGAAGGTTACGTCGATAAAGATGTAACTCCTACGATGCGCGATGGACGACTTGTCATTCCAGTTGCTCCGGGTATGAAAAGAAAAATACGAGGAATCGTTCATGACGAATCGGCTACCGGAAAAACAGTCTTCATCGAACCAGCTGAAGTTGTAGAAGCCAACAACCGTATCCGTGAACTGGAGGGAGAAGAGCGACGTGAAATCATCCGTATACTTACCGAGTTTTCGGCAACTGTACGCCCACAAGTTCCTGCGATTCTACAGTCGTATGAGTTTTTAGCTGAAATAGATTTTATCCGTTCTAAAGCTCTTTTTGGAATCGACATCAAAGGCGTAAAACCTTCTTTCGAAAGCAAACAGGCCATAGATTGGTTCGAAGCTGTACATCCGCTTCTTCAAATGTCACTTGCCAAACATAATAAGAAAGTTGTACCACTCGACATTGCATTGACAACGGAGCAACGGATTCTATTAATTTCGGGTCCTAATGCCGGAGGTAAGTCTGTATGTTTAAAAACTGTCGGTTTGTTGCAATACATGCTTCAATGTGGTATGCTTGTATCAATGAATGAGCGGAGTCATGCGGGTATTTTCCATAGTATATTCATCGATATCGGTGACGAACAGAGCATCGAGGATGATTTGAGTACTTATTCTTCACATTTGACGAATATGAAGAATATGATGAAGTATTGCAATGAAAAGAGTCTGATATTGATCGATGAGTTTGGAGGAGGAACAGAGCCACAAATCGGAGGAGCCATAGCAGAAGCTGTACTGAAACGCTTTAATGCTAAAAAGACGTTCGGAGTCATTACAACTCACTATCAGAACCTGAAACATTTTGCAGAAGATCATGAAGGAGTGGTAAACGGAGCCATGTTGTATGATCGTCACGAGATGCGTGCCCTGTTTCAGTTACAGATTGGTAATCCGGGAAGTTCTTTTGCCGTAGAAATAGCACGTAAAATCGGACTTCCGGAAGAAGTCATAGCAGATGCTTCTGAAATTGTGGGAAGCGAATATATACAAAGCGACAAGTATCTGCAAGATATCGTACGTGACAAACGATACTGGGAAACTAAACGCCAGAATATCCGCAAGCGAGAAAAAGTAATGGAAGATACCATTGCACGCTACGAAAGAGAACTAGAAGAACTGGAAAAAAGTCGTAAGGAGATTCTGAAAAAAGCAAAGGAAGACGCCGAACACTTGTTGGAAGAATCGAATGCAAAGATAGAAAACACTATCCGTACCATAAAGGAAGCTCAGGCTGAAAAAGAACGTACTCGCATGGCACGTCAGGAATTGACTGATTTCCGCCAGCAGGTAGAAGCCGCAGACAAAGCAGCTTTAGAAGAAAAAATAGCACGCAAGATGGAGAAATTGCGTGAGAAGCAGGAACGAAAGAAAGATAAGAAGAATAAGCAGGCTAATCAGCCAGCAGCTCAACCTGTCCCTAAAGTTGTTCCTATTCAAGCAGGCGACTATGTACGTATTAAAGGACAGACCAGTGTCGGACAGGTTATGGAACTGAACGGAAAGAACGCTGTAGTCATGTTCGGACTGATGAAAACAAACGTAAAAGCTGAACGTCTGGAACGTGCCGAAGCTCCCAAACAAAGCTTAAATACAGCAAAAGCAACTTTCGTAAGCAGTGAAACGCAAGAACGTATGTATGAAAAGAAGCTCAACTTCAAGCAAGATATCGAT